>Ga0070735_10001643_pt1 | contig 21193 bp, 14 predicted proteins | sample Coa_R1_FD_66443 | JGI IMG/M metagenome (GOLD analysis project Ga0070735, IMG submission 66443) | Surface soil microbial communities from Centralia Pennsylvania, which are recovering from an underground coalmine fire - Coalmine... | ecosystem: Environmental > Terrestrial > Soil > Unclassified ... | reverse complement strand
GGTGCAAACACCATGACCATCTGCTTGCCCTCCATGAGCGGGTTCTGCTCGACCACCGCGTGAGGCGCGAGGTCGCCTGAAACCCGGTCCAGGAGCTTGCGCCCGATGTCCTGGTGCACCATCTCACGGCCACGGAACCTCAAGGTCACCTTGGCCTTGTCGCCCTCGGTCAGGAAACGCGTCAGATTACGCAGCTTGATCTGGTAATCCGACTCGCCCGTACCGGGACGAAACTTCACTTCTTTGACCTGAATCTGCTTCTGCTTGCGCTTGGCCGAATGGGCTTTCTTGTTCTGCTCGAACAGGAACTTCCCATAATCCATGATGCGCACGACCGGCGGTTCAGCGGTCGGCGAGACCTCGACCAGATCAAGCTCCGCGGCTGTCGCCATCTGCAGGGCGTCGTACCTCGACATCACCCCGGCCTGCGACCCATCGGCCGCGATCACACGCAGTTGCGGCGCGTTGATTTCCTCGTTGCGCCGCACGCGTTTTATTGCACTAGCGATTCGTCAACCCTCCAAACTCCTGCGCCCGCGGCTGTCGAGCTCGATGCGGAGGCGTTCGGCGAACGTCTCCGGGGCCATCGTGCCCAGGTCCTTGCCGCTTCGGGTGCGTACTGCGAGCAGATTTGCGGCCACTTCCTTGTCGCCCGCCACCAAAAGATACGGAACACGCTTAAGCGTGTGCTCGCGGATCTTAAAGCCGACCTTCTCGTTACGCAAGTCGGACTCGACCCGAAAGCCCTGATTTTTCAGGGATTCCGTGACCTTTGAGACATACTCGTCCTGCCGGTCGGTGATGCTCAGGACCACGGCCTGCGTCGGAGCGAGCCAGGCGGGGAGCTTGCCCGCGTGGTGCTCGAGCAGGATCGCGAAAAAGCGCTCGAGCGAGCCGAACATCGCCCGATGCAGCATCACCGGCGTGCGCTTGCCGCTGTGCTCATCGATGTAATAGGCGCCCAGGCGCTCGGGCATGTTGAGATCGACCTGGAGTGTCCCGCATTGCCAGTCCCGCCCGATGGCATCGCGCAGCACGAACTCGAGCTTGGGACCGTAAAAGGCGCCTTCCCCCTGGTTGAGGGAGTACTGGATACCCGCCGCCTCGGAGGCCGCCCGCAGAGCCGCTTCCGCCCGGTCCCAGATGGCGTCATCGCCCACGCGCTTGGGCGGCCGGTCGGCATACTTGATGGCCACTTCCTCGAAGCCGAAGTCCCGATAGATATCGAGGATCAGCTTCGTGATCGCGACGCATTCGGCGGTGATCTGGTCCTCCGTCACGAACACATGCCCATCGTCCTGAGTGAACGCTCGCACGCGCATGAGCCCATGCAGCGCACCGGAGGGCTCGTAGCGGTGCACCTTGCCGAACTCGGCGAAACGCACCGGGAGCTCGCGGTAACTGCGCAAGCCGTGCTTGAAGATCTGCACGTGCCCGGGGCAGTTCATGGGCTTGATCGCGTAGGTGCGCTCGTCGGGCGTCTTGGTGAGATACATGTTCTCACCGAACTTCTCGAGGTGACCCGACTGCTGCCACAGCGTTGCGTCCATGAGCTCGGGCGCATTCACTTCCTGGTAGCCCGCGGCGCGCTGCCGCTCGCGCATGTACTGGATCAGGGCCTGGAAGACCGTCCACCCCTTGGGGTGCCAGAAAACCGCACCCGGAGCCTCCTCCTGCAGGTGAAAGAGATCGAGCTCCTTACCGATGCGACGGTGATCGCGTTTCTCCGCCTCCTCGAGACGGGTGAGATAGGCATCGAGCTGCTTCTTGTCGGCCCAGGCGGTGCCGTAGATCCGTTGCAGCATTTCGTTGCGGGAGTCGCCGCGCCAGTAGGCGCCCGCGACCTTGGTGAGCTTGAAAGCCTTGAGCTTGCCGGTCGAGGGCACGTGCGGCCCGCGGCACAGGTCCACCCAGTTGCCCTGCCCGTAGAGGCTGATCTCCTCTTTATCGGGAATGCTCGCGATGATCTGCGCCTTGTAGAGCTCGCCCTGATCGCGGAAGAACTTCACCGCCTCATCGCGCGGCATTACGCGCCGCGTCACTTTCTCATCCGCCTGGGCGAGCTCGGCCATCTTCTTCTCGATGGCGGCGAGGTCCTCGGGCGTAAAGGTGCGTTTAAAGGCGAAATCGTAGTAGAAGCCGTCCTCGATCACAGGCCCGATAGTCACCTGGGCCTCGGGAAACAGCTCCTTCACCGCCTGCGCGAGCAGGTGCGCCGTCGAGTGGCGCAGGATCTCGAGCCCCGCCGGGTCCTTGTCGGTGACGATGGCGAGATTCGCGTCCTTATCGATGAGGAACGAAGTATCGACGAGCTTGCCGTCGACCCGCGCGGCGAGCGCCGCGCGCGCAAGCCCCGCACCGATGCCGGCGGCCACCTCGTCCACCCGCACGGGGCGTTCGTATCGGCGCTGACTGCCATCGGGCAAGGTGACGACGGGCATGGATTCAGAGGCTTTCGTTTGGCGATTCGTCGGGCGATCTTAATGGACAGCAAAAAAGGGCGCTCCCGGCGTGCGCCAGCCGCCCGCGGGAGCGCCCTCTCTTGATCGGTCTGGTAGGCGCGAGTGGGATCGAACCACCGACCACCACCATGTCAAGGTGATGCTCTACCACTGAGCTACGCGCCTGAAACCTTGAGCACAGTCCGACGAGGGGCGCGAACGATACAAGAAGAGAGGCGGTCGGCGCAAGCTAATGCGTGTAATTCCAAGCACTTAAGAGCTCGGCGGCGCCGGGAATCCGAGCTCGAGCTGCTTGAGCCTCGCGATCTCATCGCGCAACGCCGCCGCCGCCTCGAACTCGAGGTTGCGCGCCTTGCGCAGCATCTCCCCTTCCAGCCGCTTGATCTCCTTCACCAGCACCTCGGGGCGAAGGTCTGCGGCGCTGCGCGCCTTCTCGCCTCGCCGGCCCGCACCGGGGGCCGGGGCTGCCGAGCGCGCGCCTTCCATGATGTCGGTGACCGCCTTCTCGATGCCGCGCGGGGTGATGCCGTGAGCGCGGTTGTACTCGACCTGCTTCGCCCGCCGGCGGTTGGTCTCTTCGATCGCGCGCTGTATGGAGCCCGTCATCCGATCGGCGTAAAGAATCGCGTGGCCATTGAGGTGGCGCGCGGCGCGACCGATGGTCTGAATGAGTGAATTGTCCGAGCGCAGGAACCCCTCCTTGTCGGCATCGAGGATCGCCACCAGCGACACCTCCGGCATGTCGAGTCCTTCGCGCAGGAGGTTGATCCCGACCAGCACGTCGAACTTACCGAGGCGCAGATCACGGATGATCTCGACCCGCTCGACCGTCTCGATGTCGGCGTGCAGGTAGCGCACCCGCACGCCGTGCTCGGCGAGGTACTCGGTGAGGTCCTCGGCCATGCGCTTCGTGAGCGTCGTGATCAGCACGCGCTCATCGCGCGCCGCGCACTTTCTGATCTCCGACAGCACGTCGTCGACCTGGCTGGCGACCGGGCGGATCTCGACCTCGGGGTCGACGAGGCCCGTGGGGCGAACGAGCTGCTCGACGACCTGAGCGGAGTGCTTGGCTTCGTATCCGCCCGGCGTTGCGGAGACGAAAATCATCTGCGGCGCGAGACTTTCCCACTCTTCGAACTTCAGAGGCCGGTTATCGAGCGCCGAAGGCAGGCGAAAGCCGTATTCGACCAGGACCTCCTTGCGCGAGCGGTCGCCGCGGTACATGGCGCCGAGCTGCGGAATCGTCTGGTGGCTCTCATCGACCACCAGCAGCGCATCATCCGGCAGGTAATCGAAGAGACACGGCGGCGGCTCCCCCGGGGCACGTCCGGAGAGGTAGCGCGAGTAGTTTTCAATGCCCGCGCAGTAGCCCACTTCCTTGATCATCTCCATGTCGAAACGGGTGCGCTGCTCGAGGCGCTGGGCCTCGAGCAGCCGCCCGCCATCACGCAGCTCCTTGAGGCGCAACCGCAGGTCCTCGCGGATCTGGTCGACCGCTCCGACGAGGCGCTCGCGCGGCGTCACGTAATGGGTGCCGGGGTAGACGGTGAAGCGCGGCACCTTCCGATCGATCGCCCCGGTGAGGGGATCGAAGAGCGTGATCGAGTCAATGGTGTCGTCGAAGAGCTCGACCCGCACCGCCTGGCGCTCGGATTCGGCGGGGAAGATGTCGATCACATCGCCCCGGACGCGGTAGGTACCCTGGGTGAGATCGAGCTCGTTGCGCGTGTACTGCATCTCGGCGAGCCGCCGCAGGAGCGCGCGCTGATCGAGGCGATCGCCGCGCTTGAGGTGCAGCACCATCGCGAGGTACGCCTGCGGGTCGCCGAGGCCATATATAGAGGAGACGGTGGCGACGATGATCGAGTCGCGGCGCTCGAGCAGCGCCTTGGTCGCCGAGAGACGCATCTGCTCGATGTGCTCATTCACCGAGGCGTCCTTCTCTATATAAGTGTCTGAGGACGGGACATAGGCCTCCGGCTGGTAGTAGTCGTAGTAGGAGACGAAGTACTCCACCGCGTTGTGCGGGAAGAATTCCCGAAACTCGCCATAGAGCTGCGCGGCAAGCGTCTTGTTGTGAGCGAGCACCATCGTTGGGCGCTGCACGCGCTGGATGACCCCCCCGATCGAGTAAGTCTTGCCACTGCCCGTGACCCCGAGCAGCGTTTGGTGCGCGAGCCCCTCGTTCAAGCCTTCGACGAGCCTGTCGATTGCCTGCGGCTGATCCCCGGCCGGGGCGAAATCCGCCTCCAGCGTGAAGGGATGCTGCTCGCTGTGCTCCTGCCTCTTGCGCTGCTGCTCCATGATCCTGCTGCTGGGGCTTGCGCCGCTCCACTTGCACCGTGTGCAGCCGCCATGGCCGACGCGGGCACAATTACCTAATATAGCGGGGCTCTCCGCCTCGAGGCGACTGCCAAGGAGTGCGAAAACTTGCCTCTCTCCGCCCTCTCCCGCCGCGTCCAGCGCGTAAAGCCCTCACCCACCCTCGCCGTCACGGCGCGCGCCGCGCGTCTTCGGGCCGAGGGCAAGGACGTCATAGGTCTGGGGGCGGGGGAGCCCGATTTCGATACCCCGCCGCACATCTCGCAAGCCGGAATCGAGGCCATTCAGAAGGGTTTCACGCGCTACACGAACGTCGATGGGATCGATGAGCTCAAAGACGCGATCCGCGCCAAGTTCGAGCGCGATAACGGCCTGAAATACGAGCGCTCGCAGATCCTGGTCTCCTGCGGCGCGAAGCAGACGGTCTACAACCTCTGCATGGCGGTGCTCGATCCGGGCGATGAAGCGGTCATTCCCGCTCCCTATTGGGTCTCCTATCCCGACATGGTGATGCTGGCGGATGGCCTGCCGGTGATGCCGTTCGCCCCCTACGCGCAGGGATACAAGCTGACGGCTCGCCAGCTCGCCGCCGCGATCACGCCCAAGACGCGCCTGATGATCCTCAATAGCCCCTGCAATCCCACCGGCGCCGCCTACTCCCGCAGCGAGCTGCGGGCACTCGGGGAGGTGCTGCTCGAGCATCCGCGCATCGTGATCGGCACCGACGACATGTACGAGAAGATCTACTGGGGAGCGGAGCCCTTCTGCAGCCTCGTCTCCGCAGTGCCCGAGCTCTACGGCCGCACTGTCACCATCAACGGTGTCTCCAAGGCCTATGCGATGACGGGCTGGCGCATCGGTTACTGCGGGGGACCGAAGGAAATCATCGCGGCGATGAGCACCATCCAGGGGCAGTCGACCTCGAACCCGCCGAGCATTTCGCAGAAAGCCGCCACCGTCGCGCTCCAGGCGGATCAGAGCTGCGTCGCGAAGATGAATGAGGCGTTCAAGGCACGCCGTGACTTCGTGGTGCGCGCGCTCAACTCCCTTCCGGGAGTGAGCTGCCTGCCCGGCGACGGTACCTTCTACGCCTTCGCCGAAGTCTCGCGCGCCATGGCCGCGCTCAATTGCCACGACGACAACGAGTTCGCGGAGCTGCTGCTCAACGATGCGGGCGTAGCCGTGGTGCCGGGCTCAGGCTTCGGCGCGCCCGGGCACGTGCGCCTCTCGTTCGCCACGAGCATGCAGACGCTGGAGAAGGCGCTCGACCGCATCGCGCGAGTGCTGGTGGCGCGCGTGGTCACCGAGACGGCCTGAAGACCAGCGCGCCCGCGGCGCGCGGCGATTCATGCTCTGGTCCGCGCTCGCCGATCTCCTCGTCGTCGTGCATTTCGCGTTCACCGCGTTCGTTGTCTTCGGCGGCTTCCTCGCGTGGCGCTGGCGCTGGGTGGCGCTGCTGCACCTGCCGGCGCTGGCCTGGGGGTGCTGGGTCGAGGTCTCTCACTCCATTTGCCCCCTGACCCCGCTCGAGAATCACTGGCGGCAACTTGCCGGGGAGGCCGGATACGGAGAGGGGTTTCTCGCTCACTACCTGGTGCGGGTGCTTTATCCGCCGGGGCTCACCTGGCACATCCAGTGGCTGCTGGCGGGGCTCCTGCTGGCGCTCAACGTGGTGGCCTACGCGCTCGTGATCCGCCGGGGGCAGCCCCGGCGGTAAAGCGCTCATCCATTTGTGGGCGCGATTCCTTGACGCAGCTGAGCCGAGTACCTGAGAATCCGCGCCCTTCGTAAGTCCTGCCCGGTTCCCCGGTAGCTCAGCGGTAGAGCAGACGACTGTTAATCGTCTGGTCGTTGGTTCGATTCCAACCCGGGGAGCCATTAGCCCTTCATCATGAGGTCCCAGGCAGTCTCAGCATGCTCGCACCTTTAGATCTATCGTCATAAAAACAATAAGTTACGAGATCAAGGTGTCGCAGGGGTAACTTGACAGCACTGCCGTTCCAGGGGAGCGGGCCCCCGTCGGCGTCGCACCGGACCCCTACCGAAGCTCAGGCGCGGGACTGGATTGACTGCCTGGCGCACTCGGTGCCACACCGCTACTTGCCGCCATTCGCCAAAGCGCGTGAGCTCTGCCAAGTGCATGGAGCTCTGTACGCGGATAACCCATCGGGTGTCCGTGCTCCTCCGTACAGACTCGGCAGGCAAGCCTTTCTTAGATTTAGCTTGTGGTTAAAGGCCGGATCAGGGACGTGCAAGGTGCGATCGATGAAGTTGGGAGACATCAGGCAGGAGCTGAAAGACCCCGCAAAGGAGGACGCGTGACAGGCCTGGCACCACGCGCTCTCTTGGCTCGGTTTGAGTCCCGGACGCGGTGGCCCGCCGCTCCCCGTGAAGACTGGCAGCGCTTCGACATTTGGCGAACTCGAAGCGGTCAAAGAGAAACTCCACGCAGCGAAGACGCTGTTCGGTTCTGGTTGGGTCTGGCTAGTGCTCGATGGCGCCAAGCTGCGAGCCGTGAAGATGGGCAATCCTCTCGCCGCGTAAACGAAGCCCCTGCTCGCGATCGACGTCTGGGAGCACGCTGGTTTCCTTGATTTTGAGAACCCACGCGCGGACTACGCGTTGAGGCTGCCCACCTGCGCCGCGGTGAGTGCGCACAACTCTTCCCGCGTGGCGGCGCGCGCGGCACCGCTGTGCAGGGCGTTCACGCACCTCTCTCAGGCTTGACTCTCTGTGTGCGCTAACGTGCCGACGTACCAATTCTCCTCATGCTCCAATGACGGCTCGGATGCATTGAAGGAGACCCACATGTATATCGGCGGCATTCTCGGGACCATTCTCATTGTTGCTCTCATCATCTACGTGGTGCGCAGAGTCTAGGTGCTATCTCGGCGCGCGATGCAGTGGCCGCTGCGCCAACCCGGTGCAGCCGGCGACTGAGTGGTCTCGGGGACTACTGAATCTGCCTGCCGGCTGCGAGTTCGCGGTGTTGTCCGGAGGGTCCTGATGAAGCGGACGTTCACCCTCCTTGCCTGTTTCGCCGCGAGCGTGATCCTGCTTGGCCCGCACACGGTAAACGCCGCACGCCAGCCACCGGCGGTCGGGTCGACCGGGATTTCGGAGCTCGAAATCCAAGTGCTTCTGGATCGGGTGGGCTTCTCATCGGGTGAGATCGACGGAGTGCGCGGAAAGAACGCGCGCAAGGCACTGGCCGCGTTCCGTGAGGCCCGTGGAATTGCTCCCGGTCAGCGCGGCAATAAGTCACTGCTCCTCGCGCTCGGCGCCGGCTCCCTTGAACCAATCGTGTCACACACGATCACCGCGCAGGAGGCGGCTGGCCCCTTCAGCGTAAGCATTCCGCAGGACATGACGGAGCAGTCCAAGCTCCCTGGCCTCTACTACGCGTCCATACTCGAAGAACTCGCCGAAGAATTCCACTCGGCACCCGCTCTCCTCACACGGCTCAACCCGGGCGCGCGGTTCATCGCGGGGGATGACATCCGCGTCCCCAATGTACTTGGCGCACTGGGCGACGCGGCTATAACTGAGGAACCTGGTGCGACGCGGATCGGGAATCACCAGCGCGTGCACCATACGGGGCGGGTCAAGGTCATCGTCTCGAAGAAGAATTCGATTCTCACAGTCTACGACAGCAACGATCAAATCATTTTTCACGCACCAGTAACGAGCGGGAGCGAGCATGACCCGCTTCCCCTCGGGAACTGGCTCGTCACGGCCGTCGATCGAAATCCAACCTACAACTACAACCCCGACCTATTCTGGGACGCGGATCCAGCCAATGCCAGAGTGACGATCGCCGCGGGTCCGAACAATCCCGTGGGTGACGTCTGGATCAGCCTGAACAAGCCGCACTACGGGATACACGGTACGCCGGCGCCCGCGCGGATCGGCTATTCAGAGTCCCACGGTTGCGTGCGGCTCACCAACTGGGACGCCTGGGAGCTCGCGGCGCTCGTAGACCGAGGAACAACGGTCGTTTTCGAGCCCTGATATCCGTCTTGCCCGTTCCCTGGCAAACGTCCACGGGACGCGAATGAGGCAAGGACAGTCCCGCACCGCACTCTGTCGACGCGGCTGCCCCTGCGTGAGCGCTATGTGTCTGCTACCGCACAGATCGCTGCGGGCGATCGGCGCAGTCTTTTATCGATATTGTTAGCAGTGAGACTGCGGAGGAGCCATGAGCGTAGTCACCTGGATCGCGTTGCCGATCATCATCGGCTGGCTGGCGACGCTGATCATGCATCCAGACGTCTACAAGGTCTCGTGGTGGGATTTTGCTATCGGGGTGGGCGGTGCGGGTATCGCCGCGGCGGTGCTCGACCGCTTTTTCGGAATACCGCTGACTGGTCCCTACGGCATCTCATGGTGGAGCTTGTTGGGCTGCAGCTGCAGCGCCACCGCTCTGCTGGCAGTTGCCAACGTCGCGCGTTACCGCAGACTGCGCTCGGAGCCACCACAACCCAGGACCTGCTGCCGGCAATCGCTGCATGGTTGGCAGCCCGACCCATGACCTTGACAGCGGCACCTCATGAGACAGCCCCGCCCGGCAGGGACTCAGTGCGTCCTGCAGTCGAGCAGTATCGGCGTCCAATCGCAGCTCGATTGGTCTGCGAAGATCTCGGTCAGGACAAAGCCAGTGTTGGGACAGAAGCGCCAGGATCCGACGCCACACAACGCTCCATCGTGAGAGAAGAAGCTTACCTTGAGCGTCCAGACTCCTGAGGCCGGTCCGGTGGCGTTCGCCACGGCGAACCACCACTGCGCCTCGTCGGTGTAGGCCCGCCAAGCGCCGTCGCGACCGATGAGGCACGCAATCTGCTGCAGCCGAACAGGCAGCTCGGCAGGATTGCACACCCATCGCAGCAGGCGCTCAGGTAAGCAGCACGACTGCATCAGCCGCCCGAGCAGGGAGCCGGCTGAGTAGCCTTCATCGGAAGAAACGTGAGCCCGCGGTGAGCGAGGCCATAGCGCGCGTTTCATCGGCCGCGCGCCTTTCAGTTAGAGCGAAAAAAATGACCCCGCCGGAGCCAAATCGCTCCGGTGGGGTCAAAGATGCCACCCGCGGTCGTTCGGGAAACAAGCACGGCGGCACGTTCGGCACAGCGACTCATTATCGCGAGGCGAACAGACGAGACCATAAGGACGGGGGATGCCGCGATGAGGGCGTTTCTGCCTTCGCGGAGCGCACCGGCGCCGTGAACATCTCGTGCCCCATCGGCGGCGGTGCGGTCAACTCTATCGCCGCATATTGGTCGGTCGCGCCTACGTCTTTCAGGGCCTCGAACAGGTGCTTTGCTGACTGAGTCTCCTCGATGACACTGATCTGAGCGACGCGAGGGGACTCGAAATAGGCGGCGGCATAGCGCGCTATCGCCTCCGCCGCCCGTGCTTCGTTGAAGAACCCGAGCCGTAGCGAATGGCGCAGCCGCCCGTCACTGCCCTCAATATGATGGTACAGACGATAGAGCCCGAAGAGATCGAGATGTGGAACGCTGTGGGGGCTGAATGGCCGGGCTGACGCAGCCACCTCTACTACGAAGCGACCGTCAGTCGCCCTCTTGAGCGCGCGTGGTCGTACGACGCTGGTCACGACGAAAGTCGAAAGTCCCGGTTCACGGGCGCTCGGCAGAACACCGGACCGGAGGCGGCTGTTCATGGCATTTCCGCAGGAATCCGGCGACTGCGGCAACTCTTATATCAGCTCAGAAATGTGTGTTGAGAGTCCTACGGCAACAGTAGTTACGAACAGCAGCGCGATGATACTCATGTTGAGAATACTCATGGTGAAAGTCGTCACTGACTTGCGGCACAGGATGCGCCTATCTGCGCGACGTGAACTGTGCGGTACTGCTCCGAGCGGCCACGGCCGGCAGCAGTAGTTGTACGTATGTTGGAACCCGGGCGAAGTCAACGGCCGCCAATCGCGATGCAGCCCGTCTCCACTGCCAAATGCACGAGCACTCGAGGTCGGCACTGGCAGCAGTGATCGCGGCCTGAATCCAGCCTCGGGCGCTGGTGTCCGCATAAAGCAGCGTGGGAATCGAGGGCTTCTTCATGTTCGCCTCCTGGCACGCGCCCGCGGGGACGCAAGTGGGGCGACGAGAGTCGCACGTCGTGCGGTGTCAGCGCAGTCGCAACGACCGCAATCGATACGTGCCCACCGCAAAGAGCGCATGAACCGCTTCGCGGAATCACGATCTAAGTCTCGCAGGACCTCATCGCTGCACGGTTGGCAGCAGGGACGCGACGGCCTTTTAGATCGCGCTCGGCCCCGCGCGCAGCAAGGTCCTGATCTGCTGCCCGAACGTCCGTATGTTGATGGGCTTGGTGATGTAGCCAACGCACCCGGCGGCCAGCGCCTTTTCCTCGTCACCTCTCATGGCCGAGGCGGTGAGCGCCACGATGGGGATTTGGGCGAAGCGGCTCTCGGCCTTGAGCAGGCGTGTGAGCGTCAGACCATCCATCCCGGGCAGCGCGATGTCCATCAGGATCAGATCGGGAAGCCGGTGCTCGAGAAGTCTGCGGGCCTGCTCGCCATCCTGTGCCGCCTCGACGGCGAAGCCCTCGCTCACGAGCACGTCGGAAGCGAGCTTGAGGTTCGTCGGGTTATCATCGACCAGTAGAATGCGCACCGTCATGGACGCGGCCTCACACCGCAGGCGGTGGGGCTGGCGAGAGCGGCAGCAGCACCGTGAAGGTGCTCCCTCGTCCCCTTTCACTCTCGACCCCGATGCTGCCTCCCTGCACTTCCACCAGCTTCTTCGTCAGGGCAAGCCCCAGGCCCGTTCCCTCGAAGCGGCGCGCCGAGCCCGCATCGAGCTGCTGAAACTCGACGAACAGCTTCGCGAGGTCCTCCTGCCGGATGCCGACGCCGGCGTCGCGCACCCTCAACTCGAGCGAGCCGTCGCGCTGCCGCGCACTGACGAACACGCTAGCGCCGTCTTCGCTGAATTTCACCGCGTTTGAGAGGAGGTTGTACAGCACCTGGATGAACTTCTGACGATCCAGCGTCACCTCATCGAGCGTGCCGACAATTTCCCGCTCGACCGCAATCCGCTTGGATGCCGCCAGGAAAGCGGTTCCGCTGCTAACCTCCTCGATCGCCTGGCGCACGGAGAAGCGCTCCGCGCGAACCTCCATCTTGCCGGCTTCCACCTTCGAGAGATCGAGAACATCGTTGATGAGCTGCAGCAGGTGCCGGCCGCTGTTCAAGACGTCCGTCAGGTACTCTTTCTGCTTCCCGTTGAGCGCACCGACCTTCTCATCGATCAGGAACTCCGAAAAACCGATGATGGCATTCAGCGGTGTGCGCAGCTCGTGCGACATGTTGGCGAGAAAGACGCTCTTCAGGCGATTCGCCTCCTGCAAACCCTGCTCGTAGAGCTTGCGCGCCGTGGCGTCGCGGATGGCGCTCGAGACGAACATGCCCTCCTCGGTCTCGAGCGGGCTCAGACTGATTTCCACCGGGAACTCACTGCCGTCGCGCCGCAGGCCGAAAAGCTCCAGCCCGGCCTCCATGGCCCGGGTGCGCGGCCGGGAAAAGAACCCGGCACGGTGCCCGAGGTGCTTGCTGCGGTAACGCTCGGGAACCAGCACTTCGACCGGCCGACCGAGGAGCTCCGTACGCTGATAACCGAACAGTCGCTCCGTCGCCGAATTGATGAGCGCGATGTTGCCGTCGCGCCCCACGATTACCATCGCGTCCGGCGCCGACTCCAGCAGGCCGCGAAACTTCTGCTCCGCTTTCTGCCGCTCGGATACGTCGCGCACGACGCTCATCACCATGGTGCCTTCATCGGTCGCCAGCGGGCTCAGGCTGATCTCCGCAGGGAACTCCTCGCCGTCGGCGCGCAAGCCGTAGAGATCAAGGCCTGCGCCCATGGTGCGCGTGCGCGGCTGCCCGAAGAAGCGCGCGCGGTGAGCGTTGTGAGCTGCTCGAAAACGGTCCGGCAACAGTATCTCGACCGGCTTGCCGACGAGCTGCGTGCGCGCATAACCGAAAACCTTCTCCGCCTGGGAGTTCACCAGGACAATCCTGCCGGTGACGTTCACCATGATGATGGCGTCCGGAGTCGACTCCAGGAGAGTGCGGAACTGCGCCTCGAGGAGCTTGGCATCGCGCAGCACCTTGAGGTGCGTCACGTCCCTGATAGTCGAGAGTATCAGCCGCTCCCCATGGGCGCCACCGATCGTCTTGCTCGCCACGCTGACATGCACCAGTGAGCCGTCTTTGCGACTGCGCACCGTCTCGAATACCGACAGAGTCTGCGCCAGAGCCTGGGTCTGCAGGCGCCTGTCGGCCTCCTGATGCTCAGGCGGAACGATGAGCTCGCGCGCGCGGCGGCCGAGCGCCTCGGAACGCGAGTAGCCGAAGAGGCTCTCGGCAGCCTCGTTCCACAGAACGATCGCATCGTCCGGAGTGGTGGCGATCACGGCGTCCGGCATATCCCGCAGCACCCGTTGCGCCAGTTCAGCCTCGAGTGTGGCAACGTCCTGCCGAAGTTCCATGCCGTTACCCTCGCGAACGGATCTCCCGCTCAAGTCCCCTCAGGTGCCGAGACCGCGCAGATACTGCGTCATCTCCTCGAAGGACAGGGGCTGGCTCACCAGGTATCCCTGCATCTGGTCACAGTGCAACAGACGCAGGATCTTCGCCTGCTCTTCGGACTCGACCCCTTCGGCGATGGTTGTGAGCCGCAGGGTGTGCGCGAGTGAGATTACCGTCGATACGAGCGTCATCGCGCTCGGATCATCCAGCATCGCCACGACGAATGAGCGATCGATCTTGATGGCTTCGACGGGCAGCTTCGCCAGGTAAGCGAGCGAGGAATACCCCGTCCCGAAATCGTCCAGCGCAATGCCGATGCCGAGCTCGCGTATACGCGTCAGCTTCTCGATGTTGTCCGCCACGTCCTTCATGAGGAGGCTCTCGGTCACTTCGATATCGATCCCGTCGCGCGACCCCGCGGGCCCGAGCGCCTCGGCAACCGTCCGGACGAAGTCCTCGCGACGCAGCTGGGCACTCGACACGTTGACGGCGATGCGGGGCGCTGGAAGAGACTCGGCCAGCCAGCGCGCCCGGTCGGAGCTCGCCTGCCGCAGCGCCCACACTCCGGCCTCGACGATGAGTCCGGTCTCCTCCATCAGCGGGATGAACGTAGAGGGCGGGATGAGGCCACGCTGCGGATGGCGCCAGCGCATCAGGGCCTCCGCCCCGACGAGACGGCGGGTATTGAGATCGACCTTCGGCTGGTAGTGCAGCACGAGCTCCTGATTTTCGACCGCATGCCGCAGGCTCCTCTCGAGCATGTGCTTCTCGTGCAGAGCCCGGGCGAGCTGCGGCGTGAAGAAGGCATAGGAGGCCTGGGTCATCTTGGCGTTCTTGAGCGCCGCCTCTGCGGTACGCAGGAGCGACACCGCATCCTGGCCATCGTCCGGAAAGAGCGCAATGCCGGCCTTGAGCCGCAGAGCCACCCGTTGCCCGCTGGCCTCGAGCACTTCGGACGAGCCCTGTGCCAGCCAGCTCTCCACGGTGCGTGTCACGTCCAGGATATCCCGCGGCCGCGGGATCACAACCGCGAATTCGTCCGAACCCGAGCGGCCCACATAGCCGGCATCGCCTGCGAGGCGCACCACTCGCTCGGCAAACTCCCGCAGCGCCTCATCGGCCCCCGAGCGGCCCAGAGTGTCATTGAGCGAATCGAAGTCCTCGACGTCGAAGATCACCAGCGCAAACAGACCCTGCGGATCCACGAGCCCGCGGATGTGCTGCGCCAGGCGCTCCTGCAGGAAGGTGCGATTGGCGAGCCCGGTGAGTGAGTCGTAATAAGCAAGGTAGTTGAGGCGCTCGGCCTTGTCGATATGATCGAGAGCGAAAGAGATGTCGCCACCGAGCTCCTCGAGCAGCCGCATCTCGGCCCGGTCGAAAACGCGTGCTTCGGCAGACAGCAACATCAGGCAACCGACCGCCTCCCCCGCCACGATGAGGGGCAGCGCGGCCAGCGCCCGCGAGTCGTTGGCCAGCAGCACGCGCGTCAGCGGGTCAGTGAGCCCGGCATGTGCGAGGTCGTCGGCGACCACGGGCTGTTTCGAGGCGATGGCCGCCGCGACGAAGGGGTGCGCGCCCACAGCCGGACTCGACGAGGGTGGGGCGTCGGCGGCCGACCACTCACCGGCGACCGCCGCCTGTGCGATGGGCGTCAGAGCCTCGGCCAGCCCGCACCACGCGGCCTTGAAACCGCCCTGCTCCACCGCAATCCGGCAGGCCTCCCGCAGCAACTGACCGCGGTCGGAGACACGCAAGATGAGGGCGTTGATGCCGCTCAGCATCGCGTACACGCGGTTGAGCTTGAGAATCTGCGCCGAGTGCACCTGCAGCTCGTAGTACAGGGCGCCGTTCTCGTAAACCCGGCCCACCTGCGCGCCGAGGATCGCCAGCAGGTGCTCATCGTGCCCGCTGAAAGTCTGCGCACCGACTTTGTCCACAAGGCACAGCGATCCGTAGGTTCGCGTAATCGAGGAGATCGGCACCGCCAGCACCGCGTGCGCGTCGGGGTAGGCAGGCGGCAATCCGATGTCGACCGGCGTACCGTTGCGCGCCTCGAGACGGCGCACGCGCCGCTCTCGAAAGACCTGGCCGAGCACCCCGCCGTTCGTCAGCGAGAGCTCCGGCGCCCCGTCGGCGCCGAAATCCAGCCCGCTGTGACACTGAATCAGCGACTGTCCCGCGACCTTCTGCTCGATCGCCAGCACGGCATAGCGCGCGCCGAGGAGGTTGCGTGCGCCACGACAGACCTGCCGCAGGAGCTCGCGCGGGTCGCGCTCCGAGGCGAGCTGCACGTTGAGGTCGGTGAGCGCCGAGAGCCGCGCGTTAGTGGCACGCAGCTCGTCCGCATTTTGCGACAGTTTGTCGGTGAGCACCCGCAGATGCTCCACATCGAAAGACCGATCGGCAGTGGCGGCGACCTGCGGCGCCGTCGCGGGCTGCGCCAGCGCCTGCGCCACTGCCGCAATCAGCTCCAGCCGCGCGGAGGGTTTGACCAGCACGCGCTGCACGCCGCATCTGGCCGCGAGCTCGCGCGCCTCGTGCTCGTGGTAGTTCGCCGTATAGAAGATGACCGCGGTCCCGGCGAACTCGGGCTCGAGGCGCAGCCGGCGGATGAATTCGTAGCCATCCATGGTGGGCATGAGGATGTCGGAGATCACGAGATTGGGTCTCTCGCGGCGCGCCGCCGCGAGTCCATCCGAGCCGTCGAGCGCTTCGACCGTCAGATAACCTTCGGAGTTCAGCCAGGTAACGAGGAGCTTGCGGTTCGTAGCGTTGTCATCGACCACCAATATCCTGCTCATGCCGATCCGGCTCGCTGAGAATCCATGAACATGCGCACGAGCTGCGCAATCGAGCCCGCGCCCATCTTGTCCATGACGCGCGAGCGGTGCAGCTCCACGGTGCGCTTGCTCAGCCCCATCTCTTCGGCCATCACCTTGCTCGCCAGACCGCGCACGATGAGCTCCAGGACTTCGCGCTCGCGGGCAGTGAGCGAGGCGAGGCGATCGCGGATCGCGTCGTGCTGGGCGAGCATCTGGCGATTGCGGTGGTCGAGCTCGAGCGCCTGGCGAACGTTTGCGATCAACTCCGAGTTGCTGAAGGGCTTCTGCAGGTAGTTGAACGCGCCGTGGCGCACGGCCGCTACAGCGCTCGCGACGTCCGCGTGGCCGGTCATGAAAATCACCGGGATGACGGCGCCGCGGCGATTGAGCTCATCCTGAAGCTCGAGCCCGCTCATACCGGGCATGAATATGTCGAGGACCAGGCAACCAGGCTGCCGAGGGTCGTAGTGCTCCAGGAATTTGTTGGCTGAGGGAAAGTCCCGCGAGGCAACGCCGATCGACTGCGTCAGCGCGCGCACGAGAGAGCGCAACGCCTCATCGTCCTCTACCACGTAGACGATGGGCTCTCGCGCGTTCATCAGCCGTAGGTCCTTCTTTCCTTGGCGTCGCGGTCACACGGCAGTCGTCAGGCTTGCCGCGCGTTGCCCAAAGACCAGGCCTTTCGGAAGGCGGGGTCGACGCCGCGGTCAGTGCCCGGACGAAGCCAAATGCCACCCGCTTAGTATTGCGGACCGGGGCGCGCGCCGCACCTGGTGAAAACCCCCGGGGGAGGGGCAGGAAAACCCCATGAGATCTGGTATGCATCGGCGTGATGCGCAGTTGGAGGCCTCTTCAGCGTTTCCCGGGCACAACCGAGCCCGTTCGAGCCCTATGCCGCCAGCGTCCACTCGCGGGCTCCACCTCACGGATTTGTGAGAAGCCGCACGTAGGAATTGCGGCTCGTACTTACCCCCACGCGGCGAACCCGGGCGTGATTTTGCCGGAAAAGGTGCCACGCTCCGTCCCGCAGATCGCGTCAGGCGACGCGGGCAAGGCAGGTCATGATCACGCAAAGGAAGCTCGCACTGCTGTACTCAGGGACACGTTCCCCCCGTAGGCAGTGCAGGGACGGCGCAGGGATGCCGCCCGGCCTTGTGGGGGATGGGACGAGGACGCGCCCGCGCTGAGGGTCAGGGAAGACCCCATCCGACGCAGCACTCCGCAGTGCTGCGTCGGATGCGCGCCGGGTAGCACGCAGAGGGTTCTGATGGGCAACGAAACTTCTGCTCAACGCGCCCCGTCGATCAATGAGGGGCCGCAGAGCATCGTGAATGCTCGCGAGCGTCGTCGCGCCGAGCAGACCCTGCGCGCGCACGAGACGGGGCTGCGCCATGCCCAGCAGATGGCCAGGCTCGCGCACGTCGTCTCCGGCCCGCACGGCGAGTTCCTCGCCTGGTCCGAGACGCTCCCCGCGATGATTGGCCGCGACGCCGGCGCAATTCCTGCGACGACGCGCAGCTGGCTCGAGCTGCTGCACCCCGAGGACCGGGAGCGTTTCCGTCGTACGGCGATCGAGGCGGGGAGGAATGTCAGGCGCGCCGAAATCGAGTATCGCCTCAAGGGGGCGCAAGGCGCGTGGCTCCACATTCGCGAGATCATGGAGCCTCTCGATCCCGAGCACGACGCGAGCTCCGGCCGGCGCTGGCTGAGCACGCTGCAGGACGTGAGCGCCGCCAGACACGCGGCGCAGGCCCTGCGGGCCAGCGAGGAGCACTATCGCGCCACCTTCGAGCAGGCCGCGGTGGGCATCGCCCATACCTCGCTCAAAGGCGACCTGCAACTCGTCAACCAGGCCTTCTGTCTCATGGTGGGGTACACGCGCGCCGAGGCGCAACAGCTCCACGTCCGCGACCTCACCCATCCAGACGACATACGCTCGAGCATGGAGGGCCGGGCGCGCATGATCGCCACAGGAGCGCCACCGTATCAGAGGGAAGTGCGGCTGCGGCGCAAGGACGGCTCGTGCCTGTGGAGCGACCTGACGACCTCCCTGGTGCGCGCGCCCGACGGCGCCGCGCTGCACTTCGTCACCGTGCTGATCGACATCTCCGAACGCAAGCGCGCCGAAGAGGAAGTGAATCGCTTCCGCGCTGCGATGGATGTGACCGCGGACGCGATCTTCCTCGCTGATCCGAAGTCGATGCGGCTGCTCTACGTCAATGACACTGCCTGCCGCCGGCTCGGCTATAGCCGGGCGCGACTGCTCGAGATGCCGCTCTTCACACTGCTCGATAAGACACGCGAGCAGCTCGTCGTCGAGCACGAGGCGGTTATCGCGGCCGGCGAGCGCGGTGTGCGTACCGAGGCCCGCTACGCGCGCGGCGACGGCAAGGGGCGCTGGAGCGAGCTGCATCGCCGCGCCCTGACCACGCCGGACGGCCCTGTGATCGTTACGGTGGCTCGCGACATCACCGAGCGCAAGACGCAACAGGAGAAGATCGAGCGCCTGAGCCGGGTTCACGCGATGCTGAGCGGTATCAACGCCACGATCGTGCGTACACGTGACCGGCAGGAGCTCTTCGGCGAGAGCTGCCGCATCGCGCATGAGGCCGGCGGCTTCAGCGCCGTCTGGATCGGCCTTACCGACGAGGAGAGTACGCTCGTCGAGCCGGTCGCGTGGCATGGTGACCCGAACAGCGTCGAGCGGCTGCGTGACGCGAAGTTCCTGCTCGGGAGCGACCGGGAAGCTGGTCAGACCCTGCTGATTGAGATGATGCGCACTCGAACACCTGCCATTACCAATGACGCCGGCGGGGATAGCCGGGTCGGCCACAGGGAACTGATGGCCGAGCTCGGGATCAATTCGGCGGCCTTCCTGCCCTTGATCGTGGCGGATCAAGTCACCGGGGTAATGGCGATGTACTCGCCGCTCAGGGGACACTTCGACGAGGCCGAGGTGAAACTCCTTTCCGAGTTGGCGGCTGACATCTCATTCGCGCTCGAGCATCTGCAAAAGATCGAGCGCGCCGCCTGGCTCGCCCTGCACGACGAGCTCACGGGACTTGCCAACCGGCGGCTGCTGATCGAGCGCGCCGCACAGCTTATTCGCAGACCCGGCAGCGGGCACGGCAAGTTCGCGCTGGCACTGCTCGACCTCGAGCGTCTGCGTTCAGTCAACAAGGCGCTTGGACGGCGGGCGGGCGATACCCTCTTGCGCCGCGTGAGTGAGCGCCTTACGCAGGCCGCTGGTGCCGCGGCCGTCGCCCGCGTGGCCTCCAACCACTTTGCGGTGCTGCTGCCGGAGGTGCGCGACCGGCTCGAGGCGGAGGGCATGGTCGCCGCCCTCAACCGCGTCTGCTTTGCCGAACCCTACCTCGTGGAGGGCACCGAGCTCAAGGTCGGCGCCAAGACCGGGCTGGTGATCTGTGCGGACGATGACGCCGACATCGATACGCTGCTCGTCAATGCGGAAACAGCGCTGCGCAAAGCCAAGCAAAACGCCGAGCGCCAGGTCTGCTACACACCCGAACTGAGTGAGCGCACCGGCGTGTGGCTGCCGCTCGAGAGCGGCCTCATCGGGGCGCTGGAGCGCGACGAGTTCAGGCTGCACTACCAGCCGAAAGTCGACGCCGCGGGACGCAACATCGTCGGCCTGGAGGCGCTCATCCGCTGGCAGAGCCGCGACCTGGGGCTGGTGTCTCCGGCGAAGTTCATCCCGCTCATGGAGGAGACCGGGATGATTCTCGAGGTTGGAGCCTGGGCACTGCGGCGCGCATCGCTCGATCACCGCAAGTGGGTCGAGCTCGGCTTGAGCCCCGGGCGGATCGCCGTGAACGTTTCGGCCATTCAGCTGCGGCAGCGCGATTTCGTGCAGTCGATCAAGCAGGCGATCCGCGAAGGCGCCACGCCCGCCGCAATCGATCTGGAGATCACCGAGAGTCTGGTGATGGTGGACATCGAGGAGAACATCCGCAAGCTGAACGAGGTGCGTGCCCTCGGCGTGCAGGTGGCGATCGACGACTTCGGCACCGGGTACTCTTCCCTGGGTTATCTCGCCAAGCTGCCGATTCAGGCGCTCAAGATCGATCGTTCATTCGTCAGCGCCATGGCGAAGGATCCCGCGGCGATGACCCTGGTTCAGACCATCATTTCACTCGCCCACACGCTCGGTCTCGAGGTAATCGCCGAGGGCGTGGAAGAGGAGCAACAGGCTGAGTACCTGCGGCTGCTGCGCTGCGACCAGATTCAGGGATTCCTGGTCAGTAAGCCCGTGCCGTTCGATGAAATGACCCGTCTGCTGAAACCAACCAAGTCCTGATCCCTCCTTCACCGCTTCGTCTCGCGCGCCGTATCCCATGGGCGCTCCCGGGCGAGCAGCACGTTCAGCAGGTTGTCCTGGAAATTGATGTTGCCCGTGAGTCGCTCGTGGTCTTCGCAGAGAAAGAAAGCGTAGGCAAGCGGGAAAAAGAGTGCGTCGTTACGCGGCGCGACCGGATTGAGCGCTTCGCGCGCGAGGAGCGAGGGCTTGGTCACCGCGCCATCTCCCGGCTCCAGCATCAGGCGACTGTAGTCCACGCCAGGCGCCTTGTGCTGCACATTCTCCGGGAATAGCCGTGCCAACGACCGCCCAGGCTGTTGCTCTATCACGATGCGCGCGGGCGTCAGTACGCAATCGCCGCCAAACACGACGAATTTGACCGGTGAGCTCGGCTCCTCGAACGTCACCGACCAGATGAAGCGGCGTGCGCGCTCGAGATTGCGGGCAAAGTAAGCCTGCAGCGCCGCGACGTACGCATCCGCCGCACTGGACTCCCTGAAGCGGGTTCGCAAGCGGCCGATCACGGCCGGGTCGAACACCGACCATTGCATGCGCTTCCAGGTGGCAGCGTCATAGAGGTCCAGATTCAGATCCTGACCGCTCGGATCCACTGACCAGTCCGTCAAGGGATGCGGCAAGAGCTCATAGGCACTCGGCATGGTCGCCAGTACCTCAGGCTCAATCCGGCTGAGTCCAACAC
>Ga0070735_10001642_pt1 | contig 21198 bp, 22 predicted proteins | sample Coa_R1_FD_66443 | JGI IMG/M metagenome (GOLD analysis project Ga0070735, IMG submission 66443) | Surface soil microbial communities from Centralia Pennsylvania, which are recovering from an underground coalmine fire - Coalmine... | ecosystem: Environmental > Terrestrial > Soil > Unclassified ... | reverse complement strand
GGTCAGAACGCCGGCATGTCGACAACGGCGGCATTGCCGTCTTCGTCACCCCAGGCGAGGCGCTTGCCGTCGGCGGAGACCGCGAGCGCTGAAATCGGCGCGCCGATCTCGGCCTTGATGGTCTCCTGGCGCCGCGACGTGAGGTCGGCGAGCCAGACGCGGCCGTCGCTGGTCCCGGCGGCGAGCAGCGTGCTGGCCGGCGCGGCGGCCACGCGTACGACGAGCGAGGTCTGGTCGAAGCCGATCTCGGCCGCTTCCTTGCCCATCGGTCCGTCTGCGCCGGCGAACGGCCAGACGACCGCGCCGGGCGCGCCAGCCGTGGCCATCAGCAGGCCCTTGGACAGGAAGGCCAGGCTCCTCACCTTCGAGGGATAGCCGCCCATCCGCAGGTCGCGACCGTCGGCGATGCGCCAGCCATGCAACTCGTTCTCCTGCATCGAGCTCATCAGAAAACGGCCGTCGGGACTGAAGAGGACGAAGATGTGGCTGCCCGGCCAACGGAGCGCGGCCGGCTGCTGCTCGGCGATGCGCGCATACCATAGCATCGCCCCGCCGTAGGTCGCCGCCGCCAGTCGTCTGCCGCGCGGCTCGAATGCCAGACCCGCCACCGAACGCTCGTGGGCGAACACGCGCTCGAAGCCGGCGTCGGCGGCGTCCCTCACCCGCGCCTCGCGGCCGGAGGCGTAGGCGATCAAGCCGGACGCCGCGCTGGTCGCCACCACGTCGATCCAGCGGCCCGTATGCTGGGCCAGCGCCTCGGCGCGGCCGTCGCGGGTCCAGACCAGGCGCCCATCGTCGCCGCCGGAGACCACGCCCTCGCCGCTCGGATGCAGCGCCGCGGCGAGCACCGCGCCGTCGTGCGCGGCCGTCCGCCCGCCCTCCTCGCCGGCGATCGCCCCGTCGCCGAGGGCGAACCAGGCCCGGCCGGCGGCGTCGAACAGGACCTCGGTCACGAACGCTTCGAAGAACATCGGTCGCCGGTTGCCGCTTTACGAGGAGGCCGTCGTTGTGCTTCTAGTCCGCCAAGAAAGCCAGCGCGGCGAAGCGCGCACGGGAGAGACGAATGGCGAGCAAGCTGGGCGGCAAGAAGGGCGAGAAGTACGAGCTCGGCCAGAACGCCGACATCAACGTCACGCCGTTCGTCGACGTGATGCTGGTGCTGCTGATCATCTTCATGGTCTCGATTCCGGTCGCGACGACCTTCATCAAGATCGACCTGCCGCCTCAGACGGAGACGCAGACCACCAACGACAAGCCGACCTACATCTCCATCGGCCAGACCAGCGGGCTGACGCTGGTGATCAAGGGCGAGAACACCACGACGACCTTGGCCACCCTTGGCGACGACCTCCAGCGCGCTCTCGGCCCGACGGCCAAGACCCAATCGGTGCTGATCCGCGCCGACCGCCTGGTGAAGTACAAGGACTTCATGAGCGTGGTGAACCAGCTGCAGTCGGACGGCTACTACAAGGTCGCGCTGATCCCCGAAGACCTCAACGCGTCGACGACCTAGCGCCGCATCAGGCCGCGCAGGCCTCGAATCCCGCTTTCAGCGCCGCCGCGTCGAGGTTGCGGCCGATGAACACCATGCGGCTCTGACGCGGCTCGCCCGAGCGCCATTCGCGCTGGAGATCCCCTTCGAGGATCATGTGCACGGCCTGGAAGACCAGGCGCCGGTCCTCGCCGGCGACGCTGAGGATGCCCTTGGCGCGCAGGATGTCCGGCCCCTGAACGGCCAGCAGGTCGGAGAGCCAGCGGCTGACCTTGTTCCCGTCGACCGGCTGTTCCAGCGTGAGCGACACGCCCTTGATGTCGTCGTCGTGCACGTGGTCGTGGTGATCGTGGCCATGGTCGTGCTCGCAGTCCTCGTCGTGGACGTGGCCCGCCTCGCCGTGCGGCGGATTGAGGAACTCCGGCTCCAGCTCGAGGATACGGTCCAGGTCGAAGCCGCCGCGCCCGAGGATCGCGTCCAGCGGGACGTTCGAACGCTCGGCCCGATGGATCGGCGCGAGCGGATTGAGCCGGCGGATCCGCGCCTCGACCCTGGCCAGCTCGTCGGCGGTCACGAGGTCGGTCTTGTTCAGCACGATCTGATCGGCGAAGGCGATCTGCTCGCGCGCCTCGCGGCTGTCGTCCAGGCGATCGTTCACGTGCTTGGCGTCGACCACGGTGGTGACGCTGTCGAGCACGGTCCGCTGCTTGACGTCCTCGTCGACGAAGAAGGTCTGAGCCACAGGGCCGGGATCGGCCAGACCGGTCGTCTCGACCACGATGGCGTCGAAGCCGCCCTTGCGCTTGGCCAGCCCCTGCAGCACGCGGATCAGGTCGCCGCGCACGGTGCAGCAGACGCAGCCGTTCGACATTTCGAACACTTCCTCGTCCGCGCCGACGATGAGGTCGTTGTCGATGCCGATCTCGCCGAACTCGTTGACGATGACGGCGTAGCGGCGGCCGTGGTCCTCTGAGAGGATGCGATTGAGGAGCGTGGTCTTGCCGGCGCCGAGATAGCCGGTGAGCACCGTGACGGGCGTGCGGGTCTGGTCGGTCATGGCCCCCTACTTAAGGCGAGAAGGCCAGGGCTGAAAGGCAGACGCGGCCGGCTTTCGTTGACTTGGGAGCGGCGGCTTCTGTATAAGACGCGGCTCTCGCCCGCGGGCTCGCTCGCGGGCGGATTTCATTTCGACTTCAGGACGAAGGCGGCCATGTACGCGGTCATCGAAACCGGCGGCAAACAGTATCGGGTGAAGCCGGGCGACCTTCTGGTCGTCGACAAGCTCGACGGCGAGGCCGGGGCCAAGGTGGCGTTCGACCGCGTGCTGATGGTCGGCGACGGCGCCAAGGTCAGCGTCGGCGCGCCCACGGTCGCCGGGGCGAAGGTCGAGGGCACGCTGATCGAGACCCGCAAGGGCGACAAGATCAAGGTGTTCAAGAAGATCCGCCGCCAGGGCTATCGCCGCACCGGCGGCCACCGGCAGTGGGAGAGCGTGCTGCGCGTCACCGCCGTGACCGGCTCGGCCGGCTCGGAGACCTGGGACGGGACGGTCGACCTGACCCCGCGCGCGGTGCTGAACGCCCGCGCCCGCGGCGAAAAGGTCGAGGCCGCGCCGGCCAAGGCGGCGGCCAAGCCCGCCGCGAAGGCGAAGGCCGCGCCCAAGCCCGCCCCTGAGCCGAAGACCGAGGCTGCGCCCTCCGCCGCCAAAACCGAACCGACGGCCAAAGCGACGCCGAAGGCCAAGGCTGAACCCAAAGCCAAGGCTGAACCCAAGGCTAAGGCTGAACCCAAGGCTAAGGCTGAGCCCAAGGCTAAGGCTGAAGCGAAGGCCAAGGCTGCCGCCAAGCCTGCCGCAGCGAAAGCGGCTCCGAAGGCGGCTGCAAAGCCCAAGGCCGCGGCGAAGGCCCCGGCCAAGCCCAAGGCCAAGAGCTAAGGAGACCCCGCGATGGCGCACAAGAAATCCGGCGGGTCTTCCCGCAACGGGCGCGACTCCGCCGGCCAGCGGCTGGGGGTGAAGATTTTCGGCGGCGAACAGGTGAACGCCGGCCAGATTCTCGTCCGTCAGCGCGGCACGAAGTTCTGGCCAGGCGAGAACGTCGGCATCGGCCGCGATCACACCCTGTTCGCCAAAGAGACCGGCGCGGTGAAGTTCACCACCCGACGTCTGGATCGAACCTACGTTGGGGTGACCCCGGCTGGGGCCATGCCGCCAGGCAAATAGGCCGACCCGAGACAGAGAGAGACGTCTCCGGACCGCGCCGAACAGCGATCCGGACCGCGAACGAAAAAGAGCGGGGAGTCCGGACGCCGGGCTCCCCGCTCTTTTCGCCTCCGAACGCCCGCGCCCAGACGCGGGGAACAACAGAAACCGAGGGAGATGACCTTTGATCGATCAGCTTGACGCCATCCAGACCAAGAGGCTGCGGCTTCGCGCCGAGGGCCGCGCCACCTTCGCCGTCCAGCGCCAGGGCGAGGCGATCGGCCGCGTCGGGTTTCGCAGCGCCGCCGAGCGCGCGCCGGAAGCGCGGATCTGGATCGCGCAAACGCACCGCGGCCACGGCTTCGCCACCGAGGCGCTCAAGGCTGCGCTCGCCTGGGCGCGGGACAGCTGGGGCCGGCGCTACGTCGCCGCCGGCCACCACCTCGCCGACGCGGCCATGGCGCGCGTGCTGATCAAGGCCGGCTTTCTGTACACCGGCGTCGTGGCGCCGCGCGAGGCGGGCGAGCCCGTGCGCATGATGGTCTGGCTGGCCTAAGAGCCTTCGGATCGGCGCCGAACAATGAGAGAAGGGCCCGCTTTGAGGCGATCAGGCGACGCAAGCGCGCGATGAAGTTCCTCGACCAGTGCAAGATCCATATCCGCTCCGGCGACGGCGGCGCGGGCGCCGTTTCGTTCCGGCGCGAGAAGTTCATCCCCCTGGGCGGACCGGACGGCGGAGACGGCGGCCGCGGCGGCGACGTGTGGATCGAAGCGGTCGAGGGCCTGAACACCCTGATCGACTATCGCTACCAGCAGCATTTCAAGGCCAAGACCGGCGCGCACGGCATGGGCCGCGACCGCCACGGCGCGAACGGGGAGGACGTCGTGCTGAGAGTCCCCGTAGGCTCGCAGGTGTTCGAGGAGGACGGCGAGACGCTGCTGTACGATCTGGCCCGCGTCGGCCAGCGGGTGCGGCTCGCCGCCGGCGGCAACGGGGGCTTCGGCAACGCCCGCTTCAAGAGCTCAGTCAACCAGGCGCCGCGCCGCGCCAACCCGGGCCTGGAGGGGATCGAGCGGACGCTGTGGCTGCGCCTGAAGCTGATCGCCGACGTCGGCCTCGTCGGCCTGCCCAACGCCGGCAAGTCGACGCTGCTGGCGGCGGCCTCAGCCGCGCGGCCGAAGATCGCCGACTATCCATTCACGACGCTGACCCCCAACCTCGGCATGGTCGATCTGTCCGAAGGCGAGCGGTTCATCATGGCCGACATCCCGGGCCTGATCGAAGGGGCCAGCGAAGGCGCCGGTCTCGGCGTCCGCTTCCTCGGCCACGTCGAGCGCACGACGGTGCTCATCCATCTGGTCGACGGGACCGACCCCAACGTCGCCGAAGCCTGGCGGGCGGTGCGCGAGGAGCTGGACGCTTACGGCGCCGGGCTTTCCGACAAGATCGAGCTCGTAGCGCTGAACAAGGTCGACGCCCTCGACGCCAAGACGCGCGCGGCCAGAGCCAAGGCGCTGAAGGCCGCCTGCGGGGCGAAACCGTTCCTGGTATCGGGAGTCTCGGGCGAGGGCGTCACCGCGCTGCTGCGGGCCGCGTTCGCCCGCGTGCGCGATGGCCGCGCGGCCATCGCCGCAGCGGAGGCGCCCCAGACGAGCTGGCGGCCATGACCGCCCTCTCCAGGGCCCAGCGGCTGGTGATCAAGGTCGGCTCGGCGCTTTTGGTCGACGAGGCCGGCGCCGTCGATCGCGTCTGGCTGGCCGCCTTCGCCGCCGATCTCGGCCGCCTGCGCGACCGCGGCCAGCAGCTCCTGATCGTCTCGTCCGGCGCGATCGCGCTCGGGCGGCGCCGGCTCGGCCTCAGCGCCGCGCGCCTCGACCTGCCGTCGAAGCAGGCCGCCGCGGCGACCGGCCAGTCGCTGCTGATGCATGCCTGGGAGGAGGCGCTGGCGCCGGTCGGCATGACCGCCGCTCAGGTGCTGCTCAGCCCCGACGACACCGAAAAGCGCCGCCGCTGGCTGAACGCCCGCGCCACGTTGGAGCGGCTGCTGGCGCTGGGCGTGGCGCCGGTGATCAACGAGAACGACACCGTGGCCACGGAGGAGATCCGGTACGGCGACAACGACCGGCTGGCCGCCCGCGTTGCGCAGATGGTGGGCGCGGACTTGCTGGTGCTGCTTTCCGACATCGATGGCCTCTACACCGCCGACCCCAGGCGCGATGCGGGCGCCGAACACCTGCCTGTGGTGCGCCAACTCACACCGGCGATCGAAGCCATGGCCGGCGGCGTGAACGAAAAGGCCGGGGTCGGCTCGGGCGGGATGGCGACCAAGCTCGCCGCCGCGCGCATCGCCGCCCACGCCGGCTGCGCGACGCTGATCGCGCTCGGCGCCCAGCCGCACCCCCTGGCCGCCGTCGAGGCCGGTCAGCGCACGACGCTGATCGAGCCGGCGACAACGCCCGCCGCCGCCTACAAGGCCTGGATCGCCGGCACGCTGAAACCGCAGGGCGCGCTCACCGTCGACGCCGGCGCGGCCAAAGCGCTGGCGGCCGGCAAGTCGCTGCTGCCGGCCGGCGTCAAGGGCGTCGAGGGCCGGTTCGAAAAGGGCGACGCGGTGGTGGTGCGCGACGAGGCCGGCCGCGAGATCGCCCGCGGCCTCAGCCGCTACGACGCCGCCGAAGCCGAACAGATCATGGGCGCCCGTTCCGCCGACATCGAAGCCCGCCTCGGCTACACCGCCGGCGCCACCCTCATCCACGCGGACGACCTGGCGCTGAGCGGGCGCTCGCTCTAGGGCGTCAGACCGTAGGTTTTCGCCCGGTCAGCCAGCGTGGGGTCGATTGTCAGCGCCGTCTGAAGGTCGGCGTGACCTTGCGCATCCTGGCCCTTCCTCAATTCGGCCAGGCCCTTGCCGTATAGCGACCAAGCGGTGTCCGGGCGCACCTTGAGCGCCGCCCGATAGTCGGCGACCGCCGCGTCAAGCTCGCCGCGGCGAAGGTGCGCAAGACCGCGGCTGTCGAGATAGGCGGGATCGCCGGGCGCCAGTTTCAGCGCGCCCTCGCAGTCGGCGAGCGCCTTGTCGAGATCGACGTTGGTCAGCGCGCGCAGCCAGCAGCGCGTGTTCAGCGCTTCGGCGCGGCGATCGTCGACCGGATGGGCGTCCAGCCAGCGACTGAGATCGGCGATGGCGGCGACGTCGCCGCCGACGCGCTCGTGAGCAAAGGCGATGTCGTAGAAGGCGTCCGGCGCCTTTTCCGCGAGGCCATCCGCGGTTTTCAACGCGGCCGCCGCCTGCCCGGGGTCGTGCATCGCGATGGCGAGGTCGGCTCGGGTCAGATAGGCGTCGATGTCGCCTGGCTTCAGCGTCAGCGTCTCGTCGACGTCGGCGAGCGCGAGCAGCGGCTGGCGGTTCGCTAGCTCCGCGCGGGCCCGCTCGAGCGTGTAATGGCCGTCGCTCGGCGCCAGCTTGAGGGCCTGCGTCCAGTCGGCGATCGCGGCGGGGTAAGCGCGCATCGACATCGATGCGGCCGCGCGGCGGGCGAAGTCGTCCGCCGTCTTCGGACTGCCCGCGTCGGCGGTGGGCGCGGCCCCGATCGGCGCCGACGCGCTGGCGACGGGCGGCAGCGGCCTGTCGATGTTGAACACCGGACCGCCGTTGTAGGTGAAGTACATCCGGTGCTGGCTGTTGGAGACGAGGATGCGGTGCGACAGGAAGAAGTCGGCGCCGATCAGCATGTCCTCGTCCTGGTTGTCGCCGATATCGCCGAAGTCGAGCGGCGTGTTGCGCACCTCTTCGCCGCCGATCTTGAAGCTGGCGAACGTCCCGCGCCAAACGCGGAAATAACTGCGCGCAGCGATGCCGGAGCTGACGCCCAACGCCTCCACGCCAGGCATGCCCGCCTTCACGCCAGCGCGCGCCGCCGCGGCTGTCGAGAGAATGGAGCGGGGCGAACCGGTGTCGAACAGCGCCCGCACGCGCTCGCCGTTGACGCTGACTTCCCCGCGCGTATGCGGGCTGCGCAGATCGCCGGCCTCGATGGGGATGTCCGTATAGGTCGTGTCCGTCGCCCAGTAGGCCAGCGGTGCGTAGCCGCAGCCGTTGGGGCGGAACAGGCGCACCACGCCGTCGGCGAGGTCATATTCGACATCCGCGTTGTGCAGAACGTTCTGGCCGATGACGCCGCCCTCCTCGCCGCCCAAGCCGCCGTCGACCACCAGGAAGTCAATATTGTGGACCAGCTGGTTCGCCAGGAAGACGTCCTTGGCCGTGGCGACCTGCACCTGGGCTTCGCCCTTGCCGGCGCCGATGACGTACATGCCGAATGGCGCGGGGCCGAGCTTGAGCCCGAGCTTGGCCGCACCGTTGGCGGTGATGGTGGAGAAGAAGGCGCCGCTGTCGATGAAGAAGCGGGCGTCCTGCCCGTTGATCTTCACCGAGACCATCGGCCGCAATCGTTCCATCGTCACCGGAAATTCGGCGATGGTCTGCAGCTGACAGGCGGCCTCCGCGCGCGCGGACAACGCGACGGCCAGACTTGCAACGATCGATAGCAGAACCCGACCCTTCCCCATGCGAAATGGGTAGCGCCAGTCCGCCGCGAAGGGAAGCCGGTGGACCTGGAGGACTTGCAATGTCGGCGCATAGTCGCGAAATCGCGGCCATGGACGATGCGGCCCTGAACATCGATGCGCTGATGGCCGAGATGGGCGTGAACGCCCGCGCCGGCGCCGAGGCGTTGAGGCTGGCGAGCGCGGAAACGCGGACGGCCGCGATCCGCGGCATGGCGGCGGCCGTTCGCTCGCGCGCCGACGCGATCCTGGCCGCGAATGCGGAAGACTGCGCCGCCGGTCGCCAAGCGGGCCTGCCGGCGGCGATGCTGGATCGGCTGGCGCTGGATCCGGGGCGGCTCGAAGGCATCGCCCGCGCGCTCGACGAAGTCGCCGCGATACCCGATCCGCTGGACACCGTGATCGCCGAGTGGACGCGGCCGAACGGGGTCCACATCGCGCGCGTGCGCACGCCGATCGGCGTCATCGCGATGATCTACGAGAGCCGCCCGAATGTGACCGCCGACGCCGCCTCGCTGTGCGTGCGCTCGGGCAACGCCGCCATCCTGCGCACGGGGTCGGAGTGCCTGCGCTCGGCGCTCGCCATCCACGCGGCGCTGGAGGACGGGCTGGCCGCGGCCGGCCTGCCGGCGTCGTGCGTGCAGATCGTGCCGGTCGCCGACCGCGCGGCGGTGGGCGCGATACTCTCGGGCCTGAACGGCGCCATCGACCTGATCGTCCCACGCGGCGGCAAGGGCCTCGTCGACCGGGTCAAGGCCGAGGCGCGCGCGCCGGTCCTGGGCCACAACGAGGGTCTTTGCCACATCTACGTCGACGCCTCGGCCGACCTGGCCAAGGCGACGCCCATCGTGCTGAACGGCAAGATGCGGCGGGTGACGGTCTGCCAGACGACCGAGACCCTGCTCGTCGACCGCGCCGCCGCCGAACGCCTGCTGCCGCCGATCGCCAAGGCGCTGCTCGAGGCCGGCTGCGAATTGCGCGGCGACGCCGCCGCCCGCGCCATCGTTCCGGCGATGGCGCCCGCGAGCGAAGAGGACTGGGTCACGGAATACTTGGCCGCCATCCTTTCGGTGGCCATCGTCGATGGCGTCGCCGGCGCGATCGCCCACATCCGCCGCTATGGCTCCGGCCACACCGACGCGGTGGTGGGCGAGGATGCGGCCGTGCTGGACGCCTTCACCCGCGGCGTGGATTCGGCGGTGGTGGTGGTCAACGCCTCGCCGCAGTTCTCGGACGGCGGCGAGTTCGGCTTCGGGGCCGAGATCGGCGTCGCGACCGACAAGCTGCACGCGCGCGGCCCGGTCGGCGCCGAACAGCTCACGACCTTCAAATACCTGGTCAGGGGCGCCGGCCAGACCCGGGCGTGAAGCGCCGCGCCCTGCTCCGCTCCGGCTTCGGCCTGAGCCCCGGCATGCGGGTCGGCCTCCTCGGCGGCTCGTTCAATCCCGCGCACGAAGGCCACGCGCACGTGGCGCGCACGGCGCTGGCGCGGCTCGGCCTGGACCGGGTCGTCTGGCTGGTGTCGCCGCAAAATCCGCTGAAGCACGAGGGCGCCGCGGCGCTGGCCGAGCGCATGGCCGGCGCGCGCCGCTTCGCCGGCGGCGGGCGGATGGTGGTCTCCGACGTCGAGTCGCGGCTTGGCCTTCGCTACACGGTCGACCTGATCCGCGTGCTGCGCGCTCGCTATCCGGCGGTGCGGTTCGTCTGGCTGATGGGCGCCGACAACCTGGCCGGCTTCCACCGCTGGCGCGGCTGGCGGGAGATCATGCGCCTGGTCCCCGTGTGCGTCATCGCGCGGCCAGGCTGGGAGATGCGCGGGCGGATGGCGCCGGCGGCGCGCCGCTTCGCCTCCGCGCGGCGTCCATCCAGCGAGGCGCGGCGGCTGGCGCTCGCCCGCCCGCCCGCCTGGGTCTACCTGGTCGCGCCGCTCAATTTTGCGTCATCGACGGAGATTCGCGCCCGCGTCAGGGCCAGCGCGGATGGGAAGGCGCCTGACCGGCCGGCCAAGGCGTGATAGGCTGCCGCTTGCGACATTGGGCCACAGAGGAGCACCCCGCTGAATCGCGCCGCCGCGCCTAGCGCACCGGAGGGCCGGAGCCTCGCGCTCGACCCCTCCCCCGCCGACCCCCTTAGTGCCGCGTTCCAAGGCAGTCTGAGCGACCTCATCCTGGCGCGTCTGGAAGACGACAAGGCCCAGGACGTCGTCTTTATCGATCTGAAGGAAAAGAGTTCGGTGGCCGACGCCATGATCGTGGCGTCCGGGCGCTCGCACCGGCACGTCGGCGCCATCGCCGATCATCTGCTGCGGGCGCTGAAGGAAGCGGGCCTCGGCCGCGCCCGAGTCGAGGGCCTGCCGCACTGCGACTGGGTGCTGATCGACGCCGGCGACATGATCGTGCACCTGTTCCGCCCCGAGGTTCGCGCCTTCTACAATCTGGAAAAGATCTGGTCGGTCGCACCGCCCCGGCGCGTCGCCGCCAACTGAGTTCGCCGCCTTGAAGATCGCCCTCGTCGCCGTCGGCCGGCTGGGCCGGACGGCCGAGCAGGCCTTGGCGCTGGCCTACGCGGAGCGCGCCTCGGGCGTCGGGCGTTCGCTGGGGCTGGGGCCGGTCGACGTCGTCGAGGTCGACGCGCGCAAGCCCGGCAAGGCGGCCGAAGGCGAGGCGCTGCTGGCCAAGCTCGGCGACGCCCACATCATCGCCTGCGACGAACACGGCAAGGGCTTCACCTCGCGCGAGCTGGCGGAGAAGCTGGGCGCGCTGCGCGACCAGGGCGTGGCCAGGCTCGCCTTCGTCATCGGCGGCGCCGACGGGCTGGACGCAAACGTCCTGCGCACCGCCCGCGAGCGCGTCGCCTTCGGCCAGCAGACCTGGCCGCACGCGCTAGCGCGGCTGATGCTGGCCGAGCAGATCTACCGGGCCGTGAGCATCCTCGCGGGCCAGCCCTATCATCGCGACTGAAGCGCGCTAGCCTTCCGCCTCATGCACGCCCGAGTCGGCCTGGTCGCAATCCTGATGCTGGCGCTGATCGCCGCCGGCCCGCCGCCGGTGCTGAAGGAGATTCAGGCCGAAGCGCGCGACCGTCAGCGCGATCGCGCCGCGGCGTTGCAGGACGCTGAGGCCGCGCGGAGCGAGATCGCAGGGCTGAACGCCCAGCTGGCCGAGTTCGACCGCGCCCAGGCGGCCGGCGAGACGTCGGTCAGCGGCAAGCGCCTGAGGCTCGCCGCGCTGACCGCCGAGGAGGCGGAGCTGAACGCGCGGCTGGGCGGTCAGCGGGCGCAGATCGCCCGGCTCCTGGCCGTGCTGGCCATCTTCCGCCGCGACCCGCCGCCGGCTCTCTTCGTCAACCCGCGCGACGTGAAGGACGCGGTCAGGGCGCAAATCCTGATCCGGGCCATCGCCCCCGAACTGGAGGCGCGGGCGAACGCGCTCAAGGCAGAGATCGCCGCCCTGCGCGAGACCCGTCGTCAGGTCGTGCTGGCCAGCGAGGACCTGTTCACCGCCGAGAGCGGCATCGCCCAGCGGCGGGCCGAAATCGAGACCCTGATCGCCCAGAAGACGAGCCTCGAACAGCAGGCCGGCGCCGAAGCCAAGGACGCCGACGCCGACCTCGCCGCCCTGACCGCGCGCGAGCACGCGCTGGCCGGTCTCGCCAGCGGGCTCGTGTCCGCGACGGCGAAGGGCCCCGCGCCGCCGGACCCTGAACACGCCGGCCTGCTCGGCCGCGCCAGGCTGTTCACCCCGCCGGTCGGCGGCGCCCCGATGCAGCGCTTCGGCGCGCCGGAGCCGGGGGGAACGCGCGCGCAAGGCTGGAGCTGGGCGACGGCGCCCGCGGTGAGCGTCGTCGCGCCGGCCGACAGCGTCGTCGATTTCGTCGGCCCGCTTCGCGGCTGGGGCGTCGTGGTGATCCTGAGGCTGGGCGGCGGCTACCGCCTGGTGCTCGCCGGGCTGGAGACGGCGACCGCCCAGAGCGGCCAAGGCTTGCGGGCGGGGGAGCCGATCGGTCGCATGGCGCCGGCGGGCGGCGACGACCATCTCTATTTCGAGGTCCGGAAGAACGGGGCGCCGATCGACCCGGCGCCGTGGCTGGGCGCCGCACCTGCGCGCACGCCTTAGGGCTTTGTAAAGGCGGGGCCAGCGCCTATGGAGAGGTCTTCGAATTGACGCAAAACACACCTAGGGCGTGAGGCATGCGCAAGTATTTCCTGATCGGGGTTTCGTCCTTCGTGCTCGGCGCGGGGGCGATGGCCTACATCAACCATCCGGCCTTCGCGTCGGCCCCGTCGTCGAAGAGCGACGCCTATCACATGGAGGAGCTGTTCGGCGACGTGCTCTCCATCGTCGAGAACCAGTACGTCACGCCGGTCGACGACAAGAAGCTGATCCAGGCCGCCATCGACGGCATGGTCACTTCCCTCGACCCGCACTCCGGCTACCTGGCGCCCGACGACTACACCGACATGGAAGACCAGACGCGCGGCGAGTACGGCGGTCTCGGCCTCGAGGTTTCCAGCGAGGACGGCGCGGTCAAGATCATCTCGCCCATCGACGACACGCCGGCGTCCCGCGCCGGCCTGCAGTCGGGCGACTACATCACCTCCATCGACGGCAAGAGCCTCATCGGCCTGCCCCTGTCGGAGGCGGTGAAGAAGATGCGCGGCACGGTCGGCGAACCGATCACGTTGACCATCGTGCGGCCCGGCAAGGATCCGTTCGACGTCCGCCTCGTGCGCGAGTCGATCAACATCAAGTCGGCCAAGGCGCACATGGAAGGCGACGACGGCTACCTGCGCATCTCGTCGTTCGACGAGAAGACCACCGACGAGGCCGTGGCCGCGATCAAGGCGCTGCAGGCCAAGAACCCGAACATCAAGGGCTGGGTCCTCGACCTCAGGAACAACCCCGGCGGCCTGCTCGACCAGGCGGTGAGCGTCTCCAGCCTGTTCCTCGACGGCGGCGAGGTCGTCTCGCAGCGCGGCCGCAATCCGAAGGACATCGAGCGCTACTACGCCCAATCCGGCGGCGACATCCTGCATGGCGCGCCGATGGTGGTGCTGATCAACTCCGGCACGGCCTCGGCGGCCGAGATCGTCTCCGGCGCGCTGCAGGATCGCCACCGCGCCGCCATCGTCGGGCTGACCAGCTTCGGCAAGGGCTCGGTGCAGACGGTGATCCCGCTGCACGGCGGCGCCGACGGGGCGCTGAAGCTGACGACGGCGCGCTACTACACGCCATCCGGCCGCTCGATCCAGAAGACCGGCATCGAGCCGGACCTCGAGGTCGCCGCGACCGCCGAGCAGGCGCAGCAGGTGGCCAACGACGCCTTCGAGTTCTCGGAAGCCAGCTTCCAGAACGCGCTGAACGCCGACGAGGGCAAGATTCGCCGCGCGCCGCACTCGCCGGCCGAGGCGCCGCCGACGGGCTTCGATCCGAAGAAGGACTTCCAGTTGACGCGCGCGCTCGACGTCCTGAAGTACGGCTCGGTCGCCGCCACGCCGAAGCTGCCGACGCCGCGGCCGAAGCTCGCCTCGATCCTGCCGACGCATGCGCCCGTCGGGGCGCCGTCGAACGACAACGGGACGCCGAAGACGGACGCCGCGCACCCGTAACACCGGGGCGACATTGGCGCTTTCTTAACCATACCGACCGACCTTCAGCGGTGAAGGCGCGAGCGGCGAGCGCTCGCCCGTTCGCGCCCCAACGCTTCGAAGGCCGATGTTCGCAAAACGTCCGGAAAAAACCGCCGAGCTGGAGCCGAAAGGCTTCTCGCCCAGGGCGCTGGCGGCCCTCGCGGCGCGCCGGCCGGCGCTGGCGGCCGGCGCCGCGGCCGGCCTCTTCGTCACGGCGGCGGCGACGGCGCTGCTGGCCGCGGCCGACCCGCACGCCGGCGCGCCGTTGGTGCGCATCGCGCTTTCCGCGCCGGGCGCGCCCGCCCCGCCGCCGGGCTGGCGCGAGGCGCTGGCCCCAGACTCCGCACAGGCCCCGGTCACCACCGACACGGTGCAGCTCTACGCCAGCCCGCCGCCCAGCGATGCGAACAGCCCGCCGGTCGCCGGCCAGGCGGTGATCAGCTTCCCCGACGGCCCGGCCGAACCGCCGCAGGTCGACCACGCGGCGCTCACGCCATCGCCCATCGCCGGCCTGACGGCGGCCGGCCCCGGCGGCGGCCTTCTGCCCATCATCGCCGCGGACGGACGCACGCCGTTCTCGGCCTATGCGAGGCCGTTCCAGTCGAACGGCAAACCGAAGGTCGCGATCATCATCGGCGGGCTCGGCCTGAACGCGAAAGAGACGCGCCAGGCCATCGAGCAGCTGCCGCCCGAGGTGACTCTCTCGTTCGTGCCCTATTCGGACGGGTTGCAGGGCTGGATCGACCTTGCCCGCGCCAACGGCCACGAGGTGCTGCTGGAAGCGCCGATGGAGCCGAACGACTACCCGAACAACGACCCCGGCCCCTACACGCTCCTGACCACGTCGAAGCCCGCCGACCTGACCCAGCACCTCGACTGGCTGTTGTCCCGCGCCACCGGCTATGTCGGCGTGACCAACTATCTGGGTTCGAAGTTCGTGACATCGGATGCGGCCATGGCCGCCTTCTCCGCCGACCTGAAGCAGCGCGGTCTCGCCTTCGTCGACGACGGGTCGGCGGCGCGCCGCGGCGGCGGCATCCCGCGCGCCTCGGCCGACCGGGTGATCGACGACGAACTCGCCGGCGACGCCATCGACAAGTCGCTGCAGGCGCTGGAGGCGACGGCGGTGCAGCGCGGCCAGGCGCTGGGGGCGGGCTTCGCCTACCCGATCACGCTGGCCGAGGTGCAGCGCTGGGCGGCGAGCCTCGCCTCGCGCGGCCTGCAACTGGCGCCCGTCTCGGCTGTCGCGGCGCGTCGCTAGCCGCTACACGTCCGGGCGTGGATCTTTCGCTCTACCGCCCGAACGTCGGGGTCGTGCTGTTTCACCCGGACGGGCGCGTCTGGTACGGCCGCCGCGCCGGGACCCCGGGCCCGCACAACTGGCAGTTCCCGCAAGGCGGCGTCGATGAGGGCGAGGACGTGATGGACGCCGCGCGCCGCGAGCTCGACGAGGAGACCGGCGCCCGCTCGATCGCGCTGCTCGGGCGCACCGAGGACTGGATCGCCTACGACTTCCCACCCGACCACGGCGGCTCGAAAGCGCAGGCCGGCTGGAGGGGCCAAAAGCAGATCTGGTTCGCCTTCCGCTTCGACGGGCGTGAGAGCGAGATCGACCTGAACCGCCACGCCACGCCGGAGTTCGACGCCTGGCGCTGGGGCGCGCTCGCCGAGGCGCCCGAGATCGTCGTTCCCTTCAAGCGGCCGGCCTACGAGCAGGTCGTGCGCGCCTTCGCGGCCTTCGGCTGACCGGGGTGGCCGAGCCCGGCGTCATCTTCGTGCACGGCGCATTCTGCGGCGGCTGGGCCTTCGACCGCTTCCGGGAGCCATTCACACGCGCGGGCTTTCGAACGCTGGCCCCGGATCTGCGCGGACATGGCCCCGGCTCGGCGCGCGACGCGACGCAAGGGCTCTCGATCGCCGACTACGCCGCCGACATCGCCGCCCTGGTCGCCGCCGAGCCGGCGCCGCCGATCCTGGTCGGCCACTCGATGGGCGGACTCGTCGCTCAGCTGGCGGCCGCGCGGGCGAAGGTGGCCGCGCTGGTGCTGATCGCTCCATCGCCGCCCTGGGGCGTGGCCGGCTCGAGCCTGGAGGAGGCGGTCTCCGCCGTCAGTCTCTATGCGCTGGGGCCGTTCTGGACGATGGCGATCGAGCCGGACTATTCCGCCACCGCCTACAGCCTCGACCGGTTCGCCGAGCCGGAGCGCCGCGCCCTCTTCGCCCGCCTGACGCCGGAAAGCGGCCGCGCGCTGTGGGAGACGCTCAACTGGTGGCTCGATCCGATGATGACCACCTCGGTCGCCGCCGCCCAGGTCGGGGCGCCGGTGCTGGCGCTGGCCGGCGAGCACGACCGCATCCATCCGCCGGCGACGGTGGCCCAGACCGCCGAGCGGCTGGGCGGCGAGACGCGGGTGATGGCCGGCATGAGCCACTGGCTGATCGCCGAGCCGGGCTGGGAGGCGGTCGCCGGCGCCGCCCTCGATTGGCTCAAGGCCGAGGCGTTGGCCTGAGCGGAGGCTCGGTCGCGACCACCACTTCGCGGGCGTGCTCGGCCAGGATGGTGAAGCCCTGCGGCGTCACGTCGGCGAAGCCGCCCTGGAGCTCGAAGTGGATCTTGTGGCCGTCGTTGTGGACGGTGACGAAGCCTTCCTTGAGCGCGGTCATGAACGGCGCGTGGCCGGGGAGGACGCCGAAGTCGCCCTCCGATCCCGGCGCGTCCACCTGGTCGACCTCGCCGGCGAAGAGCTCGCGTTCCGGTGACACCAGCGAGAAGTGAAGCTTCTCCGCCACTTAAGCGTCCGCCGCCATCTTCTCGGCCTTGGCGACCGCATCGTCGATCGTGCCGACGTTGTAGAAGGCCTGCTCGGGCAGATGGTCGTATTCGCCGTCGCAGACCGCCTTGAACGAGCGGATGGTGTCCTCCAGCGAGACGAAGATGCCGGGCAGGTTGGTGAACGCCTCGGCCACGTGCATCGGCTGGGACAGGAACTTCTCGATCTTGCGCGCGCGGGCGACGATCAGCTTGTCCTCTTCCGAAAGCTCGTCCATGCCCAGGATGGCGATGATGTCCTTCAGCGCCTTGTATTGCTGAAGGATTTCCTGGGTGCGGCGAGCCACCTGATAGTGCTCGTCCCCGACCACCAGCGGGTCGAGGATGCGCGAGGTGGAGTCCAGCGGATCGATGGCCGGGAAGATGGCCTTGGCGAACACGTCGCGCGAGAGGATCGTGGTTGCGTCCAGGTGCGAATAGGCCGTCGCCGGCGCCGGGTCGGTGAGGTCGTCGGCGGGGACGAAGATCGCCTGCACCGAGGTGATCGACCCGCGGTTGGTCGAGGTGATCCGCTCCTGCAGATTGCCCATCTCGGTGGCCAGCGTCGGCTGGTAGCCCACGGCCGACGGCATGCGGCCGAGCAGCGCCGACACTTCGGAGCCCGCCTGGGTGAAGCGGAAGATGTTGTCGATGAAGAGCAGGACGTCCTTGCCCTCCTGGTCGCGGAAATACTCGGCCTGGGCGAGGCCGGTCAGCGCCACGCGGGCGCGGGCGCCCGGCGGCTCGTTCATCTGCCCGTAGACCAGGGCGCAGCGGGAGCCTTCGGTCGAGCCGTTGTTCTCGCGCGGGTTCACGTTCACCTTGGAGTCGATCATCTCGTAGTACATGTCGTTGCCTTCGCGGCTGCGCTCGCCGACGCCCGCGAGCACCGAATAGCCGCCGTAGTTCAGCGCGACGTTGTTGATCAGCTCCTGCATGGTCACGGTCTTGCCGACGCCGGCGCCGCCGATCAGGCCGATCTTGCCGCCCTTGGTGTAGGGGCAGAGCAGGTCGATCACCTTCAGGCCGGTGACCAGGATCTCCTTCGACGTCGTCTGGTCGGCGAAGGGCGGCGCGTCGCGGTGGATCGAGGAATGGAAGTTCGAGACGATCGGGCCAGCCTCGTCCACCGGCTCGCCGATCACGTTCATGATGCGGCCGAGGCACGCCGGGCCGACCGGCACGGTGATCGGGCCGCCGGTGTCGATCACCTCCTGGCCGCGCTTCAGGCCCTCGGCGGTGTCCATGGCGATGGTGCGCACGGTGCTCTCGCCGAGGTGCTGCGCCACCTCCAGCACCAGGCGGAACGGCTCGCCGGTCCGCTGGTCGATGTTGCTGGTCTCCAGCGCGTTCAGGATCGGCGGCAGATGGCCGTCGAACTCGACGTCGATGACCGCGCCGATCACCTGGGTGATGCGGCCCTTGGGCGCGATCGCGCTCGCCGTCGGTGCGGGCGCGGCGGCCTTGCTGGTCGTGGGTTTCCTGGCGGCGGTGGCCATGGCGACGTTCGTCCTTCTAGGATGACTTAGGGGCGGCAGGCAAAGCGGTCAGGGCGCGTCTAGGAGCGGCGGCGGGCATCTGCATCCTTCAAAGCGCGTCGGCGCCGGAGATGATCTCGATCAGCTCCTTGGTGATCTGCGCCTGGCGTGTGCGGTTATAGACGAGCGTGAGGGCGGCGATCATGTCGCCGGCGTTGCGGGTGGCGTTGTCCATCGCGGCCATCTGCGCGGCGTAGAAGCCGGCCTGGTTCTCCAGCATGGCGGCCAGCACCTGAACGACGATGTTGCGCGGCAGGAGGGTGGCGAGGATGGTCTCCTCGTCCGGCTCGTATTCGTAGGCCGCGCCCTTCAGGTCGATCGGCTGGGCGCCCGCCTCGACCTCGGCCGGGATCAGTTGGCGAGCGGTCGGGACCTGACTGACCACGGAGCGGAAGCGCGAGAAGAACAGCGTCGCCACGTCGAAGCCGCCGTCCTCGAACAGCGCCAGAATCGCGTCGGCCACAGGCTGGGCGGCGGCGAGCGTCGGCTTGTCGCCGGCTTCGTGAAAGCCGACGAAGCGGTCGCCGTACTGGCGGCGGAGCTGGTCGCGGGCCTTCTTGCCGACCACCAGGAGCTTCACGTTACGCCCGTGGGCGATGAGGCTGGCGATGTGCTCACGCGCGACCCGCACGATGGCGGAGTTGAAGCCGCCGGCGAGGCCTCGGTCGGCGGTCGCCACCACGATCAGGTGCGTCTGCTCCGAGCCCGTCCCGACCAGGAGGCGCGGCGCGCCGGCGCCGGAGACGCCGGCGGCGAGGTTGGCGATCACCGCCGCCATCCGCTGGGCGTAGGGCCGCGCATCCTGGGCGGCGTCCTGGGCCAGACGCAGCTTCGCCGCGGCCACCATCTGCATGGCCTTGGTGATCTTCTGCGTCGCCTTCACGCTGGCGATGCGGTTCCTGAGGTCCTTGAGGCTGGCCAAACTCTAGCGCTCGTCGTTCACGCGAAGGTTTCGGTGAAGTGGTCGAGCACGCCCTTGAGCTGCCCTTCCAGCTCTTCGGTCAGCCGCTTCTGGGTGCGGATGCCGTCGAGCAGATCCTGGTGCTGGCTGTGCAGGCGCGCGAGCAGCTCGGTCTGGTAGCGGACGACGGCGCCGACCGCGATCCCGTCCAGATAGCCGCGCGTGCCGGCATAGAGGGCGCAGACCTGCTCCTCGACCGACTGCGGCGCGTACTGCGGCTGTTTCAGAAGCTCGGTCAGCCGCTCACCGCGCGCCAGCTGGCGCTGGGTCGCCGCATCGAGGTCGGAGCCGAACTTCGCGAACGCGGCCATCTCCCGGTACTGGGCGAGCTCGCTCTTGAGCGGGCCCATGGCGTCCTTCATGGCGCGGATCTGGGCGTTGCCGCCCACCCGGCTCACCGAGATGCCGATGTTCATCGCCGGCCGGACGCCCTGGTAGAAGAGGTCGCTCTCGAGGAAGATCTGCCCGTCGGTGATCGAGATCACGTTGGTCGGGATGTAGGCCGAGACGTCGTTGGCCTGGGTCTCGATGATCGGCAGCGCCGTCAGCGAGCCGCCGCCGAACTCGTCGGAGAGCTTGGCCGCGCGCTCGAGCAGGCGCGAGTGCAGATAGAAGACGTCGCCCGGATAGGCTTCGCGGCCGGGTGGGCGGCGGAGCAGCAGCGACATCTGCCGATAGGCGACGGCCTGCTTGGAGAGGTCGTCGTAGATGATCAGCGCGTGCATGCCGTTGTCGCGGAACCATTCGCCCATGGCGCAGCCGGAGAAAGGCGAGAGGAACTGCAGCGGCGCCGGCTCGGACGCCGTCGCGGCGACGACGATCGTGTAGTCGAGGGCGCCGCGCTCCTCGAGCGTGCTGACGATCTGCGCCACCGTCGAGCGCTTCTGCCCGATGGCGACGTAGATGCAGTAGAGCTTTTCCTTCTCGTCGCCCGAGGCGTTGACGCTCTTCTGATTCAGGATGGTGTCGATGGCGATGGCCGTCTTGCCGGTCTGGCGGTCGCCGATGATCAGCTCGCGCTGGCCGCGGCCGATGGCGGTAAGCGAATCGATCACCTTCAGGCCCGTGTACATCGGCTCCGACACCGACTTGCGCGGGATGATCCCGGGCGCCTTGACGTCCACGCGGCGGCGCTCGGCCACGTCGGTGATCGGGCCCTTGTCGTCGATCGGCTCGCCCAGCGGATTGACCACCCGGCCCAAGAGGCCCTTGCCCACCGGCACGTCGACGATCTCGCCCAGCCGGCGGACTTCGTCGCCTTCGCTGATCGAACGGTCCTCGCCGAAGATGACGATGCCGACGTTGTCGGTCTCCAGGTTGAGGGCCATGCCCTTCACCCCGGCCTTGGGGAACTCGACCATTTCGCCGGACTCGACCTTGTCCAGCCCGAACACGCGCGCGATGCCGTCGCCGACCGAAAGCACCTGGCCGACGTCGGAGACGTCCGCCTCTTCGCCGAAGTTGGCGATCTGGGCCTTGAGGATGGCCGAAACCTCGGCCGCGCGGATATCCATGCTTTTTAGGCTCTCTTCAGGGCGAATTTCAGGGAATCAAGCTTCGACTTCAGCGACGCGTCGTAGAGGCGCGAGCCGACGCGCACCTTGATCCCGCCGAGGATGGCGGGGTCGACGCGGGCGTCGATCTCGGGGTCTTTGCCGAGCGCCTGGCGAAGCGCGGCGGTCAGCCCGCGCGTCTGCGCCGGCGTCAGCGCCATCGCCGTCGTCACCTGCGCGGCGACCACGCCGCGATAGTCGGCGTCGAGCTTCTGGTAGGCGGCGATCACCGCGGCGAGCGCCGCGGCGCGCCGCTGGGCGGCGAGCACGCCGAGGAACTTGCGGGTCAGGGGCGTGAAGCCGGCCCGCTCGGCCAGCGCCGCCAGGACCCGGCCCTTGGCCGCGGAATCGAACAGCGGCGAGGCCAGAACGGCGCGCAAATCCTTCGCCTCGGCGAGCATCGTCTTCAGGGACGCGAGGTCCGCGCCAACCGGCCCGATCTGGCCCTC
>Ga0070735_10001640_pt1 | contig 21205 bp, 14 predicted proteins | sample Coa_R1_FD_66443 | JGI IMG/M metagenome (GOLD analysis project Ga0070735, IMG submission 66443) | Surface soil microbial communities from Centralia Pennsylvania, which are recovering from an underground coalmine fire - Coalmine... | ecosystem: Environmental > Terrestrial > Soil > Unclassified ... | reverse complement strand
GGGGGATCGCCAGCCAAGAACTGCAAACGCTGTGCCGGCAACATCCGGAACAGGCCAACTGGAAGCGCTTGTCGCACGATTTCGGGAGCCCCCATCCTCAACTGGCACAGAACTACGGTGCGGAACTACTGAATGTAACGCCGATGCCACCTTTGTCCGGATACTCCAGCCGTTTTCTTGCGGAATCCTGGGATTCACCCAATCTGTACTGGGCTCGGCTGGCTGACGAAGCAGGATATGCACCCGTCATGCTGAATCGCCTAGTGCCGGAGCTTACCCGCGTCATGGTCGAGAAGATCTTCGCTACCGACCACGAAGATTGGCCAGCGCTGCTGCGGGCGATGCACGAAACGGGTGCAGAATTTCGTGAAGGCAAGTTGACTACGCATTCGAGGATTAGCGCGGTGCGGCCGTAATTGACTGGCCAGTGCAGTGCCGATCCATAATTCAGCGGTCCCAGACAAACGGGGCTGCAGAATAGGAACCTTGATCATGGTACGGAAAATTTTTCTGCTGATTCTGATCCTTCTCGCGTTCATTCTACGAGGTCCAGCTGGCAGCCAGGCTCAGGAGAGCCCGAACTTTCAGGTTGTGGTCAATATGGTCCAGCTCAACGTGGCGGTGACGGATAAAAAGGGAAACTACATTACGGGGCTCCGGCCCCAGGATTTTGCGATCCTTGAGGATGGAATCGGGGAGAAAGCGGCGACATTTGCAGAGGGCGATGAACCGGCGCGCAGCCTGAGCGATTCCGCGGACCGCGACTCACCGGCGGCTGTGCCGGGAGGAATGGCGAAACGCTCTTCTGACGGAGCCTCGGATCAGACCTTTGCCGCGCTGGTGAACGGGGCCAATGTGTTCGTACTCTTCGATACCAGCGACTACATGTATCGGGGTTTTGTGTTCGCGCAAGATGCGATTACCGAGTTCATTCGTTCACTCTCAACTGCCGATAAGATTGCGTTCTATTCGTATAGCCGGGATATTTCTCGAACCGCAGCCCTCACTGCCGACCGGTCGCAAGTATTGCGGGCCGTGCGCTCCACAGTGGCCGGAGATCAGGCAGCCCTCTACAACGCGCTCTTGCTGACACTGAAAGACGCGGCCCAAAATACGGGCAGGAAGGTGGTAGTTGTATTCTCCAACGGCCCCGACAATTCCAGCGTAGTGCCTCCTGAAGACGTCGCTGAATTTGCCCAGTCGGCAGGCATTTCGATTTACATGATCAGCACGCAAGAAGCCAGGTTGGAACCGGTATCCACCGCGGTTTTCGATCGCATGACCGCCGCCACTGGCGGCAAGGCCTATTTCGCCAAGAACTGGAAGGATGAGAACCGGGCATTTGCTTCTATCCGCGACGACTTGGCACATCTCTATTCATTAAGTTACTATCCGAAGCCCAATGCCAATACTGGCTGGCGTGCGATTACCGTGAAGCTGGTGGGCGATCAACTGAAGAAATACAAAGTACGCACCCGCAACGGTTACCGTCCTCAACCAACGCGATTTTCAAAAGGCGACAATACGACCTTGTCGGAGGTCGCGCCTAAATAGGCATACAGAGAGTACAGCAAGTATAAGGACGGCCGCCAGCTGGAAGTGTGCTGGACCTCCGGCCGTCGAGACCCGATCTCAATCGCTGCTGTGATTTTCGAATCGGGGCGCGCTCGAACACAACAAGACGGTCACCTTACGCGAGTAGGCTAAGGTCTATTAACGAATCCCGAAGAGCTTCTATTGCTCTTTTAATTCTCTGAGCGCATTGTTTGACTCAGCATCAAACGGGTAACCGCTTTCGAGGGAGGCTAATGCGTCAAGGGAAGAAATGTGCGCTTATTGGTTGCTGCCTACTTGCAACTGCAGCTTTTGGCGCAGCGCTGAAATCGGTGTCGAGTTTCGAGCTCCCTGGCCCAGTGGGAAAGAGGTTCGATTATCTGACGATCGACTACGACGATCACTACCTACTGTCAGCCCATTTGGCCGCCGGACTCCTCTATGTGATAGACCTGCGCAGCAATCATGTGCTGAAAGCAATACCGGATGTGCCCGGCGCCGAAGGTGTCGAATTTGTTCCAGAACTGAAGAAGGTTTACACGTCAAACGCGGGTGACAACACAATCGGCGTTATCGATCTGAAGCAGATGAACGTCATTACGAAGTTGCCGACAGAAGCAAAACCTGATGGCAGCGCTTACGCCGCTCCCTTCCACAAGCTCTACGTTTCCGATGAACGTGGTAAAGCCGAGGCGATTGTTGACGTTCAGCAGGACAAAATCATCAAGACTTTGCATTTCGACAGTGAAACAGGCATGCCGCAGTACGATCCGGTGGTCCGCAAGATCTACCTCAACCTTCAGGATCAAAATATTTTTGCGGTGATCGATCCTGCGACGGATGAAGTGGTCGGACGCTATGCGGTTGGGAAGTGTGAGGGCAACCACGGCATGGCACTTGACCCCGAGCACCGAAGAGCATTCCTGTCCTGTGAAGGCAATGAGTTGATGACGGTGTTTGATCTGGAATCGCACCAACCGATAGCCTTTCTGCCCCTGGCGAAAGGCCCAGACGTCATAAAGTTCGATCCCGGACTCAAGCGCATTTATGTGGCTTGCTACAGCGGTGCGATCTCGATATTCCAGGAGGACGACCCCAACCATTTCCGCAAGCTGGAGGATTTCCCGGTTCAAAAAAAAGTGCACAGTCTGGCGGTGGATAAAGATACCCACCGCGTCTACGCGCCCGAGCAGGAAGTGGATGGTCGTCCTGCCGCACGCATGGCGGTGTACGAGGTAGTGACCGGGCAAGATTGATTGCGCTAAATTCAACCTTGATCTTTGCAGTTCGCTCGTCTCAATCGATGTCGGCAAAAAGTACGTCGCCACTTGCGCAGCAGGCAAGCTTTTCATCCCACCGTTCCGTGAAGCAAAACTCCTACAGCCCCCGCAGCGAGGATCACGACCGGCTCAGGGATCTTCCTGGTGAGCATCAGGACGACCAGAGTGACGATTCCGATCATGACGGTTGGCAAGTCGATTAAGGATCGCGTAGCCAGAATGTAAGCGGCCCCCGCGATCGCACCCACCGCGGCCGCTGTAACCCCTTGCACAAAGGCTTTGACCTGTGGGTTCTGTGCGAAGCGACGGTAATACGGTGCTCCAACGAGGACGATGAAGTACGGTGGCGCAAACACGGCTAACGCTGCCGCCAGCGCGCCAATCGGTCCGGCAACGAGGTAGCCGATAAATCCTGCGGTTATGACAACGGGACCGGGAGTGATCATAGCCACTGCAACAGCGTCGACAAACTGACGTTCCGTCAGCCAGTGAAACTTGGCCACCACTCCTCCATACAAAAAAGGAACGATGGCCAGTCCGCTTCCGAATACGAAAGCCCCTGCCTTTAAGAAGAAGAGGAAGAGTGCTCCAACCGTTGCGGCGGCTGCCACGCCATGAATCCCGGTGAGCAGCTGGCCTACGCCAATGAACATCATCGGCTTCGCTGGTGCGCGCAAAGCAGGCGGGGTCTTGATCACCATCGCAACTAAACCGCACAAGATGAAGAGCCAAACAATTTCAGATTTGGTCCAGGCTGTTGTGATTGCCAGCGCGGCGAAGATCGTCCAGAGAAGCCAGTCTTTGCCCACCGTGGTTCGGACCAGCTTGATTGCGCTCCGCACGATGATCGCGATCACCGCCGCGCCGATGCCATAGAACATTCCCTGAATCCAAGGCAGGCTACCAAAGTGAAGGTATAAAGCGGCCAGGGCAAGCACCATCAGGAAAGATGGCAGGATAAAGGCGATGCCCACAACTGTGGCCCCGATTGTCCCTGCTCGCAGCCAGCCAAGATACATTGCCAACTGCGCCGCCAGCGGCCCGGGAGACAGTTGGGAAAATGCGAGACCTTCCAGATAGTCCTGCTTTGAGAACCAATGTCGCTCCTCCACCAAGTCCTTCTGCATGTGTCCGGCAAGGGCGATCGGCCCGCCGAAACCGAGGGTTCCGAGACGCAGGAAATAGAAAACGAGTTCTCCTATCCCGAACGCGATCGATGGGTGACCCACCACCAGGACTTGGCGGTTCGGCTCTAGGCTCAATGTTTCATCCTATTGCTTGTTCCCTTTGCCCAGTTCATCCAAAGCAGCCTTGAAGCCCGTCGCCAATTTATCTGCCGGACCTCGACACCAATAATGAAGGAAGATGATCACAGGATGTGAGTACGGAGCACATCGACTTCTCCCTCCCCCGACCGCCTCCTGAAGCACGGCAGTTCTCCAGCAATCAACAGTCGAAATCGACGGACTGCTTTTCAGATTGTAAAAGGCGAGGTTCGGAGGCTGCAAAAGCTGAGGAGTCAACAGGGGAGGGGATGTTTCAGGGAAGCGGAAGTGATGGAGGGGATTTGTAACGTCAGCGAACGTGCACATCTACTAGCAAGCAGGCGATCGCGTGTCTCTGCAAGTTGCAGAAGTTTCAGGCAACGCCGCGCTTAGCCGTGGTTGACCAAGACTCTTCTTCCCCGTTCGCCTTAGATTCATCGCGCGACAAATATGAATATTCCGGAAGAATTTCCTTGATCTTGGAGCGAATCTCGCCGGGGTCATTGGAGAATATTGCCGCTTCCAATTCTTCCAGCTTTCTCAGAAGCATATCCCAGTCTCGCATGGGCCCGCGGACCCTCTTGATCTTGGGAAATGAGGTTTCATCGACTTCTTCATCTACGTAAAAGAGTTCTTCAATGAGTTTTTCGCCTTGCCGCAGCCCGGTAAATTGAATGGTCACCTGCTTCTCGCTCCGGCCAGAGAGTTTAATCAGAGTTCGCACGAGATCGAGAACCAGTAGCGGTTGTCCCATGTCCAGGACGAAGGTGTCCCCCTTCTCCCCGATGACCGACGCCTGCAAGACCAATGAAACGGCCTCACGAATGGTCATGAAGAATCGCTTGATCTCAGGGTGCGTGACCGTGAGAGGCTCGTTATTTCGCAGTTGCTCTTGAAGGACTGGGATCACGCTTCCATTCGATCCCAGGACATTGCCGAAGCGAACCGATAAACAACGCATGCCGTTGGTAGGCCGATGGGCGATGTAAAGCTCTCCGAGGCGCTTGGTTGCTCCCATCACGTTGCAGGGATTCACGGCCTTGTCGGAAGAGATGAGCACAAACCCATGGCATTGATACTCGCTTGCCATCTCCATAAGATTCATCAAGCCGAAAATATTGTTCTGCACGGCGGCCGACGCATTCTCTTCCATCAGCGGAACGTGTTTATATGCGGCGGCGTGAAATATGATCTCGGACCTGCTCTGCTGAAAGATAGGCTCCATCTGCCTGCGATCTCCAACATCGGCGACATGACATCGCAAGATGGTTTTAGCGGAGCGTTGCGACAGTTCGCGATCGAGATAAAACATTCCAGTCTCGTTCTGGTCAACACAGACCAGAATGCCTGGTTCGTGTTCAAGAATTTGGCGGCAAAGTTCCGAGCCGATGGATCCAGCCGCGCCAGTTACCAGCACGGCACGGTGATGGATTGCCCTCCGGACAGATTCCAGGTCGATGGCGACAGGGTCCCTGCCCAACAAATCCTCGACATCTACATCGCGGAAGTCACTGATGCTCACTCTTTGTGCGATGACGTCCCGCAGAGCCGGTACAGTGCGGAACTTCACCGACGCGCGCTCGCACACTTCCACGAAACGTTGCATCTGCTTGGAAGAGGCTGACGGTACAGCAATCAGCACCTCATCCACAGGATAGGTGCGGACCAGTTCGGGTAACTGATCGACCGTGCCGAGGACCGGGATGTCTTCGATTTTGAGACCCAACTTAGAACGATCATCGTCAACATATCCGATAGGGGCGTATTCGCTGCCTGGGCGAACGATTTCTCGAACTACGGTCTGCGCGCCGACGCCGGCACCAATGAGGAGGACCTTTTTTGAAGCTGCCAGGTCCTGACGAACTGATTCCGCCAACACACGAGACAGGATCCGAACTCCGATCAGAAGTCCCGCGGTTAGAAGCGGCTCAAGGACGTAGACCGTGCGCGGGAAATTCGACAGGTTGATCGCATAACGGATGACCACAAAAAAGACCACAGAACCGGAAACTACACACTTGACAACATCGAGCGCGTCGCTCAATCCGGTATATCTCCACCAACCGTGCAGCAGGCCATACCGGGCGATCATGATCATTCGAATCAAAACGAGCAGAGCCGCTGTCGCAAACAGCACCCGCCGGTGAGGTAAGGTGAAATCAAACGTCAGGAACCACGCCAAAATCAGCGACGCAAAAACCAGCATGGCTTGAAACGCACCCACAAACCATGAGTTCTTGCGCAAGAGAGTTTGAGCGAGGTTGATGATTCTCATCGGGCTGGGTGGGATGAATTCGAAATTGGAGAAATAACTGGAGAAGGCTTAGGCGATCAACGCAAGGGCAGTTCGAAGCAGGATTCGAAGGTCCGACCAGAAGGTGCGTTTCTGCTGATAGTCGAGCGAGAGTTTGAGCTTGGCCGGAAGAATTTCGCCCACGTATTGCTGCTCAATTCGGCTAAGGGAGAGGATCTGCTCTTCGTGCCGGTAGGCCAGGGTTGCGGGATCGGTAATGCCCGGGCGATCTTGCAATATCACCGCATATTGAGGCCGGAACATTTGCACGTAACGATCGACTTCGGGGCGGGGGCCCACCAGCTGCATGTCACCGGTGAGAACATTGAATAGCTGTGGAAGTTCGTCGAGCTTATATCGCCTGAGAAGACGCCCGATGCGGGTAATACGAGAGTCGTGGGGAGCAGTGAGCGATCCATCGCGGTCGGCACCCAAAACCATGCTGCGAAATTTGCAGACTCGAAAATGCCGGAAGTTTGTCCCGACTCGGTCGTGTAGATAAAACACCGGACCACCGTCGTCGAATTTGATCGCTGCCGCAATCACCGCAAATAAAGGTAACAGCGTGAGCAATCCGACCGCAGCGCACGCCCGATCGAAAACGCGATGAAAGAGCCCCGTTCGCAGAGAAGCCGGGCGGTATTGTTGCACTAGTTCGGGCCTTTTAGACACTGACGACATCAACCGGCCTCTCGGACCTTACAGGTAGATTTTCATCAAGAATGCTGGTGGCTGCCTGGATTACGTCTTCTACGTCCTGATCCGTCATGCGAGCGGACAGAGGCAGAGAAACCATCCGCTGGAACTCTCGTAGGGCGATGGGGAACTGTTCGGGTGTGTAGCCATACTTTTCCCGATAGTAGCGGAGCAAGTGAACGGGAATAAAGTGTACCGAGCAACCGATGTTTCGATCGCGCATTTTCGCAATAAATTGATCGCGCGTACTGCCGTTCCGGTCCAGGTTCAGGCGCAACACATAAAGGTGCCACGCGTGCTGGACATCCCGGCGCTGGATAGGCACCTCGAATTCCTCGCGACATCCGAAAGCAGCCTGGTATCGCTTCACGATTGCACAGCGCCGGGCGTGAAACTGCGGCAGCTTTTTTAATTGATGCAGCCCGAGCGCGGCCTGAATGTCGGTCATGTTGTACTGTACCCGGGGCAGTCCACGTCGTAGGACCACGAACCCTCGGAACCATAACGCTTCCAGGCGTCACGATTCATTCCGTGCAGACTCCAGCGACGGGCTTGGTCCAGCAAGGCCTTGTGTCCGACGAGCATTCCCCCCTCGGCGGTGGTCAGATTCTTGGTAGCGTAAAACGAGAAGCAGGTGAGCACCGGCACACTGTCGGTGGCGGAAAGCGCCCCAATCGGACGGCCCTTGTAGGCTGCGGGCAATGAGTGAGCGGCGTCCTCGATTACCGCCAAATGGTACTCAGCCGCGATTTTCAAGATTGCGTTTCTGTCGCAGGGATGGCCATACAGATGTACCGGCAGGATGGCTTTCACGCGAAGGCCAAGATCCTTTTCGGCTCTCTCGATCTGCTGGCGAATGCCGTCCGGATTCAGATTCAAGGTGTCGGGCTCGACATCGCAAAGGATCGGGGTGGCGCCCACGTGTTCGATGACGTGCACTGCGGAGCAAAATGTGAGCGGAGAAGTAATGACGGCGTCTCCCGCGCCGATTCCGAGCGCCAGCAGAGAAAGGTGCAAGGCAGCCGTGCCGGAACTCACCGCGAGCGCATCGGAAGCCTGGACAAACTGCGCAAAGTCCTGTTCAAAACGCTTCACCTTCGGCCCGGTAGTAATCCAGTCCGAGCGCAGGGTGTCGACGACCTCGTTGATTTCTTCTTCTCCAATTAACGGAGGAGAGAAGGGCAGGAATTTATCGCGCATATGAGAACCCAATTTCGCCGTGGCAGATGCAACGTATCGAGACTGAGGCGACTACTCTGAGAGACCAAAATGTTCAATCGGCTTACCCGGAGCGTACACGCGACTGGTCAGTCTCGAGGCAGCGTTTCTAAATGCTAACGACATCTGGATACCGCAGGTGCAGCCCGGACATTCTCTGCGGATCATTCCCAGGCAGGCATCGCGATACCGGTCGGAGCTAACCAGGGTTTCAAGATCGTCGCGTAGCACGTTTCCGAGCGGCTTCAGAACATAACAGCCGGCGAGCACATCTCCACTGGATATAACAAAAATCTCGATGAAGCCGAGAATACAGGGCGGTTCTTCCAGAGGCTCCCTGCAGAAGTATTTATATATGTATTGGAGTTCGTAAGCCGGCCGCTTGAGTTTATGGCGGAGGAAAGAAATAATTTTCGTGATGTCGGATGGTTGAGGCCACAAGTCGGAAGTGGAGGTATGGCGAAGGAAATAGGAGCGGTCATCCAGAATGTTAAAGCTGAAATCCGCTCCCACGTTCTTGGCCTCGGCGGCCAGAGCTTCCAATTCGTTTGCGGACCGCCCGTTCAGCGTAGCCACGACGTTTACTTGTTTATCTTTCAGAAGGCGGATGCCTTCCAGGGCAAGCCTGAAATACCCCTTGATGCCGCGAATCAGATCGTTCGAGGCTTCCATGCCGTCAATTGAAACCGCCACTTTCGTGATGGGAGAGTCGTTGATTTCCTGGCTTAGTTTCTTGAGCAGAAGGCCGTTGGTTTGCAGCGTTATTCGTTTGAACTTGGCCATGTCCGCTCTTTGCATGACTTCGAATAGATCGCGGCGAAGCAAAGGTTCTCCGCCAGTGAAACGCAAGTAGCGGATGCCGAAGTGTGCGAGTCGGTTGATGATATCGACAGCCTGGTCGGTGTTTAGGCCGTCTTGCCATCGTGTCTGCCAGTAATTGCAGGTAATGCATTTGGCTTGACAATTCTCCGTCAGCTTCACGCTGGCCGACAAGGGTCTTACCTTGGCAGGGAGAAGCTTCGTTGAAAATTGGCTACCCATCCACACGCGCGCCAGGTATGGCAGACGAGTCCAAGGAATTGACATTAAGTTTGCCCGAGGTGATTTTCGTAACAGGGTCAGTAGGCGATAATTCTTTGGCTGCGGAATGCCTTCAACATTCCCAGGAAAAAGCCGAGATTCGCGAGGCAAAACGAGAAGGCATAGCCGAAGACCCACGCAGGCCGCTGTTTTCGGGTGAGCAGCCAGCCGACGCATGCGCAAAAATAGAATCCGATTTGCAGAGACCACAGGGCAAAGAAGCGTCCTTCGAGCGCGAGCCAAGTGTTGCACAACAGAATCAAGGTCAGAAAAAATGGTGTCAGCCAACGCAGCAACTTATGTGAGACAAGACCGAGAGCTGTTAACGGAAACCGGAGTGGATTCAAAAGTGCGTGGCGCGAAAGCGTCCCAGTCCAGTTTCGCGCCGTCATGCGAATTCGTGCGCGAAGCTCTCCTTCGATGCTGTGGGGCATCTCATCGAATACGGTCGCTTCCTCGTGCTGTAAGACGCGGTAACCTTGCAAGCGAACGTCCAGAGGCATGATGCAATCGTCTCCATAGCAGGTGGGGAGAGGGCGGAAAAGCTCTCGCCGCACCAACAGAGCCTGTCCACTTCCTGTCGCCAAAATTCCAAGATCGGATTCGGCGGACCGCAAGAACAGCTCGTAGCGCCAGTAGAATCCTTGTCCTTTCTCCACCACATCTTCGGGATAGCCAAAAAGCACTGTTGCTGTCACCAGGCCCACTTCCGGTTCGGACATACGGTCGACCAAGCGCCGCAGAACGCCGGGCGGCATCGCGGTATTGGCGTCGGTGAAGAACAGGAGATCCCCACGCGCATGCCCAGCCGCGAGGTTTTGGATGCCGCTCTTTCCTACTCGACGCTCACTGTGCAGCCAACGGATGCGAGAATCCCGAGCGATTAAGTGACGCACAATTTCGTCGGTTCGGTCGGTTGAACCGTCGGAAGCCACGATGATTTCCAGTCTTTCGTAGGGATAGAGGAGTTCCAGGCAGTCGTCCAGCTTCGCGGCAATTTTCAGCTCTTCGTTATGAACGGGAATAATGATGGAGACAACAGGATCGCTCGCGGGCTCGAGAAACGTTCGTTTGCGCGCAAGCAGGAGGGCCAGCATGGATACAAGCAAGGGATAACCGATCCATGCGTATAAAACAATCGCCGAGGAAATCACGAAAATCCAATACGCAGTGGTCATCAAACACCATCTCCAACGGATGGAGGATTGGACGACTTACCCATATCGATGCCGAAGGTCGTCCTTGCGTACGGTGCGCCGCGGGCGAGCTCAGGGTACGAGTCTTTATATCTGGCTAACGCATAACGAAAGCCGTTCACCTGCCGAAGATAACTGTCACGGGAGAGCATGCGCCCCGTCGACTGGCCCTCTTTGTGCCTTACTCTGAGGGTTGGTTCGTGAATCACAGGCAGGCGCAGGCGAATAGACATCTCCGCAATGCTGAACTCCTCGGCGTACAAGAAAAAGCCGTCATCGATGAAACCTCCGGCTTCGAAAAACTTCCGACTAAAGATCACGAAGGAGCCGTGGGGCGCGTAAATTGGCTGGCTTACGGGTTGTGCGGTGGGGATACGCCTGGACATTATGTGGCGTTTCTTTATTATGCGTACCGATGGAGAGAGCCACTGCTTGAACCACATCGCGTAGTAGTTCGCGAGCCACAAACGATAGCGCAGCATGCGAAATGGGCTCGGCCGTTTGCGAATGCTCGGATTAGCGTCATATCCAGTTAGGCCAGAGATAATCGACGGAGCGATCACGCCGGCCGACATCGGATCTTTCTCCCAGAGTTTCACGAGGAAGAGGGAGTCCTCGAACTCAATGTCGTTGTTGCAGACTGCGACCCAGCCTGGAGGGCAATGATGCTCCAGATATTGATCTAAAGCCCACCGCGCTGCGCCAAAGTAACCACGGTTGTGCGAAGCAGGCAAGAGTTCGACATTGCGAAACTCGGAAGCCGCTTGGCGTATTCGGGGAATCGAGTCATCCGCTGAGTTGTTGTCGACAATCAGGACCTTGCAACTAGCAAAGCTCTCAAGCCTGGATGCACTGTTAAGGAATTGCCGGGTGCAGTCGGCTTGGCGAAAGTTGACCGTGATGATTAGCGTTTTGTCTCGGTAACTCATGGACCCAAAGCCTCCGATGCGCTGAGGTATGGCATGGATGAGGGTGCAGATCGGCGCTTTGTTCTGATCAGGACGAACCCAAGAACCAACCACGCGAGCGCAGCGCCATTGAAGCTGAAGAAGGAAACGATTGGACTGAATAAAAACGTAGAGTAGAAAGCAGAAAGCCAGAACATCGCCCGGCGAGGGTTTCTCGAGGTCGAGCTGTAGATCCCGTTTGCTAATCCGCCGATGCAAGCGGTCAGCAGCAACGCTCCGAAGCTGGTGAAGTCTTCGATGAGGCCTCGGAAGAGTGTGTAAATATTCGTAGCTTCGGTGCCAAGTTCGTTTGACATCTCCGTGTACCTCCCGACGATTCTTGTCTTGAGATGCAGGAGATCAAACTCATTTGCGAACGTCCTTGCTCCCCACTCTGCACCGGAGACATCGGAGTGCGCGTACCAGTTTGCGAAGGCGACCGGCGAACCGAACAGATAGTTGCTCAGATGGCTTTCCTTGGTCTCGAAGACGAGCGATTGGAGAGCGTAGGTGTCCCTGACAGCGTCGATGGAGACGAACATAACGACTACGCAACTGGCGGCTAGAAGCAGGACAGTGAAGCGTTTCGCGGTGAATAACGCCAACCTGCCGGGATGACGCATGCATTGAGTCGCGACATATCCTCCGATCCAGCACGTTAGTCCCAGAAGAATGGCGGCACGGGCGCCGGTGAGGATTCCGTACGCGACCGCCGGCACAAGAGTGATAACTCCGATGGTCCGATCAAGACGTTTGTTGCTGCAAGCGAAAAGAATTCCCCCCAACAGACCCGCGGGATGAAACCAGGTAACGAGCAACCGAACAGACCAGGGTTCGAAAGCATCTCCTAATCTCAGCATTGTCCACCGGGCACCTACTTCCAGCACTCCAATGAGGGTAAACGGCAGGCCAAACTCCTCCAGGCTGCTAAGCAGGAAGTACAAGCAGCCCGCCATCGCGATTGCCGTACAAAGCAGACCGTAACGCCGGCAGGGAACGATCATAGAGTTCAAAGCGTTGGACACGCCGGGTGGTACGGGGATCTTTGCCGGGGGCTGAACTTCATGAGCGATCAACGCTCCCATTTGAATCGCGACAATGAGCAGCACTAACATCCATAGTCCACGGCCGGGGACAGGGTATTCCACAACCAGCAGGGAAACCCCAATAAAGAATGACCAGAGCAGCCCAACAAAAGCAGCAGGCGCAAACCAGCTTCCACAGCGCAGTCGGGACACACCGGTCACGATCAGGAGGGCCGCATAGGCAAGCCACGGAGATCCAATGGTGTCGGTCACGGAATTCTCGTCAGTGTTCGATCGCAGGCATAAACCTGCGGAACGCGCCGAAACGGCTCATGCAGAGTGTGAATGCGATGTAGAGGCACGCGGACAACACCAGGATGTAACTGGCGGCCTGGAATCCAAATCGTGGAATGAATTGGAAGCAGGCCGCGATGTTCAGCACGACAACCGCCGCCATCGCAACTAGCATGGCACCGGTTCTCTGCGCGATCTCGAGCGGTTTGTGAAGAAGCAACGCAAGCTGCCACAAGAAACCGCCCACCAGCAGCACCGGAAGCATCCGAGTGGCTACGGGATCGTTGAATCCCAGCACAAGTCTCGTAATGCCGTGCGCGGCGAAGAGGACCCCTCCGAGTACCGTCACGAAGATGATCAACTGCGCCAGGACGGAATAGCGGATGATTCGGTGCGACTCGGCAAATCGACCTTCATTCCAGGCACGCATAATTCGCGGATGGGCGGCTTGCGTAAGAGGAAATACGAGAAATGAAAACGACCGGACTGCGACTTCATAAAGAGACGCATACACGCCGGCGGAGCTGTAGCTGGCGAATTTCTGGATCGTCCACCGATCAATGACCGGCAAAGCTTGGGAAAGGAGAAGCCAAAGGCCCACGGCCCAGCCGAATCGCCACAATTGCCGAATCGTCTGCCCGCTGGAGAAATCATCTGCGCGGAGGCCGCTTTGAGAGCTTTCGCCAGTATCTCTAGCGTGACCCCGTGATCGAGAACTGGGCAGGAAGGCAATCGTATACGCCAAGGCCTGGCCCAATAGAAGGAATTCAAAGTGCCTGCGGCCGGTGATGGCAACGAGGGCAACTGGAATTACAAAGCCGGCAGTCGAGCGAAGGATTTCGCGGCGTAATACGATCGCCGGTTGCAATCGCGCTTGAAATTTCGCTAGTGCGATGCTGTAAACAACGAGCGAAAAACAAAACGCCAGCGAGGCAAACGACGTCAAAAGCGAATAGTGCAGCCCTGCAAGAAGCATCGCGAGTGCGAGCGATGTAACCAGCACGGTCGTAATCGTGGCTCTGGTCACGGCGCGGTCAAATGCGATCTCGCGTCCATGCGCATCGTCGGTTGCCGGATGAAAGCGCAGGACTCCTTGGGCAAGCCATCCAGAGCTTGCACCTGCGACTGCCATCAGGATGGGGACGGTTACCGCGAACCGGCCATACTGGTCCAATCCGATCAAGCGAATGAAAACCGGGACTGAAATAAGTCCCATGAATCCCGGTACAACCTTGCCGCCAAAATAACTGAGCGAATCCCATATGAGGGCGGATCGCAGAAAAACGGCGCAACGGTTGGTGAGCGAACCTCTTACCGATTCGACCCGTCCAATCGCGGTGGCGTTCGCCATCTCACTCACTCGACCATCTAGTCTGCCGCGACGGCTACAGTCGCCGGCTTCGCACGGCGATCATTGCGGCTGTTGCGCCAGTTCACGCGGGGCAGCAAAAGCGCGGGATCTATACGATCCCGATGCTGCAGGGCGATGTTTACTAATGAGTCCAGCAGCGACTCGGAGAGCAAGTGCGGCTTCAGGCCAAGCTGGGCTAGCTTCGTGTGCTTGGCGTTGTAGTAGTGCTCCTCGGCTTCGACGCGAGGGTCGGGCAGGTGATCAATCACCACGTCCAGTCCGAGCCTCTTGCCGGCGGTATGCACCATGTCGGCAAGTTCGAGCACGGAAAACTGCTCGGTGAATTGATTGAAAACGCGGAACTCTCCCCGAGCCGCGGGATTCAGGCAAGCCAGTTCAATGCAGCCTACGGTGTCACGAATATCAAGGAATCCGCGCGTCTGGCCGCCCTTGCCGTAGACGGTGATTGGGTGCTCAATCGCCGCCTGCGCGCAGAAGCGGTTGAGAGCGGTGCCGAAGACTTCGTCATAGTCGAAGCGGTTGACCAGAGCTTCATCGATTGCGGTCTCATCTGTGACCGTGCCGTAAACCACGCCCTGGTTCAGATCGGTCGCGCGGAGTCCCCAGATTTTGCAGCAGAAATGGATATTGTGGCTGTCGTGAACTTTTGACAGGTGATAAAAAGATCCGGGCTGCTTGGGAAAGGGCAACACATCTTCGCGTCCGTTGTGCTGGATGCGAATGTAGCCTTCTTCGATGTCGATGTTCGGAGTGCCATACTCCCCCATGGTCCCCAATTTGACCAAATGGCAATCCGGCTCAAATTCCTTGATTGCAAACAGGACGTTCAAAGTGCCGACGACATTGTTCGTCTGGCTGAAAATGGCGTGCTGGCGATCGATCATGGAGTATGGCGCCGAGCGCTGCTCGGCAAAATGAACCACCGCCTCGGGCTCAAACTCCTGCATCACGCGAGCCAGAAATTCGTAGTCCAGAATATCGCCGACGTAACTCTCGATCTGCTTGCCCGTGAGGCGCTGCCAGGTTCGCAAACGTTCGGCTAAAGAACGAATCGGCGTCAAGGTCTCCGCGCCCAGTTCGTGATCCCAGGAACGGCGAACAAAGCTGTCGGCGATCGCGACTTTATGCCCGCGTTTGGAAAGGTATAACGCAGTCGGCCAGCCACAGTACCCATCGCCCCCTAGAACAAGAATTCTCATTGTGCTCCTCGAGTTGGCAGAGTTGGATCAGTGAAAGAATTGGATTACGACGTTGGTCAGTAAAGACTGAATCAAGTCCGGGGATTGCTCGAATTTCGCTTGAACCAGAGAATCTTGTCGCGCACTTGATGGAAGCGTGTTCCGTTGCCAGACGCGAGCCCCAAGTCAGCTTTGATGGTTGTATAGGTATCCAGGACTAACTGTTTTCCCGGATGGCTGGAATCGATACTCTCCCATCTAGCCCTTGCCAGCAGCCAAACGGAGCCAATCATGATGGCGAAGAAAGTGCCCATGAACATAATCAACAAGCGCGGTGGAAAAGATTTCTTCTCGGGCGGTTTGGCGACGTCCAGGACCTTGACGCTGGGAGTTTCCTTGGCTTCCTGCACTTTTGCGAGCTCACATTGCTGGGTCAAGAGCTCAAAAACGGTTTCCTGAATTCTATTGTTTCGATAGAGTTCGGCATACGTAACCCCCAGCAAAGGCAACTTGCGGATCGAGGGATAGAGCGTCTGGCCTTCAAGGGCTGCTGTGCCGGAGAGGTCTCCACCTCCCATTTCCTGCAGTTTCTTTTGGAGTTCGTCAATGCGCGCGCGCGCGGCATGAACACGGACGTTGGTGTCGGCATAAATTTGCCGCAGGCCTTCGAGTTCGGATTGGGTCGCGATCAGCTGCCCTTGTAGGATGGCAGCCGCTTCCACCATGGCTTTGCCCTGTTCCTTGATATCGATGGCGGTGTTTTTGCTGGCGAACTCGCTGAATTCTTTTGCCGAGACATCCAGATCTTGCTTCACAGACTTGAGCCGGCCCTCAAGGAAAACGCGCTCGCGATGTGCCGCGGAAGTATTCAACTCCGCCACCAGCCGGTCGAGCTCGGTCACGTAAGCCTGTGCGATGGCGGCGGCCCTTTGCGGATCGTGATCGGTCACACGGATGCCGATGATTCCACTTTTGCGGTCTTCTGTGATTTCGGTATTCGATTCGAGCCGGCGCCGGGCATTGAGCATGAGCCGCGCGTGATAGACGGATTTCAAATTGAATTGCTCGATGATGCGGTCTTCGACCGTTTGACTGCGAAGAATTCCCACGAACAGGGACCCCGACGTCTTGAGCCCCAGCATATCTCCAGCAAGCATGCCCAGGCTGCCTCCCGTGCGAGCCGTCATCGCAAGGATTGACATCAGGCCCGAACCAGAGTCGTTGTCCGGCGGCATGAGTTGCGTCCGCGACTCGTAGCTGAACGGAATCGTAAACGCGAGCAAGGTTGACAAGATAAGTCCATAGGCTGCGAAGCGAAGCAGCGTGAAGCGCGCATCGAGCAACAGGCGGAGGCGAGTTATGGTGGTGGAGTCAGTTTCAAGGTCCTCGTATCCGGGGATGCGGGCGGGCTCAGTGAGGACTCTGGAGTCCACGATTTTTTGCTCGGATTTTGCGCGCATAGGGGTGCTTGGCATTAGCGAACGATCACTCTGATCGCACTAATTTGTTTACGGGCAGATTCATTTCGCACGAACCTGTGGCCAGAAGCTGAACTGAAGGGACGCCGTCACGTTAGACTGCCGGTTCGTTGCCAGGATTGGTATTTGCCAGCGCTCGTACTGCAGACTGCCCGAAAATCGAAATCCCGATTTTGTCAGGAAATCCGCGATGACGGCCCCGTCGTTTTGGGTGCCACCTTGTGGAAGGAATTGGCGATCCACCTTTCTGTGTCTGAGCTCGATCCCAATTTTCTTTGTGGCGCTGAGCCAGTAGTTACTCCGGATGGCCTCACCCTGAGCGGCGCGGCCGATCCAGGTGCCCATCAACTGACCATCGTTGGTGTACCCGTTCACATATTGAAAATTGTGGTAAAAGCATCCGTTGCAGGAAGAAAAATCTACGGGACTGGTCGAGCCTCCTTCCACGCGCAAGTCTATGCGGTTGAGCTTGGGTAACTTTGCAGCGTAGAGGCCACCCTGCCACACCGATTTGCCAGCGGTGTTAAGCGGGGAAACCTCGTCTTCACTGAAACCTTCTCCGTACAGGGTCAGCCAGTTGCGCAATTTTGGAATGCGATAAGAAAAATCCACAACCGAACGGCCGTCGCCCAGAGGTTCCGAGAGACCGCTACCTGGAGGTCCCGCGCTTACGTGTATTCCTAGGGTACTTTTCAACAGAGTGGTTGGGGTTAACGGATTGCCGGGGCCGCCGTAGAGGGTGGTCTTGGACATACTGAATTCAAAGTTTGGAGTAAATTTGAAGCTGATCCTGCCGCCGCTGAGGTAGGGCTGCGGGCTCAGGCTCTGGCCGTATTGCCCCTGCGCTGGCTGTCCGAGCGCTCCGTTATTGATGAACTGCTGTCCAGACAATTGACCGAGAAAGAAGTCGAGCCGCAGGTCGCCGAGATAGCTGAAGATCCATGGCAATCGAAAAGGGCTGGCGCGGTTGACGCGCAACATATTGAGCGGCGCGGCGTTGTCGGTAAAAGCCATCGTGCCGCCCGCGCTTGGTCCCCACCAGAGACTCTGCTTGCCGAAAGAGAGCTGCCAGTTGGCCAGGTTCATCCCGACGTAAGCGTCCAGAAGGCGGAAGCGACTCGTGGCAGCAACGGGCAACAATGGCGCATTCTGCGGCAGATAGTCCTCAGTGCTGATAAAGCTGAGAGCTGCCGCTGACGGGGCAGGACCGGAGGGTGCGCGCTCATATTCTCCCCGCGCATAGATCACAAATGGCCCTGCGACCGCCCATGCCGAAGTTCCGAGAGCTGTGCTGAATCCTTCCTGGAACGGCCTGCCATAGTTGTTCAAAACAGTCTGGCCGAAATGATATCCGTCGGTCAGAGGCCTCCCGGAAATTGCGACCGCCTGTTGATAAACCGATTCCACCTGAGCATGTAGATTTTGTTCACCCCCGAGAAGGCTGGATTCACCCGCGAACTCTTGCGACAGAGAGCCAAAGAGTTCCTGTACTTCTGCGCCACCTGCGACATCAGCCGCAAGCTCGGCGGCTTCGTTCAACAGACGGGCGCACTCAAGACGAGTCCAGGGGCGGATTCCCAAACTGTCCGTTTTCAAATATCCCAGAGCGGCCAATCGTTCCATCGCGGGATAAATCCAACTGTCCAACGGAACGTATGGCGAGCCCATGTAGGAAGGCGCGTGCATCTTCGGCTCACGAACAAATTCGTGAGGCGAGAGCCACGATCCGCCCCCGGTTTCAGGATCATGCCGGCGACGATAGACACTCTGGGCAATCAAGAAGCCCAGCGCGCTGCCGACCAGCACATCCGAGGGAAAGTGCTGGTGCGAGCGGATTCTGGAGAAACTGACGGCCGAGGCCATGCCGTACGCGAACATCCTGGGGAGTGTTCCGGGATATTCGTGGGCGATCACACCGGCGATCGACCAGGCGGCCGCGGCATGCTCAGACGGGAACGACGTACCGTTGGCGAAGAATTGCCCACTCCCATTTCCCTGATAGGGGCGCGCACGTTGCAGTGAATACTTGAGTGCCTCTGTGGTGATCAGGCTATTCAGAGCCGCTTCGCCAGCCAGAAATCCCGTCTCGCGCCAATGCGGGTTGTGTGCGGGATAACTGAACAGATAGAGCCCGGCGCCGGCACCCACCAAGCTTGCAACTCCGGCGTCGGAAACGGTCCTGTAGTGCCGAAGTGTTGCAGGATTCTGGGAAAGAGAAGCGCTATACTGGCGATCGGTCGCGAACAATCCAGCCGCGATTCCACCGAGTGGCACCAGCCAGGTTGCGTCTGACAACCGGACCTGAGTTGGAGCAGTCCAGATACTTTTCTGGTCCTGGAAAAGATCGGCGCTATGTTCCGAGAACCCGGTTGTAGGCTTGCCCGCGGAAACGGCATCAAACGCGCCGGGCGTTTCGGAAGGTACCGGGGCAGAAATCGCTTTGGTGGTGGATGCACTCATTGATTCGTGGTTGATGCCGCTCTGTTGCTGCGCTTCAACTACCAGGCAGGAAGCGATAACAATTCCTAGTGAGATGAATCGCGTCGTCGGTTTCACCAGACTCCCGTAGCCCTGACCCCTGTCATGGATGGAGATAGCTGACTGTAAGGGCAACCGAGGAGGCCACCTGAGCAGCCTGCAGGAGCGCAACCCAATTGCGAGGAGCCATCTTGGGCGCTTTCTCCGGAACGACAATCGAGTCCCCCGGCTTCAGGACGGCGTTCAGGGGATCACCCGACCACAATCCCGAATTATTCTTCGCAGAGAGTACGGAGCCATCGGCACGGATGACAAATACGGCGTTCTTATCGGCGATCTGAGTCAAGCCGCCCGACTGGCTCAAGTACCACTTTGCACTTCGCCCGGGCAAATAGTTGACTGCCGTCGGATTGAACACTTCGCCACTCACGACGACGTAATTCGTCTTCTTGGGAATGATGATTACGTCCCCATCCCGCAGCGGCGTGTCATTGGGCGTTCCAGCCAACTTTCGGATGTCGGCAGGTACGTGAATTACTACGCGCCCTACGGGGGCCATTGCCTCCAGTTGAGTCAGTACGGTCTCAGTCTGGGCGATGGCGTTGAGCTTGGCGGCTCGCTGGTCTGAGTCACCTTCTGGCAGACCCTTCAAGTAGCCCTGCTCTGCCTTGATGCGGGTCACCAACTCCGTGTGGGACCTCATTTCCAAATCGCGAACCTCTTTGCGGATGAGCACCGCGCCATAAGGAAATGCCTGGGAGGTGAATCCGTCACAGCGCATCAGAACGGAACTCAGCCGCTCCCCGGGCTCGATCCCATAAGTAGCGGGATGCTGCACCTCGCCTTTGATAGTGACTGAGGCGCCCAGGTCGTTCCATTGCGGAATCTGGCGGATGGCAAGAACGTCGCCATTGTGGAGCGGCACGTCTTCGTTGGCGTCTCCGGACAGAGCCGCGGCAAGCTTCACTTGGAGGCGCTGACTGGAACTGTTGGCAGCTGAAAATCGTGTGAGGTCGGCGTTATCGGCGAAAGCGCTTCGCTTCAGCCCTCCGGCGACTCGGACCAAGTCTACGACTCGCATGTTGGAGGTAAGAGGATAGCGACCGGGCTTCGCGACCTCGCCGGTGACGTTCACGGTGGGGGCGTCGACCTTCTCGAATTTGCGATGGATGAGCAGACGGTCGCGTGGCTGAATGATGATGTTGTCCACGGGATTTCCGGCAAGTGCCTCGCGCAAGTCGACGCTAAGAATTCGGAGAGTGCCATCTGCCTGGGTGCGGAACAACTGTACCGAATCCAACGCCGCGTCGGGAGTGATTCCGCCGGCCAAATAGATTGCGTCACGCAGATGAGCCTCACCGGTGGTTCGGTATTCCCCCGGGGAGCGGACTTCGCCGCCGACGGACACATCCGGAGGGCGTTCAAAGTCGTAGCGGCTGAAGATTCGCACTGTGTCCAGACGGTTCAGCACCGGAGCCGAAGCCGGGTTGGCGAGTGCAGCGGATATATCAAAGCTCTCGACGCTAGGGTGAAAGTCCGGTGCATTCAAGCGAACAATCTCCGCATAGTGAGGAGCTGGTTCGGGGAGCAGGTCGGAATAGGAAGAGATCAGGTCCGTCACCTTCATTCCCGGCTTGTACGAGTAGCGCCCCGGCCGCAGCACGTGTCCTTGCAGATAGATGGCGTCTTCGTTGTATGCAGCGATCGGGAAAATGTGGATCTGATCGCCATCCTGGACTTTGAAAGCTTGCAGTTGCTTGTCGATCTCCTCGTGCCCAGCATCGGACGTCAGGTCCAGAGTCAGCATCGTGCGCTTTTCGTGGGCTTCAACTCGCTGAACCTCAATATGAC
>Ga0070735_10001639_pt1 | contig 21212 bp, 20 predicted proteins | sample Coa_R1_FD_66443 | JGI IMG/M metagenome (GOLD analysis project Ga0070735, IMG submission 66443) | Surface soil microbial communities from Centralia Pennsylvania, which are recovering from an underground coalmine fire - Coalmine... | ecosystem: Environmental > Terrestrial > Soil > Unclassified ... | reverse complement strand
ACTGCGGTGATGCCTCCCGCGGCGGCGCCGGTGAAGAAGAGTAAAGCATCCGGCAAGAACGCATCGAAGTTGGATAAATCGTCGGACAAGTCGGGCAAGCGGGCCAGCGATGTTCCTCCGCCGACACCGCCCCCGGCTCCGGCGATTCCCGCCAACTGGGTGGAACTGTCGCGTCCGCGCGTGTCGGACTTGGGCGGCGAACCGGCTGTAGCCGAGCCGGCTAAAGCAGTGCCTGCGGATGACTGGTATCTGGTCCGAACACGCGATGGGAAAGCAGGATGGGTGCTGGCTCGGCAGCTTTCAATGTCGATCCCCGACGAAGTGGCGCAGTACGCCGAAGGCCACGTCATCACTGGGTATTTGTCACTCGGGAAAGTCGGTTCGACCGACAAAGATAACTGGCTGTGGACGACGACGTCGGTGGGTTCGCAGGGCCTCGACTTCGACAGCTTTCGCGTGTTTGTCTGGAGCATCAAGCGGAGCCGTTATGAGACGGCGTATATCGAGCGCAACGTGAAGGGTCACTATCCGATCGAGGCACGACCGGCAATCGGGGAGGATGCGTCGTTCTCCGTGGTGCTCGAAGACAAGGACGGACAGGTTTACAAGAAAACTTATGCATTCAGCGGGTATCGTGTGAAGTTGGTTTCGAAGGAACCGCGTCCGGAACCACCCGCGGTGCCTGAAGTCCGCACGACAGGCAGCTTCGAAGAAGTTCAGGTTGTGAAAAGGGTGAGCTGGGGAGACAAGCTGCGGGACGTGCGAAAGCGCTGGTTTGGGCGCTAAGTAGTTCCGATTGTGAACAGACCCATGGCGCGCTTAACCTTGTCTAGCGTTTTCCAGGCAATGCCCTGAGCGTTTCCGGAGCCTTGCGCGAGCGCCCGCCCGATCTCTTCTGGCGTAATCTCGCGATAGCGCTTCTGAATAGGTTCCAGCCCTGCGACCACAGCCTCGGCCACGGTCTTTTTCAAATCGCCGTAGCGCATGCCAGAGAAGCGTTCCCGCATTTCCTCATTGGTCGACTCGGTGAACGCCTGATAAATAGCAAGCAAGTTGCGCACACCCGCTCCCGGGTCGTCGAAATCGACGCCGGGTTTGGAATCGGTGGTAGCTCGCATGATTTTTTTGCGGATCACAGACGGCTCATCCAGCAAGCCGATGGCGTGACCGGCACCGGGCTCCGACTTACTCATCTTCTTTTCCGGATCGTCCAGCCCCATGACGCGCGCGCCGACGGTTGGGAGATGTGTCGCCGGCATTGTGAACGTCTCGCCATGTTCGGGATACAGCGAGTTGAAGCGCTGGGCGATGTCGCGCGTCAGTTCGACGTGCTGTTTCTGGTCGTCTCCGACCGGGACCACGTCGGCCTGGTACAGGAGAATGTCGGCGGCCATGAGCACGGGATATTGCAAAAGACCGTCGCTGATGGTCTCTTGTGCCTGTGATTTCGCTTTATACTGCGTCATCCGTTCCAGCCAGCCGACCGGCGTGACGCAGGTCAGCAGCCAGGCGAGCTCGGCGTGTTCGGGGACCCTGGATTGGAGCACCAGCGATTTCTTGTCGATACCGATCGCCAGCAGAATGCCCGCCAATTGCTGAATCTTGGTGTTCAGCTCCTTCGGATCCTGATAAACCGTGATCGCGTGCAGGTCGACGATGCAGTAGATGCTATCGTAGTCATACTGAATCTTGGCCCAGTTCTTCAGCGCGCCCAGATAATTCCCGATGTGCGGACTGCCCGTGGGCTGGATGCCGGATAGAACTCTCTTCATGTGTGATTGGGGGAAATTCCTATCGTAAACGATGTTCAGATCGACAAGTGGGTTTACGGCGGCGAAGGCTTGGCCCGTATCGACGGGAGAGTTGTGCTGGTGCCCACCGTGCTCCCCGGCGAGAGGGTTCGCATCGACGCGGGCAAGGATGTACATGCCTCATTAGTCGAGGTGCTCACGCCCGCGCCGGAACGCGTGGCACATGAAGATGTACCATGCCCGCTGTTCACGATTTGTGGCGGCTGCCATTATCAGCACGCGCCCTACGAATACCAGCTTGCTCGTAAAGTCGAGATCTTGAGGGAACAACTTCAGCGTGTCGGCAAGATCAAGTTCGAAGGCGAGATCGGCGTGATCAGCGGTCCGCCGCTGGGATATCGTAATCGGGCGCAGTTTCATGTTGCCGGTGGAAAAATTGGGTATCTCGCGGCGCGATCCCATGAACTGGTGCCGGTAGAGGGCGAATGTCCGGTTTCGTCGCCCCGCCTGAATCGGGCGCTGGCCGAGATGCGCGGAAGACTGAGTGACCCGCGCTTCCCGCGGTTCGTGCAAACGGTCGAGATCTTCACCGATGAGACCGATGTCCAGATCAACGTGATTGAAACGGAACGCGCCGTGGCGCGCAGGTTCTACGAGTGGTGCGAGTCGAAACAAGCCATCGAATATCTGACCTCATTTGGCACATTCCGCGTAAGTTCGAAATCCTTCTTTCAGGTGAACCGGTTTCTGGTGGAAAAGCTCGTGGAAGCGGCGTTGCCCGAACAGGGTGGAGAATCGGCACTGGATCTATACGCGGGCGTCGGACTGTTCGCGTTGCCGATGGCCCGGCAATTTCGCTCTGTAACCGCCGTAGAGACGGGATCGAGCGCGGCCCACGATCTGGAGTTTAACGCGACGCGCGCGGAGTTAGCTGTGAAAACGGAACAAGCTCGCGTGGAAGACTATCTGGAGCGCCTGCAAGTTACGCCCGAGTTCGTACTGGCCGATCCGCCTCGCGCGGGCCTGGGCAAAGACGTCGTCGGGCACTTGCAAAGACTCTCTCCGCCGCGCGTGACCATCGTCTCCTGCGATCCGGCGACGCTGGCGCGCGATCTGGCGGCGCTCGCGGGGTATGAAATCGAGTCGCTGACCATGGTGGACCTGTTTCCGCAAACATATCATTTGGAAGCAGTTGTGCGGCTCAAGAAGAGTGGAGCTTGAGAATGATCGCCTTGGGGCGCTATCCTGAAATTTCCTGAACTACTCCCGGAGACAGAATGTCCTCGATTGACGTTCCGCTAAAAGGCGGCAGCTTCGGCACCGCCAAGTTTGGTCAAACCCAGCGCAAAGATAAATGGTGGTTGGAACCGCTCCTGGTGTTCCTGGGCTACGCGCTGTTTATTGTGTATGCGAATTACGCGATCATCAACTATAACTGCGGCGGCCACCCGTGCTACGAAGTTCAGGGCACAGGGTACCTGTCGCCCATGTTCTCGCCGCTGCTGACCAGGGAAGCGCCGGCGTGGTGGCCGTCTTACGCGCCGTTCTTCGGCACCATGCTGATCCTGTGGGCGCCGCTGGGATTCCGGTTCACTTGCTACTACTACCGCGGCGCGTATTACAAAGCCTGGTGGGCCGATCCCATCTCCTGCGCCGTGGGCGAGCCTCGCAACACTTACTGGGGTGAGCGCAAGTGGCCGCTGCTGATCCAGAACGCGCACCGATATTTTTTGTACTTCGCGATCCTCTTCATCTTCATCCTGGCTTACGACGCCTGGGAGGGCCTTTGGTTCGACGGTCCCAACGGTCCCGGCACGCAGTTCGGCGTCGGAGTCGGTTCGATCGTCTTGATCCTGAACCCGATTCTGCTGGGCCTGTACACGTTCGGCTGCCACTCCTTTCGACACCTGATTGGGGGATCCAGAGACGTCCTGTCGGGGAGCCCCGTACGTAAATCGTGCTACGACTGCGTGTCCGGGCTCAATCGCAAACACATGCTGTGGGCCTGGATCAGCATGTTCTACGTAGGTTTTGTGGATCTGTACATCCGCCTCTGCGCGATGGGCGTCTGGACGGATTGGAGGATCCTTTAAGTGGCGGACTATCCGATTCACGAATACGATGTTCTGGTGATAGGCGCCGGTGGCGCGGGGTTACGGGCGGCGATCGAATCTTCAGCAGCGGGCGCAAAAACGGGTGTAGTGACAAAGTCGCTGCTGGGCAAGGCGCATACCGTGATGGCGGAAGGCGGCATGGCTGCCGCCATGGGTAATGTGGATGATCGCGACAACTGGCGCGTCCACTTCGCCGACACCATGCGCGGCGGCCAGTACCTGAATAACTGCCGCATGGTCGAGCTGCACGCTAAAGAGGCTCCCGCGCGGGTGAAAGAGCTCGAAGCCTGGGGAGCGATCTTCGATCGCACCAAGGACGGCAAAATTCTTCAGCGTAATTTCGGCGGGCATCGTTATCCGCGCCTGGCGCACGTGGGCGATCGGACCGGGCTTGAGATGATCCGCACGCTGCAGGATCACGGGATCCATCAGGGCATGGAGGTGCATGCCGAGCACACTATTCTCACCCTGCTTATGGACGGCGGGCGCTGCGTGGGCGCCTTCGGCTACGACCGTGAAAAGGGCAGATTCGTTACGTTTCACGCTAAAGCGGTGATCCTGGCGACGGGCGGGATCGGCCGGGCTTACAAGATCACCAGCAACAGTTGGGAATACACGGCCGACGGTCATGCGCTCGCGTATCATGCTGGAGCCGCGCTGCTCGATATGGAGTTTCTGCAGTTCCACCCCACCGGGATGGTGTGGCCGCCCAGCGTCAAAGGGATTCTGGTTACCGAGAGCGTCCGTGGCGAAGGCGGCGTGCTGCGAAACAAAGACGGCAAGCGGTTCATGTTCGACGATATTCCGGAGAACTACCGCGGCCAGACCGCCAAAGACCCGGACGAAGGCTGGCGCTACACGCAGGGTGACAAGAACGCGCTTCGTCCGCCGGAGTTACTGACACGCGATCACGTGGCCCGCTGCATCAATCGCGAAGTGAAGGCAGGCCGCGGCAGCCCGCACGGTGGCGTGTTTCTGGACATCGCTTGGATCAAAGAGAAGCTTCCAAATTCTGTTGAGCACATCAAGAGGAAGCTGCCCAGCATGTATCACCAGTTCAAGCAGCTTGCGGATCTGGATATCACGAAAGAGCCCATGGAAATCGGGCCGACCGTGCATTACGTGATGGGCGGTGTGCAGGTGGATGGCGACAACCAGATGTCGAGCGTTGCGGGCCTGTTCGCGGCAGGCGAGTGCGCGGCTGGTTTGCATGGGGCGAATCGCCTGGGCGGGAATTCACTGTCGGATCTGCTGGTCTTCGGCAAGCGTGCCGGTGAGTATGCCGCGAAGTTCGCCAAGGAAAACGGAGCGGGGAAGATCAATCCAGCAGATATAGACGCTTCCGCGAAGAAGGCGCTCGAGCCGTTCGAACGCGGTGCGGCCGGCGAGAATCCGTTCACGGTGCAAAGCGACTTGCAGGAGATGATGCAGAAGCTAGTCGGCATCGTGCGCACCGAAAACGAAATGCAGGAGGCGCTGTCGGAGATCCCGAAGTTGCAGGCTCGCGCGGCGCGCGCCGGGATCGGCGGGAATCGTGAGTACAACACCGGCTGGCACACGGCCCTCGACCTGGACAATCTGCTGGCGATTTCCGAAATCGTCACGATCGCTGGAATCGAACGTAAAGAAAGCCGCGGCGCGCATTTCCGGGATGATTATCCTGCGAAGAGTGACGAGTGGGGCAAATTCAACCTCAAGATCACCAAAGGTGCCGATGGAAGGCCGAAGATCGAACGGATGCCGGTATGCCCGTTGACCGATGAGATGAAGAAGTGCATCGAGGAACAAAAATAATGGCAAGTGCCACGTTCCAAATCTGGCGAGGAGAAAGAGGTTCTGGAAAGTTCGTCGACTACAACACCGAATACGAAACCGGAATGGTGGTGCTTGACGTAGTGCATCGCATCCAGGCGGCGCAGGCCAACGACATGGCCGTGCGCTGGAACTGCAAAGCGGGCAAGTGCGGATCGTGCTCGGCCGAGATCAACGGGAAGCCGCGCCTGATGTGCATGACGCGGCTGAATCAGCTTGATCTGACGCAGGCGGTCACCGTGGAGCCGATGAAGACCTTCCCCCACGTCAAGGATCTGGTCACCGACGTTTCCTGGAACTACGAAGTCAAGAAAAAGATCCAGAAGTTCACGCCGCGCAAGCCCGACGCTCCGGATGGGACGTGGCGCGTGCAGCAGGCCGACGTCGATCGTCCCCAGGAATTCCGCAAGTGCATCGAATGCTTCTTATGCCAGGACGTGTGCCACGTTTTGCGCGACCACAACCTGCATGACAAGTTTATCGGTCCGCGATTTCTGATCCATACGGCTCAGTTGGAGATGAATCCGCTTGACGTTGGCGATCGGCTGAAGGCGTTGAAGGACGATTACAACATTGGGTACTGCAACATCACCAAGTGCTGCACTAAGGTGTGTCCGGAAGAGATCAAGATCACCGACAACGCGATTATTCCGCTGAAAGAACGCGTGGTAGATGAGTTCTACGATCCCCTGGGCGGATTGTTCAAGATGTTCAAGTAGCTACTTGACCTTCATTTAACAGCGAGCCATACGAGGAACATGCCGTCAGGTTCCACGTCTTCCCAATAGGAAAGCGGCCGGCTGGTGACTTCGCGGCAGTGGCGCGCGAGCAGCTTCTCTAGTTCCTTGCGACCGAACCATTGTTCCCACTCCGGCGTCTTCAGGCGACCCCAGGCTTCGGCATTCTTGTCGATGATGACTATGTGACCGCCCGTTTTGACGATGCGGGCCAGTTCGGCCACGGCCGCGGGAATATCCACGGCATGTTCCAGCGACTCGGTGGCATAGGCGCCGTCGAAAGCTGCGGTGGCCACGGGCAGCGCGGTCATACTGGCTGCGACCCGCTCTATTTCAGGAGGAATGCCCCGCAGCATCGCTTCCGCCAGATCCAGCGCGACCACCGACGCACCAGGATTACGCTCCTTGACGATCCGCGCGAAGCGACCCTTGGCGCACCCCAAATCGACCACGCGCTTGCCGTTCAAATCGCCGTTTTCGATACAACCAAGATGTTCCAGGACCACCTTGACGTGCAGGATGCGCGGGTCAATGGTCGAAGGATAATGCTCCTCGTCCGCGGCGGCTTCGTTGAAGAACGCGCGAATCGTCGCGGGATCTGCGGTGCGAACCGGTGGCCGACGGGGCCACAAGCGTTCCAGGATGCTCATGTTAAGCGCGCGTCAGGAAGATCGGCAGTCCGAGTTTCTTGGCGTAGTTCGGCCGATAGCGATCGGTGTTGTACATGGTTGCGATATCCACCTTGCGAGGACCGAGCGCGGGATCGGGAATGGGCGCCAGCGAGTAACGGCCCTCCACCAGAGCGGCCATCACGCCGCTTTTGCCGGCGAGCAGAGCGTCCATGGCGATATTCCCGAAGTTTGCCGCGATCAGCTTGTCCACGAAATCCGGGTCGCCGCTGCGCAGATCGTAGGTCAGATCACTGACAATGCTCTCCTCTCCCGTCCTGCGGCTGATCTCCGTAGCGAGCGCCTCGGCGATGCTGGCCTTGTGGCGATGCCCGAACGCATCCGGCTCGCCATATTCCTGGACGGTGTAGCCTTCCCACGTCGCTCCTTCTGATAAAACCACCAGCACGTAGTTGCTTTCGGTATTGCGCTTCTCCACCATCAACAGGTCGATCAGTTTGTCCAGGTTCACCACGTACTCGGGAATACAGCAGCGGATTGAGGTGACGAATGCCGTATAGAGGGACGTATAGCCCGCGTCGCGGCCGAACACCCGGAAGATTCCCACGCGTTCGTGCGAGCCCACGGTGGTGCGCTGGCGCTGGATCGCGTCCATGGCGCGCGTGATCGCGGTCGAAAAGCCGATGCAGTATTCGGTATTACGGACATCGTTGTCCATGGTTTTGGGAATCGCGATCACCTTAACGCCGCGCTGATCGAGGAGCGACGCGTAGCTCAGCGTATCGTCGCCGCCGATCGCGATCAAGTAGTTCAGTTTGAGCCACTCGAGGTTCTTCAGCACGTGCGGGGTGACATCCCAGCGTCCATTCTTCTCCGTGAAGTTCTCGGGCGACAAGAACGGTGGCAGCGCTTTCATCTTGGCCGGATTGGTGCGGCTGGAGTGCAGCATGGTGCCGCCAAACCTGTCGATGGTGCGGGTGTTGGCGCGATCGAGTGGCAGGATGTAGTGCTTCTTGGTGGCAGGATCGTCCGGATTCAGGTGCGTGAGGCCTTCCCAGCCGCGCCGGATGCCCACGATCTCGCAGTGGTTTTCCGTGCCCCGGTAAACCACTTCTTTGATGACGGAATTCAGCCCGGGAACGTCGCCGCCTCCGGTAAGAATGCCAATTCGGTGTCCCATATCCTATTGTGTCGCAACCCAGGGGCCAGCGGCCAGGGCGATCGGCCAACGATGAGCCATTTTGAACAGCGTTCGCGCGGAACCTGTTGAGAGATAGGGACTACACTCAAGGAAACGGTCTAAGGTGAACCCCTCATCGCGTACCCGGTAGTAGCGGGCGATGATAATAATAGGCGGCAAATCTATGAAACATATATTAGCCCTCACGATTTTGGCGATCCCCATGGGATTGCTGCAAGCACAGGAGCCGACCCTCAAAGCCCGCGAGCTCTTCTATACGCCTCCGCCCGACGTTGCGAAGCCTGCTCCGGCGACGAAGGCCCCCGAGGCGAAAGCGGCGACCAAGAAGACCGCTGCAACCAAGTCCGGGGACACACACACCCTCACTGCCTCAGTCCCCCTGGGGCTGCGCTACGCAGTTCTGAAGCGCGACGCGAACGGTGAATACAACGAAGTCGATCCAGATACAAGCTTTCGCTCCGGCGATCGGATCCGGCTCAAGGTGGACGCGAACACCTCTGGTTATCTCTACGTGGTGATGCGCGGATCGAGCGGCACCTGGAAGCTTCTGTTCCCGTCGGCTGAGGTCGCGGGCGGCAGCAATCTTGTCCGCAAGGGCGAATCCCGCCAGATTCCCGCCGGCGAGCGAGGGCAGTTCGTATTCGATGAGCAGGCCGGCAATGAGAAGCTGTTTATCGTACTCACGCGGCAGCCCGAGCCGGATCTCGATAAGTTGATTTACTCGATGGGCGGGACGGTTACCAAAGACGGAAGCCGATCGCTAGTGAGTCAGGCGTCCTTGGGTGACGACATGGTCTCGAAGCTACGAAACCAGGTGAATTCACGCGATCTGGTATTCGAAAAGGTGGACTCCACTGAAAACGCAGCCTACGTGGTGAATCCAAGCAGCGCGCCCGATGCGCGGTTAGTCGTCGACATTGCGCTCAAACATAAATGACCCTGGTTAGAACGAGTTTCGCGCTGTTTGCGTTGGCGGCCGGCCTGATATCAACGGCCTTGGCAGCCGATCCGCAGCGCATTCGCTTGACCGTGGAACGCGAGGAAGCCTCGGGCTGGAAGGCAATGAATCCGGCCACGGTGTTCGCGCCGAACGAGCGGCTCCGTTTCCGCCTGACTACTAATTTCTCGGGTTTTCTGTACGTGATGAACCACGGGACCGCGGACAGCTATGAGCTGCTTTTCCCGCGTACCGATACCGGCAGCGATAATCGCATCCAAGCCGGCAAGGAATACCTGGTGCCGGCCACGGAGGGATGGTTCCGCATCGGCGGTCCCGCGGGTCAGGACGTTATGTACTGGCTGGTCAGCCCTGTGGAGCTGACCCAGGGTTATCAGCACTTGCCTCCGCCTCCGCCGCACGACGCTAACCTGCCGTCGTCCATGCACCCGCGGTGCGACGACACGGTCTTCAAGGCTCGCGGTGAGTGCATCGACAATTCCGCCGGAGTGCGGCCGGTGGGACCCGGAGAAACGCTGCCGTCGAATCTGAGCGGCGTGGCGGGCGCTACACCGCGTGAGTTACTCTTTCTCGAAGAGAAGGGTGGCACCGTGCTTTCCTCGAAACTGCCGTTAACAGGACCGGTGATTTATGAACTTCGCCTGGCGCATCGTTAGTTTCCTGATTCTCGTTTCGACGGCGCTCGTGCAGTCGAATGCCCAGTCCAAGTCTGGACAACAATCCAAATCTCGCGACCTGAAGTATGAAGAAGACCGCCCGGCAGCCGCACCTACGACGATCCCACGCGGCTATGCGCTGATTGTCGGGGTCGCGGGCTACAAGAATCTTCCCGCGAACGCGCAGCTGGATTATTCGGAGCGCGATGCGGATGCCATTTATTCCGTCTTGATCAGCCCGGAAGGCGGCAACTTTCGTGCAGAGAATGTCCACCGCTTAACGGGCGCGAAAGCCACGCTCGCGAACCTGAAGCTGGAGCTCGAGAGCTGGCTGCCCTCAGTTGCCAAGGAAGACGATCGCGTCATCATCTATTTTGCGGGCCATGGATTCATTCAGGGCGGGCGCGCGTATCTGGCTCCTTACGATCTGGATCCCAAGAACATTGCCGGCACTGGCTATCCCATGGATACGCTCGGTAGTGTTGTTGGCTCGAAGATCAAGGCCAAATGGAAAGTTCTGGTGACCGATTCCTGCCACAGCGGGGCCATTACTCCGGATGCCGACGCGGTGCAATACAACAAAAGTCTGTTGGATCTTTCACGTTCGATGTTCTCGCTTACTGCCAGCCGCGACCGAGAACGATCTTTCGAGAGCAAGGATTGGGGCGGCGGCCATGGCATCTTCACGTATTACGTCGTGAAGGGTCTCGAAGGCGAAGCGGATGAAGATGGCGACGGCGTCGTCACCGCGGATGAACTAGCTGACTACACTCGCCGCAATGTTCGCGAAGCCACCAAAGGCATGCAGAATCCCACCAGCGATCGGGGTAGTTTCGATCCGAAGATGGGCTTGTCGTATATCCCTGCCAGCTTGCGATCGTCGAACGCGCCTCCGCCCAAGGACGGCACGCTGATCTTCGAAACCAACATGGACGGGGTGGAGCTGTTCGTGGATGGCGTTTCGCAGGGGGTCATAAATAAAAGCGCGCCGCTGCGGCTGCCGGGTCTCAAGCCGGGCAATCACACGATACAAGGCGTCAAGCAGGGTTACGAACCGGACGGCCCGCGCGATGAAATGGTCTACCCCGGCCGCGATTCGACGGTGTCGCTCAAGATTCTGATCGTCCGCCGACGCAACAAGGCGGCCGTCGATGAGCTGGACGAGGGATTGAAGCTCTACAACAAAGGCGGCGCGGACAACTACAAGAAGGCAGCCGCGCGTTTCGAGAAAGCCCTACAACTCGACGGGACATATAGCCAGGCTGCACTGTATCTAGGCCGCGCCTACAATTCGCTGTTCGACGAGAAGAATTCCGAGGCCGCGTTTCGCAAGGCGATCGCGATCGATCCCGACTACATGGAAGCCCGCACGAGCCTGGCCGGGATGCTGCTCGATATCGGCGGCACGGACGAGGCGATTCGGCAGTTGAACATCGTCACGCAGCGTGAGAAGACAAATGCGCCTGCTTTGTATATGCAAGCCCAAGCGTACAGGATGAAGCAGCTTTATCCGCAGTCCGTCGAATCTGCCCGCGCCGCGATCAAGCTCGCGCCTACGGTCGCCGAACCGCACATGTGGCTGGCCGAGAGCCTTCGCCTGAGCGGCAACTATCCCGATGCCTCTGGCGAATACATCCAGTATCTGAAATTGAGCGATTTCGATAGCAAGCTCGCCGGGCAGATGAATTACTACGTGGTCGGATTCCTGGTCGGCTTAGGAAAGAAGAAGCGCGCGGCGCAGACCGATACGTGGCGCGACCTGCGAAGCCTCGCGTATTTCGGTTTGTGCGATTCGGAGAGGAATCAGGCGCATTTCGAGCTGGCGGTCGGGTATTGCCAGAAGTCGCTGGCGTACGATCCGAACGATCCTTACGCGCATTACGCCCTGGCGCTCTGCTATGCGCGGCTGGCGCAAGCAAACGGGAGTCTCGAAACATTGTCGGCGGCGGCCAAGCACTTTCGCGCGATGCTCGACTTGAATGGCGACATCGAAGAGGCGCAGTACGCTCGCGCGAATCTGAAGAGTATCGAGCCTCTGCTAGCTGCGAAGTAGAGCAGTTTTCCGCTAGGATGGCGTTGATGGAAGCGGCATTGCAGCCAGTTCCTGCGGAAGAATGGTGGGGACGGCGAAGGCTCCGATATAACGTCGGTTTGATAGTTGCGGGATTGCTGGCCTTCGTATGCTACGTCGGCGTGGTCTTTTGGGGCATTTCCATCGGTGCTATCCCGGATCCTGGCGCGATCACCTTGTTCACAACGATCGTTCAAGGAATGGGCTACTTGTTTATGATGGCGGTGGCTAACGTTTGCTACTTGCTCGGTCCTTTCTCCGAGCGTGCTATCAAACCTACAGATGTCGATAGATATCGCCGCATCACATTTGGACTGGGGTTCTGGTTTTCAGTGCTCTTACCCTTTAGCATCCCGGCTCTGTTGGCTTCTCTTTGCGTGGTCCGACCCGCGTGGTGGCACGAATGAACCTGCTGCCCTAGAATAGGTGGCGCACGCACTCATGCGTGCCTTATCGACGCTCGTGTCGATACCTTGACCTTGCGTCGAGAAGAGTCTCGACGCGGCACGCACGAGTGCGTGCGCCACAGTACGCGTTAGGATAAATCATGGAGACCAGCGCGGAACCCGCATGGGTTTCGCTGAAGGACGAGGAAATGCTCGCGCTGCGGATCTGCGATTTAGGCGTCCGCCTGCAAGGCAGCGAGCTCGAACCGCGCGTCAACCAGTTATTCGAAGATCTGGCTGCCCGCGGGGTGACCCTTCGTCCCGATTGCTACCTGGGCGACGAGTGGTTCTCGCCCACGGGCGTTCCCGCGATCGCCATTCCGTTTTATCTGGCGCATCCGCGTTTGAAGACGCTCGAGATGCACCTGATGATGGAAGTCGAGGGCGGCACCCCGCAATGGTGCCAAATGCTGCTCCGGCACGAATGCGGCCACGCCGTGGACCACGCCTATAAGCTGTCCGCCCGCAAAGACTGGCAGCAAGTCTTTGGGAGCCCCGAGACCGAGTACACTCCGGAAACCTACACGCCGCGACCCTATAGCAAGAGCTTTGTGCAGCACCTGCCGAACTGGTATGCACAGGCTCATCCCGAAGAGGATTTTTCGGAAACCTTCGCCGTGTGGCTCGGCAGCCCGCCGGAAGAATGGCGCCAGAAATACCATGGCTGGAAATCCCTGGAGAAGCTGGAATACATCCACAAGGTGATGCAGGAGGTCGCCGGTACTAAGCCCGTCGTCACCAAGGGCCGCCGGTCCTATGAGGCCAACAAGCTCCGCAAGACGCTGGCGAAATACTATGCAGGCCGCCGCAAGCTTTACGCCGAAGATTTTCCGGATTTCTACGATGCCGACTTGCGCGCCATTTTCAGCGATGGAGATCCTGGCGGAGAATCCGCCGCCAAGGTGATGCGCAAGCATCGCGCGGCGCTGATCACTTCCATCGTGCAGTGGACCGGGCAGCGCAAATACACCGTGAGCATGCTGGTGCGAAAACTGATCCAGCGCTGCCAGGAGTTGAAGCTGACAGCGCCTCGCGATCCGGTGCGCCTGCAGTTCGAGTTGGCGGCCTACCTCGCGACGCTGGTGACCAATCACCTGTACACTGGCAGATTTAAGAGGTCCGTGTAGACATGAAGATTCTGGTTCTGTTCGATGTCGCTCAGCGAGCCGATCCGGAAGAGAAGTTTACCCCCGAGTCCCTTCGGGAATATCAGAAGCCCACGGAAGCGAGCGTCCTCGACAGTCTTCAGTGCCTGGGCCATCAGGTCGAAACGTTGGCGGTTTTCGACAACGTCACCACGATCGTCGAAAAACTCAAGGCCTGCGCGCCGGATATCGTCTTCAACCTGACCGAATCTTTCCATCATGACCGTTCGCATGAGCCCAACATCCCCGCGCTGCTCGAGTTGATGAAGGTCCGGTATACCGGTGCCGGTCCTGAAGGATTACTGCTGTGCAAGGACAAAGCCCTCGCCAAGAAGGTGCTGGCGTATCATCGCGTGCGTCTGCCGCGATTTGTCGTATCGCATCACGCGCGTCCCGTGCGGGGCTTGCAGCGCTTCAAATACCCGGCGTTCGTCAAGCCGGTGGGCGAAGAATCGTCCGATGGCATCGCGAAAGCGTCTTTCGTCCGTACCGCCGACGAAGCCATGGAACGCGTCCGCTACATCCATCAGAAATTCGAATGCGACGTGCTGATCGAAGAGTACATCGAAGGCCGAGAGCTGTACCTCAGCGTTCTGGGGAACCGCCGCTTGACAGTCTTCCCGCCGCGCGAAATCTTTTTCGAGCAGGTCCCCGACGATGTTCCTAAATTCGCCACTTCGCATGCCAAGTGGAACGAAAAATATCGCGAAAAGTGGGGTATCAAGAACGGCCCCGCGGCGGAACTGCCCCCTGGCTGCGAGGATCATCTAAAGCAGCTGGCGCGCAAGGTGTATCGGGTGCTAAAGATTCACGGATTCGGGCGAGTCGACGTACGGCTGACACCTCAGGGGGACGTGTTCGTGATTGAGGCGAATCCCAACCCGTCGCTGGCCCAGGACGAGGATTTCGCGCAGGCTGCGCTTGCCGGTGGTGTGGCGTATGATGCGCTGATTACCGAGATCCTGAACGCTGCGCAGATTTAATCGGCTTTTAGTACGATGGTACGCATGAAAATGAGATTTACCCTTCTCGGAATGTCCACCCTGCTAATCTGCGCGAACCTGTTTGGCCAGGCGGCGCCGGTGGTTGGGGCCGTCGATCCCACGCCGCTGTTTAAAGATAAAGACAAGACGCTGAATAAGAACAAGCAAGCTGCCATGCACATCGTGATCGACTTGCTGGCCTACGGACATTGGAATGAAGCGGACAAATGGCTGACGGAAAAGTACATTCAGCACAATCCCGCTTTCAGTTCCGGCCGCCAGATCGTGATGACGGCGTTCAGTAAAAGTGCTCCGCAGCCCATTCCCGCGGACCCCAAGGACTGGAAAACCAAGATCGTAGCGGTGACCACGCAGGGCAAGGACATCGTCTGCGTGGCTTCCGTCAGCACCCGGAATGATCCGCGGAATCCGGGGCAAACTTACACCACCACCCACTTCGATATGTGGCGGTTTGTGGATGGCAAAGCGGACGAGCACTGGGATGAAGGCGCGATCAACGCTGGCGGCGGACAAGGTAAAGGCAAACAGTAGGGGCGTTTAATTCCCAGACGTTATTCCCATTCGATGGTAGCGGGCGGTTTGTTCGTAAGATCGTAGAACACGCCCGCTACGCCGGGAATCTCGCTCAATTCCCGCACGATCTCTGAAAGAAGCTCCTTGGGCATCCTAACGACGCTGGCCGTCATGCCGTCCACCGAATCGATGGGACGCAGCACGACCGAATCGTGGCGCTCCTTGGTGCCGAACGGAATCAGCACCACTGGAAGTTGCCACACCTCGAGATCGAACTCGGAGGCGTGAGTCCACCTGCGGACTAGGGCATCGGCGCGCCGAAGCCTTTCCAGCCGCTCCTGGGTCAAGAACGCGGGGAACGCGCGCATATCGCCCAGGTTCTCCGCTGTCCAAATGCGAGCTACGACACGATTGATCCGGTCCATTCGATTGATCAGGCCGGCTGCTTCCTCATCCGATGCCGGGAACTCATCGACCGCCAGTGTTGAGCGATACGTTCTGGAATCACCCTGCACGCCCACGCTGCGAACCGGCAGCAGCCAGCCCTCAGGTAATTTCTCCGGCGCCCCGCCGGTTTCCGAACAGAGGCAGCGAATCGCGAGCCCCGGTCCGGGGAAAGGATGCCGATCCAGCAACTCCGCGGATAGCCCCAGTAGTTTGCCGATGATCCGTACTTCGTCTTTGTAGAACGACGCCAGCGGCTCGATGATGCGGCCTTCGTCGATCAGTTTCTGAATCCCGGCCACACGGTTGTGATGGGTCTTGATCAAATCAGCCTTGGCCGTCCCACCGGATTCGATGGTGTCGGGATAAATGGTGCCCTGGCCGAGGATCCAGTGGCCGTCCATAAAGTGTTCCGACTCGAGAATCCGCTGCTGCACGCGCACGAACTCCTCGCCGATGATGTGTCTCTTGTCCTCCGGTTGGACCGCGCTCCTAAGAGCGCTCAAGAACTGTCCAGCGGCGTCTTCCACCGCAAACGCACGCGCGCCCAGTGCGGCAAAGTTCTCGCGCACAAAATCGGTCTCGCCCTGGCGCATCAGGCCGGTGTCTACATAGGTTCCGTGCACGCGCTCCGGACCTAGTGCCCGCAGGCATAGCGTGTAGGCTACGGTCGAATCCACGCCGCCACTCACGAAGAAGAAAATCTTGCGATCCTTGGCGACCGCACGGATCTGATTCTCGATGGCTTGGACCTGGCCGGCCGGATCCCAGTCCTTGACGCATCCGCACGCACCGAAGACGAAGTTCGACAGGATTTGAGTGCCGCATGGCGTGTGCGCCACTTCCGGATGGAACTGGACCGCATACAGTCCGCGTTCGGGCGACGCCATGGCGGCGACGGTACACGTTGCCGTACTGCCTAGAACCTCGAAACCCGGCGGAGGATCCTGAACCGCGTCGCGGTGGGACATCCAGACCTGCTGTCGTCCGGCTAGTCCGTGAAACAGGCTGTCGGTAAGGCGAAGGTCGAGTTGGGCGAATCCGTACTCGCCGCGGTCGCCTTTTTCCACGCGGCCACCCAGGATGTGCGCCATCAACTGTTGCCCATAGCAGATGCCCAGCACGGGAATACCAGCGTGGAGAAGCTGTGGGTCGATGGTGGGGCTTCCAGGGTCGTACACGCTGGAAGGGCCGCCGGAAATGATGATGCCCTTACGGCCGGCTAACTCCGGGGCCGGTGTTTCACTGGGAGCGACTTCGGCGTAGACGCCCAGGTCGCGGACTTTACGTGCGATCAGATGACAATACTGCCCGCCCGCATCGAGAACGGTTATTTGTGGACGCAATATCTTGAGCTAGTTTACGAGCGAACTACTTCGCCGCGATTACAGGAACGCCAGTGCGCTGTACCAGCAGCTTCTTGGCGTTGTCGACAAGCGCCCTGGCCTTGGGCATGGAGTCGATGGCCTTCAATACTTCCGGATCCTGTTCGATGGCCACGCGCTGCGATTCATCCTGGCTGAACGCGGTAACATACATCTCGCGCTTCAGTTCCTGCTTGACCCACTCCCGATTGGCCGCGAAATCCGCAGGAGTGAAGGTTGCCTTCTGAGCCTCCAGGAACGCACGGAACTCGTTGATCACATCGTCGCCCGGCTCCCAGCCCTTGGGTAGCTTCGCATCCCGGTTGCCGAAGTACTTGGCCGAGAAATTGAAGAGCGCGTACTTGCGAAGAACCTCAATCTGGAAGGCGTTGTACTTGGGGGGCTCATACTTCTCGTCCGGAGTGATTCCGCCGCCGCCGTAGACCGTACGGCCGCTATCGGTCATCTTCACGTCCGCCATGTTCTTCTGCTCGAGATTCGAGTGGGTGTAATAGTCCAGGAACGAAATATTGGAATAGTCGCGCTGGATCAGCCGTCCGCTGGGTGTATAGTAGTGCGCGGTGGTCAGGGCCAGGCCGGTGTTATCGTTCAGCGGGAATACCGTCTGAACCAGGCCCTTCCCGAACGTTGTCTCGCCCAGAATCCATCCGCGATCGTGATCCTGTAGCGCTCCACTGACGATCTCGGCAGCGGACGCGGTGTAGCGGTTGACCAGCACGACAATCGGATAATCCTTGCCGGCGCCGTCCACGCGCGCGGCGTAGTTCTTGTTCGGCGAGTTGCGGCCGTGGTGGCTAACCACCAGATCGCCCTTCTTCAGGAAGTGGCTGGCCACATCGACGCCTTCGTTGAGCAAGCCGCCCGGATTCTCACGCAGATCCAGAACCAGGCCCCTCATTTGCTTTTCGTCCAACTTCTTCAGCTTGTCATCCAGTTCCTTGCCTGTGTTCTCGTTGAACTGGCTGACCTTCACATAGCCGATGCCGGGCTTCACGTAAAACGCGTCCGGCACGCTAAAGCGGGGAATTTCGTCGCGAATGATGTTGAACACCAGCGGCTGATCCACGCCCTCGCGGCCGATCTTCACCTGAACCTTGGTGCCACGCGGCCCTTTGAGGAGGTCGGCGACTTCGGTGGTGCTCAGGCCTTCGGTTTTCTTGTCGTTGACTTCGAGGATCACGTCGCCCGGCCGAATGCCTGCCTTGTAGGCGGGCGATCCGGAGAAAGGCGCCATTACCATAGTCTTGCCGTTACGCGCCTGCACCGTCATGCCAACGCCGTAATACCGGCCGCGCTGGTCTTCCCGCAGCGCCGCGTAATCCCGCGGATCGAAGAAATTGGAGTGCGGATCGAGCGTCCGGAGCATGCCCGGAATCGCGCCCTTGTAGATGCCCTTGTCGGGCTTCACGTCGTCGGCGAAGTTCTGCTCGACGGTGCTATAGACCTTGGTAAACGCCCGCAGGCTCTGATCGGCGTCATCCGCCGGTGAGGCAGCCGAAACCCCCCTGCTTCCCATGACTCCGGCTACGACGGAGCACAGGACGATAAAGGATGGAACCAGGAAGTAGCTACGGCGACGAGACTTAGCCATGCGTAAGGCCTCCAGCGGTTTCAGTATACCAGTTTTGGGACGGGGGTCCGCCCCCGACAATGCTGGAGAAAGTCCCGGCTAGCGGCGGAAACGGACTAGCCCATTCGGGCTGCGCGCCGGGCGGCTCCCGCTTCCATACGGGCCGGTTTGCGGTCCGATTCGCCCAAGCGGCGAGCCTGATCGCTGACGCACACCAGGAACATCGGCTGGCGCGCGTTCTTCAGGATGTCGATGATGCGCTCCTGGTGATCCTCCAAGTAAATCGACTTCCCGTCGGTAACCAGGTGGAGGTCGGAGTTGTTTTGCAGGACTTCAGCCAGACGCCGTCCCATTTCGCGTTGCAGGAAGCGGAGCACGCGCCGGATCTTCTGGAGCGAAAATCCCTTGCGGCGGAGCTCGGCGATCACGGTGATCTCGACGACCTCGGCCGGATCGTACACGCGCCGGTGTCCTTCATGCCGCGGAGAGACCACCTTGCGCTCATCCCACCACTGCAATTGCCGCAAACTGACTCCTGCGACGTCGGCTACCTCGCTCGATGAATAGGTCCTCTCGGGGACCTGTGCTTCGGTACGGCCTTTGCGGGATTTAAACATGAAGTCGGCGGTCCGTTCTTTATGGATTTCCTTGGATCTTAACGATTGTACTCGACTGGAGGGGCAAGTCAATAGGGCCATTTACGCGGGAGTCTTGGAACTACCCTCCGCCCACGAACCACACGATCTCCAGGCGGTCTCCCGGCTCGACAGGCGTTACCGGCCAATCGGTCTTGCGGGCGATCGCCAGATTGCGTTCCACCGCCACGCGCGAAGGATCGATTGCCAGCCAGACCAGCAAGCGATCGAGAAAAAGTCCCTTCGGGACGCGCCGCGGTTCGCCGTTTACAACAACTTCAATCGTCTTTGTTTCAGCACTTTCCATATGGCGGGTTTGACACCCCGTTTCGCCGATCATTATATTCAATAGTTACGGTTCTGATGTTTGGCTTGCGCGGGTGGTTGCACCTTGACCAAGTGCGGGCGGACCGCGCGGCACTCCAACGATGCCATCAAATTATCCCGAAATCTACTTCCCAGTACTGATTCAGGTACTCATTGCGGCGGGCTTGGCCTCCGTGCTGATCCTAGCTTCGACGCTACTGGGCAAACGCGCCCGGTCGCCGCTTAAGGACACCCCGTACGAATCGGGTATGGCGCCGGTGGGTTCGGCGCGCGAACGGTTCAGCGTCAAGTTCTACCTGGTGGGGATGATTTTCATCCTGTTCGATATCGAAGCCGTTTTCCTGTATCCCTGGGCGGTCGTGTATCGCGACCTGAAGATGTTCGGCTTTTTCGAAATGCTGATCTTCGTCGCGCTGGTGCTGGTGGGATTCTTCTACGTGTGGAAGAAGGGCGCGCTCGATTGGGCGGTGCTGAAGAAAGACGGTTCCAAAGGAGTCAATCCGTGAACCACCCTGCGATCCTCGAAACCAAGCAAGCCTTCGGCGAGACGACGCTCATCGTGGATCCCACGCGGATCGTGGATCTGTGCCGCCACCTGAAGGACTCAGAGAAGTACGTTCGTCTGAGCGGCATCACCGCGGTGGACCTGCATCCGGCCGAGCCGCGCTTCGAAGTGATTTACCATCTTCACTCGATCGATAAGAATCAGCGCCTGCGATTGAAATGTTTGGTGAGTGGCGTCAATCCCGAAATCGATTCGGCGACCGGCGTGTGGCGCTCAGCGAACTGGTATGAGCGGGAAGTGTTCGACATGTTCGGAATCGGTTTCCGCAATCATCCGAACCTGGTGCGCATCCTGATGCCCATCGACTGGGAAGGGTATCCGCTGCGGAAAGATTATCCGGTGCATGGGTACAAGTACAGCTACCCGAGTGAGTAACCCATGAGCAATATTAAGCACTCCTTCGACGACCACACATCGACGATTCAGGCAACTCAGGAAATTCCCGCAACGCCCGCAGCGCCACGGCGCATGACCCTGAACATGGGTCCGCAGCATCCTTCGACCCACGGCGTGCTGCGCATTGTGCTCGAACTCGAAGGCGAGACCATCATCAGCGCTGCACCCGACATCGGCTTCTTGCACACCGGCATCGAGAAGGAATTCGAGCAGAAAAACTGGCAGCAGGCGGTGACGCTCACCGACCGTGTCGATTATCTGGCCAATCTTTCGAACAACCTGGTGTATGCGCTGGCGGTCGAGAAGCTGTTGCAGATCGAAATTCCGGCGCGCGCGCAGTGGACCCGCGTCATGATGACCGAGCTCTCGCGCCTGAACAGCCATTTGGTGTGGCTAGGAACGCATGCGTTGGATATCGGCGCGATGACCATGTTCTTCTACTGCTTCCGGGAGCGCGAAGACATTCTGCGCATCTTCGAAATGTTTTCGGGACAGCGCATGATGACCAGCTACATCCGCATCGGCGGGCTGGCGCTGGAGCCTCCGCGCGGTTGGCAACAGGTGGTCGGTAAATTCATCAAGGCGTTCCCCAGCAAAGTAGACGAGTACGAAGAATTGCTAAACGCCAATCCCATCTGGATTCGCCGGACGCAAGGCGTTGGGTACATCTCGCTTGAAGACATGCTGGACTTGGGCATCACAGGTCCCATGCTGCGGGGCGCGGGCTTGAATTGGGACATTCGCAAGTCCGAACCCTATTCGAGCTACGATAAGTTCGACTTCAAGGTGCCGGTGGAGACCAGCAATGATGTGTGGTCCCGGTATCGCGTGCGCATTCAGGAAATGCGCGAAA
>Ga0070735_10001638_pt1 | contig 21230 bp, 12 predicted proteins | sample Coa_R1_FD_66443 | JGI IMG/M metagenome (GOLD analysis project Ga0070735, IMG submission 66443) | Surface soil microbial communities from Centralia Pennsylvania, which are recovering from an underground coalmine fire - Coalmine... | ecosystem: Environmental > Terrestrial > Soil > Unclassified ... | reverse complement strand
CCGCTGGCGGTCGTGGAGTGGGATCTCAAATTCCGGGTTACCGAATGGAATCCGTCGGCAGAGCGTATCTTCGGATATTCACGGCAGGAAGCACTCGGACAGTACGGCACGTTCATTGTGCCGCCGCAGGCGCGGCAACAGGTCGACCGCACCTGGCACCAGTTGATCGAGCAGCGCGGCGGATCGCGCAGCACAAATGACAACGTAACCAAAAGCGGCCGAACGATCTCATGCGAGTGGTACAACACCCCGCTGGTGGATGATTCCGGGCGCGTCCTCGGCATTGCTTCGCTGGTACAGGACGTGACCGAGCGCGTTGCGTTAGAAGAGAAACTTCGCCAATCGCAAAAGATGGAAGCGGTGGGCAGGCTGGCGGGAGGAGTGGCGCATGACTTCAATAACCTGCTGACGGTGATTCTCGGCTACTCGCAAATTCTGTCCGACGGCGTCCCCCCCGGCAGCCTTCTGGCGAACAGCACGATACAAATCAAATCAGCGGCCGAGAAAGCTGCCGGCATCACACGGCAGTTGTTGGCATTCAGCCGGAAGCAGGTACTGACGCCGCGCGTCATCAATCTTAATGACGTGCTGCTCGATCTGGATTCCCTGTTGCGGCGGCTGATCGGGGAAGATATCGAAGTGCTCACGATACCTGACAGGACCCTTGGAGCGGTTAAGGCCGATCCTGGGCAGATCGAACAAGTGATCATGAACCTCGCCTTGAATGCGCGCGACGCGATGCCCAGTGGAGGCAAGCTGACGCTGGAAACCGCGAATGCGACTCTCGATGGGAGTTACGCCCGCGAGCATCAACCGGTCGAGCCCGGACCTTACGTGATGCTCGCGGTCAGTGATACTGGCGAAGGCATGAGCGCAGAAACGCAGTCCCGCATTTTCGAACCCTTCTACACAACCAAGGAGGTGGGGAAAGGCACCGGCCTCGGCCTGTCGATGGTGTATGGAATCGTGAAACAGAGCGGAGGCAACATCTGGGTGTACAGCGAGCCGGAACGCGGCACCACGTTCAAGATTTATCTGCCACGCGTGGATGAGCCCGCGACGGCAACGGCGAAAGAGAAGACTCCGGAAAAAGCGCTCCGGGGTACGGAGACGATTCTCCTCGTGGAAGATGACGCCCAGTTGCGCGAGCTGAGCTCATCCGTTCTGTCGCATTGCGGCTATAAGGTTCTGATCGCCGCGAATCCCGAGCAGGGCCTGGCCGTGTGCAAAGAGAATGCCCGCGACATACGACTTCTGGTAACTGACGTTGTCATGCCGCAGATGAATGGCCGGCAGCTCGCGGAAGAAGTTGTCAAACTATGCCCGAAAGTGCGGGTGCTCTACATTTCCGGGTACACGAACAACGCGATCGTCCACTACGGAGTGCTCGACGCTGGACTATGGTTCCTTCCCAAGCCCTATACGCTCTCGGCATTGGTAGCGAAGGTCAGAGAGGTTCTCGATTCGGCGACGCCACTCGCCGCCGAATAGAGCCGGGCTCATTTCGGAGCCTGAACCCAGTATCTGCTTCTCGCGAACACTACATCGTCGCTTTTGTTTTTCAATCGCACGCGGATCTGGTGTAGTCCCGGATGAGGATCTTGCGGCGTGAAGCTCAGCAGGTAGCGGCTATGCAGATGATTCGTAAAGTCGTTCATGCGGGCTTCGAATTTCTTGCGGGTTGCAAATAATTCATACTCGCCGCCGGTCATGGCTGCGATCGTGCTCGGGGCGTTTTTGCGCATCGCTTGCACGGCCTGATAGGCGAGATCGAGGAAGTCGACGCCAGGATGCATCTCGTTCTTTCCGTCAGGGTCGAATGGAGTGTTCACTCCCCGCGCAGTATCGAGGATATTTGACAGCCCCGGGGAAAACACCAGCGCGTACATCACGGAATTGCTTTGCCCGATCGCGGCGACAGCGTCTTCGATCTTGATGCGGCTTCCATGGTCGCGCGTCTCGCTGATCAGCAGCAGGATGCGCAGGCGGTCCTGCGGTTCGTTCTTCAGCAGTCGGACCGAATAATTCACTGCATCGAGAATTCTGGCTCCGCCGTCTCCCTGCTGCAAATTGTCGAGGTCCGCGTCGATCAAGCTCTCGTCTTTCGTGAAGTCCCGAGCCATCTTGATCTGGCTGTCGAATTCGACGACTGCCACTCGCGCAGTGCCCTGCGCAAACAACGGATCGAGCATCGTTTTCAGGCCCGCCAAGCGCGGGAATTCGTAGGAAGCGCGCCGTCCGGTTTGGATCGCCAGCACGAGCGAGATTGGCTGGCCTTCTGGAGCATCGTCGAGGCGGACATTCTGCTCCACACCATTGTCTTCGATGATGAAATCCTTCGCCTGCAGGCCGTAGACAGTCTCGCCCTGGCTGTCTTTGACAAGAGCGGGGATCAAAACGAGGTTGGTCTGGGAACGAAGGGTAGTTTCCTGAGCGAGAGCGCTCGCGGCGAGGAGCACGAAAAGAAGGAAAGCGGCCAGGTGCCGCAGATTAACCTGCCTTGCGATTTTCTTCCTGCAGCACTTCGTCGAGCGCACGTACTAATAGATGCGCGCGCTTCTGATAATCGGTTGCACTGGCCCCGTCCTGTTTTTTCTTGAGCAGGTGATATTCGTCGGCGATATTCAGGGCAGCTAGCACGGCCAGACGGACCGTGTCGATGGTGTTCGTGGCTTCGGCGACGGCACGCATCTTGGCGTCAACGTACTCCGCCAGCTTAAGAATGTATTCGGGATCGGAGCCCCGCAGGTTGTAGGCCTGATCGAAAATTTCCACGCGCACGCTGGCGTTCTGCGCGTCTCGTACGAGTTGGTCCTTGGTTGCTGTCGCCATGTGGTCTCCGTCGAGACGAAGTTTTTTTCGCGCGCGAGCCGTTTTGGGCTAGCTGGCTTCGGCCAGCGATTCGATCTGAGCCAGCATTTTTTCGACGCGTCCGCGGATATCCTCGCGCTCTTTCTTTAGTTGCACACTTTCCCGCCGCAGGCGGACCAATTCTTCCTCGCGGTCTTCCATCTGCTGGCGCAGGCGTTGCACGTCGCGTTCCGCAGTCGCCTGCGCCTGACGCGCAACCTTATACATCTCTATGGTGCGATAAACTTTTTCTTCCAGGGCCTGAAAATCATCGGCCGGAACCTGCTGCGGCACCTGTTCGATCGCGTTCGACGCCATAAATACACATCCCCAAAGAAGAATTACAACTTACCCGCAGTATACTCCAGATTTTTGTGGAGAAATCCGCGCTTTGTGCTAACAATACGGGGAATTCCCGAATCTAAACCTTCAACCTGGCCAGACGCCGGGCGGCTTCATCCAAGGTCTCGGGGCGCTTGCAGAAGGCGAACCGGACTTGCCGGGCTCCGTGGCGGGGATCCCGGTAGAAGCTGGATCCCGGGACGGCTGCCACCCCGATCTCCTGCACTAAGTATTTTGCGAAGGCGACATCATCTTGGAATCCGAATGCGGAAATGTCGGTCATTACGTAATACGCGCCTCGCGGGCGGAAACACTTGAATCCGGCCGCGGTGAGCGCGGGCATGAGATGGTCGCGGCGGACGCGATATCCCTCGGCCAGCCGCAGATAGTACTCAGGCGGGAGGCTCAAGGCTGTAACGCCGGCTTCCTGCAAAGGTGCGGGAGCGCCGACGGTAAGGAAGTCGTGCACCTTGCGGATGGCATTCGTGACTTTCTCCGGCGCGACGGCCCATCCCACACGCCATCCGGTTACGCTGTACGTCTTCGACATGCCGTTGATCGTGACGGTGCGGTCGCGCATGCCGTCGAGCGAAGCCATCGAGATATGCTCCGTGCCCTCGTAAATGATGTGCTCGTAAATCTCGTCGGTGATGGCCAGCACGTCGAACTCAACGCAAAGATCGCGGATTAATTCGAGTTCGGCGCGGGTGAAGACCTTGCCAGTAGGGTTGTTCGGCGTATTCAGGATGATCGCCTTTGTGTGCCTATCGAACGCCCGGCGAAGTTCTTTTTCGTCGAAGGTCCATTCGCCCGCATCGTCCTTCGGCGGACGCAGTTTTACGAACTTCGGCTTCGCACCGCTCAGCACAGAATCTGGTCCGTAATTTTCGTAGAAGGGCTCGAAGATGACGACCTCATCGCCGGTATTGCACACGGCGAGAAGCGTTGAAATCATTGCCTCCGTGGATCCGCAACAGACCGTGACTTCTTTTTCCGGATCGACGGTGATTCCCTGCCATATGCCCATCTGCCGCGCGATCGCGTTGCGAAGATTCTTCGCGCCCCAGGTGATCGCGTATTGATTGACGTCGGCTCCGACCGCCTGCTGAGCAGCCTGCTTGATTTCGGCGGGAGCGGGGAAATCGGGAAATCCCTGCGCCAGATTGACGGCCTTGTAAAGCATTGCCTGCCGCGTCATCTCGCGGATCACAGATTCGGTGAAATGCGACACCCGGTCGCTCAGGAAATGTTTGCGGCGGGTCGTCTCCTGCGTAGTCGTGGGAGGGGCATTTGACATAGAAGGCAGACTAGCACAGCCGGGCGCCAGGATTGGAGGCGAGGGTCGCGTTTCAGGGCTGTTGTCTTTGCATTGCAAAGTACTTGACAGACGTGGACATTTGAAGGTAAGCTGGCTGCATGTTTGATCCGCGGGGTCATCGAATCCGACGGTTTCATCGGGCGGGGCGTCCGTCGTGGAGAACAACGACGGAGCCGGTTCCGAACGTGGCTGATGATCTGCGGTTCATTCGGGACACGATGGAGCGGTCAGCGGCGTTTACGGCCGTGTCCGGGTGGGGACAGGTCGTGCTCGGGTTTACAGCGATCGCGGCGGCGATGCTGGCGGCGAGACAAGTTACGCCGTTCGCCTGGCTGCGCGTGTGGCTGGCAGAGGGCATCCTTGCTGTGGCAATCGGACTGCTGGCCTGCACGTGGAAAGCGAACCGTCGCGGATTGCCGCTGTTCTCGGGTCCGGCGCGCAAAGTTGCGCTGGGACTGGCTCCTCCGCTGGTAGCGGGAGCATTCCTGACATTCTTGTTGTTCCGCGCCGGAATGGATTCGGCGCTGGCGGCGATGTGGCTGCTGCTGTACGGGGCTGGCATCATGACCGGCGGGGCGTTTTCGGTGCGAATTGTTCCGGTGATGGGATTGTGCTTCATGCTGCTCGGAGGATTGGCGGTGCTTGGTCCAGCAGGGTGGGGCGACTGGTTTCTGGCGGCGGGGTTCGGCGGATTGCACATTGTATTTGGATTATTGATCGCGAGGAGGCACGGTGGGTAGGGCAGTATCGGCACAACACAAGCATGTAAAACACCAGGCTCGAGGGCACGACGGTCGGCGCGAACAGGCGCGGGAACACTCGGCGGCGCATGCTCCTGAACTTCCGGAGCTGGACCGGCTGATCCATGAACGCATCCGGCTGGGGATTGTGAGCGCGCTGGCGACGAACGATTCGTTGAGTTTCAACGATCTGAAGCGCGTGCTGAAGACGACGGACGGAAACCTCAGCGTGCACGCGCGGAAGCTGGAAGAGGCGCAGTACGTTTCGTGCGTCAAATTTTTCGAAGGGCGCGTGCCGCGGACGGAATACCGGCTGACGTCGACCGGGCGCAAGGCGCTGGCGGAGTATCTGGACCAGATGGAAGAGTGGATCCGGGTGACGCGGGAGCAGGAATAAAAAAATTTTGCGTTCACACTTTGTAATAGCAAGTACATTACATGGCTATGACAAACGGTTCAACTGAGCAGCGCGGGTTGCGCGAGGCGGCCGGGTTCTGGGAGCCGCTGCGCCTGTGGTATAGCGGAATTCTTTTTGTTGGCGTGCTGGGCTGGGTGATTTTCACGTGGCCGCATTTCCGCAGTTCGCTGGGATTGTTCGCGCTGTGGACAGTCGTGTTCCTGGCGCTGGCGAATGCAGGCTACTGCGCCGCGTATGCAGCGGACCTGTTTGTGCAGGCGTTCGCGCCAGTGGCGTGGTGGCGAAGAATCCGGTGGACGCTGTGGATTGCGGGCACGCTGTTCTCGATGCTGGTGGAAACGTATTGGATTGCGGACGAGATTTATCCGTATCCAGCGAGCGGACAAAGTGCGGCGAGCGTGGTGAATGGCGGCGGGCATTTCGCGAGCAACATCAACTTCCCGGCGCCGCTGGCCGTGCTGGGGTTTCTGGGCGCGTGTGGAGGGTTGCTTCTCGCGGCCGGGGCAGTGCTGATTTTCTTGTTTGCGAGGAAACCGAAGTTTGCACGGACAGCGGGCATCACGATTGGAGTTGGAGCGGCCGTGTATCTCGCGCTGCTAGTGGGATTCTCAGCGAGCAGCCACAGCACGACGCTTGCGATTGGACAGGAGAAATATTTCTGCGAGATCGATTGTCATCTGGCATATTCGGTGGCCGATGTGAAGACATCACCGGACGGTGGGAGAACGGATTATCTGGTCACGTTACGCACGCGGTTCGATGAGAGGACGATTTCGCCGAGCCGTCCGAAAGATGCTCCGCTGATGCCGTCGCCGAGAGAGGTGCAGCTGGTCGACGATGCTGGACATGAGTATGCTCCGGTGTCGAGCGCGGGAACGGCGCTGATGACGCCGTTGACGCCGGGGGAGTCGTACCAGACAGAACTGGAATTTCAGGTTCCGAAGGATGCGGCGGGGTTGCGGCTGCTGATCCGGACGGTGCCGGGGTGGCCGGATCATTTTGTGATTGGGGATGAGAATAGTTGGCTGCATAAGAAGACTTACTTTGCGTTGTGAGGTTTCTTTTCGTCCCTCCGCGGCCGCAGGGCCGAGCTTGCGACACCCGATGTCTCTGTCGCTGCCAGAATCAACAAAATTTTCCTAGATCTGGAGGACGTCGCCTTCGCGCGCTACTAATTCATACAGGACCGGGTTGACGAAGAATCCAATGAAGAGGCGCGAGATCAGGCCAGCCACGATGACGATGGCGAAAGGCTTTTGCGTGTCGGATCCGATGCCGGTCGAGAGCGCGGCCGGGAGTAATCCAAGGCAGGCGACGAGGGCGGTCATCATGATTGGGCGCAGTCGCAGCAGGGATGCTTCGCGTGTGGCCTCGCGGATTCCAAGCCCTTCGAGGCGTAGCTTGTTGATGTACGACACGAGAATGACTGCGGTCTCGACTGAGACGCCGAGGAGCGCGAGCAATCCGAGAACGGAAGAAACGCTGAAGGGAGTGTGGGTGAGCTTGAGGGCGACGAGCGCGCCGACCGGTTCGGTCATGATGACGCCGAGAGCGATGCTGACCGGGAATTTGAAATTTCCGTAGAGCGCGAACAGGATCATGAAGATCAGAACGACCGCCAGAGGCCCGATAAAGTACATCTGAGATTTGGCTTCGAGGAACTGGCTGTATTCTCCGCCCCAGGCGAGACGGTATCCCTGAGGGAGCCGCACGGCTTTGTTCACCGCGTCCTGGCCATCACGCACGGCGCGCTCGAGATCGCGGCCCTCAATGCTGTATTGCACTCCGATGTAGCGGGAATTGTTCTCACGATAAATGAATGACGCGCCGTTGCCTTGGCGAATGTCGGCGAGCTGACTGAGCGGGATCTGCTGACCGTCGGGCGTGCCCACTAATAAATTCCCGATCTCATGCGCACTGCTGCGGAATTGCGGCTGCATGCGGACGACCAGATCGAACAGCTTCTCTCCCTGGATGACCTGCGTCGCGGCTTGTCCACCAACGGCGGCTCCGATCACAGCTTCGACATCCGAAACGTTTATTCCGTAGCGGGCGATCTTAGCGCGATCGACGTCGATAAGGAGACTAGGCTGTCCGAGCTCGCGAACCACGGTGAGATCGGTGAATCCGGGGACGCGAGCGAGAGTGTTCTTGATCTGGATGGCCTTGTCTTGAAGGATGTTCAGGTCGTCGCCGTAGATTTTGACGGCGAGAGAACTTTTCAGGCCGGTGAGGGCCTCGTCGACCGCATCTTCGGCCGGCTGCGTGTAGTTGAAAATGATCCCGGGGAAGGTCGTGAGCTTTTCGTTGATCGAGTCGATCAGTTCTTTTTTATCGCTGAGATCTCCGTGCCAAACGTTGTCTTTGTACGGCTTAAGCCCGACGTAGAACTCGCAGTTGAAGAAGCCGGTGGGATCGGTGCCGTCGTCGGGGCGGCCAAGTTCCGAGCCGACGACCGTGACTTGCGGATACGACATCAGAATGTCGCGGATCTGCGGGGCAATCTTACTGGCTTCTTCGAAAGAAATTGTGTAGGGCATCGTCGCGCGAACCCAGAGAGCGCCTTCATCGAGGTGAGGCATGAACTCTCCGCCGATGAAAGGAATCAGTAGGAGCGTGAGGCCGAAGATGAAGGTGGCGATCACCATCGTGGTCTTGGGGCGATTCAAAGCCCAGTCAAGCTGGATGGCGTATTTACTCTTCATCCATTCGAAGATGCGGTTGGGGCGTTCGCGAACGCCGCCCTTGAACCAGTACGAGGCGAGCACTGGGATCAGAGTGAGCGTGAGGATGAGCGCTCCGACGAGAGCGAATGACATCGTCTCGGCCATCGGATGGAACAATTTTCCGGCGGGCCCGCTGAGGGCGTAGATCGGGAGGTATCCAGCGAGGATGACGGCGACGGAGTAGAAGATGGGGCGATCGACATCTTTCGCGGCGGCGAGGATTACGTCGTTGAGGCGGTAATCCTGGCCTTCGCGCAGCGCGAGTTCGCGGTAGATGTTTTCGATCATCACGACCGTGCCGTCGATGACGATGCCGAAGTCGATGGCGCCGATGGAGAGAAGGTTCGCCGCGACGTCGTGGGCGTGAAGAACGATGAACGCGAATAAGAGCGAGAGCGGAATGGTGAGCGCGACGATGATTGCGGCGCGGAAGCTGACCAGGAAAAAGATCAGCACGATCAGCACCAGGACCATGCCGCGAACAAGATTGTCTTCGACCGTATCGGTGGTCAGATGAACCAGTTCACTGCGGTCGTAGTAAGGGAGGATCTTTATGTCGGGGGGAAGAATCTGGTGGTTCAGCTCTTCCGTCTTGGCTTCAACGCGCTTCAGGACATTTTGGGTCTGGTCGCCTCGGAGCATGAGAATAACGCCTTCGACCGCGTCGTCATTCTTCTGGAATCCGAATTCTCCCAGACGGGGAGCGTGGCCGATGGTGACGTCGCCGATATCGCGGACTCGAATCGGGACGCCATGGTTGGCGCCGACGACGATGTTGCCAATGTCGTCAGTATTGCGGACGAGTCCGATGCCGCGTACGTAATAGAACTGTCCTCCCTGGGAATAGAATCCGCCGCCGGCATTGGCATTGTTCGCGGCCAGGGCAGCGGTGACTTGCGGAACGGTGAGGTGATATCCGTAGATGCGCGCGGGATCAAGCAGCACCTGATACTGCATGACAGTGCCGCCGAATCCGGAATCGTCGGCGACCCCGCGCACAGAGCGGTACGCGCGTTCGACGACCCAGTCTTCGATGGTCTTCAATTCCTGCGGAGTGCGATCGGGACTCTGAATCACATAGCGGTATACGAGTCCGCTTGGACTAAACAAAGGAGCAAGCGTGGGAGTTACGCCCGTGGGGAGGGTGGCCTGGCCGAGCCGCTCAAAGACGATTTGCCGCGCGAAGTAGTCGTCGGTGCTTTCTTCGAAGGTGAGAATGATGTCGGAGAGTCCGTAGAGCGAGATGGACCGCATCACGGTCATGTGCGGCACGCCGTTCATTTCGATTTCGAGAGGAAGAGAAACGAGCCGTTCGACTTCTTCGGCCGCGTGATCGGGCCACTGGGTGATGATCTCTACTTGTGGAGGAGAGAGGTCGGGATAGGCGTCCACGGGCATGCGCTGGAACGAGATGATGCCTGCGACGGTGATGAAAGCGGTCAGCATCAACACGAGAAACCGTTGCCGCAGGGCCGCTTGGACGATTCGATGGATCATTCAGATGCCGAGAACGCTTTCCCCATTCGTAGAATCTTCATTCTTTCGTGCTTACCGTTGCAGAGAATTCGCAAATTGCAGGAATAAACTGCCGTCTCCAATTACCTGATCTCCGGGCTTGACGCCGCTTGTGACCTCGGTCTGGCCGTCGATGCTTTCTCCGAGCGCTACCGAGCGGCGGCCGAACTGGTTTGGCTGCATCTCGAGGTAGACGAACGGCTGATTCTCCGCGTCGCGCAAAATTGAAGCGTCGGGCAATGCGATGGCATTCTTGACTTTTCCCGCATTCACTGTCGCCACGACGTACATATCTTTCTTCAGTTTCTCGCCGGGATTGACGGTGTCGATGCGCGCTTGCAGCGTGCGGGTGTTCGGATCGAGAGACGCGGCCACGTAGGCAATTCGGCCATGAAAGTCCTGCGGATAAGTTTCGGTGTGAATCGTGACTGGATCGCCGATGTGAACGTAGGGGAGATCCTTCTGATAAATATTCACCAGAACCCAGACACTGCTGGTGTCGGAGATCATGAAGCATTGCGTGGCGCCGGGTTGAATGAGTTGTCCAGCGGCGACATCCTGCTCGACGACTTCGCCGGTGATAGGAGCCTTTACCGGAACTTCATACGACGGCGGGCTTGAAACGAGAGCGTCAGGATCGGTGATGCCGAGGACTTTCAGCGCCGCAAGTGATGCGGCCAGATCACCGCCGGCTTGTACTTCTGCGGATTGAGCTTGCTCAAGGGCCTGTTCGGCGATGGCCTTGTGGTCATATAGATCTTTGGCGCGGAGATAAGCTTTTTCGGCGAGCGCGTAGGCATCTTTTGCCTTCAGATAGTTCGTCCGAAGCTGCGAATAGTCAGGGCTCGCCACATAGAGCATCGGGGCGCCTTGCTTCACGTGTTCCCCGGGCACGACGACGACACGGCTCACGGGTCCGCTCACCTGCGAGATGACCGGAGTGGTGCGGAATCCGTTGTAGGCAACTGCTCCGGTGAGGCGAAGAACTCTGGTGAGCGTGGTCGGCTGAACTTTTACCACCTGCACGTGAGACATCTGCTCGGGCGGGACAGTGAATAGCTCAGCATCGTTTGGGTTGCGCGTGTTCGCCGAAGCTTTCGATCCGCCGTTGTCGCACGCGGTGAGCGCGAGCCCGAGTGTCAAGGTGGTGGCGGCCAACATGAGCGCGAGTTGTCGAGTTCGTGGTTTCATGGCAGCTTCCTCGTTCCCAGCGCTTCTTTCAATTGCTCCAGTGCTGTCATATATGAGGCCAAGGCCTGGCGATAGGCTAATTGGGTGGCGCGATAGCTGCGCTCGGCGTCGAGAAAATCGAGCAGGCTGGCGGCGCCGCGCTTGTATGCATATTCGCTGATATCGCGCGAATCTTTCGCTTGCTGCAAGTAGCCGGATGTGTAGAGCTGGACGACTTCATCGTTGCTCTTGACTGCTTCGTAGGCATTGGAGACGTCAGAGAGAACGGTATCGCTGGCGGATTCCTTCTGCTCTTGCGCCTGCGTGAGAGCGAACTTCGTTCGGGCGATCTCACCCTGATTCCGGTCGAAGATAGGCAGGGGGAAGTTGGCGAAGATCGATGCGGTATTCTCGCCGGAAACGTGGGTGAAGTCGTATGTGCCCGTCACATCGACCTTGGCATTGGCCTTCGCCAGCGCGATCTGGCTCTTGGCGGCGGTAATGCCTAATTCGGCTGCGCGGAAATCCGGACGATTATGCAATGCCTGCAGTTGCAGATCTTCGACGTTGGTTTTCACTGGTTGATACGCGAGTTCACCGATGACATCGAAATTTGCGGGAACGGCGTCGTAGCCGAGAAACTCGCGGAGTCCGACGAGCGCTTGAACTTTTGCGAGACGAGCGGACGAAACGTCGGTCTGAAACTGCAAAAGCTGCAGCTTGATCTTGAGGTAGTCGCCTTCGCCGATGTATCCCGCCTTGAACTGTTCTTCGCTGATATTGACGGTCTGCTGGAAGCCTTTCAAGTCTTCCAATGCGAACTGAAGCGTAGATTCGGCGAGCAGTACGCTGACGAACTGTTGTCCCACGTTGAAAATAAGCGTGCGCTCGGCATCGGTGACCTGGGACCGCGTGACTGCGGTCGCGTCGCGAGCCGCCTGCAACCGGTGCTGACGCTTGTGGCCACGCTCGAAGAGATAGCTGAGGCCGATGTCGAACTGCTGCGTTTCGTTGAGATTGCTGCCGGAGAAATCCTGAGGGCTGAAGAAAGGAACGAATTGGGTATCGGCGCCGAATGTGGGGTTGGGCCGCAGGTTAGCCGTAATTTCCAGGGCTTCGTTTTGCTGGATCTGGGTGCGAGTGGCTTTGATGGCATGATTGTGCGCGAGGGCGAGATCGATTGCCTGATCAAGGCTGATCAGCGTGGCGGCCTGGCCGGCTGCCGTCCCGACTGCGAGGGGGAGGAATATCGCCGAGGCGGCGAAGCTCACAAAGAACCATGAACGCATAAGGTCAATCGGAATTATGCCATTTCGGCCGCGTTACTATGGGGCGGCAGCCGAACCTCACAGCCCACCCTCATTCCCCAAGTTTTGGAATTGACCCGTCCGGCTATTGTAAATGGCCGGAGCGCACCCCTTGGATATCAAGTTAGATGCAGGTTTTGGAGGGCTTTTGGGGACGGGAGAAAGGAAAATCCTGGTCATTTGACGGAAAGATTGCGGGATGGAGGCTTCGCCGTGACGTGTCATGCTGGAGACAGTGTGCTCTCTTGAACACAACTGCCCACAGAATCCTGAACTCCGAAACTCCTTTGTTCGAGCCAAGAAATGTTTTGGTCCGCATCTTGCTTTGTAATTTGCAGCGCCGGGTTCGAGGTTTATAGTTCACTGTCCTGGCCAAGAGGAACGATGAAACGGATGTCCACCTTATCCGTGCGCGCGGCGATCGCCGCGACCTTGGCTGCCGGTATGCTTTTCGGGGCGGCCGTGCTGTGGAGGGCGTCGAGGGCGGTCCAGCAGGCTGCTCAGGACGTCCAGGAAGAGCACGAGTTCCGCTTCACCGCCCAGCCGTTCGCTCAGACGGAAAATCCGGGATTTGAGGCTGTCAGTTCTCCACAGGTTTTTCTTCAGGCCGCGCGTTTTCAGGATCACATTTTTATCGCTGGGCCGACAGGGCTGATGGAATATGACCCGAGCGGGGTCGTTCTTCGCCAATACGCCGCGGGGGCGGATTTGCCAGGCTCGCCGTTGATTGCAGTCGCGACAGGGCTGCTGGCCGACTCGCATGAGGAAGAACTTGTTGTCGCTACGGCGGGTCAGGGGATACTTGCATTCAATGGGAAATCCTTCCGCCAAATCTTGCCGGCGAACGCGGACGCTCGCGCCGTAACGGCAATTCTGCCGGTTGCGTCGGGACATCTTCTCTTCGGGACCAAAAAGCGAGGCGTGCTGATCTATGACGGAAGACACATCACCGTACTGCATCCCCGGCTGGATTCGGCCTATGTGACGGCTCTGGCCGGAGACGAGTCGGACCTGTGGGTTGGCACGCTGAATCGCGGAGTTCTTCACTTCCATGCCGGTGGGGTCGAGACATTTGCCGAAGCTGACGGATTGCCGGATCCGCAGGTGCAGGCACTGGCGATTGCCGGGGATACGACTTATGTCGGAACGGCGACCGGGGTTGCGGTGTTTCAGGGCGGGCGTTTTTCGCGCGTGCTGGCGCCGGGAGTGCTGGTTACGGCTTTATTCGCGACGGCTCACCAGCTTTTTGTGGGATCGGAAGACCAAGGAATCATCACGATTGCTTTGGAAGGCCGCCGGCCGAATCCGAATATTGGAGAAGATGGGCAGTTGGCGGAGGTGCGCCAGATCTTCAGCTCCGGCGATGCGGTTTTTGCGGTTGCGCGGGATGGCGTCTATCGAATGGGCCGGCATGGCCTCGGATGGGAGCGCGTGCTTCAGTCCGGGACTTCTGTCCTCACCGACCGCAACATCTCGGCTCTCGCGGCAGACCGCGACGGGCAACTGTGGATTGGATATTTCGATCGCGGGCTCGACGTGCTTCCAGCAGGCGCGCAGACCCGGCATGTGGAAGACGAACATGTCTTCTGCGTAAATCGGATTTTCCCGGAAACGAAGAGCGAAGTGATCGACGTGGCGACGGCGAATGGTCTCGTCCGCTTCAACGAGGCTGGGAACGAACAGCAGATCCTGACGCGTGCCGATGGGCTGATTGCTGACCACGTTACCGACATCGTGGATTACCGGGATGGGTTGGCGCTGGCGACTCCGGCTGGGTTGACGTTTCTGGATGCGGGCGGCGCGCGCAGCCTGTATGCCTTCCATGGGCTTGTGAACAACCATGTGTACACGCTCGGCGCATCGGGCGATGAACTCATGGCCGGTACGCTGGGCGGGCTTTCTCAGCTTGATCGGGGCGACATCAAGATCAACTACACGACGGCAAGCTCCAATCTGAAGCACAACTGGATCACGTCGGTCGTTCGCGTCGGACCCGAGTGGATTATCGGGACGTACGGGGCCGGCATTGTGGGGCTCGATGCGTCAGGTCGATTTCACGCGTTCGATGTTGCGACAGGGCCGATCGAGATCAATCCTAACGCAATGCTGGTTACAGCAGATTACGTTCTGGCGGGCACGTTGGGCGACGGGCTTTATCTCTACGATCGCCAGTCGGGACGCTGGTCCGTGATTCGTGACGGACTGCCGTCGATGAACGTCACCGCATTTACTTCTCTGAACGGCTACCTCTACATCGGCACGGATAACGGCCTGGTCCGCATACCAGAGCAGAAGCTGCACTCATGAAAAACGTTCTCATGTTGTGTTTTGTGGCTGTCGTCGGTCCGTTTCTTTTCGCGGATGCTGGAGTTCTGATTCCACGGGACAAGCAACAACCGAATCCGGCAATTCTATCGCTCGAAGAAATGGAGATTACAGTACGCATCGACAACGGCGATGCGCGCGTGTTTGTCCGGCAGGTATTCGCGAATCACACTTCGGCGATCGAGGAAGGCAATTACATTTTTGCGCTGCCGAGTCATGCGACGATTTCGGATTTCGCGACCTGGGATGGTCCGGTACGTTTGCCAGCGGTGATTCTTGAGCGCAAGCGCGCCGAGGAGCTTTACAACCAACTGAAGCAGCAGGCAATCGATCCCGGACTCCTGCAACGGGGCGAGCGTGGGTCTGAGGAAGCCAAGCGCAGCTCGGTGTTCAGCGCGAAGATCGTACCTATCGCTCCGTTCGGGACGAAGCGGCTGGAGATCGAGTATCACGAATCAATTCCTGTCGAGAATCTGAAATCGTATTTTGCTATTCCGCTTCGGCCCGATGCGTATGCGGCCCAGGCAGCGGGGCGTTTGCGCATCAATTTTGAATTTCGTTCGGCGCATGCGATCCGGAATTTTCAAGCGCCGGCGAAGACCTTCCCTCTTCAAATCGATCAGAACACGCCGCACCTTGTGCAGGGACATTTCGAAGGTGAGAACGTCAATCTGGGCGAGGATTTTGTTGCCACGTGGGATCTCGATTCGGCTGCGTCGGACAGCCTGCAGTTGCTGACCTATCGGAATCCGGTGAGCGGGCAGCCCTCGCCGACGGAAATGTCGCCCGTACGCAGCACGAACGAGCCGGGATTCTTCGAGGCGGAGGCGTTGCTCGGTTTCGGAAATGCGGGAGCTCCGGCGGGGAATGGAAGTGGCGGACCTTCGAAAACCGTCGTCGTGCTTTTCGACACCTCGCTGTCGATGCAGTGGGAGAAGCTTGAGCGCAGCTATCAGGCGCTGGAGACGTTGCTGCACTCGCTGCGGCCCGCAGATCGTTTTGCTCTGATCCTTTTCAATACCGAAACGCAAGTCGTGCCATTGAGTTCGGCGGAGCAGGGCAATGTGCAGGGGGCCATTGACTCAGTCCGCGCCAGCCGGCTGCGTGGAGGAACTGATCTGCAACTGGCGTTGCGAACGGGCCTTGAGCAGGCTACGGCTCCGGTCGCTAGCAATACCTATCTGGTGATTCTCAGCGATGGCGGCGCGACCCGCGGGCCGATTCAGAATCGGAAGCTGGCAGCGTGGTATGCCTCGGCGTGGAATCAGATTCCTGAGACGCAGCGTCCGCGCACGTACATTCTTGCTGTCGGGGACGACGCCAATCTTCCCTTGTTCCGGATGCTGGCGCAGCAGGACGGCGTGCTCGAACAAGTGCTCTCGACCGAACCGATCGAATTCAAGCTGAATTCGTTCCTGTCGAAGATTGGACGCAGCCCGATCGGGGAGATGGATCTTTCGGTCACTCCGACAAACGCCGTCGATACGGTGTATCCACTGCAGGATTCAACGTTCTCAGGGTCGATGGCGTCGTGGGTGGGGCGCTATCAGAAGCCGCAAGAGAACATAGGTTTTACCGTGCACGGAGTTCGTGATGGTACTGCTGTCGCGCTGACTGGCAAGACTAATTTTCCACAACAGTCGTTCGATCATCCGCAATTACCACGCTTGTGGGCGCGCGCCCGCGTGGATGCGTTGCTGGCGAAGATTGAGCGCGATGGCGAGGATCAGGCTTCGATCGATGAAATTATCCGTCTCGCGCGGAAATACAAGTTTGTCACGCCATACACATCGTTTCTGGCGGTGCCGCGCGCGCTGCTGAGACCGCGAGTGATTCGTCCGGGCGATCCGATTCTACGGGTGAAGACGGATGAGTCCATTGTGTCGGTGGTCGCACTGTTTCCGTTCGGTCTGGTGCAGCCGTTGCGGCATCTCTCGGCGGAAGACGTCTGGCAGACACGCTTTCTCGCGCCCACCGATATGCAGGATGGAACGTATACGGTTCGGCTGGTTCTGCGCGATGGGGCCGGGCATACGTATCGCGAATCGAAGACGTTCGTGATCGCGAGCAAGCCGCCGGTAGTGCGCGTGAAAATCGACCGGACGCGCTTTCACCGCGGGCAGAATATCAATTTGAAAGTCAGCGCGTCCGAGAGCACGCGATCGCTTGTCGCGCAGATGCAAGGTGCGAATCCCGTCGCCCTGCGCTGGGATCCGAGTGCTGCGGCGAATACAGGCACGTTGACGATTCCAGAGCAGCAGATTCCGGGAACGTACAAGCTCACCGTGACTGCCGAGGACATTGCTCACAACATTGGTACGCAGGAGGTGCAGATTGAAGTACTTCCTTGATGCCTCCACGCGCCGCGCGCGCTACTTGCTGCTGACTGTTTTTGTGGCCGGCATTGGCGCGACGGTCGGTGCTTTCGCTGAATTACCCTACTGGATTCGCAACGTCGAAGGGAAAAGCGCGCTGGAAGCGGTTTTCTTCCGCATGATGCCGCTGCCCGACGGCGCGGTTGCGTTCCGGCGGCCACCGCATGAAACTCGTCCGGCGTTGAGCGAGCTGATCAAGAATGATTCGCAGAATGCCGACCTGTACTCGCTGCGGGCTCTCGAAGATGAGCAGGATCTCGATTTTGCCGCGGCGGAATCAGATTGGAAAGCTCACATCGATCGCTCGACGGACAAAGCGGGAGCACAACTTGCGTTGGCCGATTTTTATCACCGGCGTGTGCGGCCACTGGATGAAATCAAAATCCTGTCGCTGGTTGCGACTGCGCCACCGCTTGCTGCAGAAAAACTTACTCTTGTTCAGGAGCAGCGGTCATGGCAAGCGTTTGAACGAATCTTCGGGATTATTCAGGCGCAGGGTTTGCCGAAGGACGTTTCCATTGCGCAGTACCACGCTTGGATCGGCCGGTATCCAGCGGAGCAATCGCTTTACGGGCGCTTCATGCAGTTCCTCGTTTCCGAGAAGGAATACGCGGCGGCCGCGCAGCTGATCGACGATTACCGAAGGCAATTTCCGAACGACCAGATCTTTCCTGTGAAGGCTAAGGCGATGGTCGAGTATCGACGCGGATCAGTGCGAGAGGGACTGGCGGTTTATGAGCAGAGTTTTCAGGCGTTGTGGGATCCGCAGCTGGTGAAGAGTTATTTTGACCTGTTGCGCGACACGCAAAATCTGCGAAAGTTTCGCGACGACGCCCGGGCCGCGCTGGTTGCGAATCCGGAAGACCTTAATGCGACCGCGCGGATTTTTTACTACTACCAGCAACAAGGCCAACTCGAGGCGGCGCAGCAGGCGATTGCCGAGCTTCGACTACATAAGGATGCGCGCAAATCGCCGTGGACGTCCCAGGAACTTTTCGTCTGCGCACGGCTGCTGGAAGACATTCACGTTTCTCCGGAATCGGCGCGTTATTACTTCGCGCTTTACAACAGCAAGGAAATGCCGAATGCGCAGGAGACTGCGGTCGCCGGGCTCGCGGGCATTCTGCTCACTGCGCCGGAGACTGCCATTCGTTTCGGATCGGGCGATCTGTCGATGTATCGGGACATTGCAACTCTGGATCAGGGGCCGGGCTATCTGAACGGTATTTTGTCGCTGATCCTGAATACCACGCAGCCCGCATCGCAATATTCCGAGGAGGAGCAAAGGGCAATCCCGTACTTTCATCGTTCGCGGGGAGCCGAGTTGCTGGCGCTGCTCGACAAGCAGTTCCCGAATTCGGCGCGGCGGGCGGAGCTTCACGCGCAATTGCTCCAGTTCTATGCCAACTCTGGAGAAAGCGATGCCGTCGTTCAGGGAGGCCGCGAGTTCCTCGCCAATTTTCCGAATGCCCCTGAGCGGACTACGGTCGCTCTGCTGATGGCGGACGCATACGCGCGCAAGAATGATGCCAACAGTGAATTCGCAATCTACGATTCCGTTCTTCAAGAACTGGCGGCAAGCGCACAGAACGTTCCGCTCGGAATTTCGACCGCGGCCTTTGGCGGCCAGGATGCAAATGCCGACGAGTCTGAGGGAGAGTTCGCGAGGGACGAAACGCGGGAATCGGCGACCGTTGCTCGCCGCAGGGCCGGTGAATCGTTCCAACTCGGCGCGCCTGCGTCGCCAATTCGGCAGGCCGGTCCGCGATCACCGGAATATTCGCAAGTGCTGGAGCGATATCTCTCGCGCCTCGTGCAGATGAAACAGATTCCGGCTGCGCTTGGAGTGTTGAGACGCGAGATCGACCGCAATCCCAACGATCCCGGACTTTATGAGCGTCTCGCGGTGTTCCTCGAACAGAATCGGCTCGGGTCGCAGCAGGAAGAAGTTTATCGGCTTGCGATTTCGCGATTCTCGGATAAATCGTGGTACGACAAACTGGCGCGCTTTTACCTGCGCCACAGGCGGGATTCGGAATTCGAAAAGTTGACGCGCGAGGCGGTCGACACATTCAAAGGCAGTGAGCTTGAGCGTTATTTCGAGAATGTGGTTGGAGGAAGTCCTCAGCTCTATTTGCGGTTGAATCTGTATGCCAATCAGCGCTTTCCGCATAATCCGGTGTTCGTGCGCAATCTGCTCGGAGCGTATCGTTCACCGGCCACTTACGATCTTGCGGCGTGGGAGGCTTTGCTGAGGCAACACTGGTTTGAAGAGGCCAATCTGCGCAACGAATTCTTCGAGTTTCTTTCGAGCAGCCATAGGCTGGATGCAGAACTGAACGCAGCGCGGCAGGGCGCGCCGGATTCTGCCGCGTGGGAAAAGAATCCCGCGACTGAGACTTTCATTGCTTATGCGGATTTGTGGCGTTCGCATTTTGAAGAGAGCGCGCCGATTTTGAAATCGCTGGCTGCGCAATATCCGGCGGAGACTGAGACGGCACACACAGCTTCTTCGGTGTATCGCTCTCTCGCATATTTTGAACCAGCGGATACCGCGATTGCCGCAAAGATCGAAGACAACTTTCTGAAAGCCAATCCGGGCGACACGGAGACGATGGCTCGCATCGGCGACATTTATGCCGATCGCGAAGAATTTGCGCAGGCCGCTCCGTACTGGGAGCGAATTCCGCAAGTCACGCCCGGCAAGTCCAGCGGATATCTCGACGCCGCCACGATCTATTGGGATTACTTTGATTTCGATAACGCCCTTCGTTTGTTGGCCTCGGGACGTGAGAAGCTGGCGAATCCTAATTTGTATGCGTACGAAGAGGGCGAGATTTACGAGAATCAACGCGATTACGCTCATGCCGTTGACGAGTATGTGAAAGGGGCACTCGCGTCGCCGGAGTCGTCGGCAGAATCGCGACTGCTTCAACTGGCCAGGCGGCCCAAGCTTCACGACCTTGTGGACCAGCGAACCGCGAACATTGCGCCGCTGCCTAATCCGTCGATGGCGGCGGTGAATCTGCGAGTCAAAGTGCTTGAGGCGCAGAATCGAAAGCCGGAGATGGAATCTTTTCTCGATTCGATCGCAAACAGAACGAGCTCGATCGAACAAGCAGAAGAAGTTGAAACGCTGGCGCAGCAGAAGTCACTCGAAGCGGTCCGGCAGCATGCGATCGAAAAGCAGGCCGCGCTGACGACCGATCCGGTTACCCGGCTACAACTGCGGTACGAACTGATCCGGCTGTATGAAGCGCGCAAGGATTTCGCGTCGGCACAAAAAGACGTCGAGGCGCTCTACCGCGAGAATCCCAAGATCCTCGGCGTTGTTCGCGCCACCGTGGATTTTTACTGGCGCATGAAAATGCACCAGCAGGCGATTGCGGCTTTGCTGCAGGCGTCGAAAGAGGCGAATCCCGGTCTGAGGACGCAATTCACCTACGAAGCGGCACGGAAATCGACGGATGCGAAACAGTTCCAACAGGCGCGCGATCTGCTCGCAGGACTATTGAATGCCTCTCCATATAACGGGGAATATCTCGCTGCGATGGCGGACACGTACGCACAAGCAGGAGACGACAAGGGGCTCGAGCAGTTCTATCTTGAAATAATCGCCGCATTCCGGAACGCATCTCTCCCGGCGGATGCAAAGAAGGCGGAGATCGCGACGTTGCGGCGCGGCCTTATACCTGCTCTCACGCGTATGAATAACTATTCGGGCGCCGTGGATCAATATATCGAGCTGATCAATAACTTTCCCGAAGACGACGCGTTGGCGACGGAAGCCGCTCTTTATGCACTGCGTTATCAGCGGCAGCAACAGCTTGTCGAGTTCTATAGCAAGACTGTGACGCAATCTCCGCGGGATTATCGCTGGTCTATGGTGCTAGCTCGAATTCAGACGAATCTCGAGAATTATCCGGCGGCGATTGAGACCTACACGAAATCGATTGCGATTCGGCCGGATCGCACCGATCTTTACACTGCCCGCGCGGGCCTCGAAGAACGACTGATGCGCTTCGATGACGCGGCTGCAGACTACGAGAAGATCTATCAGCTCGCGTACAAGGATCCGCAATGGATGGAGAAGGTCGCTTCCATTCGCGCGCGTCAAGGCCGAGTGAACGATGTGGTAGCTGCG
>Ga0070735_10001637_pt1 | contig 21233 bp, 21 predicted proteins | sample Coa_R1_FD_66443 | JGI IMG/M metagenome (GOLD analysis project Ga0070735, IMG submission 66443) | Surface soil microbial communities from Centralia Pennsylvania, which are recovering from an underground coalmine fire - Coalmine... | ecosystem: Environmental > Terrestrial > Soil > Unclassified ... | reverse complement strand
CGGTGTCGGCACTCGCCTATTCGATTGGTTATGGGCACTATGATTTATCGTTTGAAACTCCCAATCGTTGCATTGGTCTTAGCACTATTCGCCGGCTCGGCTTTGGGCGAGGCACCGACCAAAGATAGCCACGATCCCGCTTCAGCGGCCGGCACTCCATTCCTGCTTCCGCCGCCTAGCGACAATGCGCCCTCAGGAGATGCTATCTATCTGCCTCATAGTGATACTCCGGCGCAGATTGCGCCGGCCGGCGGATTGCTTGGCTATCAACATGGTGCGGCTGGAAGCCTGGTTGCCCTATCGACGCTAGCTCATGTCCGCGGAGTGCGTGTTAATCATCTCGTAGGTCACGGCCTCGTTGTAGGTCTTCAGAACACCGGCGACTCTCAGCAGACCCTATTCTCGATCCAGTTTTTGCTTAACACGCTTCGCCACGAAGATGTAACTATTCCTAGCAGCCTCAATCCGCAAAATATTCAAACTCGTAATCTCGCTGCCGCGATTATAACGGTTGACTTGCCCGCCTTTGCCAGAGTGGGTGCGCGTGTAGACGCGCTGGTGTCGGCTCTCGGTGATGCGCGCTCGCTGCAAGGCGGAACCTTGATGATGACACCTTTGCGAGGCGCCGATGGACGAGTCTATGCCCTGGCTCAGGGGCCAATCACTCTGGAGGGCTATTTCGCAGCAGCTGCTGGCGGCGCCTCCGAGCGCAAGAACTTTCAAACTGCCGGACAAATCCCTGGGGGAGCAACCGTCGAGCGCGAAGTCGTTGAGAAGTTCGGTCACGATCAGCATCTCGAGGTGGACCTCAACGACCCCGACGCCTCGGTTGCGTTGCGTGCCGCCGACGCGATAAGGCAGCGGTATGAGGACGTGCGCGTCGACGTGACGGATCCCGGCACTCTCGAGATCAATCTACCCGCTACGCTGTCGCCCGTGAGTTTCACAGCATCCTTGAACGACATCGCAATCGTTGCCGGAGAATCCGACCGCGTCGTGATGGACGAACGCACTGGAACTGTTGTGGTAGGCGGCGCAGTCACGGTCGGCAAAGCCGCGATCAGTCATGGCAGTCTCACGGTTACAATCGAACCTACTCTTATCGCGTCGCAGCCTGCTCCGTTCAGCAAGGGTGGTACCACCGTTTCGATGAAGACTGCCAAGATCACCGCCAAAGAAGAAAAAGGCGAATTCTTCATGATGCCGAGGGACGCAAGTGTAGAACAGATAACCGAGACTCTTAACGCGGTAGGAACCAAGCCGGGGGATACAATCGCAATCTTCGAGGGACTACGCGCGGCCGGTGCGCTACACGGCGAATTGATCATCAGGTAAGCAGGAGCTAGTCGCATGTCACTATCTACTCCGGGTATTTTCGTTCGTTCGGTTTTCGCCGGCGCGGTTCGCCAGACCAGCCAGAAAGCGGCTGCCGCTGGGTTTGCACAAATTTTCACCACTATGGTCGCCAAGCAAATGCGCCAGTCGATGGTTGGGGCAGACCACGGTCCTATGGGTATCGGAGGCGGCGCGGCAGGCGATATTTATGGGGCCTTCATCGACCAAGCTATGGGTAAGGCCTTGGCAAATTCCAAATCGATGAATCCACTGACCAAGATGATTGATCGTGAGCTATCCGGTCCGCGTCACCCGATAAATCCGACAGCGAAAGACTCTAGCCTGAATACAGTTGCGATGGTTGGTCAAAGACCTATGGCTAGCGCATCGGTATCCAAAGCAATTGAGACTGGTGGCAAGGTGTTACCTAATTATACAGGTGTAACTATGCCTTCCGATCTGCGAGGTCCGATTCTGTTGCCGCCTACGCCCTCAATAACGGCACCGGTCTTGCTGCCTCCACCATCAGAAGGATAGCGTTGATGGCTAATTCAATTACAATCGTAGGTACTTCGTTGTCTCAACCGACAGATCTGGCGGAGTCCTCGCGCGCGTCGAGGCAGAACTCGCCCGGTTCATCTCCGAGCTCAAGCGATGGCCCTTCGACATCGAATCCAAGTGTTGCGACTGACCTTTCGGATTTGGGAAACTTCATCATGAGTACTGCCAAGCAGGCGAGTGCGCAAAGGTCGATTCGTGCCGACCTGGTCACCTCGCTGAAGGCGCAGATCGCCGCCGGTACTTATCGTCCGGATCCCAATGAGGTTGCGGCGCGCGTCGCGGCAGCGATTGGCTTTTAAGAACCATGCTGAATTCGACGGGAGACATCAAGCAACTGGCTCGTTCGCTCGGTAATATAGAAGGATTGCAGCGAGTCAACTCGGAAATCGATGTTCTTAACGACCGGCTGGCCAGAAGGGACCTTACACTCTCGCAGGAAGAGATAACACGGATGGGCGAGGCGCTCGCTTCACTCGGCGACGCCATTGGCGAGATGCGTCGTATTACGCGGTTGATTCTTGCCGAGGCAGGAGTCACATCGAGCTATGTCGGTTAATCTTGCCTCGATAGGTATCACTGGCATCTTTGCGGCTGAGGCCGAGATTGCCACTGCTGAGTCGAACATCAGCAACGCGTCGAATCCAAACTACTCCGTGGAGTCGGTGAACCTGCAGGCGGATGCCGGTGCAAATGGAGCGGGAGCGGGAGTGCAGGTTCTCGGAACGACCCGCGGCCAAGCGCCTTACCTGAATACGCAGATCAACTCCACACAGTCGAGCGATAACTACAACCAGGCTTTTTCGCAAGCCAGTACCGTCGCCCAGCAGATCCTCGCGCCAGCATCCGGTAACGATCTATCGGCGTCGCTCCAAAATATGTTCAATGCCTTTACTAACCTGTCTGTGTCGCCGCAGAATACGACCTTGCGTTCGTCGGCTATCGCGGCCTTGTCGCAGTTCGCGCAAGCTGATCAAAATCTTTCCTCGGGTCTTACGGCAACTGCTAATGGTCAGATGTCGCAGGTCACCACTCTTATTGCTCAGGTTAATCAGGCGAGCTCTCAGATTGCGCAGCTCAACCAGCAGATTGTCGCCGCCAATGCGTCTGGGCAGGGCGGTGCCGCCCTCGAGGATCAGCGCGACGGCCTCATCAATCAGCTCGCGGGGCTGATCGGTGCAAGCGCGGATGCTCAGGGTAATGTCAGCGTCGGCGGAGTGCCGCTGGTTTCCGGAAGCTCAGCGCTAACATTGTCAAGTGTCGGCTCAGGCGCGTCTCTAGGTCTACAGGTCGCGCTTTCGAATGGAGATTTGCCAATCAATTCCGCTCAACTAGGCGGCACGCTCGGCGGTGTGCTGTCTGCAATCGGAAGTATCTCCCAGTTGCAGAGCGAGGTTAATGGTCTGGCAGCCTCCGTCGCTACCGTGATGAATACGCAAGCATCCAGCGGCTATGGCCTGGATGGATCGACGGGAACCGCGCTGTTTACTGTGGGGGCAAACGGACCGATAGCGATCAATGCGTCGCTCACGGTGCAAAATCTCGGCGCCTCTGCGACGGCTGGAGGAGTTCCCGGTGACGGATCGAATGCTACAGCGCTGGCGGCGATCGCGAACAACCAAAGCTTGTTCGCATCGATGCCTGGCAGCACACCGGTGCAGGCATTCTCAGCCATAAGTGGAAACTTTGGAGCCTTAGTGGAAAATGCGAATAACTCTCAACAGCAAGCTTCAGCCTCGTTGCAATCGCTCAGTCAGCTCAAAGGCTCGATAACCGGCGTCTCTCTCAACGATCAGCTGACACAATTGATTCAATATCAGAACGTGCTCGAAGCCTCTGGTCGCGCGGTGCAAGCCGCGAATGATATCACTACGTTCCTCGTTCAGAACCTTAACTGATTGTAGAGGCGAGCTATGGCGGTTTCCGATCTCACGCTCTTCAGTTCGATGGCATTCGCACTCGATAATACGACGTCGTCTTTGCAACAGATTGAGCAACAGATGGCTACCGGAAAAAAGGTAAATCAGCCTTCTGATGATCCATCTGCTTACGCCGCCACGGATATTCTCAACGCACAGAACTCAGCGCTATCTAACGACAACCTGCTGGCGCAGCAGGTTCAAGCTCAGCTCAGTACCGCTGACAATGCGTTGTCTGGCGTAACCAATTCGATCAATTCGGCGATCTCGATAGCTACAGAAGGCGCCGATGCCAACACTAGCGTATCAAGCATGGCGACCCTCGGCGCACAAGTGCAATCGATCCTTCAACAGGTAATCGGCGCAGCGAATTCGCAATATGGCGGGACTTATCTCTTTGCGGGCAATCAAGTACAAACCTCGCCCTATGACTCGAGCGGGAATTACTCAGGGGACAATGGCACCAATTCGGTGACCTTCAGCGATGGAACGAAGGTACAAACAACCTCTGACGGTAGCTCCATTTTCGGAGGTGAAGCCAGCGGCATTATGGGTACCTTGACTTCGTTGGCTAGCGCACTGAACAGTGGCGACCGAGCGGGGGTTGCGGCATCGCTGTCGCAACTTCAGGCCGGGCTGGCTACGATTGCCTCGGCGCGTGGGAACCTGGGCATTAGTATGAATGCGGTCACCTCGATGACAACTAATGCGACCGCCGAGAGTACGACGCTGCAGACTTCCATATCGAATTTGGTTGATGCGGACGTCGCACAAGAAGCGGCGCAGGAGCAGCAGACCCTCCTTCAGCAGCAAGCCTTGGTGTCATTGGGATCAAACCTCGGTAAAATTCCGCTAGTGAATATCCTCGCGTAACCGATGATCCGCATTGCGGCCCGCGCTGGTCGTTGATCTTTGTAGCGAAACGGTGTGAGTACGATGCGTCCGCGATCGGGGGCGCGCCTGAGCTTCCGCCACACAGATCGGAGCTGCCGCATGGAGTCTTCGGCTGGATTGTCACCGTTCGCAAACAGCGATCGTTTTGGTTATTGTAAGAGGGCTTCCGTGCCGAGGTGGCGAAACGGCAGACGCAGTGGACTCAAAATCCACCGTGGGTAACCACATGGGGGTTCAAGTCCCCCCCTCGGCACCAACCTTCGACGCTGCTTCAGTCGCCAACCTGTACCTCACTCGAATCATCAGCCTGCGGTAGCAGGATAGAAACTTAGTGCAGGCTTGAAACAAAGGATGGGCCGGCACTCAGTTCGACCGCGCTCCGTGAGGAGGACTCGTCTCCCGCGTGCTCCCACTTTGTGGCACACAAACTGCGAGCCCGTGATGGGGGGAATTCCTTTGTATGCGTGTTCTCGTTACAGGCGGGGCTGGATTCGTCGGCTCCAGCATCGCGAAGATGCTGCGTCGCGATCATCCGTGGGAGGTCGTCGCATTCGATAACCTCAAACGTCGTGGTAGCGAACTCGCGCCGCTCAGACTGGCCGATAGCGGTGTAAAGTTTATCCATGGCGACATCCGCAACTGGGAAGATCTCGAAGCGGTCGCACGCGCGGATTTGATAGTCGATTGCTGCGCGGAACCCTCGGTCAGCGCAGGATATGATGGCGGCGACCCTCGTTACGTCGTCAACACCAATCTAATCGGTACCTTCAACTGTCTGGAGTCCGCGCGGCGAAATCAATCGGCCGCCATATTTCTGTCCACTAGTCGAGTCTATTCGATCGATGCGCTGCGCTCGCTACCGCTGGTCGCAACATCATCGCACTATGAGCTACCCGATAGCTTAAGTGGCCCCGGTTGGTCGTCGCGAGGAATTTCCGAATCATTTCCAACCTTAGGGCATCGCTCGCTGTACGGCGCGACCAAGTTAGCCTCTGAGCTATTAATCGAAGAATATGCTGCCATGTATCGGATTCCCGCGATCGTGAATCGGTGCGGTGTGATTACAGGTCCTTGGCAGATGGGCAAGGTCGATCAGGGTTTCTTTGTATTATGGGCGGCGCGCCATCTCTACGGCGGAAACCTCAGCTACAATGGCTTCGGCGGTACCGGACTCCAGGTGCGGGATGTTCTTCATGTCAGCGACCTATATGTGCTTATCGAACATCAGATCAGAAATCTGGAGTCGCTCGGCGGGCGTGTCTTCAACGTGGGTGGTGGAATTGATTCGAGTATTTCACTGTGCGAGCTAAGTGATTTGTGCACTCAACGCACCGGTCGCCGAATCGGAATTAGCTCCAATCCTGAGACCAACCAGGTTGACGTTCCCTACTATGTTACAGATAACTCGGTTGTCACCGCACAGACTGGATGGAAGCCTAGTTACACCATCGAACGCTCGCTCGACGACGTGATCGCATGGCTCGCTGAACACCGTGGCGAGCTGCTTCCGATACTTGGACCACAAGGAGCGGCGTAATGAGCGTAGCAATTGTTACTGGCTCCGCGGGCCTGATCGGATCGGAAGCGGCGCGCTTCCTCAGCAATCAAGGGCTCGAAGTAGTGGGTATCGATAATGACATGCGCGGTGTGTTCTTCGGCGCAGATGCAAGTACCGCGTGGAGTCGCCGGCGCCTCGAAGCGGAGTTACGCGGCTATAGCCATTTCGAAGTTGATATTCGCGATGGTGAGACGATCGACAGAATATTCGAGCGCTATGGCCGTTCAGTCATCGCGGTTCTGCATACTGCTGCGCAGCCATCACATGATTGGGCGGCGCGCGATCCTCGCGCCGACTTTACTACCAACGCGAATGGCACTCTCGAAATCCTCGAAGCCACCCGGCGCCACTGTCCCGATACCGCATTTATTTTTACCAGCACGAACAAGGTCTATGGCGATCTGCCCAATGACTTACCACTTATCGAGGGCGACAAACGGTGGGAAGTGATTTCCGGCCATCCCTTCGCCGCCCACGGAATCGATGAGACAATGAGCATCGACAGATCGCTGCATAGCATCTTTGGCGCATCGAAAGTCGCGGCTGATCTGATGGTGCAGGAATATGGCCGCTATTTCGGCATGAAGACGGTCTGCTTTCGAGGCGGATGCCTGACCGGCCCGAACCATTCTGGGACTCATCTACACGGATTTCTTGCCTACCTTGCGCGATGTGCCGTGACGGGCACTCCCTACATAGTGCACGGATATAAGGGCAAGCAGGTCCGCGATAACATCCACGCCCACGACCTCATCAAAGCCTTCTGGGCCTTTATCCAGCAGCCACGTTCGGGAGAAGTTCACAACATCGGTGGTGGCCGTCATTCGAACTGCTCGGTCATCGAAGCCATCGACCTTTGCGAGCAGATGTTGGGTCGCCCTATGAACTGGCAATACGATACAAAAGCCCGAGTCGGGGATCACATCTGGTGGATCAGCGACGTGCGTAAGTTTAAGTCTCACTATCCGGAATGGAACTATAGCTATGACTTAACGATGACGCTCGAAGAGATCGTCGAAAGCATCAAGAGCCGTGTCCATTTCGAGGAAGGCGCGTATGCCAATTGAAGTTCGATCACTTGCCGAATGGCAGTCCGCCGGCATCAAGGACATGCTTTCAGTCGTAATCCCCGCGCACAATGAGGAAGGTCACCTGGAGGGGACCGTCCGCAGTATCATCGAGCATCTATCGGCCGCACAAATTCAATTTGAGATTCTGGTGGTAAATGATAACAGTCGCGACGATACCGAACAGGTCCTGGTAAAGTTGTGCGCGGCGCATCCTGAGGTGCGATACATCTCGAACATGCCGCCCAACCGGTACGGCTTTGCGGTGCGTTCGGGCCTCGCGGAGTTTCGAGGCGATGTGGTCGCAATCTTTATGGCGGACGGTTCGGATGCCGCGGCTGACCTGGTACGCTTCTACCGCAAGCTTGAGGAAGGTTACGATTGCGTCTTCGGTTCGCGTTTCATTCGCGGCGGGTCGACCCTGGATTATCCGTTGCACAAACTAATCATGAACAGAATGGGGAATTTTCTCATCCAGATGCTCTTCCTCCTCCGCTACAACGATGTCACAAATGCCTTCAAATTATATAGCCGCAGGGCTATCGCGGGAATCCAGCCGCTTCTATCGAGCGAATTCAATTTGACGGTCGAAATGCCGCTGAAGTGTATCGTTCGCGGCTACAGCTACGCGGTTGTTCCGAATTCATGGCGCAATCGGAAACAAGGTATCTCGAAGTTCAAGATTCGCGAAATGGGATCCCGTTATCTGTTCATCATATTTTATTGCCTCCTGGAAAAGATGCTGGCAGGCGGCGATCACGAACTAGCCGATCGCGCGCTGCAACTGCAGGTATGGCCGCGATAATCGTTCGATCATCGTTTCTCACGATTTGAAGATGGCGGCTACGCTTAAGTCTCTCCGAGGCAGGGAAGTATCTTCGCGCAATTGCGACTGGCGTCTGGTTCACGATCGGATCAACGGTGTCGCACTGACCACTCTAACTGCGCTTGCTCTCGTTCCTGGAATCATAATTCTCGCAGTACGATGGAATGATCCTTTGCTGGGTATGCACAGTTTTCGGCAGACCCAGACCGCGATCACGTCTTATTGGATGCTCAGAGGATCGCCGTGGCTCGCATACCATACGCCGGTATTGGGAGCGCCATGGTCGATCCCCTTCGAATTTCCGATGTATCAGCTGGCCGTCGCCGGCGTGGTCAAATTGACTGGCCTCCCGCTCGATCCGGCCGGACGCCTGGTTAGTTATTTGTTCCTTATGGCGACGATGTGGCCAATTAGAAGCATCGCGCATTCCTATGGTTTAAGCGACGAAAACGTCCTGGTATTTGCGATACTGCTTCTGGTGTCACCAATCTATCTCTATTGGGGCTCCACATTTCTCATGGAGATGATGGTGCTGTTCTTCTGCATAGCCTTTTTAGCGCTAGTAATTCGAACGATTGACGATGACAGGTTGAGTAACGTTGCGAGCGCGGCGCTGTTGGGCATCATCGGTGCGGTCGGCAAGATCACGACCTTTGCTCCCTTCTATCTGTTGGCGGGCTTGCTCCTGTTTTTTCGCTTGTCGATGCGCGTCCGACAAGGTTTGCCGCCAGGGCGTAAGATCTGGTCCGCCGGAGCTGCGATGCTTCCGGCGCCGCTGCTGTTCGCTTGGTGGAATCGTTTTGCTGACGCACAGAAGGCCCGCAATCCGCTCGGTAGACTGATGATGTCCACGGCTCCGACGATGCATGCCTGGGCGTTCGGGACCTGGGGTCAGCTATTTTCCGACCGAATGGTCTACACACTGATCCGCGGTGTGACTGACACAATCGGGGTTCTGTCGATTGTCGTAGTTACGTCTCTCTTTCTTCTTTGCCGTCATCACGGTTTATCCAAAAAGCGGAGGGTCCTCGTTGCGGCGGCGCTTGTCGGATTCTTCTTTCCATACTTTATATTCACGAACCTTCACGTCGTGCATAACTACTATGACGCCGCAAATGCGATCTTTCTGATTTTCGCAGTCTCAGTACTTATTGGAGGCTTCTTTTCCGAAGGACACCGGCTGAGCGGATGGGCGATGCTCATCTTAACGGTCGTCTCGCAGCTCACATGGTTCCATATGTACTTTGCCAAAGATCTGACGCATCGAGGTGACTACCACCTGGAGATTGCCCGGACCATAACTTCCAACACCGATGCGGAAGGCGTTATCGCGATCTACAGCAAAGACTGGTCGCCGGTGATTCCGTATTATGCTCAGCGGCGCGCCGTCATGGAACAGACGTTTGCTCCACGCGACGAAATTCTGAAACGGGCGCGCGACATTCTGAAGCCGCAGGGCGGCTATCCTATCGAGGCTGTCGTCAGATGCCCTTCACCAATGGATAACGATCGCGACCTGATGGAAATCCTGGCGCCTCAACTGGCTGGGCTCTACAAGCAACAGATCGGCGACTGCGATGTGTACTTCAAACACCAATAGAGATACGATCTCGACGACCGCTCATCAGTCGAAGGTGAGTTCCAGGTCGCTGCCGGGCCGCGTAGAGCAGGTGAGAATGAATCCGGCCGCTACCTCGTCCTCGAAAAGCGCGAATGACGAAGCCTCGCTCATTTCGACCTCGCCCCTGAGCAGGCGAGCTTTGCAGGCACCGCACATTCCATGCGAACAGCCGTAGGGCCAATCGATGCCGGCCGCCAATGCAGCCTCGAGAATAGTTTGCCCTTCGGGTACTAAAACCTCGAGGCCCGATGGTTTGACTACAACTCGATATGCCATAGCTAAGGTGTGTGAGTGCGCACTGCTATAGATACCTTCGGCCGGCGTTTGCATCCGGAATTGGCAGGCCAACTTTGTTGAGCAGCTCGTTGACCTCGACGATGAAGTCATCGCGCATTTGTTTGTTGCTGCGCTTGCGCAAACCCCATTTGATATAGTCGTACTGACGTTTCGAAGTGTCGGAGCCGAACATATCGAGCCCCGCCGCATACCACTTGGGAAGATAGTGCTCGGCCGCCTTGCGACCCTCAGTCGTCTGGCATACGCGCCGCAACAGGGTGTAGCCGAACGCCGCATGCCCGATCTCCTCGCGCCATACTCGCTCGGAAATCTTTGCCAGTGGTGAGTAGGTGCATCCGACCCACTCGAAGCCCATGTAGGCGCCCTGGCGATCGCCAAAGAAACTGAAAAATGCGTACTCTACCCACTCTTCCGATAGGTCTCGCATTTCGAAAAGGTAGATAGGAATGGGAGTGGACATAAATTTATCATCGATAGTCACTCCGAGTCCTTCGAGGATCCTCCACCAGTAGCTGCCATGCCTTACTTCTTCAGCCCAGAATGCTGCATATTCTGCTCGATCCTCCGGACTGGGCGCCTTGTCCATCGGACGTAGTAAAGTCCTTTGGGGAACCAGCATGTATTCCAGCTCAATCCTGGCCTGGATGGAAAGCATCCGCACCAGAAGGTCGCGATATTCGTCCGGCAGACTGCTTGCGTTCTCGAAATTATTAGCGCCGGTGAGCGCGCGATATTCGTCGTGATATTGTTTTTCACTCACACCCAGGCTGCCTTGAACTGCCATGATTCCATCTCCTAAGTGTTCTGGTCCTGCTGATTCGCGCTGCTTTCCCGAGTGAGTATCCGTTCGATGCGTTCGCGAAGGACTTTCTTCGCGATCTTCCCTACTGCGGTGGTCGGGAAGCGATCGATCACCTCGAGCCGTTCGGGAAATTTGAATTTCGCGACGCGCTTGTGTTCCAGATGCGCGACGATCTCAGCCAGTCCGATCGTCTCCCCTTGCTCGCAGGTTACGAACAGACAACCTCGCTCGCCGACAAGTGGATCCGGCATAGGGACCAGTGCCGCGCCGACAATTTTGGGATGATCGATGACAAGGTTTTCGACTTCCTCGGCGCTGACCTTCTCTCCTGCGCGATTGATCATGTCCTTAACACGGCCTGCCACGATAAGGCGCTGGGTACCATCCTGAAGAAGCATGTCACCCGTGCGATAGAAACCATCTTCGCTGAAAGCGCGCCGATTGTGCTCCGGAGCGTTGTAGTAACCCTGGATCGTATAAGGTCCGCGGACCAGTAACTCTCCTGTTTCGCCGCGTGCCAGATCTCGCCCTGCTTCATCAACCAATCGGAACTCGTCATGCGGCGAAATTGGAGCGCCGACTGTGTCGAGGACTACCGACTCGCAATCATCCAGCCTTGTGGCTGTAATGAATCCTTCCGCCATCCCGAGGACTTGTTGCACGCGGCAACCGAATACCTTTAATGCGCGCTTGGCCGACGCCGGCAAGAACTTTGCGCCACCTGCGATGATTTGCTTGAGGGATGAAAGATCGCGCGGAGCGACTTTCTGGCGTTCAGTAAGGCTGATGTAGAGCGCCGGCACGCCCGGCATACAGGTGACGCGCTCGCGTTCGATCGCCGCCAGGACATCATCCGGCGCGGTCGCGTCGAGCAGAACCGCGGTGCCGTTGCCGAGCAGCGTGCCCATCAGCCCCGGCGCGGCGAGGCCGAAGTTATGCGAAACCGGAATCGCCACCAGCATGATAGTGCTCGAATCGACCTCGCATACCTCATCCATCGCGCGCGCGTTATAAAGGTAGTCGGCATGCGTCCGTGGAATCAGCTTCGGAAGTCCGGTGGTGCCGCCTGAGACGAGAAATAGCGCGACGTCGTATGGGTCTGCACGAAAGTTCGGCCGCGTCGCCACTCGATGTTCGATCATTTTCCTTATGCTGATAAATCCCGGCTCATCGAACGCGCCATCGCCCGACGTCAATACCAGCTTCAATGCCGGCTGCTGCTGCCTCAATCTGCGCGCCATCTCGATGTAGTCAAAGTTCCGATAGTTGGGCGCGATCGCATATCCGGCCGCGCCGCTATGCTCGAGGAAGAATCCGATTTCCGCGTCGCGATGCGCCGGCAGCGCCATCACCGGCAACACGCCCAGCTTCGACGCGGCAAGGTACAGCATCGCGAATTCGGCGTGATTGGGAAGCTGGACTACGATACGGTCGCCGGCGTGCAGACCAACATCGTACAGACCATCGGCCAGCCGCTCGCTACTTTCGATCAACTGCGCGTATGTGATCCGCTCCTGCTGCGCGATGATCGCGATCTTGTCCGGCGTGCGCCGTGCCGCGCGTGCGATCGCCTCGTCGATAGTTTCATCGCGCCAGATTCCCAACCGCCGATACCGATCGGCCATCGGCTGCGGCCATGGAACGCAATGTTCAAGCATAGTTGGAAAGGCGTCCGGCGCCTTTGAACGCTCGTTCATATGACCACAGGTTGGCCGAGCGGACAAGGCGCAGGGTGGACGCGACGAAGGTGTGCATCGGCGCTGTTGACTTCTTATCCATTCCGGCTAGAGACAAACAGAACATCATTAGAGGAGAGGCCGCCGTGTCCGAGCTTGCCTGGTCCAGCGCAATCGAAATCGCAAAGAAAATTCGCAAGCGAAAAATCTCGAGCCGCGAGGCTCTCGATTATTTTCTCGCGCGAGTCGAGCAACTCGATAAGCCGATCAACAGCGTCGTGACGATCGATGCCGAACGCGCGCGCACCGAAGCGGCCGCGGCTGACCGGGCGCTTTCGCGCGGCAAAATCCGCGGTCCACTCCATGGCGTTCCGATGACCGTCAAGGATTCCTTCCAGACCGCGAACATGCGCACCACCTCGGGTGCGCCGGAGCTGTCGAGCTTCATTCCTCCGGAGGATGCGTGGCCGGTCGCGCGCCTGCGCGACGCGGGCGCGATCATTTTCGGCAAGACCAATCTCCCGATCTATGCCGGCGATCTGCAAAGCTACAACGAGGTCTTCGGCACCACCAACAATCCTTATGATGTGACGCGCTCGCCGGGCGGTTCGTCCGGCGGTTCGGCCGCGGCGCTCGCGTGTGGCTTTACGCCGCTGGAACTGGGCAGCGATATCGGCGGATCGATTCGATTGCCGTCGCATATGTCGGGTGTCGTCGGCCACAAGCCCAGTTATGGCATCGTGCCCGCGCATGGACAGATTCCAGGGCCACCGGGAACCTTGACGCTAGCGGATCTCGCGGTTGCCGGCCCGATGGCGCGCGATGTCGATGATCTCAAGCTCGGCCTCGACATCATGGCGGGACCGAATCGCTGGGAACATCCGGCGTGGCGGCTCAAGTTGCCGGCCGCGCGACGCCGCAAGCTCAAGCAGTATCGTATCGCTGCATGGCTCGATGATCCGACGTGTCCGGTCGAACCAGAGTTGCGCGGCCTGCTGGAGAAAGCCGCCGGCGCGCTCGCCGATGAAGGCGTAAAGGTCGATTATGATGCGCGTCCGGAGTTCACATTACAAAAAGTAGGTGAAACCTTCTTCGCGCTACTGCAAGGCGCGCTTGCGGGCGGCACCGATCGCGAGCGTATTGAGCAGTATGCCCTCGCGACCGGCGACAGCGACGCCGCGCGCACCAAGCGGCTGCTCGCGATGCGTCACCGCGAATGGCTCAGCTACAACGAGCGGCGCCTCCAGATGCGCAAGCGATGGGAGGAGTTCTTCGTCAAGTTCGACGCGATGTTGCTGCCGGTGATGCCGTGCCCCGCGATTGCGCACGATCATTCGGAGCCGATGTCGAACCGCATGGCGACCGTGGGCGGCGAGCAGCGCCCCTACTGGGGTCTTACCACATGGATGGCGCCGGCGGGCGCATGTTATCTGCCGGTCACGGTCGTTCCCGTTGGAACGATGAGCATGGGCTTGCCGGTCGGTATACAAATTGTAGGACCGTACCTCGAGGATCTGACGACGCTGGACATCGGCAAGCATCTGCTGGAGATGATGGGAGGCTGTCCGCATCCGCCTGGATTTTGAGTCCGCGTCGCATCGATCCACACGAGCAGCGGCGGGTTGCCAACTCAGCGATCGATGGTCGCCATAATCCAATCGGTGTAGCGCTTGCCGGAAATTTTCCCGGCGCCATGGCGTCATCGAGGAGCTTCATTTGGCACGGTCGCCTTGTAAGTCCTGGCCGTCACCAGCGCGCGCTTGCGGGTTGCAATCTACCAGTAGCGCAGATCGATGTAGGGCTTCGTGATCGCCGGATCGTTGAGGTCCCATCGAAGCGAACGCTCGTCCTGCTCGGGACGCATGCTTTCCGTTAGTGCGACTAACTCCGGGAGATGCTGGATAGGCGCCGCCAAGTAGTCGCGGCCGAGTTGATGCGCCCGACCGACGAAGTGACGCATCAGGCGCGTCATGCATTCGGCGGCGCCGGCTTCGTAGCCGTAGTCGAGTATCGACGCCACGGAAACGCATCGCTCTTCATGACCGCCGAGTTTTTTCCATCGCTCGCGCACGTCGCGGCCGCGATCCCATAGCCCGCCGCAGGCGCGGATGCGCCCGCCTTCCTCGAGAACAAAGTAATCCGACCACGCATAGATGCTCTTCCACCAATCAATCGCGGGATTGCCGCTGCCCGGCCGCACGCCCCAATAGCCTTCGTCGAGGACCGACTCCAGATACTCGGCGCTAGAGGGGCGGAAGAGATCGCGTCCGTCATGCGTGCGATTGATGAGCGCGGCGCAGGCGGGCAGATCCTCCGGCCGCGCGAGGCGAATGGATGGGTCGGCATCGGAGGGCTGCGCGGGAAACTGCGCGACCGCAACTGGAATGCCGGGGACCGCGCCGTCACGTTTGGGTGTGTTGTCGAAAAATCCGGGAACGAATTTCTGCCACCAGTTCACGACCGCGAAATTCTGCGTGCGCATTAGGTCATACTGCGCGAGCTCCGGACGGCCCTGCGCAGGTGGTCCGGCGAGGCGGCGCACCTGGTCGCCATAGCCCGCGCGCCGATACGCACGGCGCACGCGCAGTGCCTGACCATAACGGACGGAAACGCGCCGTCCTGCGATCATCGTGTTGCGACGCGAGAACGCGCAACATGCGATAAGCTCCGGGCCGAGCGCGAGCACCGGCAGATGGACGTTCTCCTGCAGCCGGAACTGCGCGAATGCGTCGGGCCCGCGCTCGACGGTGATTTCCCATCCCGCGACTTCCTCGGGCGCGTCTGCCCACAACGCCGAGTATGCGTCGTTGTCGGCGAAAGTCGCGTCGCGCCCGCGCAAGTCGCCGGTCGTGAGGCGCTCGTACCATCCGAGCTGCGCGGCCGCTTGCTCGGCGGAGAGGCTGTACCAGTTCCATGAGTTCAGCGCTGCCGCGGGAACGCCCGTCTGCGCGATGCGACGGGTGAGATCGTCGGGCCATTTATTCTGGATGGCGAGACGCGCGAGCGTTTCGGTGATGGAAGATTCCGCCATGGGAAGACCTCCTCGCGACCGCCGAGCGGATGCGCGATGGAAGATTAGCGGCTTACACTAGGACCTCGCGACTTGTCAAAACGCAAGGGTGCGATGCGGCGGCGTAAAAAAATAAGCGGCGCAGGAGGCCTGCGCCGCTTCGCACGTACATATGATATTGCCGTACTACCAGCGATTGCCGCCGCGTCCTCCAGCACCTCCACCGCCCGGGCCTCCGCGATCGCCGCGATCGCGTCCGCCGAAGCCTCCACCGCCGCCTGGACGACCGCCGCCTCCGCCGCGCCGCTCGCCACCACCGCCTCCACCGCGAGGTCCGCCGCCGTCGCGCGCCTGGTCGATCTTGATGCGACGTCCCTTCAAATCCGTCTCGTTGAGCGTTTCGATGGCCTTGGTGGCACCCTCCTGATCCGCCATTTCGACGAATCCGAATCCTCGTGACTGGCCGGAAAATTTGTCGGTCACCACGACAGCTTTTTCGACCGTCCCGACCTGCGCGAACAACTCCATCAGGTCTTCGTTCGTGACTGCGTAGGCGAGATTACCTACGTACAACTTGCTGGGCATAAGAGCCCTCCTTCTGAATTGTGCCGGAAGCTCTTAGACGGGGACCCGACCAGGATTTGGGGGTGCGACGCGATAAGGGCGGTCCGTGCGTACTCCTAAAAAGCATACTCCGCCAAGTGCCGGTGTAAAGCCGATATGGGTTCAGTGAGGCCGCCGTACCACTATTGGCGCGAGGAACTTTAACAAGCAGTCGTTCACCAATGCGGGTTTCTCCTGCTGCACCCAGTGTCCGGAATCCGACACATAATGGATCTCGAATGGACCGTCGAAAAGCTCCTTCATCCCGAAGGTCAGCTCCTTGCGCAATGCGACATCCTGCTCGCCCCAGATGACCATCGTAGGCGCGGAAATTTTGTTGTCCATCCACGCCGGAGGCTTTCGATTGCGGACGTTCTCGCGAAACAGCGCGCGATAGTAATTGATAGCCGCAGTGATCGAATATGGATTGCGAAACGCGGCGCGATAATGCTTGAGGTCCTCGTCGCTGAAGGCCGACTTCTGCACCGCGCTGTCGCGCAGCATCCGCTTGACCATTGCGAAGTCGCGCGCCCGCATGAGCGCCTCGGGCAATCGCGGAATCTGGAAAAACAGGATGTACCAGCTCTTCAGCATCTGACGCGGATTGTGGCGCAGGTTGTCGCTGAACTTCTTCAGATGCGGGCAGTTCATCACGATCAGCCGCTCGACAAGTTCGGACCGTTGCAGTGCGGTCGCCCAGGCGATCGCACCGCCCCAATCATGCGCGATGAAGACGGCGCGCTGCCGCCCGCATGCTTCGATCAAATCGGCCACATCGCCAATGAGCCTATCGAGGGAGTAATTCCCGACGCCAACCGGCGCGTCGGTTTCGCCATAGCCACGCAGGTCGGGCGCGACGCATTCGAAATGCGGCGCGAGCGCGCGCAACTGATGGCGCCATGAGTACCAGCATTCGGGAAATCCATGCAGCATGACGACCAGAGGCCTGGCGGAATCGACGCCGGCGCGCGCGACCTGCATGTTAAGTCCGCTTTTAAGGCGCAGCTTTTCGAAATGCCACGGGTCGGCCATCGAAGTTAGTTAGAACTCGGCCTTGAAGGTGTCGTGGCCGTCGCCGGCATAGGACACGCGCACGCCCTTGATACGCATCATGCGCAGCACAGGCGCATTGAAAAACGGATGCTCGAAGGGATTCTTCTGGAGGAACGTCGCCTTGAGCGAATTCCATTCGCCGCTGTCGCGCTTCACATCGTGCGCGACGCCCTGCACCACCGCGCGGGTGACGCGAAACGTCGGAATGTCGCCGGTATCGCGGGTATCGACCATCACAGTCGCCTTCGGGCGCTTGAGCAGATTCTGATATTTTTCGGCGCTCTCGTTCATGATGAAGATAAGGTCGAGATCGTCGGTCTCGCCAAATGCCTGCAACGTCGCGGTCGGCCATTCCTCGCCATCGGTAATGAGCACGGCGACATGTTGTGCAGCGAACAGTTTCTCCAGCTTGTCCTTTTCTTCCTGATTAAGCATAGTCCCTCGATTATATTTGAAATGACTATTCGCCTGCTCGACTGACTATTAGGATTGACTATCTGTTGCGATCGGCTCGACTGCGAAGTTGTATTCAATCGAATCCGGTTCCGACGATTTTCCATTCCGGTATTTCACCACCAACTGTTCGCGCGAACCGAAAACCACATCGCTGTCGATGTATTTGTCGCCATCGATATACAGCGCGGTCACCAGCGGCCGATACCCGGCGGCGGATATTATGAAATGTATGTGCGCGGGACGATACGGGTGGCGGCCCAGAGCATTGAGCATCCTGCCGACCGGACCATCGCTCGGCACCGGATAGCTCGAGGGCTTCATCGACCTGAAGCGATAACGTCCGTCCGCGTCGGTGCAGAAGCGCGCGCGCAGGTTCATCTCGCCGCCCTTGAAATTGTCGAATTGCAAATCGTAGCGGCCATCCGTCGACGCCTGCCACACGTCGATGCGCGCGCCGCCGAGCGGTTTGCCGTCGGTCGAGGTCACGCGGCCATACAACAGCAGCGGCTCGCCCTCGATCCCTCGCGCGATGCTTTCGCCGGCCGCCATCTCGGGCGCGCCTTCGCGAAAAAAGGGGCCGAGCAGACTCGATTCGGTCGCGTCGGCCGACTTGCCGCGATTGGCGAGGATATCGACCAACGCGCTGAGCCCCAGCGTATCCGATAACAGGATGAACTCCTGGCGTTTGTCGTCGGTGATGCGGCCGACCGCGGTGAGAAACTCGATGCCCTTCATCCACTCGGCCGGAGTGAGTTTCACCTCGCGCGCGAATTCATGCACATGACGAATAAGCGCGGTCATCACTTCTTTGAGTCGCGCGTCGGGACAATTCACGATCCGTTCGAGGGCGCTGTCCGTGATCGTCTGCTGATCGAGATTCCGCATAGACATTTCCTCATCGTCAGCAGCATAACCGATCAGCTTCGTTTAGCGCTAAGCTGCGATGCGCTCAAACTCAGGAGGGTGCCATATGGCTCTGCGAACCGGCGGCGGCGACTACCTTTATGAAATCGTGGAAGAGTGGGGCGACATGCCCGACCGATGGATGTACGACGTCGCGGGCGTCGCCATCGACTCCAAGGGCAACGTCTACATGTTCAATCGCGGCGAGACGCCGGTCGTCGTGCTCGATAGCCGCGGGAAATTTCTTCATAGCTGGGGCGACAAGAAAATGTTTCCTCGCGCGCACGGCGTCACCATCGGACCCGACGACAACGTATGGCTCACCGACGTCTTCGATCACACGGTGCGCAAGTGCACGCCCGAGGGCGAAGTGCTAATGACCATCGGAGTGAGCGGCAAACCCGCGAAGGCGATGAGCGGCCAGCCCTTCAATCAGTGCACGCACGTTGCGCTCAATCCGCATACCGGCGACATCTTCGTGAGCGACGGCTACCTCAATCCGAAGGTGCATAAGTACGCGCCCGATGGTCGCCTGCTTTACTCATGGGGACAGCCCGGCAATGACCCGGGCCAGTTCAACCTTCCGCATAACATCGCGACCGATCGCGACGGCTACGTCTACGTCGCAGATCGGCATAACAATCGCGTGCAGGTCTTCACGCCCAACGGCAAGCTCGAACACATTTGGTATGGAATGGCGATGCCATGCGGGATGTGCATCGACACGCGCAGTCCCGAGCAGATGTGTTACATCGGCGAGCTCAGCTCGGTGTGGTGGACGCAGGCGGCGCCGGATTTCTGGGAGGCCTGGAATCGTCCGGGGATGGGGCCGCGCGTGAGCATCTACTCGCTCGACGGAAAATTGCAGGCCCGCTTGTGCGACAATGGACAAGGCGAAGGACCGGGCCAACTCATCGCGCCGCACGGCATCGCGGTCACGCCTGAAGGCGACATCCTGGTGGCGGAAGTTTCATGGACGATTTTCGCGAGCCGGCTAAAACCCTCACGTCCGGTGCGCAATCTTCTTAGGCTCGTGAAGTTGAAGAAATCGCCGGATCATTCGCACGTATGAACTAGAAATCCACCGGGTTCGCTTTCAGCTTGCCGGTCGCGTACTTCTCGGGCAGCGTCGGGTCGCCGTTCTCCCACACCAGCAGGATCGAACGCTTGGGCGAATAGCCCTGATGGCGGATGTCGGCCGGCATCGCCGCGACGTCGCCCGCCTTCATCACCGCACGCGCGCGCGGCGCGCCGCTGTCGCGATCCTGGACATCCCAATGAATCTCGTCGGTGAGTTGCACGAACCATTCGACGCGATCGTTGCCGTGAATAACGGGCAGCATGAACTCTTCGGTCGTCGCGCAGATCAGGCTGTCTTTCACCACCGAACATACCGACGGATTCCAGGTCACATCGGAGCGCGACACGTACGCGAAGAAGTTGTACGCATGCACCTCATTCTCGAATCCGGGCTCGGCGTGAACTTCGGGCTCGTCCTGCGGCACATCGAGGAACTGGCGATTTACAGGATTGCCGGACGCATCGCTGCGCAGTGGAGTGTCATCCTTCATGCCGGTCATGCGATGCGCAACCAGCCGCTTGCGATTGATCGCATTCGGATTGTTGCCCCGTTTGGGGCCGAAGGGTGTGCCGGTCTCGGCCGGCGCTGCGAAGGGATCGAAGCCCTCGTTGGTCCAATCGGCGAGGATTTCCGAGAAGCGTTCACGGACCTCATCGCCCTTGAGATTTTCGACGTAATGTTTGTTGTTCTCGCGATAGCCGGCGTTGTACAGCCCCGCGAAAACGTCGACGGTGCCGTAGTGATTGACGGTGCCGAAGACCGCATCGAAGTTCACGATGCCGTAAAAGAAGTTCCACGCGACGTCGCGGATGAGCGCGCGCAGGAACGCATCCACCGGCATCATATGGCTGCCGCCCGGCCACGCGATGTGCACGAAGTACTCATCGCGCGTGAAGTTGAAGCCGCCTAACTTAAAGGCGCGATATCCATACTGATTGGCGTCCGACATTTTCGTGCTCCTACTTCTGCCAGCTTTCTACTTCTGGCAGATATCCTTCCACTTTTCGATGGTGAGATCGCCGACGATGGTTTGCAGCAAAATCACGCCGGGCTTGCTCGCATGAAACTGGTATGCGGCGCCCTTCGGCAGCAGCGCCATATGCCCTCGGCGCGCGACGATGTAGCCCATCTTCCTGCCGTCGGGATTACCCTCCAGCATCGTGGTGCCTTCGTGATCCTCGGCAACGAGCGCCTTGCTCAGTTTCACGAGGCGAATCTCGACTTCGCCATCCATGACGATCGCGGACTCGTCGTGCGAGGCGGTGTACCATGGCGAGGTGCCCTCGGCGCGCACCGCTTCCAGCACGTACTTCAGATTCTTGCCGACCGCGATTTTCTCGTATGGCTCGGCCTTCGATGCGACTTCATAAATATTCGAGAAGACATAGTTCTTGGGGTCGTCGTTGATGACCTCGACGCCACCCTTCTCGAAATTATCCAGCGATCCGAAATTTGTTTTATGGGGCATCGGCAGCCTCCTTTAATGATGACCCGCGGCCTTGATGAACGTGGGTCCCCAGTTCGGCACCTCGGGCGGGCGTTTGCGCGCCATCCCTTTCTCGATAATGCGATTC
>Ga0070735_10001636_pt1 | contig 21243 bp, 24 predicted proteins | sample Coa_R1_FD_66443 | JGI IMG/M metagenome (GOLD analysis project Ga0070735, IMG submission 66443) | Surface soil microbial communities from Centralia Pennsylvania, which are recovering from an underground coalmine fire - Coalmine... | ecosystem: Environmental > Terrestrial > Soil > Unclassified ... | reverse complement strand
GGCTGATCCGCCGGAGGAGTACCGCCCGCCGCTACCAGGTGGGCCAGTCGGGAGGCAGGGATCCGGCCGGCGGACCCGAGGACAAGCCGCCCGGGGCCCCGAGGGATGCCAACAGCGCGCTGAAGTTGGCGCCGTACGCCGTCGAGTTCGAGCCGGAGAACTGCCGGTCGTCGCCCGCCATCGTCATCCCGTCCGCTGAGGGGTCCGCCCACCCCGTCTCGATCCCCGTCGGGCCTTGGTACATCGTCCCCAGCACCGTCGCGGGCGTGACGGCGTCGCCCACCGAGACAAGCGGCTCGATGTCCTCCGCGACGTACGCCACGAGGCCCGCCGCCCGGCCGTCGGTGAGCCGGTAGGCGATGAACGTGCCGCCCGGCCATCCGGAGCACGTCGTGCTGAGGACCGTCCCGTCACCCACGGCGTACACCGAGCCGGAGCCCGTGTAGTCGACACCCTGGTCGATCCGGCTCGGGACGAGCCGTTGCACCGCGCGCAGGGGATTGAGGTATCTGCCCGGGGCGGCGGTGGACGTCGGGCGGAGCGGTGGCGGGGGCGACGCGTTCTGCGCCTCCGATGCGAGCGCCTGCTCCTGGGCCTGTTGATTGGCGAGGTACTGCGCCGACGCCGTGCCGAACAACGAAGCCAGGTGACCCTGGACCTGTGCGAGCAGGAGATCCTCTTGCACGGCGGCCTGGGCGGCGCCCCGGGCCTGCGCGAGCTCACCGCTGCTGCTCGAGACCTCGGCCAGGTCCGCACCGAGTTGCGACGCGGCCGCCTGCGTCCGCAACTGGTCGCGCCGGACCATGTCGATCACTTCGTGGAGCCGTGCCGAGGCCACGCCTTGGTACTCGCCCCGGGCGATCTGGGCATCGCTGACCGGCGGGCTGAACGACGGCATCTGGGAGGCGTCGAAGCTCCCGCTCACGTAGGCGTCGAGCGCGACCGCGCGCAGAGACGCCACTGCCTGGGCCAACACGTACCGGTCAGCGGCGAGCCGGGCTTCGTCCGAGTGCAACTCGGCTTGGAGGCGGCTCTCGTGTTGCAGCGCGCGGTCGTACTCGGCGACGAGGGCCTCGACCGCCGCGCCGTAGTCGCCCGAGGCGGGGACGGCTGTCGCCGGCGACGGCGCGCCCGGAGGCGCGTCCCCCCACGCTGCGGCGGGCAACAAGGTGAGGGGGGCGATGACCGCGGCGGCGGCCATCCAGTGCGGGACTCGCAACGCGCCCGCCTACCGACGCGACGTGGACAGGCCCCCAAGGTGAGTGTTCCGGCGGGCGGCGACGAGCGTCAGGTCACGCATGTCGCCGCCGTCCACCTCGATGCGCACGTTGGCGCGCGCGCTGCGGTACAGCTGCGCCCAGAACGGCGCCGCGTCGACCAGGTTGCGCCGGATCCAGGTCGTCAGCGCCCACGGTCGTGGCTCTATCCACAGGTCCTCCGAGCTCACCATCACGTCCTCCCCCGCCGCCCCCGCGTGGCCCCCCGACCACATATGACACTCCTGTCACGAGGGAGCAGCCTTCCCCGGGGAGAATGGCCGTGTCAACTGCGCTTTCCCCCGTAACGTGCAGCGACGTGCCTGGATCCGCCCCGTCCCCCTCGTCCCTGTCGGGCCGCAGCCGGCTCTACCGCGCGTTCACGCGGGTCCACGCGTGGGTCCTGGTCAGGACGGGCGGGCGCCCGGAGCGCCTGGGCCACCGACTGCGCTGCCTCGTGCTCGAGACCACCGGCCGGCGGTCCGGCCGGGCCCGGCGGGTGGTCCTGCTGTACATGCCGGACGGCGAGGGCTTCGTGGTCCTCGCCTCGAACTTCGGGCAGGAGAGCCCGCCGGCGTGGTGGCGCAACCTCCAGGCGCATCCCGAGGCGGTCGTGCTCCGGCGAGGACGGCGGACGGCGGTGCGCGCTCGGGAGCTCGACGGCGAGGAGCGCCAGGCGATCGTGACGATGGCCGCCGCCCACAACAAGCAGTGGAAGGGGTACCTGTCGACGGTGCAGCGGCGCATCCCCGTCGTCCGGCTCGAACCGGTCAGGACCTGACCATGCCTCCGATGTCGACACCGACGAAGAGGGCTTCGGCTTCCGCTGTCACGGTCTCGCCCGCCGAGCACCACGCCTTGCCGATCCAGCGCCGGCCCTTCGACCGCTCGACGCGCGCGTACAGCTCGAGGTCTTCGTCGATCGGGGTCACGCTCCGGTAGCGCACGGTCAGCGTGGCGGTGAGCGCCTGGGCGCCGTGCATGTGCTGGGCGTGACCGAGAAGGTCGTCGAAGACGGCTGCGACGATTCCGCCGTGGACGCCGTGCGGCGGGCCCTCGTGCACGTGCCCGAACCGGACCCGGGCCCGCACACCGGGCTCCCCGTCGGGGCAGACAGCGCGCTCGATCGTCATCGGGACGCCGAAAGGGTTCGCCCGGCCCGACACCGGGCTGTAGTCCACGAACGAGTGGGCGCGCGAACTGGTGAGCTCGAGCTCGTAGTAGCGCGCGCGGCGCGGGCCTTCGATACCCGTCCGCAGGGCTTCGAGCTCGTCGACCAGCCGGTGCGCTTCGGAGGCCGACAGCTGGCGGTCGAGGACGCTGGCCACGAGCGCCCGGAGCTCGGCGGCCAATGCGTGGGCGGAGGCCCGCTGCGCGTCGGCTTCGGGCGGCCCCTCCGAGAGGGCGCCTGTGTCTGAGTCGGGGTCCATGGCGGAGCGAGACTACGTGAGCGCCACGGTGCGGCCCACCGTCTGGCGACGCGCCATGGCGTCGATCGCTTCGGGGATCTCGTCGAAGCCCACGACGCGACCGACAACGGGCTTCAGCGCTCCGGCGAGCACGAGCTCGACGATCTCGCCCATGACGCGGGCCCCGAGCTCGCTCGAGGGGAAGTTCCATCCCATGCCCGTCTTGAGGAACGCTTGCGCCTCGGGCTCTTGGTACGAAAGGAGCACACCGCACATCTTCAGGTTCCCGAGGGCGACCCGCCGCGGCACGATGAACGGCTCGTCGGCCACCGCCTTGTTCGAGGCGAAGCCCATCATCAGGTAGCGGCCGTTGTACCTCGTGCACTGCAGCGACTTCTCCATCACCGCCTCACCGACGTTGTCGAAGACGACGTCGACGCCCTCGTCACCCGTCTCGGACAGCACCACCGCCGCGAAATCGGCGGTGCGGTAGTTGACCGCCACGTCGGCGCCGAGCTCACGGCACAGCGCGACCTTGTCGTCGGACCCGGCCGTGGCCAACACCCGCGCTCCCAGGTGGCGGGCGAGTTGGACGGCGGCGGAACCGGAGCCGCCGGCCGCGGCGTGCACGAGGACCGTCTCACCGGCCCGGAGCGCGGCGCGGTCCACGAGGCCCAGCCATGCCAGGTGGAACGGAAAGTACAACGCGGCGGCGTCGGGGAGGCCGATGGCGTCGGGCATGTCGAAGGTGGCCGACGTCGGGCACACGGCGTACTCGGCGTAGCCGCCGTACGCGCCCTTGGGGATCGACACCACGCGCCGGCCCATCCAGTGGTCGGCGCCGTCGCCGCACGCGTCGACGACGCCCATGACTTCCATGCCGGGGCTGTAGGGAAGCTCCGGGCGGACCATCATGTTCCCGCCGGTGATGCGCTCGAGGTCGTTCAGGTTCAACGGGATGCCGGCGACCTTGACGCGCACCTCGCCCGCATCGGGCTCAGGGATCGGCACGTCGTCGAGCGCCAGCACCTCGAGCGGCTCGCCGTAGCGGTGCGTCCGCCACGCCCGCATCAGGGAAGTGCTTCGTCGGGCACACCGAAGTGCTCGGTGTACGTGCGGGTGCGCTCACGGAGCTCGCCGGCGTCGAGTCCGGTGTCGGCGAAGGTGTAGCGGTGACCGCCGTGCTTCTCCTGCGGGTTCTCGGCGATGAACCGGCGCATGGCGCGCTCTGCCTCCGCGGTCAGCTCGATGCCGAACTGGTCGTAGATCGAGCCCACCACCGCCATGGGATCGGCCAGGAAGTCACTGAACAGCACATCCACGGCCTGGTCCTTGGGAACGGTGCCGTCCAGCCGGCCGGCGACCGCCCGGTCCAGTCCGAGCACGATGTCGCCCGCCCACTCCGCGGCGACCTCTTCGATCGATACGTCGTCACTTGCCAGCCGACGCAGCAGGTCGATCAGCGAGGCGAGCGAGCAGACCACTCGCAGCGGGTCGCGATGGGTCTGTACGACCAACGCACCGGGGTACTCGCGCATGAGCGCGGGCAGCGCCCACAGGTGGGCGGGTGACTTGATCAGCCAGCGCTCGCCAGGGTGCTCGGACTGCAGGTACTGCAGGAACACGCGGTGATAGCGGTACGCCGAACCCATGTCCGCTTCGTCGAGCAGCCACCGCTGGTAGCTGGGGACACGGTACTGGGTGGAGAAGATCATGCTCTTGAAGTCGCCGCCAGTGATGCGCACGCATTCTTGGGCGAGGCGTGCCCCCATGTCGTGCATGGCACGGAACCCGGGGATGAGCAGATCGGTGTTCGCCAGGTCGGCGTCGACGTCCGCGATGCGGGGATCGGTGTCGTAGGTCGCGGTGCGCGGGGGCGGCCAAGGGCGGTCCACCTCCCACGTGAGCGGGGCGCGGTTCGCCGGGTCCTGGGCGAGGATGTCGAACAGGATCGTGGTGCCGGTACGGGGCTGGCCGAGCACGACGATCGGCGGACGCACGTCGCGCTCGGCGATCTCGGGGTGCTGGTGCACCCAGTCGACGATGCGCAGGCGGGCGGAGAAGTACCCGGCGAAGTCGTTGCCGGCGATCATGCCGCCCACGTCGTTCAGGCGCGCCTCGGCGTTCAGCGCGTCGACGAGGCGCTCGGCGCCGTCGCGCCACGCCGGCTCGCCAAGGTCACCGAGACCGGCGGCCGCGTAGGCCTGGTCGACGAGGTCGTCGAGCGGGGGGAGCTTGGCGCTCACGCGTGCGAGTCAAGCACGTCGGCACGACGAGAGCCTCAAGCACCGTGCCCTCAGTAACATGCACGGCGACATGGCCACGTCCGACCCTGTGGACGCGCTCGTCCTCGACCTTCTCGAGTGGATCGGGCCGGATCCACGCCCCTACCCGGAAGTGATGGACGCATGGCGGACCTCGTGTCCGCGTCTTCCGGTGTGGGAGGAGGCGAACGACCGCCACCTCATCAGCGTCCTCCACGACGACGGGCGGGGGAGCTTCGTCGCCGTTTCGGATGCCGGGCGCCGCTACCTGGCCGAGCACCGGTAGGGATTGCCGATGACCACCACGGCCCCACGGCCACCGGAGCTCGACGCCGAGGCCGGAAGGATCTGGCGGATGATCTCGGCCAGCGTCTTCGAGGGGGGCGGCATCCGGGTCGACGCCGACACGTTGGAGACGGCGCGCGGCTACGAGCTCACGAGCCGAGACTCGTTGCTCAGCGACCGGCCCTATACCGAGCGCACGGTCTCCATCCCCGGTCCTGCGGGCCCCATGTCGTTGTCGGTGTTCACGCCCGAACGCCACGACGCGCCGGCGCCCGCTCTGTACTGGATCCACGGCGGCGGCATGGTGCTCGGCACGCGCTACGACGCCGGCGAGGCCCTCGAAGTGGCCACGTCGGCCGGTGCCGTCGTGGCGTCGATCGAATACCGGCTCGCCCCCGAGCATCCCGCACCTGCCCCCGGCGACGACTGTTACGCGGGGTTGCTCTGGCTGGCGGAGCACGCGGGGGAGCTGGGGGTGGACCCGGCGCGCATCGTCCTCGGGGGGACCAGCGCCGGCGGTGGCCTCTCTGCAGCGACGGCGTTGCGCGTGCGGGACCACGGAGGGCCCCCGCTGGCCGGCGTCTTGCTGTGTTGCCCGATGCTCGACGACCGGATGGCCACCGTGTCGGCGAACCAGTTCGGCGACGACATCGTGTGGACGCACGCCAGCAACGACTTCGGCTGGCACGCGCTGCTCGGCGACCGCGCCGGGACCGAACGCGTCACCGTCTACGAGGTGCCGGGCCGAGCGACCGATCTGTCCGGTCTGCCGCCCACCTACATCGACGTGGGCAGCGCGGACATCTTCCGGGACGAGGATGCCGCGTTCGCGTCCACGATCTGGGCGTGCGGTGGTGACGCGGAACTGCACGTGTGGCCCGGGGGCTACCACGGGTTCGAACTCCTCGCGCCCGCGGCCGCTCTGTCACGAGACGCCTTCGAGGCGCGGCGACGGTGGATAGCACGGGTGGTTGCCCCGCGTTCGAGTTAGACGGCGTTCCCGGGCGAGGAGAGCCTCGAGTTGGCGCTCAGCGCTCCCAATCGGCCGGGACCCGTACGAGGCTGCGGTCGATCTCCGCGACCGTGGCCGCTCCGGCCAAGCGCATCGTCCGGTCGATGTCCTGGCGAAGGAGCCTGAGCACCTGCTCGACCCCGGACTGGCCCGCAGCGGCCAGGCCGTAGGCCCACGGGCGACCGGCCATCGCCGCCTTGGCCCCCAGCGGCGACCGCTTTCACTACGTCGGCGCCGCGCCGGATCCCGCCGTCCATGAGAACTTCGGTCCGGTCCCCCACGGCGTTGACCACCTCCACGAGGGCGGCCGCCGTGGGGGCCACCGTGTCGAGCTGCCGGCCGCCGTGGTTGGACACGATGACGGCGTCCGCGCCGGCGTCGATGGCGCGGCGGGCATCGTCGCCGGTGAGGACGCCTTTGGCGGCGATGGGCCCGTCCCACTGCGCACGCAGCCACGCGAAGTCCTCCCACCGGGCCGGAGACGCGATCCAGTGGAACAGCGCGTCGGCGGCGGAGATGCGCTTGCCGTCGAGCGAGAGCGAGCTCGCGTTGACGAGCTCGAGCTGGAACCGGTCGCGGGCGGCGTCGAGCAGCCAGCGCGGCTTGTGCACGACGTAGGGGATCATCTTGGTGACGGTGCGGCGGTCGAGGCGCAGCGGCGGCGACAGCCCGTGTCGCAGATCCCGCTCCCTGTTCCCGGGGACCTGCGTGTCGACGGTGACGAGCAGCGCCCGGTAGCCGGCCCTCTTGGCCCGGTCCACGAGCTGCTCCGCGCCGGCACGGCCCCCGAGGAGATACAGCTGGAACCAGGCCGGGCCGGAGGCAGCCGCGCCGACTTCGGCGATCGAGTGGCCCGACAACGTGCTCAGGCTCACCACGGTCCCCGCCGCTCCGGCGGCTCGGGCGGCGGCGACGTCCCCCGCCGGATCCATCATCCGGGTGAAGCCCACCGGGCTCAGCAGCAGCGGCATCGACACGTCGGTGCCCAGCACGGTGGTGCGCAGGTCGGGAGCCGGCGATCCCCGAGTGGCGGCGACGCGGGGGCGGAACTCCACCTGGGCGAAGGCGTCGATGTTCGCCTGCGCCGTCGTCTCCGCGCCGGCGCCCCCCTCGATGTAGTCCCAAACCGGCCCCGGCAACCGACGGCGCGCCAGCCGCCGGGCGTCGGTCACCGTGCCGATGCGTGCCGCGGCGCGTTGCTCGCCTATGCCCACGACACGATCCGTCCGGCGTAACGAGAGGCGGGCATCGTCCCTATGTGTTGGGGGCGTGCGCGGCACGGCCGCGTTGGGAGCGGCCCGAGTCACGGTAGCGGCGGCGCGCTTCGAAGATCCCCTCGACCGCCTCCTCGCGCGTTCCCCAGGTGGCGCCCTCGACCGACTTGCCCGGCTCGAGATCCTTGTAGACCTCGAAGAAGTGCTGGATCTCGAGGCGATCGAACTCCGGAAGGTCGTCCAGGTCCTGTAGGTGTTCGAGCCGCGGGTCGCCGGCCGGAACGGTGATGACCTTGTCGTCGGGGCCCTTTTCGTCGGTCATGCGGAACATGCCGAGGGCCCGGGCGCGCACCACACACCCCGGGAAGGTGGGCTCCTCCACGAGCACGAGGGCGTCGAGCGGGTCGCCGTCGAGCGCCAAGGTCCCGTCGATGAAGCCGTAGTCGGCGGGATAGCGGGTCGAGGTGAAGAGCAGGCGGTCGAGGTAGATCCGACCGGTCTCGTGGTCCATCTCGTACTTGTTGCGCTGCCCCTTCGGGATCTCGACGACGACCTCGAACTCCACCAACCGGATCCTACGAGCCGCCGATCGTCAGGCCCGGCTCGTCAGGCCCGTCTCTTCATGCTCGTGTCCCTCGGGCCCGATTGGTCAGCCTCGCCTCGGGAGCATTGCATCAGACCCAACCCGGCAGGATGTGCACCCGGCCGCGCGCTGCTCGCCACGACCGGACGGGCGGAGGCCGTCTGACCGGTGCAGCCGCCATCCCCGGGGAATCCGCTGACGAGCAATCCTCGGGCGCTGAGCGCGTGTAGTAGCAGTACGGACAGACACCGTGGTGCGCTCGGAACATGGCTGTCCATGTGCCGCACTCCGGACAGACCCCGGCAAGCACGCTCGACACTGCGCCCCCCTCGGCCGCCCGAATCATTTTGGCACCCGCCGAGACCGAGCGGGGGCGGCCAGGCCCCAACGGATCGTCAAGTCCCGACGGCGATCGCCGCCGGGCGGGCAGGCCGTCAGAACGTCGCGATCGGGTTGACGAGGCTCGAGGTCAGCCCCGAAAGCGCGAGCGGGCAGACGGCGAGCTGGAACTCCCAGCGCGTCAGGCGTTCGGCCGTCGAGGCGAGCGCCTCGAGGTCGCAGTTGTCGACGAGCCACAGGCCCATGGCGACGAGCCCGATGATGTGGACGGGCAGCGCCATCTGCCGGTACCCCGCCGGCATGACGTCGTTGGCCGTGTCGCAGCCGATGAGCGCCACATCACGCTCGCGCAGCCACGGCAGGGTGCCGGCGTGCCACCCGGGTTGGCGTGACCCCGGTTCGGTCACCACTCGATCCCCGCTCTGGTGGCGATAGCGCCCGAAGCCGGTGCGCAGCAGCACGGCGTCGCCCGGTTCCACTCGAACGCCCTGGCGGATCTCGGCGGCTTCCAGGTCCTCGGGCATGACACCCCGGCCCGGCTCGAGCCAGTCCACTCCCCGCGCACCGCAGACGTCGAGCAGCACGCCGCGGGTGACGATGCCGCTCTTGGCGACGGTGATGGGGAGCGCACCCGCGCCGTCGTTCGAGACCAGCTCGGCCGGCCGGTCGTTGTACATCTTCCCGTCCCAGAAGATGTGGCACAGGGCGTCGAGGTGGGTCGCCGTGTAGCCGTGGACGGTCAGCGCCGTGATCTGCTCGGTCGAGAAACCGAGCCGCGCCCCCGGGGCGATGGGGACGGCGGTGATCTCCCGCGCCAGGCCGTGTGCACCGGTGGGGACGTCCCACGCGCAGGACACCGTGAGTCCCTCGGTCACCGTCGCCGCGGCGCGCCGGATCACCTGCGGCGTGACGAGGTTGAGCGTGCCCAGCTCGTCGTCAGGTCCCCACCGCCCCCAGTTGGACAGGCTCTCGAACCAGGACAGAACCTCGGTCTCGTCGGGCGCGGCCATGGCCGTCATCTTGACGCGTGTCCCGTCGCGCCGCATTGGCGGCTGGCCGCCGCCACGCGCCACCTCGGGCCACGGCCGAACCCAGCACGCCATGGCTACCCTTTCGGCCATGGCCGTCCTCTCGCCACAGCAGCGCGCATCGTGGGAGGAAGACGGATGGTGCGTTGTCGAACGCGCCTTTCCCGAATCGTCGGTCGCAGGCGCCGCCAAGGCGCTCACGAAGCTGTTCCCCAGCGCGCAGCAGATGGCGTCCGACCCCGGCGACGAGTGGGCGCGTTGGCGGACGTGGGACGCGCCGTGGCCGGAGTTCCCGTTCAGGAGCCGTTCGCTCAACGCGATGGCGGTGAGCGACGTTCTGATCGACCTCGCCCAGGAGCTTCTCGGCGTCGAAGACGTCCGGATGTACCTCGCGGCCGTCACGGCCAAGTACGCCGGCCAGCCCTCCGACTACAACCGGCTGCTCCATGCCGACTTCCCGAACCACACCCTGACCGTCCCGCGTCCTGAAGCCGGCTACCACCAGATGGAGACGTTCGTGTACCTGTGCGACGTCGGCCCGCACAACGGCGCCACGCATTTCGTGTCACGGACGCGCACGCGCCACGTCCCCGTCGAAGAGCACACGCTCAACCTGAACGACTACGCCGAACTGTACGACGACCCGTCGGACGCGTCGGCGCCCGCGGGGTCGATCGTCGTGTACCGGCCCGACGTGTACCACCGGTCGGTCGACTTCACCGATCCCACCCAGGCGCGCTTCATGCTCCACGTTTCGTACAAGGCCGCACCCATGGAGTGGGGCGGGTACCAGGCGTGGCCCATCAAGGGCTTCTCGGCGGAGTGGCACAACTTCGTGCAACAGGCCACGCCGCGACAGCTGACCGTCCTCGGCTTTCCCCGCCCCGGTCACCCGTTCTGGACGGCCGAGACGCTGGCCGGCGTGGCCCGCCGCTACCCGGGCCTCGACATGTCGCCCTGGAGAGCAGCTTGCTCGACGTAGATCACTCTTGACCGATTACTCGTAATCGGATATTCTCCTCCGTATGGCCTCCTGGTCTCGCACGAATCCCCTGGCCCTGGCGGTCCTGGTCTGTCTGTACGAAAAGCCGATGCACCCCTACGAGGTCGCGCAGACCCTGCGCCATCGGGCCAAGCAGGAGAGTGTCCGCTTGAACTACGGCTCGCTGTACTCGGTCGTGGAGGTGCTCGAGAAGCGGGGTTTCATCAAGGCCACCGGCACCGTGCGCGAAGGCAAACGCCCCGAGCGGACGGTGTACGCCATCACCGACGACGGGTCGCGCGAGATGGACGACTGGATGACCGAGCTCATCGGCGTCCCCCAGAAGGAATACCCGGCGTTCATGGCCGGCCTGTCGTTCCTCCCCTCGCTCGATCCCGACGACGCGCTGGCCGCCCTGCGGTCCCGGACCGACGCCCTCAAGATCAAGCTGGCCGGCATGCGCGGTGCCATGCACGCCGCGAAAGCCGCCGGCCTGCCGCGGATCTTCGAGCTCGAAGCCGAGTACGAGGAGCTTCAGATCGAAGCGGAGCTGAAGTTCGTCACCGCCCTCGTCGACGACATCGTCGCCGGTCGTCTCGAGGGCTTGGACATGTGGCGCGCGTTCCACACCGAAGGATTCGACCCCGACGCGGTGCACTTCGCCTTCGAAGACGACGTCGGCGATCGGTGACGTGGGACCGCGCGCGCGGTCCCGCTGACCAGTTCGAAACGAGCTCGACCCGAGGCCTTCTTCCGACGCGCCCCAGCGCGCCTGCGAGCCCTCGGGACGACCAAGGCGAGACCAGACAAGACGAGACCAGACAAGTCGAGACCGGACAAGTCGAGACCAGAAAGGACAAGCCCATGGACGCTCTCATCGAGGCCGATCACCTGTCGAAGCGGTTCGGCAAGGTGCAGGCCCTCGCGGACCTCACGCTCTCTCTGCACCCCGGCCGACCGGTTGCGGTGCTCGGGCCGAACGGCGCCGGGAAGACGACGTTCATCCGCATGGTGGCCACGCTCCTGCAACCGGACCACGGGACCCTGCGCGTGGGCGGGCACGACGTCGTGCGCGACCCCATGGCCGTTCGCCAGATGATCGGCCTCGCGGGCCAGTCCGCCGCCGTGGAGGGGACGATGACGGGACGCGAGAACCTGGTCATGGTCGCCCGCCTGTACGGCCAGGACCGTCGACAGGCGCAACGCTCGGCGCAGCGCATCCTCGGGCAGATGGACCTCGTCGACGCCGCCGACCGCCACGTCCGCACCTACTCGGGTGGCATGCGCCGGCGTCTCGACCTCGGGGCCAGTCTCGTCGGCTCGCCCCAGCTCCTGCTGCTCGACGAGCCCACCACAGGGCTCGATCCGGGCAGCCGGAACGAGGTGTGGGACCGCATCCGCGCCATGAACGAGGCGGGCACCGACCTCGTGCTCACCACCCAGTACCTCGACGAGGCCGACCGCCTCGCCGGACATGTCGTCATCATCGACGAAGGCCGCGTCATCGCCGAGGGCACCCCCGGGGAGCTCAAGTCGCGGGTCGGTGCCGACCGCATCGAGCTGCACACCGCCGACGTGTCGACCATGAAGCGCGCCGCCGAGGTGCTGGGGGCGCTCGGCATCTCCGAGCCGACCACCGATCCCGCCACGCGCCGGTGCTCATTGGCGGCTCCCGGCGGCTCGAGGCTCCTGCCCCTCGTGTCACGCGCCCTCGACGACGCCGGTGTCGAGGTCGAGGACATCACGCTGCGGCGGCCCACGCTCGACGAGGTGTTCCTGGCATTGACCGGCCGTACGACGAAATCCGATCCCACCCCGTCCAAAGAGGAGGCAGCATGACCATCGACCTGGCTCTCGACGCACCGGTGCGCCGCAGCGAACCGCCCGCCGCGCTCAACCACGGCGCCTCGTACCTGACGGCGTCGGCGCACGTGGCGGCGCGGACACTCAAGAAGTTCGTCCGCACCCCCGCCCTCATCGTCGCCGGCACGGCCCAGGGCATCCTGTTCCTGCTCATCTTCCGGTACGTCTTCGGCGGCGCGGTGGGCCACACCGGCGCCCTCACCTACGTGGACTTCCTCGTCCCGGGTTTCGTGGTGACCGGCGTGCTCTTCCAGGGCATGGGCGCGGCCGCGGGCGTGGCCGAGGACTTGGAAGGCGGCCTGTTCGACCGGCTTCGCAGCCTGCCGATCCGGTTGCTCTCGATCGTCACGGGCCGCGTGGGTGCAGATTCGGCTCTCGTGGCTTGGGGTGTGGTCGTCATGACCGTGGTGGGCTTCGCCGTCGGCTTCCGTCTGGGCGGGTCGGTTGCGGACGCGCTGGCCGCTCTCGGCCTGACCGTGCTCTACGGCTTCGCGTTCGTGTGGCTGTTCGTCTTCATGGGCATGGCGGCGGGAAGCCCACAGGCGGCGCAGGGACTGTCGTTCTTGGTCTTCCCGCTGAGCTTCGTGTCTTCGGCGTACGTCCCGGTGGCGACCATGCCGAGCTGGATGCGCGGGTTCGCCGACTACCAGCCCATGTCCGTGATGGTGAACACGGTCCGCCTCCTCACCGGCGGCCACGCCACCCAGGCCCTCCTCGGGCACCCGCTGGCGCACTATCTCGTGCCGTCGCTGTTGTGGTCGGTGGGGCTGGTGGCCGTCTTCGCGCCGCTTGCGGTGTGGAAGTTGAAGACATCCTGAGCGCCCGTCTACGGCGCGACCAACCTGCCCCGACGAGGCGCGCGAAGGGTGCGCACCCGACGACGGAGGTTCACCAGGACGCCGGCTTGACGGCGGCCAGCTCGTCCATCGCCGGGCCGAAGGTGTCCTCGAGCCACCCCCCGGGATCCTTGGGGACCGCCCCCGTCACGAGCGCGCCCACCCCCACCCGGGCGAAGGCTTCCGCGCCGCTCACCACCTCGTCGACCGAGGAGCCGCGCGCCAGGTCGCGGTACATGGCGGTCACCTCGATCTCGGCCGGGTCGCGCCCGACGTCGTCGCAGTGGCGCCGCAGCACCTCGAGCTTGCGGGCGACGTCCTCCGGGCCGCCGAAGATGTTGCACGCGTCGGCGTAACGGGCGACGAGACGCAGGGTCTTCTTCTCCCCGCTCCCGCCGATCAGGATGCGCGGCCGGGGACGGCTGACCGGCGGCGGGCTGCACAGCGTCGCTTCGAGCTGGTAGTGGCGGCCCTCGAACGGGCCGTTGTCGTCGCTCCACATCTGCTGACAGATCTGGAGGGCCTCTTCCAGCCGCTCGAAGCGTTCACGCAGCGGCGGGAACGGCACGCCCAGGCCACGGTGCTCGCGCTCGTACCACGCCGCGCCGATACCCAGCTCGGCACGACCTCCCGACAACACGTCGAGCGTCGTGACGATCTTGGCCAGGAGACCGGGGTGGCGGTACGTCACGCCCGTGACGAGCAGGCGCACCCGGAGCCGTTCGGTGACACCGGCCACGAAACCGAGAGCGGTGTAGCCCTCGAGCATCGGGTCCTCCGCCGGGGCCATCCAGTCCATCTGGAAGTAGTGGTCCATGAACGACATGGTGCGGACGCCGATGGCCTGCGCCCGTTGGGCGAGATCGGCGACGCCGGGGCCGATGCCCGACGGCCCGCCCGCCCAATCGAACCGGCTGACGTGAAGGTCGAGTTCCATGTCCTCTGTCTACCCGCCCCGAGCGCAACATCGTTTAGCGTTGGCCGACCATCGGTTATCTGGGGGTATTGCCATGGACTTGAAGGTCGTGGGGGCCGGTGTCGGCCGGACCGGCACGCATTCGCTCAAACTGGCCCTGGAGCAGCTGCTCGGCGGCCCGTGCCATCACATGTTGGAGATCCTCGGCGACCCGGCCCAGGTGCCGAGTTGGATCGACGCCATCGACGGCAAGCCGACGGACTGGTCCGTCCTGGACCGCTACGTCGCGCTCGTCGACTGGCCCGGCGCGAGCTTCTGGCCGGAGCTGTCCGCCGCCAACCCGGATGCGCTCGTGCTGCTGTCGGTGCGAGATTCCGAGGAGTGGTACAAGAGTGCGTCGAACACGATCTTCCTCGCGTTCGACCACCTTCCGCCCGAGATCGCCCCGTGGATGAACTCGGTCCGCAAGCTCCTCCACGACCGTTTCAGCGACCGGTTCGACGATCCCCAGGCCATGATCGCCGCCTACGAACGCCACAACGACGGCGTGCGCGAGGCGATTCCGTCCGATCGATTGCTCGAATGGACCCCGTCGGACGGTTGGGCCCCGATCTGCGACCGTCTCGGGTTGGCCGTGCCGGACGAGCCGTTCCCGGTCACCAACACCACGGACGAGTTCCGCACGATGTTGGGCATGCCGCCAGTGAGCTGACGACGCTGACAACGAAGCGGCGCAACGAAGCGGAGCAACGAAGCGGCGCAACGACGCGCGCAACGACGCGGCGCAAAAGACGCGGCGCAACGAGGCAGAGCGACGGACACCGCTCAAGCGACTCGCTTCGCTCACGCCCGCACGCCCGAAGCCGGCACCACCGGCACCACCGGCACCACCGGCACCGGCCCCCGCCGCCACGTGCTGCCCTCTCGGTAGTTGGCCACCGCGAAGAACTCCTCCGGTGATACCCGCAGCTTGAGGAGCAGGTTGGTCCAGATATCGGCGTCAGGGAGATCCGACCACGGTTCGGGCAGCGCGCACAGCACGAGCGATCGTCCGTCGTTGCGCCGGAAGGTCAGGTTGCTGACGGTGCCCAGCTCGACTTCCCCGTAGGGGGTCGACACCCAGAAGTGGCGGTGCCGGGTCCAGTCCCGTTTCTGCCCCGGGTCGAGAAGGCTCACGAGCAGTTCCTCGGCCCTCCCCATCGCGGCCACCAGCGCGGCACCATCCGCCGGAGCGCGACCCGGTCCCCGGAGCGGCCCCCGCCGCGACCCACGCCACGAGCTCGCACGGCGGGGAATGTGCAGCACCTCGTACCCGTCGTAGGTGCCCCCCACGAGCGACACCACCGTTCCCCGGCCGTCGATCTCGTCGACGACCTCGAGCCGGGGGATCACCGGCCACCGCTGGCGTCAGCCGCCGGCGATGGGACGGACGAAGAGGATCTCCTCGGCCCGGGGGTCGAACTCGTCGATCTGCACGGCGGTGTCCGACGAGGCGCCGAGCGGACGGGCGAACGGGATCTTCTTGTCGGTGACCATCAGCCGACGGAACAGCTCTTCGGCGGCGCGCACGGTCTCGGTGTCGGTGATGTCCCAGGCAACGGCGGTGTCGCCGCTCGAGTCGAGAATCCGGATCGTGCCCACAGCGTCTCCTTCACCTCTGCGCCCGGCGACCCTCGCCGGAGGGGCTATCGAACACCTGTTCGCCTCCGGGCGCAAGGGGGGCGGCCTGGGGATTTCGCGGCGGTCACCTTTCTTCCTGCACCCAGGCGTGGCGGGCGTCGAAGTGCGGGGCGAGCTCGCGCCCCTCGCCCGCCATTGCCCACAGGTAGTAGAGGGCGTACCCCGGGGCGGCGGCCACCGGGTGGTACCCCGAGCCGATGACGGCCACGTCGCCGTCGTGGACGACGAGGGCCTCCTCGTGACCGTCGTCCTCGTACCGGAGCTGCACCCCGAAGCCACCGGGCGGGTCGACCTTGAACAGGTACACCTCCTCGAGGCGCACCTCGTGCGGCGGGGCTTGCACGTCGTGCTTGTGCGGCGGGTACGACGACCAGTTGCCCGGAGGGTTGACGGTCTCGCCGACGAGCAGGCGGCTGGCGGGCTGTTCCGGGCCGAGCAACGTGCGCACCGACCGCGCCCAGTTGCCGCGTCCGGTCTCCGTGACGCGTTGGTCGTCCGGGCCGATGACCCGCGGCACACCCGGCGGGCTCGAGCTCCTCGGCGCGGACACGACGGCCAGCGCGGCTCTCGCGGCGCGCGCGGTGACGCGCACCGCGCCGTCGGGAGGCACGTACACGGCGTGCCCGGGCCCGTCGAAGACGCTGCGCCGGGCACCCGCCTCGCCGAGGTCTCGTCCGTCGACCGATACCCCGACCCTTCCGCTCAGCACGACGGCGACGACCTCGAGATCAGCGCGCGACTCCCATGTGCCGCCGACGTCGAGGTCGACCACCTCGAGGCCGATCAACTCGGTCTGCTCGCCCGCCGTCAACAGTGTCTGCACCACGGGCCGCCTCCTCTCCTCGCTGTCCTTCGGCAACGGCCGGTCACGGCGCCGGCAACGGGTGGTCGCGCAACCATGCGCCGATGCCCCGCAAGCGCTCGGCCTGCCCGCCGGGGATCGTGCCGTCGGCCATGGGGCCCACGTTCAACAACAGGTTGCCGCCGCGCCCGGTGACGTCGGCCAGCATGGCGACGAGTTCGTCGGTGGACAGATAGTCGTCCTCGGTCTCCTGACGGTTGTACCCGAACGACGTGCCGATGCCACGGCACGTCTCCCACCTGCGCCCGGTCGGATCGGCGTCGGTCGAGTACTCGGGCGTCACGAAGTCGCAGTGCACCGTGCCGCTCGTCTGACCGATGAAGTCGAAGCGGTTGTTGACGACACCCTCGGGAACCCTCGCGTAGTACTCGCCGAACAGGGCCTCCAGGTCGGCGGCGGCCGGGTACCCGATGTCGTTCCACAGGATGTCCGGCTCGTACCGGTCGATGAGCTCACGCCAGTGGGCGTCGGCATACCTCTGGTATTGCGCCGTCTGCGGGATGGCCGTGATGAGTGCATGCACGTCGGTGATGGGCAGGCCGCCGAAGGTCCAATCGAGCCCACCCGAGTAGTAGGCGCCGAAGCGCAGACCGGCCGACCGCACCGCGGCGGCGAACTCGCCCACGACGTCGCGTGACGACTGCCACGTCGTGCCGCGGAACGGGTTCACGGTGGTGCTGGGCCACAGCAACACGCCGTCGTGGTGCTTAGTCACGAGGACGACGTAGCGCGCCCCGGCGGCGGCGAACAGCTCGGCCCACGGTGCCGGGTCCCATGTCGCGAGGCCGCCCAGGAACTGCTCGACGAACGCGTCGTAGGACAGGTCGCCGTAGGTCTCACGGTGGTGGCGTTGCACCGGGCTGCCCTCGATGGCGAGCGCGTTCTGGTACCACTCCACGTAGGGCGACTCCGCGAACGCCCGCTCCCAGCCACCCGAGGCGGCCAGCTCGAACGGCGACGGCCCGACGGGCGCGAAGGCGGGCACCGACGCGGCGGTCCAGTGGACGAAGATGCCGAACCCGGCACGGTCGAACCATGCGGGCACAGGGCGCCGTGCGTCGGATGTCACCGCCTCACGCTTACCACGTGCGGGCTGTCGCTCGTCTGGCGACCGCCGGCCATTAGCGTGACCGGACCGGAAGAAGACGTCGGAGGTCGACACGATGACGCCGCGCGACGACGCTGCCCTCACCGTCTATTCGGCACCGTGGTGCCCGCACTGCAAGCGTGTGAAGCGGTTCCTGGCCGCCCATCGCATGCCCTATCGGCAGATCGACATCGACGGGGATCCCGGAGCGATCGACGCGCTGAAGGCGCTCCAGGGCGGCCGCCAGATCATCCCCACCGTCGTCTACGGCGACGGCAGCCACGACGTCAACCCGAGCGACGAGGACCTGGCGCGCCGCATCGGGCTCGACCTGGTGGCGGAACGCCTCGCCTACGACCTCGTCATCGTGGGAGGCGGGCCCGCGGGATTGGCGGCCGCCATCTACGCCGCACGCGAAGGCATCGACGCCATCCTCGTCGAATCCAGCGGCCTCGGCGGCCAGGCGGGCATCAGCGACCAGATCGACAACTACCCCGGCTTCCCCGAGGGGATCACCGGCGCCGAGCTCTCCGACCGGTTCGTGGCTCAGGCGCGCCGCTACGGTGTCGAACTGCTGTCGGCCGTCTCGGTCACGTCCGTCGTCCGCGACGGGGGGGACCTCGTCACGACCACGTCCACCGGTCAGGAGATCTGCTCCCATGCGGTGATCGTCGCCACCGGCTCCACCTACCGTCGGCTGGACGTCCCCGGCGAAGACGAGCTCCTCGGCGCGGGCGTCCACTACTGCGCCACGTGCGACGGTCCCTTCTACAAGGGCGCGGAGGACTTGGTCGTCATCGGCGGGGGGAACTCGGCGCTGGAGGAGGGCCTCCATCTGTCCGAGTTCGCCCACCGGGTCCGGGTCATCGCCCGCAACGAGCTGTCGGCAGCGCCCGTCCTCGTCGAGCGGGTGCGCTCGGATCCGCAATTCGTCGTGGAGACGGGCATGGACATCGTCCAGTTCGACGGGGAGCGCGGCCGGCTCACGGCGGTGGAGGCTCGCGATCGGTCGACCGGCGACGTGAAGCGCTTCCCGGCCGCCGCCGCGTTCGTGTTCATCGGCCTGCTGCCCAACACGGCGTTCCTGGGGGACACCGTCGAGCGCGACCCCGCCGGGTTCATCGTCACGAGCGCCACCTTCGAGACGTCCATGCCCGGCGTCTTCGCCGCCGGCGACGTGCGGGCCGGCTCGACGAAGCAGCTGGGCTCGGCGGTGGGCGACGGCATCGCCGCCCTCTTGATGACGCGCCGTTACCTCGAGGAGCACAAGCAGATGGCGGTGGCCACCCAGTCCTGAGACGCGATCATCGCCGGGACGCGGGCCCGGCGTTCACGCCAGGCCCTGGGCGATCGCATGGAGCGCGAGGCCCACGGCAGCACCGACGACGGTGCCGTTGATGCGGATGAACTGGAGGTCGCGCCCGAGCAGCAGCTCCAGCTGGTTGGCGGTCTCGGCCGCGTCCCACCGGTCGATCGTTCCGGTGACGAGCCCGGCGAGCTCGTCGTGGAACTGCTCGGCGATCGCCCGCGCCCCGGACTCGACCACGCGCTCCACGCTCGATTGCAGGCTCGGCTCCGAGCCGAGGCGGCGACCGACAGCGGCCATGGCGTCGGCCAACCGCAGGCGCAGCTCGGAGTCGGGCTCGGCCGCCTGGACGCGCAGCGTGTCCTTGGCCTCGCTCCACAACGAGGCCGACCAGTCGCGCAGCTCCGCCCGGCCCAGGATGTCGCGCTTCAGTCGGTCGACGCGTGCGCGCATCTCCGCGGACGTCTGCAGGCGGTCGGCGAACCCCGCGATCCACGCCTCGAACTGTCGGCGTGCGTCGCTGTCGGGATCGGCGAGCATCGCGCTCAGCCATCGGCGCACCCGGGCGTGGAGGCGATCGAAGACCAGGCGGTCGACGGCATCGGGGACCCAGTTCGGCGACTCGGCCTCGAACCGCGTGCACAGCTCGTCACGGTGCTCGACCAGATACCGGTCGGCGCCGGTCACGACGGCGTCGAACAGCTCGGCATGACGACCCCCGGCGGTCATGACCCGGAGCGCCTGTCCGGCCAGCGGCGCGAGGTCGACGCCTTCCATCGCCCGGGCCAGCTCGCCGGCCAGCACGGCCTGCACGTCCTCGTCGCGCAGATGCTCGGCGACGTTGACGACGAGATCGGCGACATGACCGGCGAGCCGCGCGACGTTGTCCCGGTCGTCGAGCCACGCCGCCACGCGCGGGACGAGGCCGACCGACCGGACGCGCTCGGCGAGCACGTCCGCGCTCAAGAAGTTCTCCTGCACGAACCGGCCGAGCGTGGCCCCGAACTGCTCCTTGCGCTCGACGATGAGCGCCGTGTGGGGGATGGGCAGGCCGAGCGGCCTACGGAAGAGGGCGACCACCGCGAACCAGTCGGCAACGCCGCCGATCATGGACGCCTCGGCACCGGCCTGCACGTAGCCCCACCCCGTCCCGTGGGCCCCGGCCGCGGTGACCGCGATGAACAGCCCGGTCGCTACGACGAGGAAGGCGGTGGCGCGGCGGCGGGCTGACGCCAACCGCTGCCGGCGGAGGGCGAGCGAATCCGGGTCGGCCGTCGCCGCGGATGCCACGGGCTTCGCTGCTGTCGCTCCCATGGCGTCATTCCACCCCAGGACACGAGGACATAGGTCCCTTCTGCCCAATTCACGCGCTGGTGCACCTTCGGGTGCCGAGCGCAGGTCGGCGCCTGCTCAGTGCCCGAGCAGCCCCTCAGTGCCCGAGGAGCCTCTCAGCGCCCGAGGAGCCAGGTGGCCGCGGCCAACAACGAATTCAGCACGCTGATGGCGACGCGGTGCACCTTGCCGAGGCGCCGCGCCAGCCCGGCGATCCAGCGCGTGTCCGAGCGGGCCAGGGCGGCGAACCACGCGATGCCGCGGTCGCCCGCGAGCTCGGTGTTGCCCCGACCGAGGCTGATCCCGAAGAACAGCACGCCCATGGCGAAGATGAGCAGGACTCCGATGAGACCACCCGAGAGCACGATGCTCGACCCGGCGGTGGGTCTCGCGGTCGACAGCGGACCGGACGACGCGGCCGAGGGCGGGATCGTGGGTGTCGCGCCGGTCCCCGCCGAAGGACTGCTCGGCGGAGCGTTGTCGGTCGGCGCGGGCGCGAGCGGCGTGACAACCGCGCCCGACGACGTGGTCGACGGCGTGCCCGACGGGTTCGAGCTCGTCGCCGCCGGCGCCGGCGTGGTCGGGGCCGAGGAGGGCGGTGACGACGCCCGGCCGCCCTTCGCAGCACGCGGTGTCGCCGCAGCAGCCGGAGGTGCGGCCGCCGCCGGCGAGGTGGCGGGCGACGGAGGCGACGTCGCTGCCGGCGTCGTGGGCCCGGTGGTGGTCCCTGTCGTGGCGGTCGTCGGTGTGGGAGCAGGGGGCTGGGTCGAGGTCGTCGTGGGAGTGCTCGTGGTGGTCGGCGGGGGCGGCGATCCGCTCGTGGGGACGTTGGATCCCGACGATCCGGATCCTGACGGCGGTGTCGGTGACGTCGCCGGCGGCGGTGCAGGAGGTGCCGTCGGGCTGAAGAGCAGCTCGTGGCCGGTGCTGTCGACCGCCGCGCACGACAACGCCGCCGAGCACGAGATCGCGTTCAGGTGCCCGAACAG
>Ga0070735_10001634_pt1 | contig 21262 bp, 19 predicted proteins | sample Coa_R1_FD_66443 | JGI IMG/M metagenome (GOLD analysis project Ga0070735, IMG submission 66443) | Surface soil microbial communities from Centralia Pennsylvania, which are recovering from an underground coalmine fire - Coalmine... | ecosystem: Environmental > Terrestrial > Soil > Unclassified ... | reverse complement strand
CCGTCTCCGAGCCGATCGAACCGGTGAGGTTGAGCTGGGGATACATATTGGCAGTCGCCACGCCAAGCTGCGCGGTCGACTCGTGCAGCAGCGCCTCGGCCGCCTGCACGTCGGGTCGCTGGCGCACCAGCTTCGAGGGCACACTGAGTGGCAGGTCCGCCGGCAGTGTCAGCAGATCGAGCGTGAAGTCGGGGAGCGTCTCGTCATCGGGGGTGCGGCCGGCGAGCACCGCCAGGCGATGCTGCGCCTGCGCGAGCTGCTTCTCGAGGGCGGGCAGCTGCGCCTCGTTCTCGGCGACCTGGGTTCGCTGCGCCAATAAGTCCGAGCGCGAGGCGGCGCCGGCGTCGAACTGCCGCTGCACCACCTTGAGCTGATCGCGCTCGCTCGTGACGATGTCGGTGAGCGCGGCCACCTGCGCATGGAGCGAAGCGATGTTGACGGCTGTGGTGACGACGTTGTCGGCGAGCGTCAGGCGGGCCGCCTCCAGCTGCCAGCGCTGGTAGTCAGCCTGCGCCCGCAGAGCTTCCACCTGGCGGCGCGATGCACCGAAGAGATCGAGCCGGTAGGTGACCCCGACCGATGCGTCGAACAGGTTGAAGAGAAAGGAGGTGCCCGGCTGGCCGAAGGCGGCGCCCGGCTCTTTCTGCCGCACGGCCGTGCCCGTCGCATCCACCGCCGGCAGCAGCAGTCCGCCGCGCTGTGCCTTGTAGGTCTCGGCGGCGCTGAGCAGCGTTGCGCGGGCGGCTTGTACCGTGGGGCTGTCCGCGAGCGCCTGCCGCATCAGCGCATCGAGCGCCTGCGAGTGAAACAGCGTCCACCAGTCGGCGGGAATGTCGCGCTCGGCGCTGAAGGTCTGCGCGGAGCCGCTCGCCCCTGGCGCGCTGACCGTGCCGGTCGGCTCCGGCGCACGCGTGTAGTGCTCGGTTGCCGGGGGAGCCGGCGAATGGAAGTTGGGTCCGACCGCACACGCCGCCAGCACGACGGCGCCGAGCATCGCGAGCACGAAGCGTGGGACGTTGCGCATCATTGTGTGCTCCCGCACTGATCGGCGGCCCGCAGCAAAGCCTTTGCGAGCCGGGAACGCTCCTTCGGGGTATAGGGCGAGAGGTGCAGCAGCTCCGCCAGCAGCAGGCCCTGCACCGCGAGCAGCACCAGCGCGGTGCGCTCGAAGCCCCCGGGAAGCCGGGCAAATTCATCGAGGAGCTTGCGATACTCCGTGCGGCAGCCTGCCATGAGCTCCGGGTTGTCCGCGGACGCGGCTACCATGGCGGCGCCGACCGCGGGGCGCTCGGGGTGCAGCTCGAGCAGCACCCGCACGCGCTCGCGCAGCCGGTCCGCGCGCGTGGCCTTGCCGGCGCGGGTCGTGAGGCGCTTCGTGACCTCGGCATCCACGTCGTCGAAATGCCGCGTCAACATGCCCTCGAGCAGCGCCTCCTTGGAAGGGAAGTGGTACAACAGCCCGCCTTTGCTGACGCCCGCTGACTTTGCCACGGCATCCAGCGTCAGGTGCGTTGCGCCCGACTCGACAACCACTCGTTCTGCCGCATCGAGCAGCCGCTCGCGCGCGGGACGTATTGGAATGGGTTGGCGGAAGTACATACAGTGGCGAGTGCAGCGGCAGGCTGTACGCGGTCAATCCCTGGGTTTTCGGGCAAGGCGCGAGACCCTACCGTCCGGACGGTCCAGCTGCCATCCCCCGATGGGGATAGACGGATGGCCGACGTATGACAGCTACATGACGCCGATCAGCGCAGGGAGTGCCGGCGGAAGAAGGCCCAGATCGCCTCGTTGGCGTCGAGCTCCTGGGCTACTGCGGGACCGGACCCTCGCTGACGCGCGCGAGATCCGCGGGCCGGATCCACTTGCGAAACGCCGCCTGCACCGCAGCGGCGTCCAGCTCCACGTAACGATGTGCGGCGAGCGTCGGCTCATCGAGCGGCAGCCCGAGATCGCGCCGCGCGAGCATGCCGCGGGCGATCTCGGCGATGCCGGCTTCGCTCAGCGGGAGTTGGCGCAGCAGACAGGCCTTGACGCGTGTCAGCTCATCCGCCCCCACCGGAGTCTCCTGCAGCGTGGTGAGCTCGCGCACCACCATGTCGGCGGCCTTGGTGACGTTCTGCGGGTCGCTCGCGTAGTCCACCAGATAGACGCTGCGGGTGCGGCCAGCCTGCAGGAACGATCCGACGCTGTACACGAGGCCGGCGTTCTTGCGCAGATCGATGCTCAGGCGCGTCGAGTAAAAGCTGCCGCCGAGCACCGCGTTGCCGAGCTCCAGCGGGTAGTAGTCAGGATCGGTGCGCGTGAGCGCGAGATTCTCGGCGAGCACCACGCGGTCCTGGACGCGACTCGCGTTCGGCACGGCAACGACCCCCGGGCGGTTCGGCGGCGCCTGCGGCAGATCGGTCGGCGGGGCGGTGCCCGCGGCGCTCCAGGCGCCGAAGTAGCGTTGCACGGCCGCGGCGGCCGCCTCGGGGGTGACCTTGCCGATGATCACGAGCGAGGTGAGGTCCGGACGGAACACGCGCCGATAGTAGCCGCGCACCGTCGCCTCGGTGAGCGCGCGAACGGACTCGGGCGTCGACATGCGCAGACTCGGGTCGCCGGAGGGGAACAGCGCGCTACGGAGCGAGCGCTGCGCGAGAAACGCGGGGCTCACGTTGCGGGCGGCGACGCCCTGCGCCACCTGGCCGCGGATCACCTCGAGCGCCGCGGCGGGAAGCGCCGGATGCAGCTCGTTGTCGGCCAGCAGCTCGATTGCGCGCTCGAAGTGGCTGGCGAGCGACTGCACGGCGAAGTCGGTCCCGGGAGTCTCGCGGGCACCGATGGCATCGAGCGCCTGCTGAAAGGCGAGCCGATCGAGCCGCTCGCTGCCATAGGGGAGGAGCCTTTCGAGCACCTGGTTGACGCCTTCCTCACCGGGGAGCTCCTCGGTCTCCGGTCGATTGCGGATGTGGCCGAACACGCTGACGGTGTCGCTGACATCCTCGGGCTGCACGATCAGCGTCAACCCGTTCGGCAGCGTGCTGACCTGAGGATGGAGCGTGGAGGGCGGCACGCTGAGGCGCTCGAGCGCACGCGCCGCCCACGCCGGCAATGCCGTGGCGTGTGCTTCGCCGAGTGCGATCGCCTCGTGTCCGCCGAAGCCGCCGCCCCCGCTCACCGGCCGGCCGGAGCCGCGCGGCAGCAGCACCCCGGTTACCGCATGGCCGAGGTCGAGATACTTGCGCGCGACGCGATTGACGTCGGCGACCGTCACCTGCTCGATGCGTCTCAGGTCATCGTCCGGGGAGTCGAGTCCGTAGATCGCGAGCGCATCGGACCAGACGGCCGCGAGCTGACTGATGGAGTTGCGCTGCAGTTGCGCATCGCTTCGTTCCTGGAGCTTGGCCGCGTCGACCAGCTCCGCCGGCACCCCCTCACGCGCGACGCGTGCGAGGATCGCCCGCACGTCGTGCTCGAGCGCATGAGAGTCGCTTCCGGCGGTAAAGGTCACCGCGGCGAACGCCAGGCCCGAGAGGGGCAGCGGTTCGAGCGCGAACTCCGCGCCGACCGCTTTGCCCTGCGGCACCAGACCATAAAGGTCGAAGCGGTGGTTGCTGAGCACGTCCGAGAGCACCTCGAGCGCCGCGAAATCCGCGGAGCGGGGTCCCGGCGTACGCAGCGCGATCATCAGCGTGCCGCTCGGCCGGTCGGTGTCCTCGGTGAAGGAGGTGGGCACGATCGGGCGTGGATGCACCGCCGGCCGCGCCGGCAGGTGTTTTCTCGGGATGTCGCCGAACAGACTCTTCACCAGGGTGAGAGCGGCCTGTGGCTCGACGTTGCCGGCGATCACCAGGATCGCGTTGTTGGGCGCGTACCAGCGGTCGTGGAAGCTGCGCAGCATCGCCGCCGTGGTCTTATCGAAGGAGGGGCGCGTGCCGAGCGCATCGTGCGCGTAGGGAGTGCCGGCGAACAGCCGCGCGCGCAGCTTCGAGTAGAGCACGTAGCCCGGCTCGGAGGAGTCCTGCGCCACTTCCTGCTCGATCGCGCCGCGCTCCTGGCTCCACTCGCCGCTCGAATTGAGAGCTGAGCGCATGCGCAGCGCCTCGATGTGCAGCGCCAGGTCGAGGTCCTCGGCCGGAACCGTGAACAGGTATTGAGTGAGATCCTCGCGCGTGTCGGCGTTGAAGTCGCCCCCGAGCACGCTGCCGATGTCGGCGAGCTGCTCGGCCGTGAGGCCCGGGCTGCCGCGGAACATCATGTGCTCCTCGGCGTGCGCGGTTCCCGGGAAGCCTGGCGGCGCCTCGTCCGAGCCGACCAGATAGTTGACCGAGGTCGTGACGACGGGCGCGAGGGTGTTGCGCACCACGATGACGCGCAGCCCATTGGTGAGCGTGGCGCGCAGCACATCCTCATCCGCAGCGGCGGGTGCCGGCGCCGCGATGGCCAGGGTGGTGAGCGGAACGATGAGGACCGTGAGCGCGCGCAGCAGCCGCATGATGAAACCTCGGTGGGGGGTGCGCAGTATATGCGACCGCTGCGCCTCCGGTGCCCTCAGGGGTTGGGGGCGGGCGCGCCATTTTCTGCCACAAAGGATCCCGACTGCGCTCTCATTGCATCACGGCCGCGGCCTGCGGCGGCGCTGAAATGTCTCTCGTGCCGGAACCAACCGGTCCTAACCAGAAGGAGAGAGACATGAAGCGCAGGGGCACCACACTCGGTCTCGCAGTGGCCGCACTGATCGCGGGAGTCCCCGCCTGGGCAGCCAGCGGGGCGCAGGACGACAAAGGTAAAGCTGAGGATGTTGGCATCGTCACCGGCCTCGCCGTGGGCGCGGCCGCGGCCGGGCCGTTCGGCGCCATCATCGGCGCGGCCGCCGGAGGGCTCCTCGGCGATCGCTTCCACAGGAGCGAAGCTGAGCGCTCGCGCCTCAGCGAGAGCGTCGCGCAGCTCAACGACTCACTCGGGGAGTCGCGCACCCACGGCGCGCAGCTCGAGCAGACGCTCGCCGTGACGGACGAGGTTGGGATGGACGTGAGCTTTCGTACCGACGAGGCGGCCATCAGGGTCGAGGATATGGCGCCGCTCCTGAAGCTCGGGGCGCTGGCGGCCGCCATGCCGGATGCGAAGGTGCGCGTTGCGGGCTACGCCGATCCGCGCGGGTCCGCCGACTACAACGAGGCACTCTCGGCACGGCGCGCCGAAGCGGTCGCCACCGCGCTCGGGCAGGCCGGCCTGGCGCGCGAGCGGCTCATCATCGAGGCACATGGCTGTGGCGAGTCGAGCAGCACCGCGGGCGATCTGGACGCCTATGCGCTCGATCGTCGCGTCACGGTGCGACTCGAGCGGCCGCCGTCGCCGGCGCCGGTGAAGGTGGCGAGCTCGGCGATGGGACTGCCCGGAGTGCGCCCGTGAGCCGGGAGCCACCGGGACTGAAGGCGGGGGCGCCGCGGACTTTCCGGTCCGCGGCGCATCTTCGCGCTAGAATTTCCTGGCACCAGTACCTGAGGGGCGCACTCATGAGCAGCTCCATCGTCCGGCTCGACGGTTCCGTGGAACCCGACGTCTCCGAACCTCCGGGCGAACGCCTGATCGCCGGCACGCCCGAGCTTCGCGTGCAGAACTTCTACACGGACACGAGCCAGCAGTTCTTTGCCGGGCGCTGGTCCGCGACGCGCGGCAAATGGCGGGTGCGCTACAGCGAGAACGAGCTGTGCGTCATGACACGGGGCAGGGTCGTGATCGAGAGCGCCGAGGGCGAGCGCTCGAGCTTCGGTCCCGGCGACGCCTTCGTCGTGCCGGCCGGCTTCAGCGGCACCTGGGAAGTGCTCGAGGACTGCAGCAAGATCTACGCGATCTTTGAAGCGCGCAGCTGACATAACACTCTCGCGCGTTGATGCCCGTCGCAGATCCGCGACGGCCGCCTTCACCTCAAAGGGCAATCGGGCGGAACCTTCAGGAACGTCGCAGTCGGGTTCGTCGTTCCTGGAGGTGTGCCGTGGAAACCATAACTGTCGTCGCCTCGCGCAGCAGCGGTCTGGGGCTTTCGGACGTGGAGATGCTGATCGGCAGCGCGCTGGTGATTGCGCTGCTTGCGTGGACGGTGCTGTCCCGCACCCGCGACTCGCGCGGCCGACACTAACCGCGCTCGGGACCCACTCGCGGCGGCGGGGGCCCGTCTCCTGCGCCCGCCGCATTTCGGCGGGCGACGATCTCGCCCGTCCTGCGCTCCTCGACGGCGGACAGGCCCTTTGGGCCGGCTGATAAAGAAAGTGGACAAATAAGGCCGCCAGGCCGATATTGCCGCCTTTTCTGTCTAGGATATTAAACGATGAGCCTCGACGTCGGTGCACGGCTGCGCAACGTGCGCACCACCTTCGGACTTTCACAACGCGAGCTGGCGCGCCGCGCGGGAGTCACCAACGGACTGATCTCCCTCATCGAGCAAAACCGGGTGAGTCCGTCGGTGAGCTCGCTCAAGAAGGTGCTCGATGGCATACCGATGTCGCTCGCCGAGTTCTTCACGCTCGATCTCTCGGCAACCCCGCAGGCCTTCTTCGGCACCGAGGAGCTGGTCGAGCTCGGCAACAGCGAGCTGTCGCGGCGGCTGGTGGCCGCACAGCGCGGCGGGCGGCAGCTGACTTTGCTTCACGAGCGCTATGCGCCGGGGGCCGCGACCCGCGAGGAGACGCGCGCGCAGCGGGGCGAGGAGGGCGGCGTCGTGATCCGCGGCCGCATCGAGCTAACGGTGGGAGGGGCCACGCGCGTGCTCGGCCCGGGCGAAGCTTATTACTTCGCGAGCCAGCTGCCCCATCGCTTCCGCAATCCCGGACGCGAGGCGTGTGAGATCATCAGCGCCTGCACCCCACCGACCTTCTGAAGCCGCTTCATGAACGCACAACCCGCTCCCATCTCCTGGCACGAGCGCGCCCGCGCCCTCACTTTCCGTACCCAGGCCTTCATCGACGGCCGCTACGTCGATGCCGCCTCGGGCGCCACCTTCGACACGGTCAATCCCGCGACCGGCAAGCTCCTGGCGCGTGTCGCGGCCGGGGACAGCGAGGACATCGATCGCGCAGTCGCCGCCGCGCGCACTGCGTTCCGCAAGGGCGTGTGGGCGCAGCTCCCACCCGCCAGGCGCAAGAAGATCCTGCTGCGCTTCGCGGAGGCCATTTTTGCGAATCGCGAGGAGCTCGCGCTCCTCGAAACGCTCGACATGGGCAAGCCCATCTCCGACAGCCTGAAGGTCGACATCCCATCCGTGGCGCGCTGCCTGCAGTGGTATGCGGAAGCGATCGACAAGGTCTACGACGAGGTGGCGCCGACCGGACCCGGCGCGCTGGCCCTCATCACACGCGAGCCCATGGGCGTGGTCGGCGCCATCGTGCCCTGGAACTATCCATTGCTGATGGCGGCATGGAAGATCGCGCCCATTCTCGCCACCGGCAATTCGCTCGTTCTCAAGCCGTCCGAAAAATCACCCCTGACGGCGCTGCGCGTCGCGGAGCTCGCCGTGGCAGCCGGCATTCCCGCCGGCGTTCTCAACGTGGTGCCGGGATTCGGGCATACGGCCGGCAAGGCGCTCGCGTTGCACATGGACGTCGACTGCATAGCCTTCACCGGCTCGACCGCGACCGGCAAGCTCGTGATGCAGTACGCCGCGCAGTCGAACCTCAAGCGCGTGTCACTCGAGTGTGGCGGCAAGTCGCCCAACATCGTGCTCGCCGACTATCCGGACGTCGAGAAGGTCGCCACCGCCGCCGCCGCCGCCATCTACTCCAACCAGGGCGAGATGTGCTCGGCGGGCTCGCGGTTGCTGCTGCAGGAGGGGATCAGGGAGGCGGTGCTGGAGAAGGTGCAGGCGATCAGCCGCAGCCTCGCGCCCGGCGATCCGCTCGATCCGGACACGCGGCTCGGCGCCATCGTCGATGAGACGCAGATGAAGCGCGTGCTCGGCTACATCGACGCCGGGCGCAGTGCCGGGGCACGGGTGCGCGTCGGCGGGCAGCGGGTTCGCACCGACAGTGGCGGCTATTTCGTCGAGCCGACCGTATTCGACGGTGTGAAGCCCACCATGTCGATCGCCCGCGAGGAGATCTTTGGCCCCGTGCTTTCGGCCATCACCTTCAAGACGGTGGAGGAGGCGATCGAGATAGCCAACGATGTCGTTTACGGGTTGGCGGCGGCGATCTGGACCCGCGACATCACCACGGCACATCGGGTGGCGCGTGCGCTGCGCGCCGGTACCGTGTACGTCAACTGTTACGACGCCGACGATCTGACCGTGCCCTTCGGTGGCTTCAAGCAATCCGGGATGGGTCGCGACAAGTCGTTGCACGCGCTGGAGAAGTACACCGAGCTGAAGTCTACGTGGATAGATTTGACGTGAGCGGCGGCCCGCGCGCGTGTCCCCGCCACTTCTCAAGTTCCTCGCGAGCGCGCCGCGCGGGCTCGCGGATCTTTTGGCGCGCGAGCTCGAGTCCTGTGGTGCTCTCGAGCTGCGCGAGCGCTCGGCCGGCGTCGCCTTCGCCGGCACGCTCGAGAGCGCGTACCGCGCCTGCCTGTGGTCACGCACCGCCAACCGGGTGTTCCTCGAGATCGCGCACTTCGAGGCGCGCGACATCGCGGCGTTCGACGCCGCGGTGCGGCGTGTCGACTGGACTGCGCATCTGAAGGCCGGCGCGACGCTCGCCTGCGACTTCAGCGGCCGCCACCCCGCGATCACTCATACGCACTTCGGAGCGTTGAAGCTCAAGGACGGCATCGTCGATGCGCTGCGCGCGGCCACCGGCGCGCGTCCGGACGTGGCGGTGGTGCGTCCCGACGTGCGCGTCCATGCGCACGCGCGCGGCAGCGAGATCACGCTGGCGCTCGATCTTGCGGGCGAGAGCCTGCACCGGCGCGGCTACCGGGGTGCCGCCGGTGAGGCACCGCTCAAGGAGAACGTGGCCGCCGGAATGCTGCTGCGTGCCGGATGGGATGTGCTGGCGGGCGAGGGCGCGGAGTTCCTCGATCCGCTGTGCGGCTCGGGCACGCTGGTGATCGAGGCCGCCCTCATGGCACTCGATCGCGCCCCCGCGCTCGAGCGCGATTACTTCGGTTTTCTCGGTTGGGGCGGCCATGACCCGGCGCTGTGGGAGCGGCTGCGATCGCAGGCCCGGGAGCGCAGCCGCGCGGTCGCGCCAGATGGCGTGAGGCTGCGCGGCACGGATCGCGACGGGCAAGCGATCGTCAGCGCGCGCGCCAACGCGCTGCGGGCGGGAGTTGGGGAGGCGGTGCAGTTCGAGGTGGGCGAGCTGCGCGATGCCGCACCGCGCGCCGCGCAGCGGGGCCTGCTCGCCACCAATCCCCCCTACGGGGTGCGACTCGAGGATCGCGAAGCGGCTCGTGCCGTGCACCGCGAGCTCGGTGCGGTGCTGCGCGAGCGCTTTCGGGGCTGGAGCGCTGCAGTGCTCACCGGTGCGCCCGATCTCGGCAGGGAGCTGGGCCTGCGGGCTCATCGCACGCACGCACTGTGGAACGGCGGGATCGAATGCCGCCTGCTGCGCATCCGCGTCGAGGAGGAGAGTGCGCGCACCCCGGGCACGCTCGGCAAGGGACTCGCTCCCCTGAAGGACACTCCCGGGGCGCAGATGTTCGCCAACCGTTTGACCAAGAACCTCAAGCGCCTGCGCAGCTGGGCCTCCCGATTCGGCGTCTCCTGCTACCGCCTCTACGACGCCGATATGCCCGAGTATGCCTTCGCGATCGATCTTTACCGCACGCTCGACCCGGAGGCGGACTGGCTGGTCGTGCAGGAGTACGCGGCGCCGGCGGAGATCGAGGCCGAGGCCGTGCGCCGCCGCCGCGGCGAAGTGCTGGCCACGCTCCCGGAGGTCACCGGGATTGCGCCCGAGCGCATCCGCCTGCGCACCCGGCGCCGCACGCGCCGCGGCGAGCAGTACCAGAAAGTCGGGGAACGCGAGCACTTCCAGGTGGTGGCGGAGGGCGGCCTCAGGTTCTATGTCAACTTCGATGACTATCTCGACACGGGCCTGTTCCTCGATCAACGGATGACGCGCGCGCGGCTGCGCCTGGCGGCGCATGGCCGGCGCTTTCTCAACCTGTTTGCGTACACCGGCAGCGCCACCGTCTACGCGGCGGCCGGTGGAGCGCTCGAGACCCTCTCGGTCGATCTGTCGCGCACTTATCTCGAATGGGCCGAGCGCAATCTGGTCCTCAACGCGCTCGCGAGTCCCGCCCATGCCTTCGCTCAGGCCGACTGCCGCGAGTGGCTCGCCCATGCAGCGCGCGAGGCGCGGCGCTTCGACCTGGTGTTCCTCGCGCCTCCGACCTTCTCGAACTCCAAGCGGATGGAGGGGGTGCTGGACGTGGAGCGCGATCACCCCGAGCTCATCGAGGCATGCGCGCGGGTGCTCGCTCCCCAGGGGCTGATCGTCTTCTCGACCAATGCCCGACGCTTCCACCTGGCAGAAGCGCTCGAGGAGCGTTACGAGGTGGCCAACGTCTCGGGGGCGACGCTACCCGAGGATTTCGCGCGCAATCCGCGCATTCACCGCACTTATGAGCTACGGTTGCGCCGGCCGGCCTGAGCGGCGCTTTACAGAGCGCCGCCACTCAGGTAGGAAACTCAGCAGTTCGTGACAAGGTGAACGGAGAATCCAGCATGGGGTCCCAGGTCCGCCCCGCACCGGTGGTGGCAATCGTCGGAGCGACGGGCGCGGTCGGAGTGGAGATGATCGGCTGCCTCGAGCGGCGGCGTTTTCCTCTGAAGGAGCTGCGCCTGTTTGCCTCGCCGCGCTCGGCGGGCAAGCAGCTCGAGTTCCGCGGCGCGCCGATAACGGTGAGCGAGCTCACCGAGAGCAGCTTCGATGGCGTCGATATCGCGCTGTTCTCCGCCGGCAGCGCCACCTCCAAGCGCTTCGCCCCCCTCGCGGTACGCGCGGGTGCGGTCGTGATCGACAATTCGTCGGCCTTCCGCATGGATCCGGCGGTGCCGCTGGTGGTGCCGGAGATCAACCCGCAGGCCATCGCTGAGCACCGCGGGATCATCGCCAATCCCAACTGCACCGCCATCATCTCCGTCACTCCCCTTTGGCCCGTCCACAAGGTGAACCGCATCGTGCGGCTGCTCATCTCGAGCTACCAGTCGGCCTCGGGGGCGGGAGCTGCGGCGATGGAGGAGCTGCGCGAGTCGACGCGCGCCTACCTCGAAGGGCGGCCCTACGAGCCGCGCGTGCTGCCGCACCCTTATGCCTTCAACGTCTTCAGCCACAATACGCGCATCGATCCGGCGAGTGGCTATAACGAGGAGGAAGTCAAAGTCAGGGAGGAGGCGCGCAAGATCTTCGGCGAGCCGGACATGCGGGTCGCCGCGACCTGCATCCGGGTACCGGTGCTGCGGGCGCACTCGGTTTCGATCACCTTTGAGTGCGCGCGCCCCATCGCGGAGGAGGAGGTGCGTCGTGTCATCGCCGATGCGCCCGGTGTGAAGCTCGTCGACGACCGCGAACGCAACTATTTCCCGATGCCGCGTGATGCCTCGGGGGGCGATGCGATTCTGGCCGGGCGCATCCGTCAGGACATCAGTGACCCGAGCGGGCGCTCGATCTCTCTTTTTGTGGCGGGGGATCAGCTGCTGAAGGGCGCGGCGCTCAACGCGGTGCAGATCGCCGAGGCGCTCTGAGCCAATTGCCGCCCGAGGACTAAGCCTCCGGCTTCGAGTCCCACTTCGGCCGCATCTCGCGGCCCCACTTCTTCGGATCCTGCTCGTGCATGCGCTGCATGTCCCGGGCTGTCTGCGGATGCTCCTTCAGGACATGCGCGGTCATGGTCTTCACCATCTCATCCCAGGACGGCGCCGACAGTCGCTCCTCGCAGGGGCCGCCTAACTCCTTGCAGGTCATCGTCTTCATGGGATGAGAGTCTGCCGATGTGAGCCGGCGGCGCTGTCAGAGCCTGACGAGAAGGGCGGTCAGAAAGAAGGAAAGCACGTTCGACAGGTGCCCTCGCTCAAGGCGGGGCAGACCGCCGCGGCTTCGTGAAAGGAACCAGGGCCGGCACCTCTTCGCTGAACTTCTCGTACTGACCCGGAAACGTCTGGCGCATGAAGCGCTCTTCGGCGCGCAGCTTCACGATGAATGCCGCGGTGATGATGGCGAGCCCCAGCGCCGCGCGCAGCGTGCCCGAGCAGATCGCGGTACCGAGCACCCCCGCGAGGATGCCGGTGTAGATCGGGTGGCGCACGTAGCGGTAGGGCCCGCTGCGGATCAGCTCATGGCCCTCTTTGACCGTCACATTGCCGCTCCAGTTGCGCCCGAGGTGCACGCGCGCCCAAACCGAGAAGGCCAATCCGCTCAGCAGCACCATGAGTCCGGCGAGGTAAGGGAGCATCGCGCGTGGCCACAGACGCAGATCCAACGCCTCCCCCCAGGGCGCGCGGTGCCACGCGAGCAGCAGTCCGCCTGCCACGAGAGCCAGCATGTAGGTGAGTCGCGAGGTGACGGACTCACGGCGCTGCGTCGGCTTGTTGCCGACCGCCGCGATGAGCCAGTAGAGCGCCCACGCGACCCACACCCACACGATGATGTGGCGGTAAAGCTGCGGATCGTGCCTCATGGCGGGCTCTTGTCGGGGCGCGGCGCACGCCTCATAACAGGTCCTTCAGCCGGTAATACAGCATCGCCAGCACCAGCGCCGGACGACGCAGCGCCGCGCCGCCCGGAAAATTGGCATGCGGGATGCGCGCGAATACGTCGAAGCGCGAGGCGGTGCCGGCGACCGCTTCCGCGACCAGCTTCCCGGCGATGCCGGTAAGGGCGATGCCGTGGCCCGAGAAGCCCTGCAGGAAATACACATTGGGCGCAAGGCGCCCGAAATGCGGGGCGCGATTGAGCGTAATGTCGACCTCGCCTCCCCAGGCGTAGTCGATGCGCGCACCCTGGAGCTGCGGGAAGACGCGCAGCATGCGCGCGCGCGTGGCCGAAGGCGCATCGAATGACTTGAGCCCCGAGTAGTTGACGCGACCGCCGAACAGCAGCCGATGGTCGGCCGAGCGACGGAAGTAGTCGAGCACCCAGTTCATGTCGGAAAGCGCGGAGTTGTCGGGGAGGAGTTGCCGCGCCCGCGCCGCGCCCAGTGGCTCGGTGGCGACGATATAGGTGGCGACCGCCATGATCTTGCGGGCGAGCGCCGGCGCCATCGCGCCCAGGTAGACGTTACCGCACAGCACCAGGTGGCGCGCGCGCACCTCGCCTCGAGCGGTGGCGATGCGCACTTTGCCGGCCGCTGCCTGCGCGGAGCTGAGGGCGCGCGTACCCTCGAAGATGCGCACGCCGAAGCTCTCCGCCGCCGCCGCAAGTCCCAGCGTGTAGTTGAGCGGATGCAGATGCCCGCTGTTGGAATCATAGAGCGCGCCGCCATAGCGGGCGGTTGCGACCCGCTCGCGCAGCTCCTCGCGCGAGAGGTAGCGGGCACTCGTGTAGTCATAGGTCTCGGCGAGCTCGGCGAGCTCGGCGTGCAGCTCCCGCTCATGGCGCGGCTTGACCGCCGCGAGCAGGTAGCCATTCGCCCGATCGCAGTCGATGCGGAAGCGCTCGATCAGTGAGCGCATCAGCGTCAGTCCCTCGACCGAGACGTCCCACACGGCACGCGCGTCGGCGGCGCCTATGGCGCGCCTGAGCTTCGCCTGACCGGCGGCCACGCCGAAGATCGCCTGTCCGCCGCTGCGACCCGAGGCGCCCCAGCCGATCCGGTGCTCCTCCAGCAGGACCACCGACAGGCCGCGCTCGGCGAGGTGGAGCGCCGCGGAGCACCCCGCGATGCCACCGCCTACGACGCACACGTCACTGTCGTGCGTGCCCTCCAGCATGGGGCGCGCCGGGGCGGGCCGGGCGGAGGCCGCATAGTAGGAGTTGATATGGGCCTCGCCTGGCACCGCCTGTGGCTCCCGTGTGTTTAGGATATTTGGACGCCCGGAGGGCGTGCGGGCGGGGAGGATAGCGAGCCGACACGGCCCTCGGCAAATCGGGCAGGCACCGCATTAGGTCGAAAGGGGGGAGTTATGCCCGTGCTTTGGCCCCTACCGCACCTGCATGCGCGCTGGTAAGCGGAGGCTTCCGGCGGGCGGCTGTGGTCTAATAGGCGCACTTACCGGAGATTCTGACGGCAGGGTTTGTTTAGAATATTAAACACCTTGCCCAGTAAGCCGTCATGTCCGCCCGCCCGCTCATTGGCATTCCCGCCGACCGCCGCATGGTCGGCGCGCACCCCTACCACATGGTGGGGGAGAAGTACGCGCGCGCGGTGCTGGATGCGGCGCAGGGTGCCCCGCTCCTGATTCCTCCACTCGCCGAGGAGCTCAAGCTCGATGAGCTGCTCGAGCGGCTGGATGGGCTGCTCTTCACCGGCAGCCCCTCGAACGTCGAGCCGCACCACTACGACGGGCCGCCGAGTGCTCCGGGGACGCTGCACGATCCGGCGCGCGATGCGACCACGCTCCCGCTCATACGCCGGGCGGTCGAGCACGGGGTGCCGGTGTTCGGCATCTGCCGGGGATTCCAGGAGATGAATGTGGCCTTCGGCGGCACGCTCCACCAGAAGCTGCACGAGGTGCCCGGCTACCTCGACCATCGCGACGACGAGACGCAGCCGCTCGAGGTGCAATACGGGCCTGCGCACGAGGTGCGGCTCGAGCCGGGCGGGATGTTGCTTGCGCTGGCCGCGAGCGACCGCATCAGCGTGAACTCCCTCCACAGTCAGGGAATCGAGCGGCTGGGAGAGCCACTCGCGGTCGAGGCGCGTGCCCCCGACGGGGTCATCGAGGCCTTTCGCGTGAGCGCCGCGCGCAGCTTTGCCCTTGCCGTGCAATGGCACCCCGAGTGGCGGGTCATGACGAATCCATTTTCGCGCGCACTGTTCGCTGCCTTCGGGCAGGCGGCGGTCGAGCGCTCCAGACTCAAGTGAAAGGCGACATATGGTGAGCGAGATCCGGCAGTTCTTCCGCGATCACGGCATCTCCGAGGTCGAGGCGATCATTCCGGACATGGCCGGGATCGCCCGCGGCAAGATCATGCCCGCGGAAAAGTTTGCCGAGGACGGCGGCATGCGGCTGCCCGAGAGCGTGTTCCTGCAGACCGTGACGGGCGACTACCCGCCGGAGACCGGCGATGCCATGAGCCCGGCGGAGATCGACATCGTCCTCAAGGCGGACTCCAAGACCGTGCGCCGCGTGCCGTGGGCCGCCGAGCCGACCGCCCAGGTCATTCATGACTGCTTCTACTCCGACGGCCGCCGGGTATCGATGGCGCCGCGTCACGTGCTGCGCAACATCCTCGAGCTCTATGCGCAGCGGGGCTGGGACCCGGTGGTGGCTCCCGAGCTCGAGTTCTATCTGGTGGAGCAGAACAAGGACGCGGACTATCCGCTGAAACCCCCGGTGGGGCGCTCGGGACGAGCCGAGCCCGGCCGCCAGTCCTACAGCATCGCAGCCGTCAACGAGTTCGACCCGCTGTTCGACGACATCTACCAGTTCTGCGAGGACCAGGATATCGAGATCGACACCCTGATCCACGAGGACGGTCCGGCGCAGATGGAGATCAACCTGATCCACGGCCAGCCGCTCGACCTCGCGGACCAGGCGTTTCTCTTCAAGCGCACGGCGCGCGAGGCCGCACTGCGGCACAAGATGTACGCCACCTTCATGGCGAAGCCCCACGCCAAGGAACCCGGCAGCGCCATGCACATTCACCAGAGCGTGGTGGACGTGAAGACGCGCAAGAACATCTTCTCAAACCCCGACGGCACGCCCTCGGCGCTGTTCTTCAACCACATCGGCGGATTGCAGCGCTACCTGCCTGCGGCGATGGCGCTGTTCTGCGCCAATGTGAACTCCTACCGCCGCCTGACGCGCTACCTGTCCGCGCCCATCAACGTGCACTGGGGCTATGACAACCGCACCGCGGGGCTGCGCGTGCCGATGTCCGATGCCCAGGCACGCCGTGTGGAGAACCGCGTCGGCGGCGCCGACGCCAATCCCTACATCGCGATCGCGGCCTCGCTCGCCTGCGGCTATCTCGGAATGGTCGAAGGCATTCAGCCTTCCGATCCGATCGTCGGCAGCGCTCATGATTTGCCTTTCGGGCTCCCACGGTCGCTCGATGAGGCGCTGCGTGAGCTGCGCGCCTGCGAGCCGCTGGTGAAGCTGCTCGGAGAGCCGTTCGTCGAGGCCTTCACCATCGTCAAGGAAGCCGAGTACGAGGTGTTCCTGCAGGTGATCAGCTCCTGGGAGCGCGAGCATCTGCTGTTGAATGTTTAGCGGCCGCGCACGCTTTGCCGGGATCTTTCCGCGGCCGGGCCCCTATATAAGAATGAGTGAGTGACCAGCGTTCCCCGATTCCTGCTCGCCGCAGGCGCCCTGGCTGCGTGGCTGGCTGCCGGCGCCGGCTGCTCGGGCCGGGCGGCGCACGCCAGCCGCGCGAGCGAGTCGGAGAAAGTCCTCAACGTCTACAACTGGTCAGATTACATTCAGCCGAGCGTCATCGCCGACTTCGAGAAGGAGTACGGCATCCATGTCAACTACGACGTGTTCGACGCCAACGAGATCCTCGAGACCAAGCTTCTCACCGGGCACACCAACTACGACATCGTGGTTCCTTCGGCGGCTTTTCTCGAGCGCCAGCTCCAGGCCGACATCTACCAGAAGCTCGACAAGTCGCAGCTGCCGAACCTTGTGAACGTCGATCCGGACGTGGCGCGCGCCGTGGCGCTCTACGATCCGGGTAACCAGTACAGTGTCGACTACATGTGGATCACCTCCGGCGTCGGCTACAACGTCGCCGCGATCCGCGCCCGCATGCCCGATGCCCCGATCGACAGCTGGCGCATGCTGCTCGACCCGGCGGTGGCAGCGCACTTCAGGGACTGCGGCATCTCGGTTCTCGATGCCGCCTCCGAGGTGGTCGCCACGGTCCTCCTCTATCTGGGCCGCAACCCCAACAGCGACTCGCCCGCGGACCTCAAGGCCGCCGAGGCGGTGCTGCGGGCGATACGTCCCGACATCCGCTACGTCGATTCCTCGCGCTACATCGACATGCTCGCCAACGGCGACATCTGTCTCGCGCTCGGCTGGTCGGGGGACGTCAAGCAGGCCCACGACCGCGCTCAGGAGGCGGGCCGCGGCGTCATCGCCTATTCGATCCCCAGGGAGGGCGCCATCGCCAACTATGACGTGCTGGCGATTCCGGCGGACGCCCCGCACGTGCACAACGCGCACCTCTTCATCAACTTTCTGCTGCGCCCGGACATTGCCGCGCGCAACTCCAACCTCATCAAATACGCCAATGCCGTGCTGCCAGGCATCCAGCCGCTCGATCCCGAGGTGGCGAATGACTCCGGGGTCTATCCGCCGCCCGCGGTGCGCGCGCGGCTGACTCCCGAGCGCCCCCGACCGGCCGCCTATCAGCGGCTTCTCACCCGCATGTGGACGCGGTTCAAGACCGGAAGGTAACTTTCGCCCGTGAGCGCTGACTCATCCAGACCCGCCCCCGCGGCTGCCGCCGCGGACCCCGCCTACGTGCGCATCCGCGGGGTGAGCAAGAAATTCGGCGACTTCACCGCCGTCGACCAGGTCTCGCTCGACATCCGCCGCGGCGAGATCTTTTGTCTCCTCGGCGGGTCGGGCTCCGGCAAGACGACGCTGCTGCGGATGCTGGCGGGATTTGAGACGCCGACCGCCGGCAGCATCGAGCTCGACGGGCGCAAGCTCAATGGCGTGCCGCCCTACGAGCGCCCCGTCAACATGATGTTCCAGTCCTACGCGCTCTTTCCGCACATGAGCGTCGAGCGCAACGTCGGCTTCGGGCTCGAGCAGGAGCGTCTCGGGCGCGATGCGGTGCGTCGCCAGGTGGGCGAGATCCTCGAGATCGTGAAGATGAGCGGTTACGGCGCGCGCAAGCCCCACCAGCTCTCGGGCGGCCAGCGGCAGCGCGTGGCGCTGGCGCGCGCGCTGGTGAAGCGGCCCAAGCTCCTGCTGCTCGATGAGCCGCTCGCAGCGCTCGACCGCAAGCTCCGCGAGCACACGCAGTTCGAGCTGCTCAACATCCAGCAGCGCCTCGGCGTGACCTTCATCGTGGTGACGCACGATCAGGAGGAGGCCATGACGCTCGGCACGCGCCTCGGGGTCATGAACCAGGGACGGATCGTGCAGGTGGGGACACCTTCGGACATCTACGAGTCTCCCGCCACGCGCTTCGTCGCCGACTTCATCGGCTCGGTCAACCTGTTTGCGGGCGAGGTGTCCGAGAACGGCGCCGAGGGGCTGTGCATCCGCAGCGCCGACCTCGGCTGCACGGTGCGCGCCGTGCGCGCGAGCGGGGGCGTCAGCGGCGCGACGGTGTGGACAGCCATCCGCCCGGAGAAGATCCAGATCACGCGCGACCGCCAAGCGGGCGAAACCGCCGGCGAGAACCTGACGCGCGGCACGGTGAGCGAGATCGCCTACATGGGCGACATGTCGATTTATCTGGTGCGCCTCGATTCGGGGAGCATGCTGCGGGTGACGCTGCCCAACGTGCGGCGCGGCACCGAGCGTCCCATTGCCCGTGAGGAGCGGGTGTGGCTCTCCTGGCACGGCTCGAGTCCCGTGGTGCTCACGGAGTAGGGCGCCCCGTGCGTTTCTCACTGGCCGCGGGCCGACGGCTCATCTCGGGGGTGCCGACCCTGTGGCTGCTGGTGCTGTTCCTCATCCCGTTCGTCATCGTATTCCGCATCTCCTTCTCCGAGGTGCGCCTCGCGATACCGCCCTACACCCCGCTCTTCAGCTGGCGTCACGGCGCGCCGCACTTCGAAGTCCACTGGTCGGCGTATTCGTTCCTCTTTACCGATCCTCTGTACGTGAGCTCCTACCTCTATTCGCTCAAAGTGGCCGCGGTCTCGACACTGTGTTGCCTGGCTCTGGGCTATCCGATGGCCTACGCCATCGCGCACGCGCGGCCCGCGACCCGCCCGCTGCTGCTGATGCTGATCGTGCTGCCGTTCTGGACTTCCTTTCTGCTGCGGGTCTATGCCTGGATCGGCCTCCTCAAGAACAACGGGGTCATCAATAACGTGCTGCTGTACCTGGGCGTGATCCACGAGCCGCTGGCGCTGCTGCAGACCGACTTCGCGGTGTACATCGGCATCGTGTACTCGTATCTGCCGTTCATGATCCTGCCGCTGTACGCGAACCTCGAGAAGCACGACGTGGCGCTTCTCGAGGCGGCGGCGGACCTCGGCGCCCGGCCTCTGCGCGCATTCCTGCGCGTGACGCTGCCGCAGTCGCTTGCCGGCATCGCCGCCGGCTCGCTCCTGGTGTTCATTCCGGCGGTGGGCGAGTACGTGATCCCGACGCTCCTCGGCCGCACCGACCAGCTGATGATCGGGCGGGTGCTGTCGGATGAGTTCTTCGAGAATCGTGACTGGCCGGTGGCGAGCGCGGTCGCGATCGTCATCCTGCTGCTGCTCGTCGTGCCGATCCTGCTCTTCCAGCGGGTCGAGCGCCGGCAGATGGAGAGCGCGCAGTGAAGACCCATGGCCTCTTCTCGCGGGTGATGCTGGTTGCGGGTCTGGTGTTCCTGTACGTGCCGATCGTCTCCATGATCGTCTTCTCCTTCAATTACTCGCGCCTGGTCACGGTGTGGGATGCGGCGCGCTCGCCGACGCTTCGCTGGTACGTCGCGCTCGTCCACAACGAGCAGATCCTCGCGGCGGCCTGGCTCTCGCTGCGCATTGCGGTGATCGCAGCAAGCTGTGCGGTGGTGCTCGGGACGCTCGCGGGCGTGTCGCTGGCACGTTTCGGCGCCTTTCGCGGCCGCATGCTGCTGGCGGGCATGGTCACCGCTCCCATCGTCATGCCCGAGGTCATCACGGGACTCTCGCTCCTGCTGCTGTTCGTAGCCATGGCGCAGCTGATCGGCTGGCCGAAGGGGGTCGGGGCGGTCACCATCGCGCTCGCCCACATCACTTTCTGCATGGCCTATGTCACTATCGTGGTGCAGTCGCGGCTCGCCGGGTTCGACGAGTCGCTCGAGGAGGCTGCCATGGACCTCGGCGCTCGCCCGCTCAAGGTTTTCCTGCGCATCACGCTGCCGCTCATAATGCCAGCGCTGGCCTCCGGCTGGCTGCTGGCGTTCACGCTCTCCTGGGACGACCTCGTCATCACGCAATTCGTCGCCGGCCCGGGCTCGAGCACGCTGCCGATGGTGGTCTTCTCCAAGGTGCGCTTCGGCGTGACGCCCGACGTGAATGCACTGGCGACCATCCTGGTGCTGCTGGTCGCGACCGGCATTGCAATCTCGACGCTCTGGGTGCGTCATCAACAGCGCCGGCGCGAGCGCGATCTGCAGCTCGCGGCCGCCGCGAATCTGTGAGGAGCGGATGTGACACGCAACGTCCTCGGAATCGATGTGGGGGGATCCTCGGTGAAGGCGGCCCTCGTGGACGTGGACTCGGGACGGCTCACCGGCGGGCTGATCTCCGCCCCGACCCCGCAGCCCTCGACGCCGAAGGCGATGATGCCGGTTCTTGCCTCGCTCGCCGCGCGGCTGCCGGGAGCCGAGGGCGGGGTCGGCATCGCATTCCCGAGTGTCATCAAACAGGGGACGGCGCGCACCGCCGCCAACGTGGACCACGGCTGGATCGGCACCGACGGTGCGGCGCTCGCCGCGCGCGCGCTCGGCCGGCCGGCGCTGTTCCTCAACGACGCCGACGCCGCCGGCGTTGCCGAGATGCGCTGGGGAGCCGGGCGCGGCTTCGGCGGTACGGTGATCATGGTGACCCTGGGGACCGGCATCGGCACGGCGCTCTTCGTCGACGGCAGGCTCTACCCCAACGCCGAGCTGGGGCATCTGGAGCTGCGGGGGATGGACGCGGAGAAATGGGCCTCGGCGCGGGTGCGAACCGCCGAGCGGCTCGACTTTCCGGAGTGGAGCGCGCGGGTGAACGAGTACCTGAGGCGCCTGTACGAGCTCCTGTGGCCGGACCTCTTCATCCTCGGCGGCGCGGTGAGCGAGCGCTTTGCGGAGTTCGCGCCTCTCCTGCGCTCGGAGGCGCAGCTGCGTCCCGCGCACTTCGCGGGTCAGGCCGGAGTGGTCGGCGCCGCCATGGCGGCTGCCGAAGCGGACCTCTGAAGCGGCCTCACCGGGCGGGCAGGGCTGCAGCGTGAGGAGCAAGCTTCCCGAGGTCGGCACCACGATCTTCACGGTCATGTCGCGGCGCGCCCGCGAGCTCGGCGCGCTGAATCTCGGGC
>Ga0070735_10001633_pt1 | contig 21264 bp, 22 predicted proteins | sample Coa_R1_FD_66443 | JGI IMG/M metagenome (GOLD analysis project Ga0070735, IMG submission 66443) | Surface soil microbial communities from Centralia Pennsylvania, which are recovering from an underground coalmine fire - Coalmine... | ecosystem: Environmental > Terrestrial > Soil > Unclassified ... | reverse complement strand
AGCGCGCCTTGTGCGCACGAAGCACACGGGTCATTGTGCAAAAATGCATCTCGACCGCCCTGGACTTTAGCTGATCTCCGTTTCCCGGGACTGCTCTTCCCCGATCTTGCCGCAGCAAGCTGGCGGAGTGCGGGGCTTTATCGGTCCCGGCCACGTCTGCACAGTGATGGGCTTTCAAGAATATGAGGAGTTAACCAAGGAGTTCCGCGTTCCAATCGTCGTCGGTGGGTTCGAACCAGTGGATCTGCTTGAGGCAATCGCGATGTTGGTCGCACAGATCGAGGAAGGGTACGCGGAGATCGAAAACCAGTACTCGCGGTCCGTAAATTACGAAGGGAACATCGCTGCGCAACGCATCCTGCGTGAAGTGTTTGAGGGTTCCGGTCGTAAATGGCGGGGCATCGGATCCATTGAGGGCAGCGGCTACCGGCTGCGCGATGAATACGCCGCATTCGACGCCGAGCGCGTGTTCGGATTGGAGGACTTGAGCGGGTGACCTTGCGAGAAATCCGCGCTGCAATCGCTAGCGCGATCTGCGGGTCACGGTACTCGTCGACATACTTCAGGGCATGCCTCCTTGTCGTTCTTCGGGAGCGAGTCCCTCATCCTGGAGCGAGCCGATCTGTCTCAGATACCGATAGGTTCGCGCGGCCTGGTTCTTCATCAACCCGTGAAATCGCGAAACCGACATGGACCAGCACAAAATCTCCAGGCTCGACCTCCGGTGTGAAGCCAGGTTAACCGTCTTCCGCACACCGCAGAAATCGACATTACCGGTACGGAAGGCTGGGTCTCCGTCTTCAACATTGAGAACTTTCCCAGGAACGGCCAGACACATAGGTCTCCACAGGAAGTGCAAATCTAGGCCCATATTGACGCTAAAATCGGCGCAATTCAAGACATGGGCATTTCTCAAAAGCGCGCAGTGTGTGAAATGGATTTCACCAGGCCTGGGCGTGGGGTGATTCCACCCAACTGAGTCATAAACCGCAGAAGATCAGGGCAGCTCCGCCGCAGGCGGGCATCACAGCGCACCGGCGCCGGTACAGAGATCAGGCGCGCTGGCAGATTCCGGAGTCGGCCTTCGTCGGATCCCGCAGCAGTTGCCTGACTTTGGGTTCTGTCAGCGCGAGATATATTGCGCTCGCTTCCATCATTTCTCTCTCGCGTTCCAGGCGCGCCGCGCAAGGAAAGAGAACGTTGTTCTCCAGGTGGATATGCATGTGCATATCGGTCTGCAGCGCTTGCAGCTCCTCGTAGAGCTCACGAAGCTTGTGGCAGGCATTCTCGGGTAGATCGTACCCGTAAGTCAGATCGCGCATCTCGTCCAGGTATTGCGCGGCCAAATCATGGTCGCGCTCCAGCATCGAAACCGAGTTGCGCACGGAGCCGAATTGCGGTTTCGCGACCGGGCGACCGCTGCCCCCTACAGTACCCATGTTCATGATCGCCGGGAACAGAACATGCTCTTCCAGGCCCATGTGCTGTTCCAGTTCGTCCCGAAGATGCGTGAACACGCGTTTTAGCGGAAAGAGGGAGTCCGGCCGCTTCGTCCCGTGGACGTCGCTCATGTCTTCCATCATCCGCTCGATCGAAACCAGCTCCCGATGCAGCCAGGCGTGATGCCGGTCAAGGATGTGATGGACCAGCTTCCATAACGGCGCCGTGCTCCAATCCGAGCTGCCGGAGCCTTGCTCGACGCTAACCCGCTCGATTTCTTCCATCACATCTTGCGCTCGGGCGCCAGCCACACGGCAGGCCTCCGCAAGTGGGTGCTTTCCTCCGAAGCTGTAGTCGATATGGTGTTCTTCAAGCACCCGCGCAGCGGCGAACTCTGCCGCGATCTCCCCCACCGTCTTTTCATCGTCTAGTGTCATTTTCGTTCTCGCTTATACGGCGTGTTTGCAACTGAGCCTCCAGTGAAACCTCGGTCTTTGCAACGAGTTTCTCGAATGTTATTCATCCTCCTGAGTGAGATCGCGATCCGATCAGCGTCATTTCACCCACCCGTAATTCCTGCTTGGGGCAATGGATAGATAAATAAACCAGGCGAATGGCCACCTAGTTGCATTCTTGAAGCGCTCTAAGGGGGTGTCAAGCCATGCCAGAGTTTCATCACATCCTTTTTCCGGTTGACTTTTCCGGCCAATGCCGCACGGTGCGCCCGTTCGTAGAGTGAATGGTGCAGCGATTCCGCTCCAAGCTCACGCTTATGCACGTCATCCAAATCCCGACAGGCTGGTACGGAGGGATCGACGGCGGGTGCCCGATCCTGTTCGATGTGTCCGAGATGGAGGAGGCGGCCAGGAACAAACTGAATGTTTTCCTAGCCCCTTCGGATGGGGTCGCGGACAAGGTCGTCAAAGTGGGCGATCCTGCGGCGGAGGTCCTCCAATTTGCAGAACAGAATCAAGTCGACCTCGTCGTAATGCCGACGCACGGCTATGGGAAATTCCGCAACCTTTTGCTCGGTTCAGTGACGGCAAAAGTACTGCATGATGCCAAATGTCCTGTCTGGACGGCGGCGCATACAGAGGATCCCGCCGTGCTGAATCATTTTGATTGCAAGGACGTCATAGGGGCCATAGACCTGACTCCGGAGAGCGCCGTCCTCATTCGGCGCTACGCAGAGCTCGCCCGCGAGTTTAATGCAAAGCTCAGGCTGGTTCATGCCGTGCCCGGCGCGAACCCCGACACAGCATATAGTCTGGATTTCGACTTTCGGCACTTCCTTCTTCAGGCTGCACGCGAAAAGGCCGCACGACTGCAAGCCGAAGCCGGCACTAATCTCGAAGTCTGCCTGGAAGGAGACGCTGTTTCAAAAGTCGTTCGGGCGGCAGCGCTGCATCATGATGCCGATTTAGTTTTGCTCGGTCGCGGGACGATGCCGGAAAAATTCGGCCAGCTTCGGACCAACGCCTGTGCCATCATTCGAGACGCGCCATGCCCCATTCTGAGCGTATAAACACAGGTTTGTGGAAGGCTTATCACGATGAGTCAAGGGCGTGAGATTCGCTGCTACGATTACGTCAACCATCCCTATGCGCAGGTCCGTGATGCGTTGAGGGAGGACGCGCTTGCGGTGTTCCAGTCGGCCACCAAAGCCGCCGCTTCTCGCGCGCGGTCGATCGCCTCCGAGTTACGCGTCGATATCGGCGGGATCGGGGTCGAAGCCGATATCAGGATTTCCATCAAGAACATCGAGGAGAAAGTCTCCGAATTCCCGTCGGCTCCGGTCACCCGGCTGCAGCTTGAATGGGAGGCCGCGACTATGCCACGCCTGTTCCCGCTCATGAGGGCAAAGATCTCCGTCTATCCGTTGACTGCTACGGAAACGCAATTGGATTTCTGGGGCCTCTATGAACCGCCGCTTGGCGTTCTTGGAAGGGCTGTGAACGCGATCATAGGCCGTCGCATCGCGGAGGTGTCGGTTCACCGTTTCGTCAGCGACGTGGCGGGATACCTCCGGCAGGCCCTTGGCTCCGTGGATTAGGTCTGAAGTTTGTACTTCTTCAGCTTGTAGCGAAGCGCGTCGCGTCCGATTCGAAGCAGACGAGCGGCTTGCGATTGATTGCCTCCGGCCGCTTCCATCGCTCGGACCACAAGCTGCCGTTCATGATCTTCCAGCGCGCCGAGCTCGGTAAGAAGGCGTGTGGCTTGCATGATTGGAGGCTCGGAGACTCTTGCTCCGTTGACAACTGTCGCTCGCAGGTACTCAGGGAGATCCTGCACATCGATGGTGTCGCTCATGACCATCATGCACGCGTGCCCCAGCGCGTTCTCCAGCTCCCGCACGTTACCGGGCCAGGAATGCTGCGCGATCAGGATCTGTGCCCGGGGCGTGAGCCCGCGGATGGGCTTACCATATTGCGCCCCAAACTTGGCGACGAAATGCCGCTGGAGAAGCGGGATGTCGTCTTTGCGCTCGGCCAGGCGCGGGGCCCGAATTTCCACCATCGAGAGCCGATAATATAGGTCCTCGCGAAAACGTTTTGCGGCGACGGCAGCCCGAAGGTCCTGGTTGGTTGCGGCGATTACGCGTGTGTCCACTCTGCGTGGGGTCAGAGATCCGACGCGCAGAATCTCCTGATTCTGCAAGACTCGCAGGAGTTTGGCCTGCGTGGTGAGCGGCATGTCGCCGATCTCGTCGAGAAAAAGCGTGCCGCCGCTTGCGTGCTCGAACAACCCGGGCTTGTCGTTCGTGGCGCCTGTGAACGAGCCCTTCGTATGCCCGAATAACTCGCTCTCGAACAACGTTTCGACGACCGCGGAGCAGTTCAGCACCACGAATTTACCCTTGGCGGCCGGACTGAGGCCGTGAAGAGCCCGGGCCATTAATTCTTTTCCCGTCCCCGTATCGCCAGTCACCAACAAGGTACGAAAATGCGGAGCGACTTTCCGGATGCGCGAGAACATTTCACACATCAAAGGGCTGTGGCCGATGATCCCCTCGAATTCGCTGCTGGCCAGCATCTCATCTTCGATTTCAAAGGTCCGCTGGCGGCGCAAAGCGTCTGCAACGAGCTTGCCGATGCGCTCTCGCAGAGTAGCGATCGACACCGGCTTGTTGAGGTAGTCTGACGCGCCTTTCTTGATTGCTTCCACGGCCGATTCGGTCGTGTAATGGGCGGTCATAAGGACTACATCAATTCCGGGATCGAACTCCATGACGCGCTGCAGCACCTCCAAGCCGCTCAGGTCTGGCATCACCAGATCCGCCAGGACGATTTGGGGGTGTTTGGTATAAACGAGATCGAGCCCTTCATTGGGATCCGACGCCGTGAAGATGTCCAACCCTTGGTGGGCCAGCGCGCTCGAAAGCATCTCCAGGCTGCCCGGATGATCGTCGATGATGACAAGGGAGACCGGGGATTTCGGGGCAGTCGGCTCCTTCATAGCGTCAACCAAGCAGGCGTTTCACCTCGCTGCGCAAGTAGGCCAGCCGGATTGGTTTCGTAATGTATCCAGAGAAGCCGGCGGCAAGCGCCTTCTCGCGGTCCCCATACATGGCGCTGGCGGTGAGCGCCATGATCGGAGTGGCTGCAAAACAGACCTCGCGTCGAAGTTTCTCAATCACACCGAAGCCATCGAGCGCAGGCATCTGAAGGTCCAGCAGGATGAGCTGGGGTCGGCTTTCCACGGCCTTCTCGAGCGCCTCAGGGCCGTCCGCGGCTTCAATCACCTCGTAGCCGCAGTGCTCGAGCACGGTGCGCACCAGCTCGCGGCTGGAAGCTTTGTCGTCAGCGACCAGGATTTTCTTCATTGCGGGACCCGCACGGCGCTTCCTCAAGTGGAATGGTGAAGTGGAAGCGGCTCCCCCTGCCAGGCTCGCTTTGGAGCCAGATCCTGCCCCCGTGGGCCTCTACCAGTTGCTTCGTAATGGCCAAGCCCAGGCCCGTACCCTCCCTCACACCCCTGGTCGTGGATCCGACCTGGTAGAACTTGTCGAAAATCGACGCTTGCTCTTCGGCGGGAATGCCAACCCCAGTATCGCTGACGGAGAGTTCGGCAAAACCCTCCCGGATGGCCGCGTCTACGTGAATCCGCCCGCCTTTGGGCGTAAATTTGACTGCATTGCTCAGCAGGTTATATAGGATCTCCTTGAACCGAACACGATCGGCGTGGAGCAAGATGCCATGCGGCAGAGATGCTCCGAGGTTGAGCGATTTAGCCGTCGTCTGCGGCCGGATTGTCGCAAGAACTTCTTCGACGGCAGCCGTCATATCGAAGGTTTCGAGCCGCAACTCCAGCCGGCCGGCTTCAATCCGGCTCAAATCGAGTACATCGTTGATCAATTCCAGAAGGTGGAGCGAATCTTTATGAATATGTCCGATAAAGCGCTTCTGTTTTTCGTTTAACGGCCCTTCCAGCTCTTCTGCCATCAGCTCAGCGAATCCGATGACGGTATGGAGCGGCGTCCGGAGCTCATGGCTCATACTGGCGACGAATTCGCTCTTGAGCCGGTTGGCCCGTTCGATTTCGCGATTACGAAGCTCGAGTTGCCGATTCGTGGCTGTCAGCTCAGCCGTGAGTCTGTCCTGAATTTCGCGTATTTGCCGCTCGGCCCGCTTGCGATCGGTAATGTCGCGAACTATCGCTGTTACGCGAATGTCGTCATCGTATCTCACCGGGCTAAGACTGATCTCGACTGGAACGCGGGTTCCATCCTTGCGCTGGACGTGCAAATTCAAGCCGCTTCCCATCGGCCGGGTGACCGGATGGCTCCAGTAGTTCGCGCGATTATCGATGTGTTTGGCCCTCAGTTCACGGGGCACTATTATTTCCAAGCTTTGCCCCAGCAATTCATCCCGGCTGTAGCCGGACAACGTCTCCGCCACGGCGTTCATAAGAACAACTCGGCCTTGAGCATCGATCTCCAGAATCGCGTCCGGCGCAACTTCCAGCAGCTCGCGGAACCGCCGCTCGGCTCGGATTTGCGTGCGCGCTGCCTCCTCGCGGACCATCATCTCCGAATACTGCTGTTCCGCGGCCCGGGCAGCGCTCAGGTCCGCAAGAATGGCTACATTCCCTGTGATGACTCCGTGTACGTCGCGGACCGGAATCGTCCAGAGGCTCACTTCGACAAAACTACCATCCTTCCGCTGCCGGCGAACCTCTATTCCTGCATGCGACGTGCCACTGAACTGAGCCTGCAAAAGTCTCTGGTATTCCTGTTCCTGATCTTGCGGGATGGTGGGAAGCTCGCGGCCAAGTACTTCTTCTTCCCGCCAGCCAAATATCTGCTCCGCGCCGCGGCTCCACATTTTCACGCTGCCGTCCAGATCGAGACTGACAATGCCGAGCGGACAGACCTCGGTCAGTGCATGGATCCTCCCTGCCGCCTCTAGGGCAGCGGCTTCGGCCCGCCGCCCTTGCTGCTCAAGCGTCTGCACGGTGCTGGCGAACTGAAGGCCGTTGATGGCGAGATCGTAACGGTCGTCGCGAAGCCGTTTTTCAAATACTTCCAAGTTTTCAGCGATGTCGGCGTCCACCTGGAACCCCGCAGCCTCCAGTTCCGCAACCAAATGGTCGGAGCGGGCGCGGTTCGGCTGGAACAAGAGAACCTTGAGCGCCTGGCGGGCCGGGAGAGCAGTTTCGGAGGCTGGCATTGTCTAAAACGGTCGGCGGCGATTCTTGTAGAGTGTACCGCCTGCTCGTCCGCAAAGGGTGCGGCGGCACTCCCATTTTAGCCATTCGCTCCATTTGCGGGCTGCTGCAGTAGCCAGACTGAGCGAGCCGGCGCATCGGAGCATACGCCGGTGAGCCAAATGACGCATCGTCGTGATCGCCGGCCGATTTCCGTTTGGATGCTCTGCATCAACAGTTGGCAGCACACGTGCGCGTGCTTAGGAGAAGGAGAGTCGTTATGGGGGCGCTGTTCGAAAGGATGGTGGGCGAGATCGCAGCCGAAATTCCAGGATCGAGGCAGGTCTTTGAAAACCACCACATTGACTATTGCTGTGGAGGAAAGCGGCAGCTTCGCGACGCCTGTCGCGTGGCAGGCGTGAACGCAGACGAGATCGAAGCCCAGATCCTGGCGGCATCGGAGATCCCTGCCGGCGCCGCGCCGCGACTCTGGAGGCAGGAATCCCTCAAGGATCTCATCCGCTATATTGTCGAGGTTCATCACGCCTATCTGCGGAGTGAACTGCCATCGCTCGGCCGCATGATCACAAACCTTGAGAATTTTCATGGCGCTCGCCGCCCGGAGGTTCTGCCTCTGCGCCGCGCTCTGGCCCGCCTCACAGAAGAGCTTCAAGTCCACCTTAAGAAGGAAGAAGCTGTCCTATTCCCGGCGATCCTCCGCATGGAGCAGGCGGTCAACGCCAACGAGGCCTTACCAACATCACCGTTCGGATCTGTTCGCAATCCGATCTGGATGATGGAGCAGGAGCACGATGCAATAGTGTCCGTTCTAAGTGAGATCCACACTCTAACCGGAGATTACACGTTGCGCGACCAGCAGTGCGAAATGTTTCGCCTCTTGTCTCAAGCCTTGCAGTCGCTCGAAATCGATCTACAGGAGTACATCCATCTCGAGGACAACATCCTCTTCCCAAGGGCGGTCCTGCTGGAGGCGCAGTTGAACGGTGGGACCCCAACGACACAGGCTGACACGATGAAGTAACCCTCGGCGTTTGAGTGGCACGCAATTCAAGGCGAGCGCTCAAGGGCATCGACCGCTTTCCGATCAACCGGCAAACCACCCCCAGCATAAAGATTGAAAGAGCTAAAATACGAAGATTCGAAGAATCGAATATAATTGGCATTGACTTCGGCGGGCAGCCAATCGTCGCAGGAACGAGCCCTGAATGAATGGACAGTGTTTCCGTCTTCGGTCCTCAAGTATCGCGATTCAGGTGATCGAGGGCCGGCGGTCCATACAAGCGGTATCGGTGGGCAGCATCGTGAGAATCGTGGACAGCAGTATCGAAGGAGTCAGCCTGTCTGATCTTGAAGGCAGCCGCCTCGTGAAGGTCAAATGGGGCGCGATGGAGTTCTACTGTTCGTGGCGGATCTGCGTGAACGCGGCGAATTAATATCAGGGTCCCGAAGAACCTATGTGGTCAACGCGTGAATTGTACACTGCGGGGCTGATTGCCTACGCTTTGGGGCTGGCTGGCGGGCTAGCCGGCCATTTATCGAAGAGAACACTGCCATGGCTACCGGGTTGGCTCTGTTTCCTCTCTTTGAGCGCAGCGCTTCTAGAGTTCGGCGCGTCTGTGAGCGCATTGTTCGCCAACGTTGAACCTGGATGGGTGCTGTCCTCCGGTGTGCCCTACCTCAGCTACTCCGTTCGCCTGGATCCACTCTCGGCATATTTCAACCTGATCCTGTCGCTCTTGGCAGCCTCGGTCTCGGTATATTCCTTCGGGTACATCGCCCACTCAGCGGCCCGCAGAAGTCCAGGGTTGTTCTGCTTCTTTTTCAATCTGCTTCTGTTTTCTTTGACCCTGGTCTTCACGGCCTCGAACATCTTGTTCTTTCTGATCGTCTGGGAGTTGACAGCCGTATCGGCTTATTTCCTGGTAGTGTTCGACCATGAGTCCGAGGAGGCTAGAAAAGGCGGGTTGCTGTACCTCTTGATGTCGCGGGGCGGCTCAGGGATGTTATTGGTTGGTTTCTTGCTCCTTGCGTCTGCCGCGGGCAGTCTGGGATTTGGCGCTCTTCACGGGATTGGCCAGCGCGTTTCGCCACTCTTCGGCGCGGTTGCTTTTCTCCTCCTTTTCCTGGGCTTCGGCGTCAAAGCGGGTATTATCCCCGTACATATATGGCTCCCTGCCGCTCATCCGGTCGCCCCCAGCAACGTGTCCGCGCTGATGTCCGGGATCGTCATCAAGGCTGGAATTTACGGGATGGCGCGCGTGTTCTTCGATTTCTATGGAGCGCTGCCGGTCTGGGCGGGCATGTTGGTCCTCGTGATCGGAGTGGTATCGGCACTGCTGGGTGTTCTGTATGCCCTAATGGAGCACGATCTCAAGCGGTTGCTGGCGTACCACAGCATCGAAAACATCGGAATCATTCTGATGGGCTTCGGCTCGGCTCTTCTGTTCCGCTCCTTCGGACACCCGCAGCTTGCGGCGCTGGCGTTCATCGCCGGGCTCTTTCACACTCTGAATCACGGCGTGTTTAAGTGTCTGCTTTTTCTTGGAGCTGGTGGAGTACTGCATGCGACGCACACGCGAAATATGGAAAAGATGGGTGGATTGATCCGCCGCATGCCTTCCACGGCTTTGTACTTTCTGATCGGCGCAATTGCCATCTCCGGGCTTCCGCCGCTTAACGGCTTCGTAAGCGAGTGGTTCACGTACCAAGCGCTGCTGGCGGGATTCGGCGCGACGCCCACATTGACGCGGCTCGCATTTCCAGTTGCCGGAGCAATGCTTGCGCTCACGGCAGCACTCGCGGCCGCCTGTTTTGTGAAGGCATTCGGCATCACATTCCTGGCGCTCCCTCGGAGTGAAGCGGCAGATCGCGCCCATGAAGTATCGTTTCCGATGCGGTCCGGAATGGCGATTCTCGCGCTGGCCTGCGTGCTGCTCGGCCTGGGGGCGACCTGGCTGCTTCCGGCCTTCGATCCGATCACAAGCCGCGCTTTCGGTATCGCTGCCAGCCACGACTTCGTGGCCGGGAATGGTCTTCTGCTCACGCCGGGGTCCCTCCAGAGCGGAAGCGTTTCTACCGCCATAATCGCTCTGCTGCTCGTAGCTTTCGGCGCCGTCCCGCTGTTGCTATGGCTCTTCTGGAGGCGCAAAACTACGCGGGTCAGCGGCCCTGCGTGGGACTGCGGTCTGCCCGGTTTGACTGCGGACAACGAGTACACGGCGACGGCCTTCTCCAAGCCTCTCCGGATGATTTTCGCCGCGTTGTTCCGGCCACGCAGAGAGATCGAGGCGGAGTTCGAAGTGTCTCCTTACTACCCCACAGCGATTCACTTCGAATCGGAGATCCAGCCCGCTTTTGAGAAACATGTCTATGGTCCACTGCGCGATGGCATCCTCGCAGTTGCCGGGTGGATGCGCCACGTCCAGGCCGGCAGCATTCATCTGTATCTGGCATACGTTTTCGTCACACTGATCCTGCTGCTTCTTTTCGGGGTGCGCGGATGATCGAACGCGTCATTGCTGTGATGTTTCAGATGGCGCTGATGCTTCTTCTCTCGCCGCTCATCATCGGTTTCAGCCGGAGGTTGAAAGCTCGGCTTCAAACCCGCCGCGGAGCTAGCGTCTTTCAACCCTACCGCGATCTCTACAAGCTCCTACGGAAGGGGATGGTCATCCCCGACACGGCTTCCTGGATTTTTTCCGCTACACCTTATGTTCTGTTCGTGACTACGCTGCTGGCGGGACTCCTGATCCCGGTGATCTCCGCGGAGGCTCCTTTGAGCTTGTTCGGCGGAGTCCTCGCGGTGGTCTATCTGCTGGCGCTGGGCCGGTTCTTCCTCGCTCTGGGCGGACTGGACACCGGGGGTTCCTTTGGCGGTTTGGGGAGCAGCCGGGAGATGACGATTTCTGCTATCGCCGAGCCGGCCTTGATGCTGGCTGTGTTCACGGTGGCTCTCGGGGCGGGATCGACCAATCTCAGCGTGGTGGCGCAAGCCGCGCTGGGGCAGAGCTGGCGCTTCCTGGCTCCGCAGCAGATGCTGGCCTTCGCCGCGCTCTTCATCGTCCTGATCGCTGAAACTGGGCGGATACCGGTGGACAATCCCGCGACCCATCTCGAACTCACGATGATCCACGAGGCCATGATTCTCGAATACTCGGGACCCTACTTGGCGCTGATCGAGTGGAGCGCGGCGATGAAGCAACTGGTATTGATGGCGCTGCTTGTGAACGTGTTTTTTCCGTTTGGATTGAGCGCGAGCTGGTCGGCGGCTACTCTGCTCGGCCTGCTCCTGTTCAGTGTCAAACTCCTGTTGCTCGCCGCTGTCTTGGTGCTCGTTGAGACCACTAACGCGAAGATGCGGCTGTTCCGCGTTCCGGAACTATTGGCGGTCGCGTTTGTGTTGAGTGCGATGGCATTGATTTCCACGTTTCTGTTTTGAAGGATGGATCGCGAATGTTTTTCTGGCAAGATCCGCAATTCGGCAACAAGCTGATCACGCTCATGGCGGCGCTGATCCTGGTGCTGCAAATCCTGATGGTTGCGCAGCGCTGGCTGGTGACCAACATCCGCGCCTTCGGAGTGCAGTCGTTTCTGCTGGCTTCGATCGCTGTAACCATCGCCTATTTCAATCACGCGCCACAGATCTATGTTGTCGCGGCCCTCACACTGGCGCTCAAATCCCTCCTGCTGCCCATCGTCATGGAGCGGTTAGTTCTGAAAATCGAGATCTGGCAGGAAATCGAACCATTCGTGAATGTTCCGCTTTCGTTGATTATCGCAGGACTTCTGACATTGCTGGCCTATATCGTCGCGGAATCGTTTCATCGGGCGGATACGCTCACCGGGCGCGCCAGCCTGGGCCACAACACTTTGGCGGTCGCCATCGCAGTCTTCCTGATCGGCTTTTTCACGATGGTGAATCGGCGCAAGGCCCTGACCCAGATTCTAGGGTTCCTCTGTCTGGAGAATGGCCTTTTCCTGGCTGCGATCTCGCTGACCTACGGGATGCCCTTGCTGGTCGAGCTGGGGATATTCTTCGATCTTCTAGTTGCCGTCATGGTTCTCGGCATCCTGGTCTATCGCATTCGTGGGACCTTCGACTCCATGGATGTCAGCAAACTTTCGAGATTGCGGGGCTGACTTCAGGCCATGCTTCTTCTTCTCATCCTCGCCGTTCCTTTGGCCGCTGGCGCGCTGTCCTTCGCCGCGCGCAAGCGGCCAGCCATGGAGGCGATCAACCTGGGCGCGTTTGCAGTTCTATTTCCGCTGACGGTGGCGCTGGCATCGCGGGTTCTCCGTGCGGGAAGCATTTCGGCGTCGAGCGGGCTCCTGCGCGCGGACTCGCTCAGCGCTCTGGTGGTTCTTTTGACGGCGTTTGTCGCGCTGATTTGCGCTGTCTATGCGGTTGGGTACTTTCGCGAGGACGAGCGGAATCGGGTCTTTGAAGAAGACGGGCTGGGAGCAGTAACCATCTCGAAGCTCCGCAAATACTACGCGCTGACACCGCTGTTCGTGTTTTCGATGCTTCTGGTAGCCCTCGCCGACAATCTTGGCGTGATGTGGGTCGCTGTAGAAGCGACCACTCTCACATCGGTTTTCCTGGTGACTTTCTATGGTCGCGCGACATCTCTCGAGGCCGCCTGGAAGTATGCCATTATCGGCGGGGTCGGCTTGTCGATGGCCTTGCTTGGGACCATCCTGACGTATTATTCCGCGCACCCTGTTCTGGGGACCGAAACGCTGGCGGGGTTGAATTGGTCCGTGTTGGTGGTGCACGCCTCGCAATTCGACAAGACGGCTATGAAACTGGCCTTCATTCTGGTTCTGCTCGGCTATGGAACCAAGGCGGGCGTAGCGCCCATGCACACCTGGAAGCCGGACGCCTACAGCGAAGCTCCCGTACCAGCAGCCGCGATCCTCTCGTCCGCGACGCTGAACTGCGCGCTTTACGCTCTGATCCGCTTCTACATTCTGGCGACCCGTTGTCTGGACGCGGACTATCCGGGTCGCCTGCTCCTGTTGTTCGGGGTCCTCTCCATGGGTATTTCGGTGCCGTTCGTGCTGATCCAGAGAAATTTCCGGCGCTTGCTGGCGTACCACACTATCGATCATGCGGGCATCATGGTTACCGCACTCGGGGTCGGTGGCCCGTTAGGCGCGCTGGGCCTCACGTTGCACATGACTTTTCATACCGTGGCCAAGTCCCTGCTGTTTTTGTGTGCCGGCACGGTGTACCAGCATTTCAGAACAGACCTGTTTCGCAAAATCAAGAGCGGCGTAATCAAACTCCTGCCGTTCGCGGGGACCGTATTCCTCATGGCCACTCTGGCGATCGTTGGGACGCCGCCGTTTAGCCTATTTCAAAGCGAATTCGTGATCCTCCAGGCAGCCTTCGCCGGCGGACACTACCTATCCGCCGTCCTATTCATCGTATTTGGCGTCGGCATATTTGCGGGCGCGGTGCATCACATTGGCGGCTTGGTTCTGGGACCGGCTAACACGAGCGCCATCGCGAGATGGTATCCCTGGCGAGACTCAGCCGTGCTCCTGTCGACTGCCATCCTGGTGATTATAGGATTCTGGCTGCCTGGTCCGGTTTTCGACCTGATCCAGAACGCAGCGCACATTGTGGCGGGGAGACCATGACAGAAGTCTATCTGGATACGACTGTGTCCGAGACACGCGCGGTAACTACCCGTCTGCTCGAAAGCGGTGGCCGCTTGGCCGCCACGTTCGCCGAAGACCGAACGCCGGTGGAAGGACACTTCTACGTCTACTACGTTTTTGAACGGCCGTCGGACCCGCGTTATCTGCTCGTGAGGACGCCGGTCTCAACCGATCAGCCGGCCTTTCCCTCGCTGGCGGCTGAGATTCCGGCTGTGAACTGGCAGGAACGCGAGATCCAGGATTGGTTCGGCTTGGTGGCCGCCGGTCATCCCAATCCGCGCCGCGTCGCCTTGCACGACAACTGGCCGGATGTGCATCCTCTGCGCAAGAACTTTTCGATAGACACACTGCTTCCGCCATTCGAAGGAGAACGGCACGTCTACCGACCCACTCTCGGCGAAGGCGTCTTCCAGATTTCGGTAGGGCCCGTCCATGCGGGCATCATCGAGCCCGGACACTTCAACTTTGCGGTCGCAGGTGAGCCGATTCTGTATCTGCAACTGCGGATGTTTTACGTTCACAAAGGAATCGAAAAACGTTTTGAGCAGCTGCCGGTGCATCGTGCAGTCTACCTGGCGGAGAGCATTTCCGGGGATTCGAGTTTCTCGCACGGAACAGCCTTTTGTCAGGCCATCGAACAAGCCACCGGAGTGGAAATCCCCGAGCGCGCCAGGCGAATGCGAACCATTCTTCTCGAACTGGAGCGCATCTACAATCATGTCGCCGATATTGGCGCCATCGCGACCGACGTTGGATTCGCCATCGCAAACGCTCACGGCTCTCGTCTTAGGGAGATAATCCTCCGACTGAACGATGAGTTAACCGGCAACCGGCTCTTACGCGGAATGGTCTGCCCGGGAGGAGTCCGCTCGAATTGGAATTCGGACCAGATGGATGAATGCGCCGGCGTCCTGAACGATTTCGAACGGGAATTCACCGATCTGATGCGGATCATCGAATCCTCCGATTCCACGCGCGACAGGCTTGAGCGAACTGGAATTCTGCGCCCCGGGAAAGCGAGAGACCTCGGGATCGTGGGCGTAGCCGGGCGAGCTTCCGGCATCGACCACGATGTGCGGCGCGACCATCCCTATGCTGCATACGACTCGGTGTCGTTCCAGGTGCCGGTCTACCAGGAAGGTGACGTATTGCGAAGGCTGCAAGTCAGAGCGGATGAAATTCGAGAGTCACTGAGCGTGATCCGGGCCGTGGAATCCGGGATTAGGCCGGGACCATATTGCATCCCCATGCCATCGCTTCCGCCGGACCGATGCGCGCTCGGCGCGGTAGAGGGATGGCGGGGAGAGATCCTCCATTGGATCCGTACCGGACCGCACAACCGCATCGAGCGCTGCAAGATCAAGGACCCATCAATCAACAACTGGCCGGCGCTGGTTGAGGCTGTGCAAGGCAACATTGTGCCGGATTTCCCCGTGATCAACAAGAGCTTCAATCTCTCCTATTCCGGCACGGACCGCTGAGTCATGTTTAAGATCCTGAGAAAAACCGTGCAAACCGGTCTGGTCACCATCGGCTACCCGGAAAAACCGGCCGACCTGTCGAAGTATTTCAGAGGAGCGCCGCGCTTCGACTTCCCCGGCTGGCGTGATGCGAGTCCCGCGGCGGCGGCCTGCCCAACCGAGGCGATCTCCATCCATGAGGAGGAAGGGACCCGGCGGGTCACCGTCGACTACGGGCTTTGCATCTACTGCGGCCAATGTGCGGAAGCCGATCCGAGCGGCTCTGTGCAGATGACACGGGAGTTTGAGCTCGCCGCTCGCGATCACCGCGACCTGGTGGTCATCGCTGAGTACGCGATCGACTCCGACGGCGCCCAGAGCGAATTGAAGACGCTGGAAGCGCCGGAACGCCTTGATAGAAGAGTTCAAAGGCGGATTCGTGAGGTTCTGGGGCGCTCTCTTGCGATCCGCGAGGTGGACGCAGGCTCTTGCAACGGCTGTGAGGTCGAGATCACGGCGCTGAACAACCCGATCTACGACTTGGAACGGCTGGGGATTCACTTTGTCGCCTCGCCCCGGCACGCCGACATGTTATTGGTGACTGGGCCGGTCACACGCAATATGGAACTGGCGCTCTTGAAGACCTACCGCGCCACGCCCGATCCGAAGCTGGTCGTCGCGGTGGGAGCCTGCGGCATCAGCGGCGGAATCTTCGGGAGAAACTACGCGACCATTGGGGGCGTAGACCAGGTCATACCGGTGGATGTGTTCATCCCCGGCTGCCCTCCTCGTCCGCATGCGCTGCTCCATGGAATACTGCTGGCGGTCGGCCGGATCGAGCAGAGAGGGCTGCCCCAATGACCACCACGCATGAACTGCGCCGCTTCAAGGCGGAAATCTTCCAGGCTCTGGCGCATCCTACCCGGATCGCCATTGTCGAAGCGCTTCGCAATGGCGAGATGTCGGCGGGCCAGCTCATTGAACAACTCGGACTCGAACAGGCCAACGCTTCGCAGCATTTCGCGGTCCTGCGGAGCAAACAGATCGTCCTCAATCGCAAGGAGGGCAATCAGGTCTTCTATTCGCTCCGCGATCCGGTCCTGATTGAAGTGCTGGATATTCTCAAGCGCTACTTTTATTCGCAACTTTCCGAAACGATGTCCATGCTGAAGGAGATGCAGATGGAGAAAAAGACCTACAAGAAAAAATCAGGCGCAGCGCCTAACGACGCGGCGGACTCCGGCCAGAAGATCTGAGCCGAATTCAGCCGCTTACTTTTTCAGGCTGCGGACGTAAGCGATGACATCATCCAACGCGCCCCCGGAAATCGTTTTGACCGGCTTCATCTTGCCCTTCCCGTCCATGATGATTTTCTTCATCTCATCGTCGCTCGTGGCCTGGACGTCGGGAGACTTCAGATCTCTCATCTCGGCCTTCATCATCTGGCTACGGATGCGTTCGCCGTTCCATCCGATCCGTCCCTGTCGTAGACGGCTTGGCCCGCCTTGACGTCCGCGGCTGAACCCGCAGTTGCTGACAGGCCTGCGAGAGTCAATGCAAGGATGATCCGCATGTCCTTTCTCCTATTTGCCCGTATCCTAGTGCTTCCCGAAAACGCCTTTTTCAACGCAGCAACTCGCCAAACTATACGCCGTCGTCACGTAAATCGTCGCTCGGCAGGGCAACGCGAACTGCATTTAACACGGCTGCAACATCGATCAGTTCCTGAGCAACAGCGCCCGCAACCGGTGGTAAGTATCCCGCTGCCGCTATCAACATGCCAACCATGCTCAACCCCATTCCACCCACTGCGCTTTGGAGGCCGATTTTCCGCATACGTCGCCCGATATGAATCAATTCATCAACCTTGCGGAGTGAAGCTTCCAGGACAACGGCATCCGCGGCCTCGGCGGTCACATCGCTGTTTTGGCCAAAAGCGATCCCCACGGTGGCCGCTTGCATGGCAGGGGCGTCATTAATGCCGTCGCCCACGAAGAGCGTGGGAGCGCGCTTCGCCGCCTCCCTTATAATCGCAACTTTTTCTTCCGGGCTCTTGCCAAACAGCGCTTCGGTGATTCCGACCTGGCCCGCCAGATATTGCACTTCGGTTTCGCGGTCGCCCGACAGTAAAATGACCCGGTTCACTTTATGCTTTGGCGCGAGGTGGCGAATGAAAGAGCGGCTGTCCTGACGGGGTGCATCGCGGAACCGAAACGTGGCGCTGTATTTTCCATCCAGCATCAGGATGCACTCCATTCCCGGAGCGGCCGGAGGCAGCGTGGACGCAACGATGGCGGGCACTTTCTTCCGGCCGGTGATCTGAACAATTGTCGTTCCAATTGTCCCGCTCAAGCCCGCTCCGCGTTTCTCACTTATCTCAGAGACGGCGGCCAGCCCGATTTTACTTTGCTGCGCGGCCTCCCGGATCGAAGCCGCCAGCGGATGTTTTGAATACTGTTCCAAACTGGCAGCCATCCGGATTGCCTGGTCGCGGCTCACACCCGGCGCGCAAAGCGTCTCCACCAGAACAGGTCTTCCGTAGGTTAGAGTTCCCGTCTTATCGAAAATCATCGTCCTGCAGGAATCGATGCGTTCCAGCATGGCGGGGTTCTTGATGATGATGCCGCGGCTGGCTGCTACAGAGATAGCCCCGATAATGGCAACCGGTATCGCCAGCAACAAGGGGCAAGGCGTGGCAATGACGAGTACCGCTAGAAACCGCGTTGGATCACGACCAGCGATCCAGGCAATCGCGGCAATCGCCAGCGCGAGCAATGTGTACCAAGACCCCATGCGATCCGCGATCCTGCGAAATCGCGGACGGTGCATTTCAGCTTCCTGCATGACCCGCGTAATTTTGGCGTAGCGTGAATCAACCGGCAGCCTCTCCACCTTGATCGTGAGCGCCGTGTCGCCGTTGACGGCCCCGGAAAGTACTTCTGCCCCGACCACCTTGGAAATTTGATATGGCTCGCCAGTGAGGTAAGACTCATCCATCGTGCCCCGTCCCTGAGAAACCGTGCCGTCCACCGGACAAATCTCATGCGGCAAGACCACCAGCAGATCGCCGATATGGACGTCCCCCAGTCCTATCTCTTCGATTTGAGAACCCGTGCGCCGGTGGGCGACGCTCGGCATTCGTTTGGCGAGAGCTCCCAATACGGCCGAGGCCCTGCGGGTCGCGTATTGCTCGAGCGCTGTGCCACCCGAAAGCATAAGCACCACGATGGACCCAGCCAGGTATTGGCCCAATATTACCGAGGTCAGGATGGAGAGTCCGGCCAGAAGATCTGAGCCGAATTCAGCGGCGGCCATTTTGCGCAGAAGATCAAACATCAGCGGTCCGCCGCCGATGACCAGCACCACGAAAAGAGGCCACTGACACTCCCGGACGGGCGCACGCAACAAATATTTCCCGACGAGATACCAGGCCACTCCAAGCGCTGCCAGCAAGGTAATGTAAGTTTCCTTGGACAAGGAACACAGCCACTTGCTCCCGTTTCCGCTGGAACGAGAAGATTGAGCACCTTGCGAACTGTTCACCACCGGAAAAGCTTCAGTTGGACTAAACCGCGTCACCTTGCGGTACCCCATGCGCTCGTACAGCGACACGCCCGATTGCTTGGACTGCAGGACGGTCGCATGCGCTCCCGATTCCCGCTGCTCGATTTCAAGCGGGTGACCGCGGCGACCGTCGCGGCGGTCACCCGGGCGCTCCCTCCGTACATCCGACATAGCAGTGAAAACGTCGCTTCATCCGCGAAACGGAGAAGCGGAGGACCTGCCGGCTGCTTCCGCCGGCACGGCAAATCGTAGCGATAGACATTCGAGCCTCTATATAGCCGTATTTTACTCGACAGCTAACAGCGACGCGTCACTTAAGAGATCTGAGATAGGCTACCAACGCCGCCATGTCATCGGCTGATAGCTCTAACGGCGACATTCCGCCAGCAGTCATTTTCGCCGATGGGCTTCTGAGAAGGGCTGTCAATTGATCCGCGGAGAAGCGAGCGTGAATTCCAATGAGTTTGGGAGCGGCCGGGGTTCCTGAACCGCCATCGCCATGGCAGGCATTGCAGGACTGTGCCTGATACACCTTTTCTCCCCGCGCCGCGATTGGGTCGGCAAGGGCGGAATTTGCGCTTGCTAGAGAGGCTTGCGACAGCTCGGGTTCAAAGGGTTGATGCATGAATTCTTCCGCCGCCTTCTGTTGTGCAATCAACTGCGCCGCATAACCAGGATTATTGTGGTCGTCGCGATAGCTGACCGCGCCCAGTCCAAATAGAGCTAGAAAAATAAAGACGTACGTACCTACCGCAACGGGTCGCTTCCAGGGCCGTCGCTCCATGCGGCGGTCGAGAAACGGCAAACTGGCGAACAGGAACGCCACAACCCCCGGGATTACGACCACACCAAGGAATGCTAGCGATCCCGGCCAGTATTTCAGCCACTGGAAGACAGGAATGTAATACCATTCGGGACGGGGGAGGTAACGGGTGTCGGCCGGATTGGCTTTAGGTCCAAGCTCAAAGGGCATAAAGTGAGCGAACAGACCCAGAACAATAATAATCGCGAGCGCGAACAGAGCGTCGATAACCACCTGACGTGGATAGAATGGCTCCGACGGTTGGGTCGGGCTCACAGGATCTTCATCGATCGGTCCGGCTGAACCCGCCATGCGGAACAGATACACGTGCAGGGCAATGAAGCCAAAAATTGCAGCCGGTATCATGAGGACGTGCGCAACGAAGAACCGGGAGAGCGTCAGTGTTCCCATTTCTACCCCGCCGCGCATCAGACTCTTGATCCATGGCCCGATGAGTGGCACCTCACCGGGGATATTGGTCCCCACCGCCGTAGCAAAGTACGCTTTTTGATCCCAGGGCAATAGGTAGCCTGTGAACGCCATGCAGAGGACCAATGCAAATAGGACACATCCCGAGAGCCACAACAGCTCACGGCGCCCCTTATAGGACCCGTACAGGAAAGTCTGGGTGACATGCAGCAGAAGAAGAATCACCATCGCGCTCGAGCCGTAGGCGTGAATGCTGCGGAGGAATGAACCGGATGTTACTTCCTTGGTGATATACGCCACCGTAGTGTGAGCGTGATCGGCGGAAGGCACATAGTAAAGAGCTAAGAAAATGCCGGTGATCACTTGAGAGATGAAGATGAACAGCAGCGCAGACCCGAATACGTATGCGAACCGGGCACCACCTGGAATGGGTTCATCGAGTGCTTTGCGAAGGACACTATCGAGTCCGGTTCGCCGATCAAACCATCCAAACAGTGCCGTGCGCCGGGCCCTCGGCACAATTGGCCGATCCCTGGGAGAGTCACTCATGATTTCGGTGTATCCCTTCCATATCATCCAATGATTTCTTTCTCCGGTACCAGCTGCCGGAAGTAGTGGTAGCGGACCACCAGGCGATCGCCCTGCACGGTGCTCTCGAGTGAGTCCATGCCGCGCGGAGCCGGTCCACCGGTGCGCGTTCCATCGGTCTCGAAGGACGCGCCATGGCAGGGGCAAACGAACTGATGTTTGGAGCCGGCCCACTGGACTGAACAACCAAGATGAGGGCAGATCGCGGAGAGGACACGGAACCGCCCAGTCGCTTCTTTAGTGACGTAAACGACTTTCTCAGAGATCGTCTTGCGCCAACCGTCCAGTTGCTCCACTGTGACGGAGCGTTGGACCGGAGTAGTTATCGCTCCGAAATCCGAGACCGGTCCGACGTCCGACCACTTCGTTTCGGTCGTATTAGTGGTCAGCGGATAAAGCGCAAAGCGAATCAAAGGAACAGACAGAGCGGCGCCCACCCCCGCCGAGCAGAGACCCATGAGCCAACCGACATAGGAGCGGCGGCTGGGTTCACTTTGAGACGCAGAGATATTGATTTCACGTCCGCTCATGAGGAATCCTTTTATACCCTTACTTCTTTAGGCTTCGAATATACGCGACCAGTTGCTGGATCTGGGCCGCATCCAGAGTCTTTTCAAACCTAGGCATTGGAGGTTTGCCCTTCGCGAT
>Ga0070735_10001632_pt1 | contig 21265 bp, 23 predicted proteins | sample Coa_R1_FD_66443 | JGI IMG/M metagenome (GOLD analysis project Ga0070735, IMG submission 66443) | Surface soil microbial communities from Centralia Pennsylvania, which are recovering from an underground coalmine fire - Coalmine... | ecosystem: Environmental > Terrestrial > Soil > Unclassified ... | reverse complement strand
AATGGCGCGCCCGGAGAGATTCGAACTCCCGACCCTCTGCTTCGAAGGCAGATGCTCTATCCAGCTGAGCTACGGGCGCATCCTTGGCTACTCAACGCAGTCTACAGCACTTGCGCAGCTAATTCGAGTTCCACTTCGTCGTGAATTCTTGGAGCACTTGGAGCAACTTGGATGGATGGGACATTGAAACCGACTCCAACTCGTTCGGATTCATCGAGACGGCGAACCAACTCGAAATCCATTCGTGAGTATAGTTCTGACATTGTTTCAGGTTGGTGCCCCATCCAAAAATTATTAATGTCTTCCTGACAGCGCTCCCCTCTTAGCCAAGTCTTTCTGAACCGACGAAAAGCATGAAAGCCCATACCCTTTTCGTCTATCTGCATCGCCTCAAGTCGGGGAGTGAGCCAACGCTGGTGAAGACCGTTATGCAGGTACGGTGTGCCATTGCGGGTCTTGAACAACAAACCGTCCTTGCCGTTAATGTATGATCGCAAATAATCTGCGATATTTTGAGGCAGATCGATCTCTCGGTACCCCGCATCAGTTTTGAGATATTTGACGACGCGAGGCTTGTAGCGATCTACCTGCTGACAAACCTGAATCGTCCGATGATCGTTGACAAAATGCTTCGCCTCAATAGCAAGTGCCTCCGAGATTCGCATCCCGGTTGCAGCGAGCAGGACATACAACGCCTGTTCTGTACCTTCGCTGTTCGAGACGAGCGTATTGATTGCGTCTTGTCTCAGCGCAGGCCGCCGTTGCTTGCGTGGATTTATGACTGGAACATCCAAGACCGAACTATCCCACTTTCGGGGATGAATCGGCTCGCCTGTTCTTCCATCCTTGAGTGAAGCTACGATCTGTCTGACATATTCAACGTACTTGTTAACCGTGCGTGCCGATAGTGATTGCTTCATCTTGTTCACCAGCGGCTTCACTGTGACGTTATGAACGTCACCTAATGGCAGATCACCGATCTCGGGTAGAATCCATTTGTTCAAGGCCGCTTCGATACTCGACGTGTCCTTGATCGGTTCCCGATCCCGAGATTGAATCCAGCGAATGTAACGTTTCGCTTGATCCCGAAAATTGATCTCACCAAGTACTACACGATTGAATCTTTCTTCTGAATTTGCACCTGATTTCTCGACAATATCGCGGGCCTTACGCAGCACATCGAACGACGGCGGCTTCGGGATTCCGTTTTTGTCAAAAACTACAGGTGCAACTTTCTCATTCATGTTGATGCGTTCTTTTTGGTGCTCGACATCCATACGCCATCTGACCCGGTACCAATTCCCTGCGATGACGACGGTGCCGTCCTGACCGCTGCGACGTGACATAGACTTTTGTCCATTCCGTCGTCGCTTCGGTTGCGCGGTCGATAGGATGCCAGCTAGCGACTCTGCTGGCAACGGTACGGGTGATTCAGTACTGGCGAGAGGATTTTGCAACGGCATAGACACATCCAGAAATTAAGGGCGTTATGCCCTGCCAGATGTCCGTCAGCACTTGCTGTGGTATTTTGCGTCGAACTGCTTGCAGCGATTTGACGCTATCGCGCTGCTACTCAACCGAGAAAACGTCTGTGGTTGGCGGATTCCGCCCGTTGATTCTCGGTTCTGGCCGTCCGGTCACCCCGGCCCGAAGATGTCCACCGGTGTTGCGCCCATTGGGGCTGTAGTCACAGCGAATACGGGTTCCTAGCTCACCCGGTATTTACATCCTACGGTCCCACGCGGCTGGGCCGCGACTGGCCGACGAGCCAGTAAAGGGACAGCGGACCATACCTCGTAGTCTGACCAAGTAGTATTTTCTGAGTTTTCTTCAACGCGAGTAAGTGCTGCGCGATCAATTTCATTCAAACCCGAGGCTATTGGCGCATCTTATGAGGGAAGAGTAGGTCGGCTGCTGATCTCGAAAAACCCGAGTCCAGCCTCTAGTGTCAGCATGCACCAGAAAGAACCCCGTTACTATTGGGGACATATATAGACGGGGCAGTGGATCGAAAAGCTCGAATCCAGCCCCCTCGCAAGAATGCGCCAGAAATAACTCCGTTAGTATTGGGGACATATATAGGTAGGGATATTCCACAAGATTCGCCAGCAGGGCGCTCGAAGCCGCGCAAACGTTGGGAAAATAAGCTAGACCCCATTGGCAGGATATATGTGGGGCAGCGGATCGAAAAACCCGGCCCCCCTATTGAGGGAAGCAGTCAAGCCTCTCAGAATGCGAGAAAATAACCCCGTCCCCATTGGGAAGATATATGTGGGGGACATTCCACAAGATTCGTCGGGGCGCTGGAAGCAGAAAAATCGTAGATAAATTGGCATGCCTGTAACTACTTGAAAATAAAGGCCAAATAACCCCGACTACATTGGCGGTGTATGTGGGAGAGACCGGCATCAGATCGACCCTTTGAATGGGAAAGCCGAAAGCCCGTCAGTATTGGCGGTATATATAGAGGCCCGAGAGTTTCAGCCGCATCACCCATTTAGGTGGTGAACGGTGACGGAAGCAGACATCGCCAGATTTTGCGCTTCCTTGGTACGGAGATGACTACGACCCGTACCAAAACAATTTTGATCTTTGGAGACCGCCAACTCCAAGCACCTTAACGGGTGATTCCGTGGACGGGCCTGATTCCCAAATCAGGCTCCTCTTCACTTTGGCGGGCGGAAGTCCTTGGCGGATTTTCCTGATAAACAAAACGTTTACAACAGCAGACCAAGCTCTGCGATGTTTTATTTTGTCCCTGAAAGTCGCGCAGATATTTTGCGAATTTGAGACGGAGACTATGGACGCAGTTACAACATTCAAAAGTGGCTTGCTTGAATTCGACATCACTCAATCCATCTGCGGGCGCTACGCTGGTATGGAGTCAAGCCGGGTATCACGAGCAATGACGGAAGAAATTCCGTTTACAGCTGTGGAAGCCCAAGTTATTGCAGAGACAATAGCTGCAATGCGGTCGGTCCAATCAGAAATGAGTCTACCGATTAACTGGTCCTTGATCGGTAAGGTTAAGCCGCTCGTTGACCAACGGCGCAAAGAGCTACGAGAACAGTCCGATCCGATTGTGCGCAAATGCACGCTGGTCCGTATCTCTGCGACGAGTTTCTTTCAGAGAGTAAACGGCACGAACATCGTCACGACTCCGAGTGAGTTGGTGGCCGCTGCATTTGAGCTTCCGGGACTCGCAGAAGAAGCCGTTCGCGAACTGAAGAAGTTGGGAACCAACTCGCGCATTGAATACTTCGGTGCATTCAGACGCCGGAGTTCGATGACCAATAGTTTGGTCGAAGTGGGGTTTGAACCGACCTTGAAAGAGAGCCAAGAATGACCGATCCATCGAAGCTTGACCAGAAACGAACAACAATGGAGCCTGAGCAGAACCGAATACTAACGGAGCCGATGGAAGCCGCATGTCTGTTTGGCGGAAATACACAAGAATGGTTCGCCCGGTTCACATGGAAGTGTCCGGTATGCGGGAGACGCAATCAAAAGTTGATAAAAGGAACAGGCGTATTCGAAGAGCAATTACCGATCACGGTTGTTTGCAAGTTCGGGCATCAAACTCCGGTTAAGCCGTATCGGACATGATCGAAGCATCGGCTCTCACCCATTCGGCTTATCCGCCAGCAGGGTCCCGCCGACTTAGTCTAACGGGGCGACGTTAATCGCCCCGCTAAACGCTAGTGCCTTCGGAAAAGGAACATACACAGATGAAATATCTCCCATCCAAACACAATCGCAAGGACTGCAATGGTGTGAGTCTTTTCAAATATGCTTATAATCCGTGGCACTAGTTCTTTCTTATGTTTCATAACACAATCCATCGGCAGCATTAAGAAATGCCACTTTTAGATTTTGTGGGGCCTCTATTGTCGTGCTCACGAAGCGACCCTAATACCTTCGCGCAGTCTAAGTGTAGACAATGAAAATCGGTCGAAGTTAATCGGATTAGTCTGGTGGTTTCAGATTATGAAATACCAACAAGATTGGAAGTGCCCAAGCAGGCATAAGCGGTGCGCCATTTAGGGCTTGAAGAAAGGAGAAGTGACCGTCCGGCACGATTGGACGGCATTTTTATTTAGTCGATTATCAACATCGAAAAAGGTTGTTTTATGAAAGGGAAAATTAGTCAGTATAAGGAACTCAACGGCTTCGGCTGGATTTTTGAAGGCTTTAATAAGGTTCATTTCTTCCACGTCTCGAACTGGAACGCAGCCACGATTCCGGTCGTTGGGATGGAAGTAGAATTTGAAATTGGGCCGGGTAGAAAGCCCGGACAAACTCAAGCGGTTAACGTTGCGCCGGTAGCATCGCAGGTTGAAGGCGGTGCGCTGTGAGTACCCTACAAGAACAAATTAATCAGGTCGCTCCTCCTATCGCGGAGAGCCTACATGCACTTTCGCAGATGATTGCGCCTGCCCCGATTGCGGTGACTCCCGAGGAAACTCCGGTCACAGACACGGCTGTCACTGTTCAGCCGGAAGTCACAGCTCAGCCCGACGAAGCCGGAGCGACTGACGAAGAAATAATCGGGACTGCCGTAAGTCATTTGAAGGATGGAAAGTCCGACGCCGAAACCAAGGCCGCGTTGTCGGATGAATACGAAGACATCGAGCATGATGCCGATCAACTCATTTCCACCGCGCACGCGCAGATCGACAGCGATAAGAAAGATAAGGTTAGTGCGCTTGAGACTAGCAATCAGGAATTGCTCGATGGGCTAAACGAAGACGAACTGACCAGTGTGGAAGCTCTGCTGGTTCCAATTCCAAATGATAACCTTGACGAACAGATCGCCGCGCTAGAACACAACGACAGAATTCTGCGCGAAGCCATGACCGTTCCATCTGAGCAACCGGAAAAACCTAAGTTCGGTAAATTCGACGGCCCGATTGTATCTACATTCGTGAAGGGCCGCATGAACGCGGTTTGGGTTGATGTGGATGGCGTAAGCATTCATACCGGCGAGCAGGTCCAGATGACTCCGGGGTTGCGTGACAAGATCGACAGAGAGCGCAAGTACAGGGGCGATGAATGGCTTGCAAAAGAGAGACGCGATCAGGCACATGAAACCTACGCGATGACCAAGGAAGAGTTCGACCAAGAAGCTCAGAAAGAGTTTCCTGTGTTCGTTCTTCCGAAGCAACCGGGGCCACAGTGGAACGATTCGATAATGTATGGTCCGGCTGGTGATCTCATCCGCAAGGCTTCGCAACATTGCGAGTCGCACCCGGCAGGGATGCTCGTTGATTTTCTGGTGTCATTCGGAAGCATCGTCGGGCGCGGACCATACTTCAATATCGGTTCAACCAAACATTACACGAATGAATTTATGGCACGTGTCGGTGATAGTTCGCGGTCTCGCAAGGGTACCGGGCGCGATGCAATTGACGAAGTTCTTAAGCTCGTGGACCCGGAGTGGTATTCCAACTCGATTGAGTCCGGTTTTGGATCGGGGGAAGCGATCATCAACCGGATTCGAGATTCGGTTGTCGAGTCAAAGCTGAACCACAAAACCCGGAAGTTCGAGAACACCACAATTCCCGGAATAGCGGATAAGCGCTTGTGCATCCGTGAAGGCGAACTTGCCTCTATATTCGTCCTCGCAGGTAAGGCCGACAGCCGTGCCGATATCGTGATCCGCGACGGGTGGGATGGCAAAACACTTCGCAATGTTGTGAAAGGCAAAAGCAAGGACGGCTTTTCAAATAGCGCAAAGTGCGAACAACCACATCTATCGATCAGCGGTGATACGACCATCCACGAACTGCGTATGAAGATGCCCGACGGCGCGGACGAGAATGGATTCGGGAACCGCTTCTTGTACGTCTACGTGTACCGGGTGAAACACTGTCCGCAAGGTGGCCCGGAACTCGACTGGTCCAATGAAATCTCACAGTTTCACGAGATCGTGAAGTTCGCTAGAACGGTCAGACTGGTGTCAATGACTCAATCAGCAAGAAACTGGTGGAATCAGCAATATACCAAGCTCGAAGACGGGCCGGACGGCCTCGCCGGTAAGATGACCGCCCGAGCAGCGGCACATATCCGTAGGATAGCCATGCTTTACGCCCTAATAGACCGGACAGACGTGGTGACTCTCGAACACTTCCAGTACGCAAAGAAACTTTGGGACTACTGTGAAGAATCCGCCCTGTTCATTTTTGGCGGTGTGACCAGAGAGCAGCTTCGGATAGTCAACTGGATCGGTCAGCGCCGGGGCGCGACCTACCGGCAGGTCCGCGATGATCTGTACCAGCGCCACCGTAATGCCGGTCAAATCAAGACTGATCTGGACGCGCTCGTAAAGCAAGATAAGCTCGTACTGAACGGCGAAATCTATCTCAAAACGTAAGAAAAAGCTTGCGCAGAAATGATGACAAAAACGTCTAAAAAGCTTGCGCAAATTTGATGACGAAAGTTTTTTTGCGCAATGCGCAGCGGTTGCCCTATACGAGTAAGTTATAGCAGTTAAATAAGATAAAAATATGACTTACAAAAACCGTAATGATTCTGGCGCAAGCCTTTTGGTAGGCTTGGGCCAAGGGTATTCGCTGCGCAAAATGCGCAAGAATAATTTCGTCATCATTTTTGCGCAGGTTATTTTGGTCGTAAAACCGGGCTGTAGGTTGTGTGACGATGCTCGGCGCATTTGTGTGGATCACAAAAATTTCCACGGAATCGGTCAAAACCACCAAACCTGATAATTTTCACTATCCTACGGACTTTGCGGGCCAACGGTAGGGATAATAGACGAGTATTTGCAGCCGTTTTGAGCGGTCGCGGTTCGCTGACCGGTACCGAACAGCATCCGGTCAGTGATCGTGTGCCAGAACCCGAATCTGGCCCACCGTTGGCAGTATTTGGCGGTGCCAAGGATCACGCGCAGCGGAGTTGAGAGGCTAAGATATCCGAACGGATAGGTTTAAGGCTAGCGAAGCGTGCGGCATAAACGAACCTTTGTGCCGCATCTTGGGCATAAAAAAGCCCCGCTGACAGCACGGGGCTTAGGTACGGTCTGAAAACTACGTTTATGCCGCAGTCATACGGCGGACGGATCGTTCCGAGATACCGAGTGACCGTCCAATGGCTCTTAGGGAGTGTCCCTGTGACCGCAACCGGGCAACGTCAGCCGACCGTGCAACCACAGTCTTCGGACGACCTAGGGTTTTACCCTTGGCTCGTGCAACGGCAAGACCGGCCCGTGTGCGTTCAGCTCGCTTAACCCGTTCCTGCTTTGCCAGCGTAGCCATAATTGCGACAACGGCATCTTTGAACACGCCGCAGCTGTCGAAGAACGGCTCGGTAAAGGACTTGTACGAGACACCGTAGGATTCGAGCCGATTGAAGTGCTGTAATGTATCAAGCACCCCTTCGCGGGAAAACCGATCCAGTGCCCAAAATAAAATCAGATCGAATCTACGCTTCGAAGCGTCCGCGAACATTCGTTGGAATTCGGCACGCTCGCTTGTAGACCCTGATTCTTGGTCGATGTAGTTATCGAAGACTTGCCAGCCCTGTTTCGCGGCAAACTCATGAAGCTGAGCGAGTTGGTTCTCGTTGTCCTGCTTAGTCGTGCTGACACGAGCGTAGATAGCGACCTTCATGGTCTCCTCTTCCGTGGCCGTCCGCCAAGCTTGCCGTTAGCAGCAGACGATTTAGCTTTCTTAGCGGAAGTGCGCTTGCCAAGCAGCCGCATCGCTTCGGAGATCAGCTTATCTCGCTGCTTTTTGTTCACGGTCTAATAATAAGCTAACTGTTAGGTTATGTCAAGAGCAATCGACACGTACTCGCAAGGAAGTCGGCAACGAATCGCGCAGCCAACAACGAAGTGACCGGTCTCCGTCAACCTGATCGTTGACCAAAATCGTTGCGAGATTCTCGCCAGATTGTATGAGTGGGACTTCTATTCGGTTCTGTTGCGGGTCCTCTTTTCGCACCCCCGGCACTGCCGGAGAAGTGGGCCGCCCCATACCTCATGAACCGTGAGGCGACGACACCGTGGTGCCGACATTCTTCGAGTGGTCAGATGTCAAAGAGAGGACACATGAACGAAGAAACTAAATCTCCGGAACAGTCATTGCCTATGACTATTCCAGAACAAAGTAAGAAAGTTCCGCCAAAAGGTACATCCGAGAGACGGCAATACGACCGAACTGCGAAACAGCGCAGCAGATCGAAAGCAAAGCAGCTCGGGCCGCAAACGCCAACCGCCGACGAATGGCGCGACCAATTTCCAAAGCAGTACCCGGCGCAGCAAACGGAGTTGGACCGGTACGCGACAGAATTCGCGGAGTCCGTTCTATCTGAATTGCAGGTCAACAGTTCGCACGAGATTGATGCCTGTCTGGATCAAGTCAGCCGCAGCCTGCACGGTCTGAAGAGAGGCTGGCTCCGCGAAGTTCAGACTCCAGCCGGAGAACTGGTGTCGGGCGCGTACTTTCCTGATGCGCTCGGGACCATTGTCTATGACGCTCACCGTTACGATCTAGAAGCTTCTCCGACATTCAGTGGAGCGTACCGCGAACTTCTGAAAATACTCGACAAGAAATACGGTCACGAACAGACCAAGGATACCCGCGCTATCAAAGCGGAGTTGGACGGTACATACGCGCTGCCGCCCGAACCCGAGATTCCGAGAGCGCCAGAACCACCAGCGCCAGAGCCGCCAAAACTCCCGACCGACGCCGAGGTGCGGGCCACGATATTGGCCCGGAGTCGAATCGAACTGCTCGAAAGCTTGCAGGACCAGCTTTCCCTCGATGCACGACAGTACTTGTTTGGTGGCGTCCGATGAAGCGCGAGCCAATCAAAGCCGCAATTACAACTATGAATATGGAGCAAACATGACACGTAACGAATACATCCAAGCGCTACTTCCCGGCGTCCGGGAATCCATTGTCCACTTTGTGGGCGCAGAACGAGAGCGCCGTGCAAGAGCGATGTTGGACCAATACTCCACTAGTGAATTATCGCTGCTGTACAGCAAGCAAGTTGCTGGCGGATCAATTAAGCCGCCGACACCGGCGGTCAATGTTGCCGACATTGAAGCTGCACGTTCACAGGGCGCAGCCGAACTGGAAGCTCTTCGGGAACAGCACCGAGAACGACTTTCTGCGCAGCGTGCCGAACGTGCGGCAGACCGAATTCTGTTTCAGCGTCAGCAGGAAGAGGCGACCCGTCCACAGCGTCAGGAAGAATTGGTCAGGGCACGACAGGTTATCGCAGAAGCCCAACTGGTGTTGCGTAATTTCGCGCTGAACGAGGCCAACATTTCGCTACTTCTCTCCGTGATCGATCCGACAAACATAAGCCTACATGCCATTTCTCAGGCCATAGCCAGCAACGCTGTGACTCTGTCTCCCGCGACGGCGGAAGAGCATGAGAGGTTCCGGTTGGCCGACATCGAGAGCCACAACCAGCGACTTCTCTCAATGAATCCAGCGGAGCTTAAGGCTGAAGTTCGTAGAGAGTCAGGCGAACGAGCAACGCACCATCACGAGCAAGAGTCCAACCGTGTGTTGGCCGCGCAACAGAAGGCCGACTCGTACGTCGGATACCCTGAAATGCCGTTGGTCAACTCTGACGGAGTGAAGCTTGATTCGCGGTTCTTCCGACGTGCAACCGCCGCAACCATCCGTGTGTACATCCGCCGGTATGGTAACGCACAGATCACGAACGCAATACGTAACCGAAACTAAGCGGCAATCCCGCAATAGGAGAGATACAAATGGAACAGACACCAGAACAGATTCACGCGGCAGCACTGGAATGGCTGCGAGACGGGCATTGTCCAGAAGAATTAAAGATGGCGAACGGCGCACTGAATAAGCAGGACTCCGAACTTATCGGGCAACACATCGAGTCGCACCACGGCGGACTGTGGTCAGTCCAAACCTTGAACGCAACAGTGAGCGTACTCAGTCCGAAGCTTCACTGGCGGTCGAAAGCCGAAGTCTCGTACGACATCGCCTACGCCAAGCTCACACCCGCGCAACAGGATCAGTTCGGCTCGTGGTGGCACCGATCAGCCAAAAAGTACGTCGAGACTGAAAATGATTTTGGATTTGAAAATGCCGCCAAGATTATCCGTTGGTGTCTCGGCAAAACGTTCACCGCCGATTTGTTCGACCGAGCAGTAGGAAATCTGTTCGCTACTGAAGGACTCCATCCCGGTCCTGTGCGACAGCAGGGAGAACGCCGTGGACACGCCGACGATGGTCAGGGCTTCATGCGAAAAGAAGAAGTCAATGTCAGCGTAGCTGAGCGTGCTCGCCGTGATCGAGAGCGGCAAGAAGCGAATCAGCCGAAGACCGAAATCAGTCCGAATGATCCGAACTCTGCCGAATGGAAACGTAAGGCCGACGCTCTGACCGGAGCAACCCATAGTGACACGGCTGTCTTGGCACGCATGGCCGGAACAACGCACTACGAAACCTACCAGATGCGCCAACGCTATCTGAACCAGAAGCAGAGAGCCAATTTCAACAGGACGGCAATTTGATCGAACTCAACAAATTTGCCGGGATGTTTCGGCTAGGAGGTAGCATGTCGAAATCCGATTACGAATTCGTCCGCGAACAGCGCAAGAAAGAGGCCGCAAAGAGACAAGCTCAGAAACCAGATCAGAAGTAGGAACGAAGCATTTTGTTTACAAGGCTCGGGATCGTCTCCGGGCCTTCTTCTTTTTCCGAGCAGCGAGAGCCAACCGTGCTTTTCTTCTTCTGTGCCGTAATGCCTCGCGGGTTGGATTCTCGCTGCGCGGGCGGCCACCTAGCCTTCCGTTCCCTCGTGATGCGCTGACTTTAGCCCTGCTTGTGGACTGCCCGCCAACGCGGCCACCGAGGGATTTAAGTATGCTGGCCTGTTTCTTATTCATTTAATCTCAGTAAACTGCATTTTAACGACTGGATTCAAAAATAAAAATCCAAATTCAAACGGCGGTGTGTCCGTCGAAGTAGGTGTGTGTGCGCGACCGAAAAATAGTCCAGATCGATCCGTCGATCTCGCAAGAGCAGAGAAACGATCCACGATTCGAACAACTGCACAAGCAGGCCGACGAATTCTTCAACAATCCGAGGAATGAACCCTACAGGTTGCTTTTGGGGTTACACGAAGGAGCACACGCTTTCTATGCTCGACAAGCGGGGCGGACAAATATCAGGTTCCGTGGTCCGACCATGGTTTGGGATTATCGATATGACTGCCCCGCGATCAGCAAAGGTGCTACGTCGTGGACAGACTCGGCTAATAGTTCTGTCATGCAAAATATCAAGGCCAGTATCGCGGGATTCATTGTCCGCAGAGAGCTAACTCCAAGCAATCCTAACGACGAAATCGCCATCGAATTGGATATTGAATCAGCACGAAGATGGTTCGATCAGCAGATCGGTGGGACTGACGAGGAATTCGAGACTGCAATGGAGCAAGCAGAGCGCGGAATCATACAGGATTTGAAGTCCCGGAGAGTGGTAGACGCAATCAGAGCGGAAGCTCGCAGATTCGTCCGAGAGGTATTCCCGACTGAAAGTACTCTCAAGACCTTTGAGGTTGGTCGGAACGAAACTTGTCCTTGTGGCAGCGGGAAAAAGTTCAAGCGATGTCATCTTGGCGGGTCTGCGCGACAGGAATCTGCATCATTGTGAAAACGTTTCAGCGCCGTCCGAGGCGCAGAACAGAATATGAAAGGCCACGTTTAGCTACGGTCATGTTCTTGCAGTCGGCCAATTTAAAGAAGTCTCACGACTATAGCGTGAGAAGGAAAGCTCATGAGTGAATTAAAGGCAACAGTAGAAGAAAGGCTAGCGGCATTAGAACTGAAGATCAATTCGTTTGCAGCAGAACACGCTGAATTTCGTTCGGTAAATATTTCAAGACGCGGGGTCATGGGACCAGCGGGTCCGCAGGGTAAATCAATCCAAGGCCCGCAGGGCGCTCCGGGCGACATCGGAGAGGCGGTGCACGCTGCGAAGAAAGCTATGCAGGCCGAACTGCAATCCGCCGAAGCACGATTGTCACAAATCATTCTTACGGAATTACAGAAAGCGGGAGTCGTTGATGTTGACGGCAAGGCGATTTTGATTCCGGGACCAGCCGGAGCAACCGGAGCGCCGGGTGCGGATAGCACGGTCCCCGGCCCTCGGGGCGAGCAAGGACCATCAGGCAAAGACGGAAAAGATGGCCGGGACGGTGTCGATGGAAAACCGGGGCGGGATGGCCGAGGGCCAGTCGGGTCGCAAGGCCCACAAGGAATAAAGGGCGATCAAGGCGATATAGGAGAAGCTGGTGCGACTGGTCCAGAAGGTCCACAGGGAGTTCCCGGCGAAGGTCTATCCAAGCTAGAAGTCATCGAGCTAGTGCTCGACCTGAAGCGTCGAAAGACCATATAACAATGATCCGGGACGGGCGCTTCCAGTTGGGAGCGCCCTCCGCTGTCTTCGGGGAACGCTTTCTCGGATGCCAACTCATAATCTGCCCGGAGATTCGGCCCGAGAGATTTTCTTGGCTGAACCGACGCTGTATACTTAGTTGAAGTTGGACGTAACAAGCAGTGTCGCGGCTCCGGACGGAAATACAAAAAGTGCCACTTCGCTGTTAGCCCTTGGGGGGAAGGTAACCTGTCCCTTGGTACAGGCATCCAAACTGGTAGGAGTTGACATTTTGGACACAAACAGCATAATTTTGTCTCCTCCTAGCTCGGAAGGCGGGTTTAAGTGGAGCAGAAACAACACGCGGTTCGCCAGAAAGCCGCCGTTGATTCCATCCCCTTCGCCTGTCCGAACGGACAGGGTACCAACGGTCTATACAAAATAGCCGACTATTCTGCCCTGATAGGAGTGGTGTGTCGAGGGGCATCGTAGATATCTGATCTGAGGGAGAGTTTATGCCGACGCCTCAATTCCCGACAAGTATTCAATTCCATTATATTAAGAGCCACTTATTCAGAGTGATACATTCAGAAGGGGCTATCGGTGGTTTGACACCGAGCCGACAAATTTTCATGTCTTTGTTCAATGAAAGGGCTGCACTCCCTCAGCTTATTGAATTTGCGATTTTGCCGGAAGGGAAAATAGGAAGTGAAATTAAGCGAGAGGGCAAAGACGGGATCGTCAGGGAAGTGGAAATTGGCGTATTGATGGATGCGACGGCAGCAAAAAATCTCGCTGATTTTCTGTTGAGTCAAGTGAAATTGATCGAGGAAAGCGAACCTGTAACAAAAGATGATTCTGTCTCAGGAAGGGATTAATGAGTTCTCTCGCATATACGCTAAGTTCGATTCGTCCGTACGCATCGTCGGCAGATTCTGCTGAGTTGTTTCCAGAATCCATTCAAGCCGCCCTCGACCGCATCGAGAAGATCACCGCGAACGATCACGTTGGCCCGTCTGCGCAGACTGTGGAGTGGGCCAAGAAGGTACTGCTGCGCGTTCTGCCGCGTTACTATTTGAAGGGTGCGGAAATTGATGCCTTTCAAAATGAAATCCACGTAAATTGGGAGCACGGGAGCAAGCGGGTTACAGTTTTTCTTCCGGCTCCGGACCAATTGCGAATTTATTGCGAGCATGATACGGGCCACGGGATTGAGCACAACCTGCGACCGGGAAATGATCCTTGGGAAGTAAGCGGAGTCTTACGATGGTTGTTCCAGTAAGATGGCCGCACCGCCCGCAAACTTAGGGATCGTTCTCGCCAACGATGTTCTGATCTACCGGGCGTTCGCTGAAAAGAAATATCGGAATAGAGATAAGAACGCAGTTCGTTACTTCGCTTACGTTCTCCGCGACATCGATGTCAACGATGGTCTTTCAGTCGGCTTATCTCCAGCGGCAGCAGTGCGGGGCCTTCAGACGAACGAAGGCTATTGCCACATTCTGGTTGGCGCGATCCACGCTTTACCTTTCGGACTAGAGGTCAGGCTTGACCTCAATGAAGCAGATCACGCTTATATTTGTAACCTTCCGCTAATGACTATTTCTGACGCAAATAGAGAGCGTGCGATGCAAATTGGAAATGAATTGGCTCGTCAATCTACGGTCGTTACTTGCGATCCTTTTGTTCCAGATGATCCCGCTTCGCCTGCCGATGAGTCTCACTAGGGATTCAACGTCCGCATAGTTTCGACGCTCGCTTCGGGCGTCGCTTTGTCGGCACTGCCAGTAACGCCCGCCTCAGGACCTTAATCGCCAAGCGTCGAGCGATCTTCAATGATTGGTTGATCCGGTTACGAAGAGAAGGCACGGGCCGAGGAAAGACTCGCGGTCGCGGCCCTGCGTCAATACCCTTAACCCGTGTGCTGTTTCTGCCTAATGCCATCGCAACACTTGCCATTGGTCCGTGCGTGCTAGAATTCACTGCAAGGATGAGACCAGCGATGCCGCAAATTCCCAACGCCGACCGGAATGTATTTCAAGACCCCTGATGTGGCGGATTAAATGAACACCGTCCGTAGAGCAATCAGCATTACCCTCTGGATGATGGGTACGCTGTTGTTTTACTTAGGTTGCGCGGTCCTTATAAAGCTGCTCATAAATCCTATGTGGGAAATATGTAATGACTTGTGGGTGTCAGCCTCTTGGTGCGGACACCCGATTAACGTCAGCATCTTCGAGGCATTTCGTAACTTACACCGCTCAACGAAGATTTTTCTTTTTCTGTTGTGGTTCGGTCCGGCTATATGGTTGGAAAAAGAGTCTCGGCGGTAACCGTGTGTCATCCCTGCCTGATGAAACCTAGCCTCTCGGAAGTTGCTACGCGCACGATTCGGCCACGCCATGACCCGAAACACTTCGTTCAAGTACCCCGACGATTCTACCAAGTTCGACTGTTACGTTGAGTTTTATATTTAATTAGAACTTATCATGGTAGTATTCCAGCAATGAATAAGCGTAGGCCATCGTTCCGCAAGATCGACGCCGCAAGCACCATCACTGGCAAGTCACGATCTTCTATCAAGACGGCGAGAAATTCGGTGTTTACACCGATGAGCGAAAGGGGCAGAGGTTGCGGAGCGGCAGCGGAAAAATCCGGTCGTGAAGATGGCTCGCGTCGCGGAGGTCAGACTGGAAGATTGCTTTTGTTCTGCCTTAGGTTGAATTTGACTTAGGCTTCCCTGAAAGCCTGAAGTAGTGAGGTCAAGCATGAAAGCACTTCGCGGGTGTGTATTAGTAGTGGGCCTGCTGGGTGTGTCTGTTTCGGCAATGGGCAGCCCGAATGATGTCGTGGAGAGGCTCCGGAGATTCATCAATCCTTACATAAACCGCACGACCCCCGGAACACTTCATGACAGTTTCATCGGTTTCGAAGAGTCGCTTGACCCGAAAGGGATTGGCGGATTGGCGGACCTTGGGCGGGACAAGGCTGATGAATTAGTTGTGGAAAAGACAGCGGATCGGGAAATCGATACAATTTTGAATTCAGAGGCCGTTCTCCAAGAGTTGGCAAACAATACAGGTGTATTGATTCGTGTAGAGGTTCTCGACACGTTCTCTGGCAACAGTGGAACGAATGTCTTACTCGGCGGGACTGGAAAATCTATGCCCGAGGCGCTGGCACAAGGCTTGGAAGTTCGAGAGTTAAGAAATGAATTGCCCTTCGGAACGATAGTCAACACAGAAAAGAGCTACTCCATATTCGTTACCATGGGTACAGACGGTAGACTGAACCGCTCTAAAAGATTGAGCGCCTTGTATACTGGAAACCGTGAATACATTCAACGTCAAGCTCTCATAGCGAGACTGAGGCGTGAACAGGAAGAACAAAAAGCCCGATCTCAAATTGTGCCGAGTCCTAATCCGACCCCATCTAGCGGCGGTGAGAAGATTCATCATGAGGGAAATGATCACTCATCTCATGAGACTCAATCCAAGGAACCAGTGTCCCACGAAACTAAGCCTCAACCCCATGAAGCGGCACCCCATGAAACTAAGCCCCCGGGGAATCAATCGCGTGAAAATAATTCTCATGAAAAGTCCAGCAAGTCGGGGGGCACGGTGATTCAACGAATGCCGTTGACTTCGCCACCGGACCAGCATCGCGGCCCGATAATTGAACCCAATGTTGACGGATCGAAAATGAGTGCATCGCCATTGGTAGATTTTGACTGGGGACTATCAGGAACTAGAATTTGGCGCGACATAGATGGAGACGGCAATATAGATTTTTGTCGCATCTCTAAAGAAGGTACCGACAAATCTCAGATTCATTTCAAATGTACCCTCGCGACCGGCAAGACTATCGACCACGCTTATGACGGTGGAACTTCCGACGGTTACTTATTGGGTAAGGTAGACGCCCCCCGTTGGGTCGATCTCGGGGAGAGCCGAATACTTTACCTTTGCGGCATCATTTTATCTGGCACTGGAGGCGCTAAGGGGTGGCCGCACTGCGTTTCCGCTCTAAATGCAACTCGGTCTCCAACGTCCGAGAAGGGTAATCAATGGAATTCGTCGCTAGCCGCTTCACCGCTCGACCTCGGAATTCCAATGGCACGCGCTTGGACTGATTTCAACGGAGATGGAATTCCAGATTTTTGTACGTTCGTAGTTTTACCGCATAAGAAAGTGCCGTCCGCAGTATGTTATTTGGGTTCTCCATCTGGAATCTTCGATGAGTCGCATTCAATTGTTGCAGAAAACTTAGTTTGGGATGCCACGAGTGCATATAGGATTTGGATAGACATAAATTTTGACGGCAAGACTGACTTCTGCACTCTCGCCGGATCGAAGAGCGAATTTCTTGACTGCACTATTTCTAGAGGGAACGCATTTGGAGATACGTATCGAGAAATTCTTGAACTTCGTAAATAAATGCCCTGACAGTGACCGCTCATCTAAAAACTTTTCGCTTCGGAATCTCTGCCGAAAAGCTTCACATCACCATCAACGACGACCGCCACGTAGCGCCCTTCCATGAGAAACTACATCAGCTTCTTGCCTTCCCGCGCCATCGCAGACCATCGTGACTTCGTATCCGTGTTCTGTTCGACCCCGCGAATCTCCTGCCCGTCGAATTTGAAATCGATCTGACGCAATTTGCGTTTCGATGTCCATGCAATCGGGTATCGCTCAGTTCCGAGCACGACGGCTTTGGCGTTCTCACCGAAGGCTTGCCGCCAAACTTCGATCAGAGTTTCTTCGAACGATATCATGGCAGCCGTGGCTTGAGATTCACGACAAATACTGCGCAGCCAAACTTCTTTTCGATTTTAGGGAAGAATAGCGATTGTGCTCCGCTAAGTCTGTCAGTGTCGCGCTTTACTTCTACAAAAAAGAAAGTCCTTCCACGATATACCAAAAGATCGGGGCGTGGGGCCTTACGCATCTTCGAACTTACTTTGATCCGGCGATCCAAGAACGCTACCCCCGCCTCGCCCAAAATCTTCAGTGCTTTTGCTCTCGCCTGAGGTCGCGTTTGATGAAGATATTTCGGCGGGAGCACGTTAAAGCCTTTGCTTAGATAATGCCGGACCGTGAACCACTCGCCAAAATGATAGCCTCTGCGACATTGGTTGCTCGCGTTTGACAAGTCTCGTTCGCAGAAAGTGCCTTTGAAGCTTCGATACCAAACACCCTGAAGACGACCTAGCCTCCACTGCTTTAGAAGGAGAGGTTCGTAATAGAGCGGAATCACCGTCACGGTTGGTTACCTCTGCGGGAACTTTGCATCGATCTTCCGCATGATCTTCTCAGCCATCGAAATCGAATTGGCGATTGTGGCCTCGGATTGCCCGGCACGCCCCGGTCGTGCGGCTGCCCGGCGAGGATAAACGCAGCACAAATTCCCTAAATGCTTATTTCTGGGTTTCGAGTGTCCAAGCGGTTCTGGTTGGAAAATCGATGCGCGTTTTAGTGGTATTGTCGAAAACAACCAATGCGTCGATATCACCAAACTCTTTTTGAACAACCTCCTGTTTCGTTTTACCCGCAACAGCATCGTTTACAAACTCAGATTGAGTGTTGACGAGAATCTCGACTGTGGTGTGCGCCGGGATCAGGATGGGTTTCGGGTCGAAGAAGTGATCTGGAACAACACTGGGCAAATTTCCTTCCGTCATCGACAATTCCCAGCCAGTCCCTCCAGTTAGGCTCCCTGATTTCTGTTCCATCATCCGTTGTGACCATGCGTCCACGGGTAATGTGTAATCTTCGGATGAATTGTTGGTGACATCAAAGAGCATATTCTCGTAGTAAACGTGGCCGCTCGGGCCGGGATTATCGTAGATAGACAGCTGCTTGAATCTTGCCACTATGATATGAGGATTCCATGGCTTTGGCCGAGTCGAATACCAGTGAAGGCAAACGATAAGGATGCCGGAGCCAATCACGGCTCCCGCTGAAATCGCCGCGAGTTTTAGGAATGTGGCTCGCATCGTCGGTTCTGTGATGTCACATCAATTCATTTGACAGGGATTACAAGAAACTGACACGAAGCTGACATCAACTCTCTTCGTGCGGTTTACCACAGAAGTCGGTACCGTCTGCTCGGTCGAGCCTTGAACTGCGTTATCTGATCCCGCTGACAGATGCTCGGTCGGACCATCCATTTTCATCAACACAAAACCATCGGTGTCTTTCAGCGTGAACTCAAAATGCCCTTCGTATAGGACCTCGTCCGGAGGGCTGAACTCGAAACCGTTACTGCCTTTGGTGGTGCGGCGGTACTTCTCCGGGAGAGCCGCTGTTGGATTGGGCTTGATCGGAAGCTTGATCACGTAGCCCAATTGCTGGCCATTGTCCCGATTCAGAAATTTGACCCGGCCACTGGGTTTTGTCGTCCCCGGCCAAGGAATATCACCATTCAAAGCAGCGGTTTCCATGGAAAAACCGCCGCCATCGGAAACTACCGCGATCCACCCAGAACTTGGGGGTCTATTGAGGAGATGTATGAACGTTGCACCGCCAAAGAAAGCTACGATAGCAACAGAGACGGTGATAAGTGTTCTTTTCATCAGAAAGTGCTACCGTTTACTACGATCAAAACTTTATGTCAATGAATTCCATGGAGTAGAATTCAGTAAGTGATTTATGCCCGATGTGATTACATTTGCAGAGGCCCTCGACCGGAGTGGTGACCCTCGCCACTTATTGCTCGGAAATGGTTTTAGCCGAGCCTACCGAGACGACATTTTCTCCTACGATGCTCTCTTTGACCGAGCCAATTTTGGAGGGATGTCTCCCGCTGCCGGTGAGGCGTTTCAAGCTTTGCAAACCAGAGACTTCGAAATTGTCATCAAGGCGCTCAGGCAGGCCGCTCAGCTTGGTCGAATCTATTTTGGAGCGGACGTAAGTCTAATTGGTCGATTGGAGTCGGACGCGAACGCGTTGCGCGATCTGTTAGCGAGAACTATCGCCGCGAATCACCCTGACAGGCCGACAGATATTCGTGACGAACAGTATGCGGCATGCCGAAGCTTTCTTAACAATTTCAAGAATATCTATTCCGTGAACTACGATCTGCTTCTGTACTGGGCACTGATGCACGATGAAATCCCGCCGCTGATCGGATGCGATGACGGGTTCCGGGAGCCGGACGATGGCCCGGCTGAATACGTCACATGGGACGTACAAAAAACGGGGCAACAATGCATTTTTTATCTGCATGGAGCATTGCACATCTTTGACGCTGGTTCTGAACTGCAGAAATTTACATGGTCCAATACGGGAATTGCGCTTATCGACCAAATTCGGGGCGCTCTTAATTCAAATCGGTTCCCACTTTTCGTCGCAGAAGGCAGTGCCGATTCAAAGTTAGATCGAATTCAACACAGCGGCTTCCTAAACAGGGCCTACCGAAGTTTTGCAGAAATTCGAGGAAGTCTATTTATCTTTGGCCTCTCATTCGGCGACTCTGACGAACACATCTTACGTTTGCTGGACCACGGCAAACAAACGCAGATATTTGTTAGTCTGTTCGGCGATCCCAACTCGGAAGGCAATGCGCGTATAGTTAGACGAGCAGAATTGATTTCTACCCGCCGATCCCGAAGATACCCAACTTCCGTCGCCTACTTTCAGGCGGAGTCCGCTGGAGTATGGGGCTGACCCAGCGTCCCGAGAGGAGGGGTAATGACGATACGTGCGAAGGGTTTCCACGAGGCAATTTCAGTCGAAAAACTGGAAGAGCTTTTCGCGGCTGACTATAACGCGTTATTCGCCGGAACGGTTGGCAGTCAGTGTCCGACTTGCGGCCTGCGCTTCGCTGTATTTTTTGTTGCCAAAGACGATCCTCAAAATCCTGAATACCTGAAAGCGTTGGAGGGAATCATGTGGCAGGATTGCAACGGCGGCAAGCATCGCGGCGAATACGTGTTCCGAACAGTCCCCTGAAACATGCGACGTTGTATCGCGTCTCTCCGCCTAACGATACCAGCGTCTCAGGCCAAGTGACGGAACGGTCTGTGGATCAACGTTGGAGCAGCACAAGGATGGCCGGAACTCATAAGCGCAACCGAAGCAACGACTTAGAGTGAGCACGCCTCGATTTCGAAGGCAGATGCTCTATCCAGCTGAGCTACGGGCGCACCGTCTGATTTGCGATTTTATCATCGACTTCGCGGAATGCGATTCCGATTCTTTCCCACGAAAATCACGGGGTGATTGTCAGCGTCGCGGTTTGCGCCCCTCCGTGGATGGCGGCGGAGATGGTGGATGTCGTTGGCGCTGCGACAGCGTGACTGGTCACTGTAAACGTGGCTGAGGTCGCGCCGGCCGCCACCACGACCGTGGCCGGAACCGTCGCCGCCGCTGTGTTGCTGCTGGAGAGCGTTACTGTCCTTTGCGCCGCTGTGCCGGCCGCCGGACCGTTGACGGTGATGGTGGCAGTCGAATTCGCCGATCCGCCAACCACGCTCGTCGGATTCAGGACGAGCGCGGTAACCAGCAATGGGTCCACGCTGAGCGTCGCTGTCGTCGATCCGTTCAACGTTGCGGTGATCACCGGATTGGCTCCCGCAGCCACCACGTGGGACGTGACCGTGAAGTTCGCCGTCGTCGCCCCGGCCGCAACTACCACACTGCCCGGAACCGTTGCCGATGCCGTGTCGCTGCTCGCCAACGTTACCGTTCGTTGCGCCGCCGTCCCTGCCGCCGCCGCATTCAACGTCACCGTCGCCGTCGAGTTCGCCGATCCTCCGAATACACTCGCCGGATTCAGCGTCAACGACGCCACTCCGGCTTGCGGCGTCACCGTCAGCGCGGCGCTCTGCGTCCCCCCGTTCAGCGTCGCGGAGATATTGGCGATGGCCGCTGCCG
>Ga0070735_10001631_pt1 | contig 21266 bp, 21 predicted proteins | sample Coa_R1_FD_66443 | JGI IMG/M metagenome (GOLD analysis project Ga0070735, IMG submission 66443) | Surface soil microbial communities from Centralia Pennsylvania, which are recovering from an underground coalmine fire - Coalmine... | ecosystem: Environmental > Terrestrial > Soil > Unclassified ... | reverse complement strand
TTGGCGAGCGCGAACAGAGGCACGATCACGTAGCTGGTCCAGGGATGCAGGTCGTACTGCAGGCGCTCGTTCGGGGAGATCGCGGAGAGCAGGCTGCGCTGCGCGCTGCGCGCGAGCTCGGGGGTCGGCTGCTCGCGGAACGAGCGCGTGAGCGCGGTCGCCCGCTCGAGGTCCTCGCGCGCGGGCGTGTACGCGGTCGTCGCCAGCCCGATCAGCAGCCCCGAGACGACCGGGTCGACGCCTGACTTGAACATCGCCACCCAGACGGCGATGGCCACCGCGATCGACGCGGGCCGGCGGGCGGCAGGCGCGTAGCGAAGCGCGAACAGCAGCACGAGCAGGGCCGCCGCGACCGCCAGCGGGAGGGCCGAGACGCGGTGCGTGTACACGGTCGCGATCACCAGGAGCGCGCCGAGGTCGTCCACCACGGCGAGCGTGAGCAGGAACACCCGCGTGCGGGTGGCCGTGCGAGGCGTGAGCAGCGCGAGCGCGCCCAGCGCGAAGGCCGTGTCGGTCGACATCGCCGTGCCCCAGCCTCCGACCCCGGCTCCACCCGCGTTCAGGGCCAGATAGATCCCGACCGGGACCAGAATCCCGCCGAGGGCCGCGAACACGGGAATCGCGAGCCGGCGGCGCTCGCGCAGCTCGCCGAGATCGACCTCGCGCCGCGCCTCGAGGCCGACGACGAGGAAGAAGAACGTCATCAGGCCCTGGTTGACCCAGTGGCGCAGATCGGTCGAGATCCCGCTCGTGCCGATCCGGATCGACAGGCGCGTCGTCCACACGCTCTCGTAGGAGTGCGGCCACGGCGAGTTGGCCCACAGCAGCGCGATGATCGCCGCGCCGAGCATCACCATGGCCCCGCCGGTCTCGGTGGCCAGGAAGTCGCGAACGGGCGCGGCGAGGTTCCGCGCCCATGCCGTGCGGCCTGCGTAGGTTGCCTCCTGCGCGCCTGTGCTCACGGCGCACCGATCGTACTCCGTGCTAATCCGGTTGCACGTACCGGCTCAGGCCGCAGAGCTCGAGCACGAAGCGCGCCTGGCGACCGGCATTGGCGGCGGCGAACTCGAGCCCTTGGGCTCGCGACAACGCCTCGCAGCGCTGAATCGCCCGAGCGCCGGCGACATCGATGAACTGCAGCCCACCGAGGTCGAACACGACAGCATCGATCGGGCCGGTGCTTTCCGTGTCAGCAAGCGCGTCGGCCACGGTCTGCTCGAGCGCCGGAGCCGTGGCCAGATCAAGCTCGCCGCACGGGGTGACCACCAGCACCTTGTCCGCGTGGTCGACGGATGCCCAGAACGGCAGCGCGCCCCATGACAGCTCGCGCCTCATGCCACGCGGCCGCTCAGGCCGAGACGCTCGGCTCCAGCACGAAGATCTCGAAGGCGCGCGCGGGGTGGAAGACGATCTGGCTGTGGTAGGTCAGCACGCGACGCCCCGTGATCTCGCTGACCATTCGCGTCGCGATCGGTGCAACCGTCTGCTGGAAGGCGAGGCGGTAGCTGCGAACCTCCTCTTCCTTGCCGTCGGCGACGAGCGTCTCCTCGTTGCGCGTCAGGCCGTTCTCGAGGGCCACGAACACGTAGTCGTCCAGCACCCAGGCCTTGGCCGCCGTCGGTCCACGGCCGTAGTGCTGCTTCATGAGGCCGACCAGCGCATTGGCGAGTGCGGCTCTTGTCGATCCGGCCTCTGCCCTGGAGGTATGGCGGGTCTGCTCCTCGCCGGCGCGGATCAGCTCTTCGGTGGAGTCGTGAGACCCCTCGTGGGATGGCACAGGTGGTCGCCTCCTCGGAGCGGAACCGGGGGGTCGCGAAGACGCCTGCCGTCCGGCAGGCGGAGGACAAGGGTCGCTTTCGAATCGGGCGCACGCGCTTGAACGAACATCGGGAACACCTCTCCGATGCGCGGTCGCCCTGTGAAGAACAGAGCTACCCGATCACCTGGGGTAAGACACCTGTCACCGCCTCCGTCCCGCGGCGGCGCGTGACCTGATGTGGGCAACGCTAGCATGGGTGCCGGGAGGCGCCAGCGTCTGGTGGGCGCTTCCGCACGCTTCGCCGATGTCGTCGCACCGCCGCATCTCACGTGTCTTTCGCATCACCGCGCTCGTCGGCGCCTGCGTGTCGATCGCGCTGTCCGCCGTACCTGCGCAGGCGGGCGTGGCCAACGCCGGGGTGCCCGGAGCCAGCGCGTCTGACCCGCTGGCCGGCCTGCCCTGGGGGAACTACAGCGGACCACGCGACGAGGTCTTCCCCTCCTACCGAGCGGCTTCAGGTCGTAACCGGGCGCTGCTCGCAAAGGTCGCGCTGCGCCCGCGGGTGCGCTGGTTCGGGTCATGGTACGCCGACGACCAGGCCCGCCAGATCGCTGCGTCATACCTGGCGAACGTGACCGGCGGAAACCCGAACGTGCTCGCCCAGATGGCGGTGTTCCGGATGGAGCCGTGGGAGGGCACCGCCTGCCACTCGCTGCCGACTGCGGCGCAGCAGTCCAGCTACCGGACGTGGATCGACGCGTTCGCCCAGGGGATCGGCAGCGCGCGGGTGGCGCTCGTGCTCCAGCCCGACCTGCCGTTCTCGCTCTGCGTCCCAGGTCACTCGCTGTTGCCGCTGCGGATGATCGCTTACGCAGCCCAGGTGTTCAGTGCCCTGCCACACACCACGGTGTATCTCGACGCCGGCGCCGGGGACTGGGAGAGCGTCGGCCAGGCAAGCTGGATGCTGCGGATGGCCGGGATCCGCCACGTACGCGGCTTCGCGCTGAACGCGACCCATTACGACACGACCTCCAGCCAGATCTACTTCGGCGTCCGGGTCATCAGGGCGCTGGCCGCGGCCGGCGTGCACGGCGTCCACTTCGTCATAAACACCTCGGGCAACGGACGCGGCTTCACCTACCAGCAGTACCACGGAAACGTGCACACGTTCGGCAATGCCCGGGTCTGCCAGGGCGCCCGGAATTGGCCGTGCGTGACACTCGGGATCCCGCCGACCTCGAACGTCGCCAGCCGACGCTGGAGGCTCTCGGCCGGCGAGCGGCGTCTGGCCGCACGCTACGTGGACGCCTACCTCTGGATCGGGCGGCCGTGGCTGGTCGGCCAGACCGACCCGTTCGACCTGCAGCGGACGCTGCTGCTCGCGGCTAGCACCCCGTTCTGAGCGGGGTCGACAGGACTCATCTACAGCTCGCGTTCGTAGTAGTAGGCGGTCTGCGCGAAGCCGACGCTCTCATACAGCGCCCGGGCGACGGTGTCCGTCTCGTCGGTGTTCAGCTCGATGTAGTCAGCGCCCCGCTCCCGAGCCCGCTCGAGGACCGCCTCCATGAGCGAGCGCCCCAGTCCCTGCCCGCGCCGGACAGGCACGACGTAGAGCTCGGCCAGGTAGCACTCGAGCCCGGGCGTCCACAGCGACCGGCGAAAGCGCAGCACCGCCAGCCCGCAGATGGGCTCGCCGATCACCAGGACGTCGGTGCCGCTCAGCTCGGCCAGGCGCCGGGCCAGGAAGCCCGGGCCGGGGCTGGGCTCGTCGTACTCCTTGTTGAACTCGTCGAGTAACGACGCCACCACGGGCAGCTCGTGCTCGCGGGCGAGTCGCGGCTCGGCGCTCATGCCAGGGTCAGCGTCGCCCCGTGGCGGCGCAGCCAGGACACCTGCTCCTGGTAGCCGGGGCAGCGCTCGCCGAGCAGGGCCCAGAAGCGCGCCGAGTGGTCCATGACCTCGAGGTGACACACCTCGTGCCAGATGACGTAGTCGAGCACCGCGGCCGGGGCAAGCAGCAGACGCCAGTTGAAGCTCATCGTCCCGCTGCGCGAGCAGCTGGCCCAGCGCGTGCGCTGTCCGCGGATCGTCAGCCGCTCGTACGCCGCACCGACCTCGAAGCAGGCACGGTCCAAGCGCACCGCGACCTCCTCGTAGGCGGCCCGCCGGTACCAGCGCTCGAGCGCCGCGAGTCGCTCCTGTCCGGCGGGCACATGCAGGCAGTCGCCCCGCCGGTGTACTCGGCTGCGGCCGGGCTCGGGTATCAGCTGGAGCGTCGAGCCGAGGTATGGCACAGTCCCGTCGCGCGCCCTGACCGCCGCTCGCGCCCGCTCGAAGTCCGACAGGCGCCGCTCGATCCAGGGCCGGAGCTCGCGCACGGCGGCCGCTGCGCTGCGCTCGGCGGCGCCGCGAGGGAGCACGACCTCGACGCCGCCGGTGGCGTCGACGGTGACCCGAACCCGCCGGGCCCGGGTGGACCGCCGGATTCGATAGTCCAGCTCGCTTCCCATCGCGCGACAGGGTACGGTCCGGCTCCGACATGGCCCGCCTGCCGTTCCTGTCCGAGCCGCTCGACGGGGGTGATGTGCGCGTGCGCGACGCCGCCGAGCGCGACATCCCCGAGGTGCTGATCGCGTTCGAGGACGATCCGGCCATGCATCTGCGCCTGGGTCACCCGCGCCCGCCGAGCGGCGCCCAGCTGGGCCGGCTTGCCGAGACGGAGGCCACCGACCGGGCGGCCGGCTCGCGGGCCACGCTGACGATCCTCGAGGCTGACTCAGACCTCTGCCTCGGTCAGGTGGCCGTGCACGATCTGGACTGGGATCACGCTCGCGCGACGCTGAGCCCGTGGGTGGCGCCGCAGGCTCGCGGCCGGGGACTGGCCGCGGGGGCCGTGCGCCTGATTGGAGGCTGGCTGCTCGGCCGCTGCGGCCTGGTCCGCGTGCAGGTTCTGTGTGAGGCCGACAACCAGGCGATGCTGCGCGCCGGCGCGCGCGCCGGCCTACAGCACGAGGGCGTCCTGATGGCCTACCGCCGCCTGGGTTCCAGGCGAGTGGACGTGGCCGTGCTGTCGCTGATCGCCGCCGACCTGAAGGCCGCGTGATGCCCCTCCGCGGCCGATACTGGCGAGTTCCGCTGCCGGGGGGCGTGCGCGAGCCCTTCGAGGTCTACGTCAACGGCGTGCCCCAGGAGCTCGGCCGCGACTACAGCGTGCGCCAGGGCGAGCTCTGGTTCGAACGCGAGCTCGTGACCGGCAAGCTCGGCTTCTGGGCCTGGTTTCTCGGCTTCTGGGGGATAGGCACGTACAAGCGAAACGACGAGGTCGACGTACGCTACGAGCGTGAGGGCCGGCCGATGGTCGCCCACGCCCTCCAGATCATCCCGCCGACAGCAGACTGACCCACTCTGGATTTCGGTCGGCCCGGCGGTTAGAGTCGAACCGTGTCTCGGGGGCGACGGTGAGCCGAACGGTGGGCTAAGCATGTCGAGGCAGCGAGGCGCGGCTTACGTGCGCCACTGGGCCGCCCGATGAAGTGGCTCGCTGGGCCCGTAGTGTGATGCGTACCGGCGATTTCCTGGCCGGCGTTCCCGTGCTGGCCGGCCTGTCGGACGAGCTGCTCGAGCGGCTGGCAGCCGAGGTCACCGAGATCGGAATTCGTGCCGGGCACTGGGTCCTGCGCGAGGGCGAGCCCGCCCACAGCATGTTCATCGTGGCCAGCGGCCGGGTGGCGGTCCTCGACGAAGGCCCGCCCGAGGCGCTCCTGCGCACCCTGCGCAGAGGCGACGTTCTCGGCGAGCTCGCGCTGCTCCGGGAGGGAGTCCGGTCGGCCTCGGCGCGGGCACTGCGCGACACCCAGCTGCTCGAGCTCGGGCGTGAGTCCTTCGAGCGACTGATCGAGACCGCTCCGGGGTTCGCACTCGGGCTGACGCGGACGTTGGGCGCTCAGCTCGCCGCCAGTCGCACTCCCGTCGCGGTGTCCACACCCCCGCGCACCATCGCCGTGATCGGGCTCGATCCCGGTGTGGCGGTGCACGAGGTGGCCACGGCGCTGGCCGACGAGCTCGAGCGCCACGGCACCGTCGCGCGGCTGCAGGACGGCGAGCTTGAGACGCTGCACCAGGCCGAGGCCGATCGCGACCGGCTCGTGCTCTGGCCGGGAGCCGACGCCGACGAGGAGTGGCTCGAGCTCTGCGTACACGAGTCCGATCTGATCGTTGCGCTCACCCGAGGTCAGCCGGACCCCAAGTGGCTGAGCCGCGCCACGGCCCTGGAGGGTTGCGAGCAGCTCGTCCTCGGCCGGACGCGGGCGATCCCCGACCTGAAGCCCCGCCAGCTGCAGGTGGTCTCCGACTCCGCTCAGGTGCCTGCGGCCCTCGCCGCGCTCGCCCGCCGGCTGGCCGGACGCTCGCTCGGGGTCGTGCTGTCGGGTGGCGGAGCCCGAGCGCTGGCCCACATCGGCGTGCTCGACGAGCTCCGGGCGGCAGGGCTGCAGATCGACCGGATTGGCGGCGTCAGCCTCGGTGCGCTGGTGGCGGCAGCGGTCGCCGGCGGGACCCCGCAGGAGGAGATGTACGTCGCTGCGCAGCGGTACTTCGTGGACAGCAGCCCGAGCACGGACTTCGTGCCCCCGGTCTACTCGATCCTGCGCGGCAGCAAGACGCGACGCCTCCTGCGCGAGTTCTTCGGCGATAGACGCATCGAGGAGCTGCCCCGCCGGTTCTTCTGCATGAGCTGCGATCTGATCGCGCGCGAGCCCGTGCTGCATCGCACCGGTCCGATCGTGGACGCGGTGTACCCGAGCCTGGCGATTCCAGCCATCTTCCCACCCGCAGTCACGGCCGACGGCCGCCTGCTCGTCGACGGCGGCGTCCTCGACAACCTGCCCGTGGCGGAGATGGCCCGCACCGGCGAAGGTCCGGTGATCGCGGTCGACGTGACCGCTCGGGGAGGGCGCGACCGTCACAGCGGGCGCGGTCTGGCCGCGCGCGTCGAGAGCCCGCTGCGCCGGGTCCTCACTGGAAGCGACGGCGAGATTCCGAGGTTGACCGAGACGATGATTCGCACGATGCTCGTGGGCAGCGCCGATGTCACCCTCACCGCCCGCCAGCACGCCGACCTCGTGATCACGCCCGCGGTCGACGGGGTGGGTCTGATGGAGTGGAAGGCGCTCCCGACCGTTCGCGAGCTCGGACGCCGGGCTGCGCGCGAGGCGCTGGCGGCGGCCAACGGGGCCGTCTGGCGGTGAGCGCGTCCGTCCGTGGACCGTCGCCGCGGGCCGTGCTGGCCATCGCCTCGCTGGGCGCTGCCGTCGCCTTCGTCGACGTGACGATCGTCAACATCGCCTTCCCGGACATCGAGAAGTCGTTCCACGGCACCTCGATTTCCTCGCTGTCCTGGGTCCTCAGCGCCTACAACATCGTCTTCGCTGCCTTCCTCGTCGCCGCCGGCCGGCTTGCCGATCTGCTCGGCCGCCGGCGGATGTTCGTCCTCGGGCTCGAGATCTTCACCGCCGCATCGCTGCTCTGCGCCCTCGCGCCATCGACCGAGCTGCTGATCGCCTTCCGGATCGTGCAGGCCCTCGGGGCCGCCTTCCTGGTGCCATCCTCGCTCGCACTGGTCCTGAACGCGTTCCCGCCCGACCGCCGCTCCCACGGCGTCGCCCTGCTCTCAGCCGTGGCTGCCGGAGCGGCCGGGCTCGGGCCCTCGCTCGGGGGCGCGCTCGTGGCCGTCGCGAACTGGCGGCTCGTGTTCCTGGTCAACCTGCCCATCGGCGCGGCGGCGATCGTGCTCGCCCGCCGGCGCCTGGTCGAGAGCCGCACCCCGGGGCGCCGGCGCATGCCCGATGTCGCGGGCTCCGCGCTGTTCGCGCTCGCCACCGCCTCGCTCGTCCTCGCGGTCGTCAAGGGTCGCGAGTGGGGGTGGGCCAGCGTCCCCGTCATCGCCTGCTTCGTTGTGGCCGTCGGGCTTGGCGTCGTCGTCGTGCGCCGCAGCCGGTGGCATCGCTCGCCCGTCGTCGATCTCTCCCTGCTGCGGATCCGGACGTTCAGCGTGACCAATGCGATGACCGTGGTCGCGGCCGCCGGCTTCTACGGCTACACGCTGACCAACGTCCTCTTCCTCACCGGCGTCTGGCGCTACACCGTCCTCCAAGCCGGCCTGGCGCTGACGCCCGGCCCATTCGTGGCCGCCGCGGTGGCGGGGCCGACCAGCAGGCTTGTGCAGCGGATCGGGCACCGACCGGTGCTGGTGGCCGGCGGGCTGATCTGGGGCGGGGCCGTGCTGTGGTTCGTCGAGCAGGTAGGGGTCGTTCCGGACTTCCTGGGCGAGTGGCTGCCCGGGATCGTGATGCTCGGGATCGGCGCGGGCACCCTCCTGCCAAACCTCAGCGGCGCGGCCGTGGCCTCGGCGCCCGGCGAGAGCTACGCCACGGCGACCGGGCTGAACTCGGTCGCCCGGCAGGTGGGCGCCGCCCTCGGCGTCGCGCTCGTGGTGGCCATCCTCGGCACGCCGTCGCCGCTCGAGGCGGCATCGGCGTTCCAGCACGCGTGGACCTTCGGCGCCGTTTGCCTGTTCGTGGCCGGTGCCGGGTGTCTGCTCGTCCAGCGGCTGCGCCCGGAGAGCGCGCCCTCGCTGACCGACGCGGCCCGGGTCGTGCTGAGCACACCAGCGTTCGCGGCGGCGGCCGCGCGAGATCGGCCCCGCGCCCGCCGCGCCGTCCGGGTCGCGACCTCACCCCCGCTCACCCGTCCGCAGTCCACGGCTGAATTCCTCGGCCACGTGCCCCTGTTCGGTGGGCTCGAGCCAGGGCTGCGCGCGAGCCTCGCCGCGCACGCCGCCGTCACGCGCCTGCCGGCGGGGGAGTGGCTGTTCCGCGAGGGCGACCCCGGCGACGCCATGTATGTGGTCCGCGCCGGGCGGCTCGAGGTCGTCGACGAGCAGACCGGCACCGTGCTCCGCGAGCTCGGCCGGGGGGACGTCCTCGGGGAACTCGCGCTGCTCACGGAATCGCCGCGCTCGGCCTCGGTGCGCGCGGCGCGGGCCAGCGACCTGCTCGTGGTCCGCCGCTCGGATTTCGATGCGCTGCTCGAGACCTCCCCCGCGCTCTCCAGGGCGCTCAACCGCGTGCTCGCCGAGCAGCTCAGGAGCACCCGCGCTCCGGCCCCGACCGCGCGCCCCCGGCCGGCGACGATCGCGGTCGTCGGCCTCGACCACCGTGTGCCTTCGCTCGAGGTGGCCGAGGGCCTTGCCGTTGCGCTCGGAGCGCACGCCAGTTGCGCGCTGCTGACCGGGAGCGAGGTGGCGGCGCCGGCCATGGACGATGCTGCGGCGGCCTACGGGCCCCTGCTCGATGCCGCGGAATCGGCCAACGACCTCGTCGTCATCGCGGCCGGCTCGGTGCTTAAGGCAGGAGCGTGGATGGAGTACAGCCTGCAGCAGGCTGACCGCATCCTCGCGCTCACCGGGGGCGGAGCCATTCCCGGACCGGTGTCGGCCCGTCGCGAGCTGCGTGGCTGCGATCTCGTCGCCTACGACGCTTCGCCGGGCGCACTGGCCGGCTGGGCGGCGGTGCTCGAGCCCGTCGAGTCGCACGTGCTCGCGCCGGCGACGCTCGAGGACGACCTCGAGCGAACCGCCCGGAGGCTCGCCGGCCGCTCGATCGGAATCGTGCTGTCGGGCGGTGGGGCGCGGGGCTTCGCGCATATCGGCGTGCTGGAGGAGCTTCTCGACAGCGGCCTCACGATCGACCGCGTGATTGGCGTCAGCATGGGGGCGTACCTCGGCGCGCTGTTCGCGCTGGGGCTGGACGGAGATGAGATGACCGCCCGCTGCTTCGAGGAATGGGTCCAGCGCCAGCCACTCGGTGACTACACCGTCCCGCGCCACGCCCTGATCCGGGGCGAGCGGTTCAGAGCGATGCTTCAGCGGACGTTCGGCGAGACCCTGATCGAGGAGCTGCCGCGTAGCTTCAGCTCAGCCTGTGCCGAGCTGCGCAGCGGAGAGCTCCGCCTGTCCCGGCACGGGCCGCTGTGGGAGGCCGTCGGCCTGAGCATGTGCCTGCCGATCATCGCCCCGCCGCAGGTTCGCGGCCGGGAGCTGCTGATCGACGGTTCGCTCGTCGACAACCTTCCGGTGGGCTCGATGGCCGATCTCGGCGAGGGCCCGATCATCGCGGTGGACGTCAAGGCGACGTTCGAGCGCGCCGTGGGCTCATCGCCCTCCTCGAACGGGCGCACCCGCGAGGCGCGTCCACCCAGCCTGGGCGAGACGCTCACGCGCGTGCTCCTGCTCGGCAGCGCAAACACGTCCGACGCGGCCCGTCGGCACGCCGATCTGGTCATCAAGCCCCGGGCCGACGGGGTCGGCCTGCTCGAGTTCCATCAGCTCGACGCGGCGCGCGAGGCCGGGCGCACCGCCGCCCGCGAAGCCCTGGCGGGCTGGGACGTCAGCCTGCGGTCCTGACCACCTCGCGCCTCACCCATGGCCGGTGCAGGTTCAGCGAGGAGAGGATCGCCCGGGTGGCGGGCGAGCGGTTGAGCGTGTAGAAGTGGATCCCAGGGGCGCCACGGGCCAGCAGCTCGGCGCATTGCAGCGTGGCATACGCGACCCCGAGCTGCAGCACCGCGTCGGCGTCCTCGCCCCGCCACTCCAGCGCGTCGAGCAGGCCGGCCGGAATCGAGGCTCCGCACATTCCGGTCATCGTCTTGATCTGCCCGGCGTTGGTGATCGGCATGATCCCGGGGATGATCGGGACGTCGATCCCGGCGGCGCGGGCCTCTTCGACGAAGCGGAAGTACAGCTCGTTGTCGAGGAACAGGTTCGTGATCAGGAAGCTGACGCCGCTGTCCACCTTCTGGCGCAGAAACCGCAGGTCGCTGGCCATGTCCGCCGCCTCGGGATGGACCTCGGGGAAGCAGGCCGCACCGATGCAGAACGAGTAGTCGTCGCGGATCAGGGCCGCCAGCTCGGTTGAGTAGTGAAGGCCGTCGGGATGAGGGCTCCACTCGGTCTCGCCGCGCGGCGGGTCGCCGCGCAGTGCGAGCACGTTCTCGATCCCGGCCGCTCCGATATCGTCGAGGATCGCGTGGAGTTCGTCCCGGCTCGAGCCCACGCAGCTCAGGTGGGCCATCGCCTCGACTCCGAGCTCCTGCTTGATCCACTTCGTGATGTCGACGGTGCGGCTGCGCGTGGAGCCGCCAGCGCCGTAGGTCACCGAGACGAAATCGGGCTCGAAGGCCTTCAGGTCCTCGAGCGTGGCCCGGAGGATTCGCTCGCCTTCCTCGGTCTTCGGGGGAAAGAACTCGAACGAGAAGACCGGCCGATCGGCGTCCGCGAGGATCTCGTCGATGCGCACGACCGGCAGACTAGCAACCTTGACAAAGTCGTGTCAAGGTTCAAGCGCCCAGGTCTCGCCGTCATCGCGACGCACCTGACCGAGGCGCTCGAGGTGGGTCAGGTAGCACAGGGTCTCACCCAGCCACCAGGCCGCGTTCATCCCGCTGAGCTCCCCGCCATGGACCTTCGGGGCTATCTCGATCACCCGGCGCGGCCCGCCGGTCAGGCTCGCACGCGTGGCCTCCAGGCGCTCGGCCACGAGCGCCCGGCTGGCGTCGATGTGGCCCTGGGCGTCGATGAACGGCTTGCCGTGCCCCGATAGGCACAACCGCACGTCGAGGCGCTCGATGACCTCCAGCGAGCTGAGGAACTCACCGACCGGGTCGGGTGACCAGCCGTAGTCGTAGTAGAGCGAGATCCGGCCCAGGAGGTGGTCGCCGGAGATCAGCAGGCGGCGCTCGCGCTGGTACAGGCACACGTGCGAGGGGGCATGGCCGGGCGTCGCGTAGACCTCCCAGCGGCCGAGGTCGGTCTCGATCTGCACCCCGGGGAGCAGCGGCCGGTCGGGCTCGATCACCGCCGCGATTCCCGACGGCATGTGCTTGGCCCGTTCGAGGTAGCGCTGCAGAGCGGCTTCCGGGACTCCGCTCTGGCGCCCGACCTCGAGACGTCGCTCGAGTGCGAGCTGCGGGTCCGAGGCGGTGCGGGTGGCGTGCTCGTGGTTCGGATGCATCCAGAATTCGCAGCCCGCTCGCTCGCGGATCGTCGCCGCCTGCCCCCAGTGGTCGGAGTGCGCGTGTGTGCAGGCGATCAGCTGGACATGCTCGAGGCGGAGGTGCACCTGCTCCATCGCCAGCTGCAGCTGGGCCAGCGATCCCGGCTCGTGCATGCCCGTGTCGACGAGCACCACGCCCGCGCCCGACGCGATCGCCCACGCGTTGCAGTGCGGCACGCCCGCCCACGGCAACGGGAGCCGCAGCCGCCACAGGCCGGGCACGACCCGCTCGCCGCGACCGAGCTCGCGCTTTCGCTCCATTCGGAGCGGCACGATATTCCTCGCGCGACGTAGACTGCCGTCGCCGATGTCCACAGCCGAGGTCGCCAAGCGGTACTTCGCGGCGCTGACCGCCCACGACCTCGACGGGGCGCTCGAGTGCTGGGCGTCGGGGGGCGTCGACCGCTTCGTCGGACAGCAGGAACTCGTCGCCCCCGACGGCGTGCGTGACTACTTCAACGACCTGTTCGCCGCCTTCCCCGACTTCGCCTTCGAGGTCCTGGACACGACCACCGCGCGCAACCGCACGGCTGTGCGGTGGCGCGCCCGCGGCACCTTCGCGGGGCCCGGCCGCTTTCAGGGCTTCGAGCCGAACGGCGCCACTGTCGAGGTCGAGGGCTGCGACGTGGTCACGGTCGAGGACGATCACATCGTGCGCAACGATGCCTTCATGGACTCCGGGACCATCGCCCGGCAGCTCGGGCTGCTGCCGCCGACCGGCTCGCGCGCCGAGGCCCGCCTGACGGCGCTGGCCAACCTGCGCACGCGCCTGCTCGAGCGCATCCACGGGGTCGACACAGAACAGGTGGCCGACGGCGTGTGGGTGGTCCGCGGCGGCTTTCCGATCAAGACGATGAACGTCTACCTGCTGGCCGACGACGGCGGGGTGACCGTGTTCGACGCCGGCATCTCGGCCATGACCAGCGCCGTGGCCGCGGCGGCGGCGCGACTGGGCGGGATCCGGCGGATCGTCCTCGGCCATGCCGACGCCGATCACCGCGGGACGGCGCCAGGGCTGGGGGCGCCCGTGCTCTGCCACCCCGCCGAGCGCGAGGCCGCCGAGTCCGAGTCCGCGTTTCGCGACTACTGGGATCTGACCAAGCTGGATCCCCATGGTCGCGTGCTCTTTCCCCGCCTGCTCCCGGCGTGGGACGGAGGGGCGATCCACGTCGCGGGCACCGTCACCGAGGGCGACCACATCGCCGGCTTTCGCGTGATCGAACTGCCCGGCCACGCTCCCGGCCTGATCGGCCTGTTCCGGGAATCCGACCGGCTGGCGCTCGTCTCGGACTGCATCTACACGCTGGACCCGCAGACCAGCCGTAAGGGGCCGCCCCGCGTCCCCCACTCCGCCTTCAATCAGGACACCGACCAGGCCCGGGCCTCGATCCGCAAGCTCGCCGAGCTGGAGCCCGCAGCGGTGTGGGCGGGCCACGCCGATCCGGTCACCAGCGACGTCCGCGGGCAGCTCGAGCGCGCGGCCGCCGGGTAGTGGCCCGCCGGTCGCGCAGGCGAGACGATCCCGCCGAGAAGCTCTCGGCACCGGTCAGCGAGTACCCGGACGCCGACGGCAACGTGCTCGCGCTGCGTGGCTCGCTCACCCCGGGCTCCCGGCGGGAGTACGCGCGCGTGATCGCCGGAGGGCTGAACCGCGAGGATGCCTGGCAGCGGGCAACCGAGTTCCTGTTCGAACGCCTGGCCGTGGGCTGGACGATCGCCGGCCTCGAGCTCTCCAAGCAGAAGGAGCTGCTCGGCCGCTACCGGATGGCCTCGATGGACGAGCGGCGGTTCGTGCGCGAGGCGCTGCGCGCCCACCTCGCCGAGCACTTCCCTGAGCTGGAGGCTCCATGAGCCCGCCCGATCCCGACGCCTTCGCGGCGCTGCTCTGCGACTGGTGTCTCGAGGTCGAGCCGGGTCACCAGATCCTGATCGCTACGAGCACGCTCGGCGTCGAGCCGGCCCTCGCCATGCACCGGGCCGTGCTGGAGCGGGACGCCTGGCCGTTACTGCGCCTGGCGCCGCCCGAGCTCACCGAGGACTTCTACCGCCACGCCACCGAACGCCACCTCGACGGCTTCGCGCCGCTCGAGCTGCTCGAGGTCCAGACCGTCGACAGCGTGCTGCGTATCCAGGCGCCCGGCAACACGCGGGCGCTGGCCGGCATCGAGCCCGAGCTCGTGGCTCGCGCAGCGCTCGCTCGCTCGCCCGTGCAGGAGGCTCGGCTCGGCAAGCGCTGGTGCGGGACGCTGTGGCCGACCCCGGCGCTCGCGCAGCAGGCGGCGATGGGCGAGCGTGAATACGCGAGCTTCGTCGAGCGCGCGCTGTTCCTGGACCGGGCGGACCCGCTCGCCGCGTGGCGCGAGCTGAGCCGGCGGCAGGCGGAGCTGGTCGATCGGCTCTCGCAAGCGCGCGAGATCCGCATCGAGGCCGACGGCACCGACCTGCGCCTGGACGTCGCAGGGCGGACCTGGATCAACTCCGACGGCCGGCGGAACATGCCGAGCGGCGAGGTGTTCACGGGCCCGCACGAGCACTCGGCCAACGGCCACATCCACTTCACGATCCCCTCCAGTCCGCACGGGGTCGAGGTCTCTGGAATCGAGCTCGAATTCCGCGACGGCGAGGTCGTCAGCGCCCGCGCCGCCCATGGCAACGCCTATCTCCAGGCCGCGCTCGCCACCGACTCCGGCGCCCGATACCTGGGCGAGCTCGGGATCGGCACGAATTCCGGCATCGACCGCGCGACGGGCGCGATCCTGTTCGACGAGAAGATGGCCGGCACGATCCACCTCGCGCTCGGACGGTCCTATCCCGAGACCGGGGGCGTGAACGCGAGTGCCCTGCACTGGGACATGATCTGCGACCTGCGCTCCGGGGGGAGCATCAGCGCGGACGGGGAGCCGCTCCCAGTTCAGTAGCTTCCCGGGGCGGATGCGCCGAACCAAGATCGTTGCCACCATCGGACCGGCCTCGCGCGAGCCCGAGGTGCTCGAGCGCATGATCGCGGCCGGACTCGATGTCGCCCGCCTGAACTTCTCCCACGGCGATCGCGAGTTCCATGCCGAGAACGCCGAGCGTGTGCGCAAGGCGGCCGGCAACGTCGGCCGCCCGGTGGCGATCCTCCAGGACCTGCCCGGACCCAAGCTCCGCATCGGGCCTCTGCGCGAGGACATCGCCGAGCTGAAGCCGGGCGACCGCCTGACGCTCGACTGCGGGACGGATGCCGCGGGCGACGAGCGCAGGATGTCGGTCTCGTGGGCCGGACTTCCCGGAGCCGTCGACCCCGGGGACGTCGTCTACCTGGCCGACGGCGCGATTCGCCTACGGGTCAAGGGCGTCACCGACTGCGAGGTCGAGACGAGCGTCGAGATCGGTGGCACCGTCGCCTCGCGCCAGGGGCTGAACATTCCCGGCTCCACGCGCGGGCTGGAGGCCGTCCCGGCCGACGATCTGGAGATGCTCGGGTTCGGCGAGTCGATCGGCGTCGATCTGGTCGCGCTGTCGTTCGTGCGTACTGCCGAGGACGTGACTAAGGTCCGCCGCCACACCCGGCTGCCGCTGATCGCCAAGATCGAGAAGCCCCAGGCGGTCGACGACGCCGAGGACATCATCCGCGCCGCGGACTGCGTGATGGTGGCCCGCGGCGATCTCGGCATCGAGCTGCCGATCGAGACCGTGCCGATCGTCCAGAAGCAGCTCCTGCGGACCGCCGGCCGTCTCGCCCGGCCCTCGATCACCGCCACCCAGATGCTCGAATCGATGGTCAACTCCTCGCGGCCCACGCGCGCGGAGGTCGCCGATGTCGCGAACGCGATCCTCGACGGCACCGACGCCGTCATGCTCTCGGCCGAGACCGCGGTCGGGGCGTACCCGGTCGAGGCGGTGGCGATGATGGCCGAGGTCGCCGAGCGCACCGAGCGCGCGCTGCCCTATCACGACTGGAACGAGACCCGTGTGCGGCGCGACGCCCGCGATCCGGCCTACACAGTGGCCTACAGCGCCTGCGCCGCCGCCCGCGACCTGCATCTGGCGGCGCTGGTCGTGCCCACGCTGTCGGGGCGCTCGGCACGGCTGATCTCCGCCCACCGGCCCCAGGTTCCGATCTATGCGCTGTCTCCAGGCCGCGAGACCGTCCGCCGCTGCGGGCTGATGTGGGGCGTGCAGGCGGGCTCGATCCGCCGGCACGAGGTCACCGAGGCGCTGATCGCCGATGCCGCCCAGCGAGTGGTCGAGCTGGGCTGGGTCCAGCCCGGCGCCCGGGTGGGCATCACCGCCGGATTGCCCAGCGGCCGGCCGGGGACGACCTCGCTGTTCCAGATCCAGCGGGTTTAGAAGGCTGCCTTGTGCTGATCGCCACACGCGGCTAGGCTTGGCGGCAATGGGGGCTGCGAGGCGGATCGCCGGATGGCTTGTGGCGCTGATTCTCCTGGCTCTGCCCGCCGCGGCGCTGGCGAGCGTGGTCCAGATGCACGGCCCGATCGGCAAGGGAGCCAACGACGCCGTGGTCGACATGTCCGCGGTGATCAAGAAGGGCAAGGCGGTCAAGGTCACCCGCTTCACGTTCGCCAACGTCCCCGTCGCCTGCTCCGGCGGCTCGACGTACCTGACTGCGGTCTCGGACCTGTTCCCTCACCACATGACGGTGTCCAAGAAGGGCAACTTCCACGGCACGGTGGTCGTTCACGCGGGCCGCACCACCTACGTTGTGACCGGCCACTTCAAGAGCACGCACAAGGCGACTGGAACGCTGCACATCTCCGGCGTCGCACCTGGCTGTCTGCACGGCGACAGCGGCATCCTGCACTGGTCGGCGAAGTAGCGCGTCAGGCCGCGGCGCGGGCGTAGAACTCGGCCTCGCGGCGCCCCAACTCGGTCACCGGCTCATCGCTGTAGAGCCACTCGCGAGCGATGCGGTGGAAGTTCCCGCGTGCGTGCAGCTGAGCGAGCACGGCGAGCGTCAGCACTTCCATCCGCCGTCCGAAGATGTGATCCGGCGGCGCGGACTCGTGGCGGAGCTGGCCGAAGTACTCCGAACGCGGGTCGCTCATGTCGATCAGGACCTGTGTCGCGTACTCGGGCGTGAGCTGGACCTCCTCGTCGCTGGTGTACCAGGAGGTAGCAGCCCGGAAGTGCTCCATCACCCTGTCGGGCTTGAACCTCTCCGGATCCGGGAAGAAGCCGGTCTCGGCGCCCAGGCGCATGATCGTGTCCTTGTCGCCCTCGATGATCGCCCTGGCGACCTCCATCTCGAGCTCCACGGCGCCGGGCGGCATCCGCTTGAACAGGCCGAAGTCCAGGAAGGCCATCCGGCCGTCGTCGAGCAGCAGCGAGTTGCCCGGATGGGGATCGCCCGAGAACTGGCGGTGGCGGTACAGGCACCCGAAGTAGAAGCGGAAGATCATCTCCGCGATCCGGTCCCGATCGGCCTGCGGGAACGTCTTGAACTCCTCGAACTTGCGGCCGTGCACGTAATCGGACACCATCACGCGTTCGCGCGAGAGCTCCGTGACCACGCCCGGCACCACGATGAACGGGTGGCCGCGGAAGATCCGGTGCAGGGTGCGCTGGTTGGCGGCCTCGAGCTCGTAGTCGAGCTCTTCCTCGATGCGGTTGCGGATCTCCGAGCCGATCGCCTGCGGGTCCATGCCCGGGGCGATCCGCTTGGCCAGGCGCAGGATGAGCCCCAGGTTCTGCAGGTCGGCACGCACCGCGGCGGCAACGCCGGGGTACTGGACCTTGACCGCGACCTCGCGGCCGTCGTCGAGGCGCGCCCGGTAGACCTGGCCGATCGAGGCGGCGGCGATCGCCTCCTCGTCGAACTCGTCGAACACGTTCGTCAGCCGCTCTCCGAGCTCTGACTCGATCACCTTGCGCATGTCCTTGAAGGTGACCGTGGGTGCGGCATCTCGGAGCGCGGCCAGCTTGCGCTGGAACTCGTCGCGGTACTCCACGGGCACCAGACCGACGTCCAGGAACGACATCACCTGGCCGACCTTCATCGCGGCGCCCTTCATCGTCCCGAGCGCCGCCACGATCTGCTCGGCGGCCTCGATGTGGCGCCGCTCCAGCGCCGCCTCGCGGCCCTCCTTCGTGCGGGCTACGTTTGCCGCGCGGGTCCCCGCCTGGCGGATCGCCTGCCCGGCCGCAAGCCCCCCAATCCTGGCGGTCCGCCCCACGCGCGAGGTGGGGATCTTGTCTTTCGCCACTACTGGGTGATGCTAGCTAGCCCAGCTGCACCCGCGAGCCGGGAACGATGTCGTCCGAGCCGTCCGGCCAGCGGATCCAGGCCTTATGGCCGCCGTCGTAGTCGTCGCCGAGCAGGATCAGGGTCGCCGGCTCCCCGAGCGCGGTGCACGGTTCGCTGCCCTCGGGATCGACGCCCCGCCAGATGCGCACGAAGCGATTGTGCTCGAGCTCGTCGGCCACGGTTGTGGGATCGGTGTGCCCAGGGTGGATGTGGGTCTGCGGCGGGAGCTTGAGCAGCTTGTTCATGATCGAGGACTTCAGGTCCGCATAGGTGGTGTGCCCGGGCGCGCGGACGCCACCCACCGAGCCCTTGAAGAGCGTGTCTCCGGTGAACACATCGCTGCCGTCGATCAGCAGCGAGAGCATGCCGGCCGTATGCCCCGGCGTGTGCATGGCCTCGATCTGCAGAGCGCCGGCGTCGATTATCTGCCCGGGCTCGAGGGTGCCGGTCGCCTGGGGAACCAGTTCGCGCTCGGCTTCATGGATGAGCACGGGCGTGCCCGGATGACGCGCCAGCACCGAGTCGAGCTCGGAGATGTGGTCGTGGTGATGGTGCGTGAGCAGGATGTGCGTCAGCGTCAGCTGGCCACGGTGCAGAAAGTCGAGGAGTGGCTGGACCGGTCCGCCCGCATCGATCATGACCGCGTGACCGCCCGGCTCATCCGCCACCACGTAGGTGTTCGAGAGCCACTGGTCGTGCATCGAGCGCTCGACGATCACGGTCGGGACATTAGCGCAGGACCTTACGGTTCGCTTTCAGTCGGCTCTGGGCCATTGATAGGTGCGGTTGGCTCTGATCCAATGAGTGACCTCTCCACGCCGGCCTGTGGGTAACTGTTAATACATCCGTAAGGAGTGGATTTCTCGTGCATAGTTTCGCGCGTCGGCTTGTTCAGGCCGGTGCATTGACACTGTTCGCAGTGGCGCTGAGCGCTGCGCCCGCCGCAGCCGACGGCTCCGCCGTGGTTGGTCACGTATATGTCAACGACAACACGACCGGGGTGAACACGATCGCCGGCTTCGATCGTCATGCCGACGGCAGCCTGACTGCGCTTCCGGGCTCACCGTTCGCAGCCGGCGGAGCGGGCAGCGGAGCTGGGCTGGCCTCCCAGGGCGCGCTCCAGATCAGCACCACCGGTCGCTATCTGCTCGCGGTGGATCCGGGCAGCAACCAGATCTCAGTCCTGCGGATCAGGCACGACGGCTCCCTGCGGGTGGCGGACGTCGTGGGCTCCGGCGGGAACCTGCCCGACAGCATCGCCGAGCACGCGGGCCTCGTGTACGTGGCCAACAGCGGCGCCGGTGGCTCTGACTACACCGGGTTCACCCTGGGTTCGGGCGGCAGGCTGCGTCCGCTCGCGGGCTCGACGATACCCCTGTCCGACGCGGCCCAGCCGGGTGATGTGTTCTTCAACCCGACCGGGACGAATCTTGTCGGCACCGAGGTCGGCACCTCGCTGATCGACAGCTTCCACGTCACCGATGACGGGCGCTTGGTGGCGGCGCCTGGCTCGCCCTTCGCCGCGCAGGGTCCGGGCCCGTTCGGAAGTGAGTTCCGGCCCACGGAGGCAGACCAGCTGTTCGTCTCCAATGCCCATGGCGCCCCCGGGGCGGGGACCGTCTCGGCTTTCAGGGTCGCCAGCGACGGGACTCTGTCCTCGATTGGCAGCTCGCCGTTCGCGGACGGGCAGACCGCTCCGTGCTGGGTTGAGATCACCCATGACGGAACCGTCCTGTTCACCACCAACACCGGCTCTTCGACGATCTCGAGCTACACGATTGCGGCCAACGGTGTGCTCACGCACCAGAGCGACGCGCCAAGCGGTCCGGGCTCGGTGGATATTCGACTGAGCCCGAACGGGCACCAGCTGTACGTGGTGCAGCGCGGCGCCGATTCACTGGGCGCCTACTCGGTCAGCGGCGCCAGCCTGACGAGTCTCGGCTCGTTTGCGCTTCCGGCCGGCGCGGTGCCCGCCGGCGTGGTGACCAACTGACATCGCTGCGGGCGGGGGTCGGGAGCGAAGCAGCTCCCGCCCCCCGCTCGGGCGTCAGGCGCCCCGCTCGATGATCTCGACCCGGTACTGGTCGGGATCGCGGACGAAGCAGAGGCGGTTTCCTCCCTCACGCACGGTGTAGGGCGGGCGCTCCGGCTCGATGCCCTGCTCCTTCAGTCTCGCCAGCGCGCCGTCCAGGTCATCGACGCCGATCGCGATGTGCCCGTAGGCGCTGCCCAGCTCGTAAGAGCGGCCGTCGTGATTGAACGTCAGCTCGAGCTCCTCCTCCTGGCCGGGATAGCCGAAGAAGTAGTTCGTGGCCTCGAGCTCGCCGTTTCGGACGATCGGGAGCTCTCGCCGTGCCTCCATGCCGAGCGCCTCGTAGAACGCGCGGCTCTTCTCGGGATCGGTGATCCGGTACATCGTGTGCAGATAACGGCTCATGGCACCAGCCTATCTGCCGCTCGGGGGTAACCTAGGCGGGTGCCCGCCGATACGGCCAGGATCGCCAAGCTGCTGAAGCTCGTCGCCCAGGGCGTCGCGGCGCACGATCGCGAGAACCCCGACCACCACACGTGGGGGGTCGGGATGGCCTGGTTCGATATCGAGCGCCTCGGCCTCGAAGAAGGCGAGGAGCTCCTGCCCGGCATCGTCCTCCAGGGCGACGGCGGCATGACCGGCCAGTTCCGGATCCTCTGCGACGGCCAGCACGGCGAGGGCGCCGAAGAGGCCGAAGAGGAGATCATCGAGGCCGTCTCGACCCAGGAGCTCGCCGAGCCGGCACATGCTCCCGCCGGCCCCGGCGGCCCGCCGCGGGTCGAGCCGCCGCTCTAGAAGAGCCGCCGCTCTAGGAGAGCCGCCGCGCCACCTGATCGGCGAGCTCGCTCACGGTCGGGCATGTCAGCCCGTGACGCCTGGCCGCCCTCAGCACGGCGCCCGCGATCGCGTCGAGCTCCGGTGCGCGCCCCTCGGCGATGTCGCGGTGCATGGAGGACGTGAGCTCCGGATGGGCCTGCTCGAGCTCGGCCAGCGTGGCGCCGCGGTCGATCGAGGCCCCGTCGGCGGCGGCCACGGCCGCGGTCTCGGTGATCGCGGCTTCCAGGGTCGCTCGCATCTGCGGATCGGCCCGGATCTCCCCGATCGGCGCGTCGAATGCGC
>Ga0070735_10001630_pt1 | contig 21268 bp, 16 predicted proteins | sample Coa_R1_FD_66443 | JGI IMG/M metagenome (GOLD analysis project Ga0070735, IMG submission 66443) | Surface soil microbial communities from Centralia Pennsylvania, which are recovering from an underground coalmine fire - Coalmine... | ecosystem: Environmental > Terrestrial > Soil > Unclassified ... | reverse complement strand
CAGCGGGGCATGGTCGACGGCCACGTGCAAAACGCCGCGACGAATGGCGACGGCCCGCGTCTGGCGGGCAATGCCGGCCCCGGCCACCTCGGCCCAGGCCGCCTGCAATTGGGCCTCGCCCCGTGGACGGGCAAACCCGCGCAGCGCGATCAACTCCGACAGCGCCAGCGATAAACGTTGCGGCCCCGGAACAACTGCCATGAAACTACCGATCCCTGGACAAAGGCATGACGATATAGGTGTATCCATCTTCCGTGCGGAATACGGCGGCGCTTTCGGCGTCGGTCAGTTCGAGCTTGATCGACTGCTCGGGTTCGAGCACGCGCAAAAAATCGGCGACATATCGCGGATCGAACGTAATCGCGATCGCCGAGCCCTCATAACTGATCGGCAGCTCGACTTTCGACTCGCCGATCTCCGCAGCGCGGCTGACGAGCGTCATCAGTCCCGATTCGAATTCGAAACTGACGCCGCGGCTCTCTTCGCTGGTGACAATTTGCGCCTGGCGAACGGCAGAATAAAACGGCCCAACGACCAGGTCGATCGCGATCGAGCTGCGTGCAGGAATCACTTCCTGGTAGCGCGGAAAGCGGCCTTCGACAAGCCGGCTGTAAATCGTCGCGGCCGACGTTCGCACCAGCGCGTCGTTATTGCGAATTGCCAGGCTCACCGGCTCGGTCTCGTCGGCCAGCGTCCGCTCGATGAGCGCCAGGGCCTTTGAGGGAATGACCGGAACGGCATTCTCCATCGCGATATTTCCCGCTGCCGCGCATTGCCCGCGCACGACCGCCAGGCGGCGCGTGTCGGTCGCGGCCATCACGATCGACTCCCCCTTGAGCTCGATCAAAACGCCCCCCAGTGCATAGCGCGTGCTTTCGGTGTCGGTTGCGAATACAGTCCGGCGAATCATCTGCTTGAGCACGCCCGCAGCCACGTTGACGCAATTCTGCTCGTCAAACTCGGCCACGCTGGGGAACTCAGCCGGGTTTTCAGCGCCGAGCTTATACTGGGCCCGTTCGCCACGAATGACCGTGCCCGACTCGGATGTCTCCAGGTAAACCACGTCTCCTTGCATTTCGCGCAAGATCGAAAGCACCCGATTCGTGGGAAGCAAAACATCGCCGGGCGCCGTGACATCCGCCCCGTTCAACCGGTAGCGAATGCCGACCTCCTGGTCGGTCGCCACAAGCACCGCGTGCCCATTTGACGTTTCCAGCTTGGCATTCTGGAGGATCGGCTTGGGGGTGCGCGTGGGGATAACGCCGCTGACCGCCTGAAACGCAGTGGCGAGAGTCGCTCGCGAGCAGGAAAGTTTCATGGGCACAAGCCTTTGCCCCGACGGCAAGACGCTTCGAGGCGTTGAGAAGAGTAATTCAAATAGCAGTAGTAGTATCAGGCATGGCGCCCGATGTGACTTGTTTTCTCCCCGATTGAAGAAGTGTATAATAGGCAAATACTTGTGATGCTTCAATGCCCGCCAAGGTGTGTGAATCGCCTGTGGAAAGCATGAGAAATGCCGTCTTGAGTCGGCTTCCAAATCGGGCTGAAATCAACACCCGCTCGGAGCCGGCCATGCCGCCTTCTTGGGCCACCCGACGCATCCCGCCCAGCGCCAACACGTTATCAACAGCTCTCGGGCGGGCAGATTTCGGCCGCGTGGCCGGCGGCTATCCCGCGGCAAAATCCAGGTTCTCTGAGGCCCCCACGACCGCCAGCGCGGCTTCGATTTGAGACAAATTCAGCCGGAGCTCTGCTTCGTGTGGAATCAGACGTGCCAAGCGCCGGCAAGCATGGATCACGGTGCTGTGGTCGCGATCTCCGAAATAACGGCCGATTTGTTCGAGGGTTCGCCCCGTCCACTGCCGCGCCAGGAGCATCGCACACTGCCGCGGCAAAACCACGCCCCGTGTCTGTTTCCGAGAGCGCAAGCGACTCGCGCTGATCCCGAATTGGCGGGCGACCGCCCGGCAGATGTCGTCCAGGCGGGGGTTGGAGGGGGCAACTTCCTGGCGCAAGAACTGTTCGACGAGAGCCGCGTCGATGGGCCGGCGCGCGTGCCGCGAGATCGATTCGAGCTGCACCAAAACCGACCACAACTCGCGTGGCGAGACGGCCAGCCCCTGGGCCAATAGATTTGCCGCCTGATCGGAGAGCGCCATTTGCCGCGACTCGGAAAAGTGTTCGAGCAACCGCTGGCGGCTCTCGGGACCGGGAAGGCGAATTTGCGCCGCGACGCCCGCGCGAAAGCGGCTGACCAGCTTTCGCAAAAAGTGGGTCAAGTCGCCGGGAGAATTGCGGCTCGTCCAGAGAATCTGGCAACCGGCCGCCGAAATCTCGTCGCAAAGCAGGAGAAGCTGCAACTGGGTTTCCGGTCTGCGGTCGAACAAATGCACGTCGTCCAGAACGAACAGATCGAAATCGCGACTGGCCGCTTGAAAGAGGGGAATGGTCTTATGCGCAGCGGCCTCGGCGAACTCCGCAGAGAATTCGCCGGCCGTCAAATGCTGGACTTTAGCCTGAGGCCGAGAAGCAAGATACGACCGAACGGCGTGCCTGGCCAGATGGGTCTTTCCGGCTCCTGAGAGCCCATACAGAAAGATTGGCCTGGCCGGGAGCTTCCCGATCGAAGAAACGGCCTCGAATGCGAAGCGATTCTCGGGCAGGACCAGCAACGGCACCAGGATCGAAGAATGGGCTGACTTTTCGGCGCGGGACATAAGTCGTACCGTGGAATTTTACGATAGATGCTCTCCATTTAGGGCCCGTAAATCAATAGCTGACCCGCCGGTTATCGCCTCTTGAATTTCAGTTCCCGGGTGACGACATCGCGGCCATGCTCGCCAAAAAACTTTTGCAGCTCTGCGGTCGAGCCTGTCAGCACGATGCGTTCGCCGTTCGCGATCCGCCTCTTTCCGAGCGCTTGGTCTCTGGCGGCTACTCTTTCGATCTGCGATGGTTCGGCGAAGGACACTCGCAGGGTCTCTTGATCCAGGGGACCTGCAGATCAGCCGGTGAGCCTCATTCGCATCGTTTCGATTTGCGAAAGACAAGCCAATAACAATGTTGCCGTCGCGCGTGGTGGGCGATTTTCCAGCGGGGGTCGATGATCGGCCCCTTCCGGACTTTGACGATGCAGTCGCAGGCGCAAAAACCGGCGGCGCGTGCCGCTTCAATGAATTCAACATGCGCCCATTAATAGCGATGCCCGTGGATGTAGTCGGCGATTTTGCAAAGTAGAATGCCTTCCGGCCGGAGCACCCGATATGCCTCTGAAACAAAAGGCGGGTACATGAAGGCAAAGCTGTATCCTTCTTCTTTCGGTGATTTGAGCGTCAGGCCGAAGCGTTTATTGAAATCCTTGGATCGATCCCGCCCCTGATTTGGGATGTGGGGAGGATCGTATACGACGACGTCGAAACTGGAATTCTCGAACGGCATGTCGGTGTTGTCGCCAACGACGGTTGGCCGGTGCGCCGGGTCGATATCCAGACCAATCACGTTCCACTCCAGTCCGCGCCAAATTCGACCCGCGTTCACCGTCGCGTCGAGTATTTTCTTTGGCGTGCTGCGCGGGTAGAAACGCAATAGTTTATCGAGCAGCTCCGCATCGTCGCCGAACCAAACCGATGGAAGCGGCTCGTATCCATTCCGATTATTCGTGCCCAGCGGCTCGTCAAGCTTGATCGGGAGCCGCTTTTGCTTTTCCGAGGGCTTCTTTATTGGCATGAAACCGCGCTCCTGAATTGGCGATGCAATTGTGCAGTATTGCGGCGGCTTCGTCCAAATCCTTCGTCCAAATAATCCCCCGGCGGTGCGTTCGCGCGTCGTCCGCCGTCAGCTCCCACACTCAAAGTTCTTCGAACTTTGCCATGAAATGCCGCAGTGCAGGAGGTTCCGACACGATTCGCAGGCCTCGCAATTGGCGCCGAAACCCGAATACCTCGATCGTCGCCTCGATCACGTAGTCCATGTGCGACTGGGTGTAGACGCGTCGAGGGAACGCCAGCCGCACGAGCTCCAAGGGCGGCGCCTCATGCCCGGCCCCGCCGAACATGACCGATCCGATTTCAACTCCGCGAATTCCCGCGTGCCGATAGAGCGCCACGACCAGCGCCTGTCCTGGAAATTGCGCTGGAGGAATATGAGGACAGAAAGCCGCCGCGTCGATGTAGATGGCGTGGCCGCCGGGCGGCTCGACGATCTGGATGCCGGCGGCCAGCAGTCTTTCGCCCACGTACTCGGCGCTGCGGATGCGATAGCACAAATAGTCTTCGTGCAGCACCTCTTGAAACCCCTGAGCCATGGCTTCGAGATCGCGCCCCGCCAGCCCGCCATAGGTCACATAGCCTTCGGTCAAAATCAGCAAATTGCTGGCCCGCTGAAATAGCGCCTCGTCGCGCACGAGCAAAACGCCGCCGATATTGACCATCCCGTCCTTTTTGGCACTGATCGTGGCGCCGTCGGCCAGGTCGAACATCTCGCGGACAATGTCGCGTACCGGCCGATCGCTCTGGCCGGCTTCGCGTTGCTTGATGAACCAGGCGTTTTCGGCGAACCGGCAAGCATCGAGAAACAGGGGCAAGCCATGCTGATCGCACAGGCGCCGGATGGCCCGCAGATTTTCCAGGCTCACCGGCTGGCCGCCGAAACTGTTGCTCGTGACTGTGCACATCACCACGGGAATATTCTCAGGTCCCGCGCGATCGATCAGCGATTGCAATCCGGCAACGTCCATGTTTCCTTTGAATGGGTGCCGATGCCGCGGGTCGCGGGCCTCGGCGACCGGCAAATCGACCGCCGCGGCCCCCGAATGCTCGATGTTGGCGCGGGTCGTGTCGAAATGGGCGTTGCTGGGGACGACCCGACCGGGGCCTCCCAGGAGCTCGAACAAGATCCGCTCGCTGGCGCGGCCCTGATGCGTCGGCAGGATGTGCTTGAAACCGGTGATCTCCCGCAAAATCCGCTCAAAGTGAAAAAAGCTCGGCGAGCCGGCGTAGCTTTCGTCGGCTTGCATGATTCCCGCCCATTGCAGGCTGCTCATGGCGCCCGTGCCGCTGTCGGTGAGCAGGTCGATCAGCACGTCTTGCGCCGGAATCAAAAACATGTTGAACCCGGCGGCACGCACGATTGTTTCGCGCTCGTCGCGCGTGCGCATTTGGAGCGGCTCAACCACCTTGATGCGAAAGGGCTCAATGATCGTATTCATGGCTGTGCCTTGAGCGTTCTGTAACGTCCGATCAAGGCGTTGGTCGAGCCGTCGTGCTTAAGCGCCGCCTCGCCCGGGCTGGCGAGCTCGGGAACGATCCGCTGCGCCAGCACTTTTCCCAGCTCGACCCCCCACTGGTCGAACGAATCGATGTTCCAAATCGCCCCCTGTGTAAAGACGATGTGCTCGTAAAGCGCCACCAGTTTTCCCAGCGCGGCCGGCGTCAATTGCTCCAGCCACAGAAAGTTGGAAGGCCGATTTCCCTCGAAAGTTCGGTGCGGCACGAGCCGCTCGGGAGTCCCTTCGGCCCGCACCTCTTCGGCCGTCTTGCCGAAGGCCAGCGCTTCAGCCTGTGCGAAGACGTTGGCCAGCAGCAACTCATGCTGCCGTCCCAGAGGGTTGAGCGGCCGGGAGAATGCGATGAAGTCACAGGGAATCAAGCGCGTTCCCTGGTGAATCAACTGGTAGAAGGAATGCTGCCCGTTTGTTCCCGGCTCTCCCCAATAGATGGGGCCGGTCGGGCAGCCGACTCTGGTTCCGTCGACAGAGACGCTCTTGCCGTTGCTCTCCATCGTCAACTGCTGCAAGTAAGCGGGAAAGCGCTTGAGGTATTGGTCGTAAGGGAGCACGGCAACCGTTTCGGCACCGAAGAAATCGTTGTACCAGATGCCCAAAAGCCCCATCACAATCGGCAGATTCTGTTCGAAGGGAGCGGTGCGGAAATGCTCATCCATCTCATGGAAGCCATCGAGCATCGAACGAAAGTTTTCCGGCCCGATGGCGATCATCGTCGAAAGGCCGATCGCCGAATCCATCGAGTAGCGGCCCCCCACCCAATCCCAGAATTCGAACATGTTGGCCGTATCGATGCCGAACTTCGCCACCTCGTCGGCATTTGTCGAGACGGCGACGAAATGGCTGGCGATCGCCTGCTCGTCGCGCAAAGCGCCCAGGCACCAGTCGCGCGCCGCGCGCGCGTTGGTCATTGTTTCCAGCGTGGTGAATGTCTTGGAGGAAACGATGAACAGCGTCTGGGCCGCATCGAGATCGCGCGTGGCTTCGACAAAGTCGGTGCCATCGACGTTCGAGACAAAGCGAAAGGCGAGATTGCGGTCGCTGTAATGGCGCAGCGCTTCGCAGGCCATGACCGGCCCCAGGTCGGAACCTCCGATGCCGATGTTCACAACCGCGCGAATGGGCCTGCCGGTATATCCCAGCCACGCGCCGCTGCGGACGCGACCGGAAAAATCGGCCATCCGTCCGAGAACTTTGTGAACGTCGGGAACCACGTTCCGGCCATCGACTATGATCGAAGCCCCCTGGCGAGCGCGCAGCGCCACGTGCAGAACGGCTCGATCTTCGGTGACGTTGATCTTCTCACCGCGAAACATGTCGTCGATGCGATTGCGCAGACCGCACTCTTCGGCAAGCTCAACGAGCAGCTTAAGCGTCTCGCCGCTGATGCGATTCTTCGAGAAGTCGAGGCACACGCCGGTGGCTTCAATCGTGAAGCGCTGCGCCCGCCGCGAATCGTCGGCGAACAGCTTGCGAAGGTGCAGGGCCTCGATCTGCCGGCAATGGGCTTCGAGCGCCTTCCAGGCTTTGCGCTCGCGCAGAGGAGTGGTATTCATGGGATGTCTCTCGGAATGGCCCGTGTTTCGGCTCGCCGACTTCGCTCATGCGCGCATCCGGCTCGGCAGGCCTTCATGGAAGCTTGTGGTCTCGAGTTTCTCCAATCAATTGTGCCAGCCACTGCATGTACGGCGTCCCGCCGGTGCCGCGCGGGTCGCTCGTCCGTTTATTGATATATTCGTCGGCCCACCCCAGATGCGTCTCTCGAAACGTGGCCATCGCCTCGAGCACGTCGTTGTACGGTTCTCTGGCGGCCAGCGGGCGCAGGTCGGGCAACGCGCGCACCTGGGCGATCAATTGGCGATGTTCCAGCGGCATGAAAGTTTGCATATCCGCCAGATGGTCGGTGAGCATTGATTGCCGGTGCGGGATTTTCATCAGAACCACCAGGGTCGGCATGATGCTGCTTTGCGCGCCGGTTTCGCCGCGGAAATCCATTGGTTTGGCGTCAACTCCCTCGTAGACAACGTGTTCGAAAAAGCGGATGTACGGTCGAAACGTCTTGAAGTAGAGAGCCGGGTCCATTTTCTCGGGAATCCGCCGCAAGACATCGACCTGCCGCCACACCGCTTCGCCGATCGCACCGAGAGCCTCGTTGATCGCCGCTTTGTCGCTCTTCGCGAAGCCGCGCGCCGCATCGTCAATCGCTGCAAGAATTCGAGCGGCGATGCACTCGATCTCGACATGAACCAGAATGAACCAGTGCTCGTCGTACATATGGACGAAGTTCTGGATCGTGTCGATGTTTCCCAGCGCGATCGGCCCACTGGGGTCGAACCGTTTCCAATTGTAGAGCGCATATCCGTCGTAGCTGAGAATCGGCGGCCGCGAGAGCAGCTTGCAGACCTGGCACAGCGGCACCGCCAAATTGGCTGGCAGAATGTTGGACGGCGGCTGCCCCACCTGATTGACGTAGGCCGAGGCGAGGAATCCCAGCCGCACGTAGTAGAGCCGCAATTGGGGCAGCCGCTGCGCCGGATCGTCCGGCTCGACCCAGCCGGGAATCGTCAACCGTCGCGCGAACGTTCGGAAGCCGGAATCGTGCAACAAACTTGGCAGGTCGCGGCCGATCTCATCGAGAACAGCCAGAGGGCTGCCGCGAGGAAAGGCCGCGAGCGGGTCGCTCCCGGGCAGAAAGCCGTGTTCCCTGATTGACCGGTCCATGGCGTATTCCTTCCATCTTCTACGCTTGCGAAAACGTCGATTGTCGCGGCGCCTGATACCGCACCGCCAGGTGCGGCGTTTCGATTCGCTTTTGCCCGGCGGCCAGCGACTTCATGCCCGCTTCCACCAGCCCGCTCGTGAGCAGCGTGCGCTCGATCGGATAGGGTGCTTTGCCTGTCAGAAAGGTTTCCTCGGCCTTCGACATGAGCGCGGCAGAATAGACGACGTTGGGATTGGGAGGGAGATAGAACAACGTCGAAAGGGGCTCGGCCGCGCCTTTGAGCCTCGCGGCAAACGTGAAGTCTTCGACGAGACCATTCATGAGCAGCATCGTGGCCCTGAGCCCGTCGGCGTATTCAAAGCGATAAGCGATCGGATCGCGCACGAACTCGCGCATTTGCGCGACGGTCGGATAGCGGTCGCTGAATGTTTTGGGTTGGGCGAGAGTTTGAGTCCGCGCCATACAAGCCGCGAAGAGCTTGGCATCCCAACCTCCTGCCGGCCAAGCGCCGGCCTCGAGGGCCCGCCAGACGGCCTCGCCGCGCAAAGCGTGCATCGCCGAGACGCCGGTCTCGCCCCCGCGGCGGCGTTCGGCCATGCACTGCAAGGTCTCGAGGGCGTGAAAGTCGTAGCTGTCGAGCCCCCCCATCGCCAGGCAAACCATCTCTTCGACCTCAGACCCGTAAGGCATGTCGATGGAAGGCATGCGCCAGGTGACCGGCAGCGAAGAGCCGGCGCAAAAACCGAACTTCATCGACTGCGACAAATCGACCATCTCACGGGCCCATTCGAATTTCCATGACAAGTGCTTGTCGTTGAAAACGGGCGCCGTGCGGCCGTCTTTTTGAAACACGTCGACAACCTGCTTGAAAAACTCGTAGCGCGGGTATTTTTTCTGCCCGATTTCATTGTTCGCGTATTCCCCGTGCTCGCCGATGATCAGCACGGCATCGACGGCCAACTGTTTGCCGCCGCAACGCAGGGCCTCGGCGATTGTGGGATAAATGGGAAACCCGAACTCTTCGGCGCGCGAGCGGCTGAGATCTCCCTCAGGCTTCTGATCGACATAGGCGGCCACCACGTCCAGTTTGGGCCGGTGCCATTTTCCCAGTAGGGGATATCCGTGCAGAAACCGCTCGGCCATGTGCCAGGCGTGCGAATGATACGTCCAGACCGTGGTGACGACAGCCAAACGTTTGCGGCTTGCTGGGCCGGGTTCGTCCGAGGCGGCGGCCCGCAGCAGCGTGCCGCCGGCCAGGCCCGCGGCTGTCGTCCGGAGAAATTGGCGACGGGAAAGCATGGCAATGATCTCTTGTTGAGTTGCAGCGATACAGTCACCGGCGCAAGTCGCCGTCCATGCGCAGTCTATCGGGGCTGAGCGCGGCCGACTACCCTGGAAGTGCTGAGCGGCCCGCTGCGGGAAGTTCGAATTCCGGCGCAGGCCGCGTTATACTGAACCGCGAATCACGAGCCCGGCGCCCGATTCGTTCGACGGAAACAGGCTTCCGGATCGACCAATCCATACAACGAGCTTTTTCAATGTCGCGTGAGGCGATTTTCGAAGCCAGCCTCGGCTTTTTCTTGACGCCCGTCAAGAGGTTTCTCGACGATGCCACAGTCACCGAAATCATGGTGAACGGCTACGACGACGTTTACATCGAACGCCGCGGCCGGCTGGAGCGCACCGACGCACGATTTTCCAGCGAAGACGCACTGCTCACCGCCGTGCACAACGTGGCCCAGTACGTGGGGCGCGAAGTCGACGAGAAGCGGCCCGTTCTCGATGCGCGTCTTCCCGACGGCTCGCGCGTGCACGCGGTGATTCCTCCCAGCGCCCGCCGCGGCACTTACCTCACGATCCGCAAGTTCTCTCGCGATGTGATGAACCTCGACCAGCTCCTGAAGCTGGGGAGCATTTCCGCCGCGGCACGCGAGTTCCTCGAAATCTGCGTCCGCCTGCATAAAAACATCATCGTCGCCGGCGGGACCGGCACCGGCAAGACATCGCTGCTCAACGCCCTCTCGACCGCCGTCCCCGATGAAGAGCGCATTGTCGTCATCGAAGACAGCTCCGAGCTGCGGCTCAATCAGCCGCACACGCTGTATCTCGAGGCGCAGCAGAAAGACGCCTATGGCCGGGGCGGATTGACGATTCGTCAATTGTTCGTGGCGTCGCTAAGAATGCGCCCCGACCGCATCATCGTGGGCGAGGTGCGGGGCGGAGAAGCGCTCGACATGATTCAGTCGATGATCAGCGGGCATGCGGGGAGCCTCACCACCGTCCACGCCAGCTCGCCGCGCGACGCGATGGTGCGACTGGAAACGCTCTCGCTCATGTCGGATGTCGAAATTCCGATTTATGTGGCGCGCGCGCAGGTCGCCTCGGCCATCCATCTGATCGTGCAACTCTCGCGGTTTTCGGAGGACGGCTCGCGGCGCATCACCCGCATCACCGAAGCCTGCGGATTGGCAGACGACAATTACGTCTTGAAAGACCTGTTCGTCATGAAAATGCAGGGCAAGACGCACGAGGGCCGAATTGTGGCCGATCTCAAACCGACCGGCACGCTTCCCACCTTCGCTCACGAAGCCGCGGAACAGGCGATGGACGAACGAATTCGACTGACCGGCGCTCTCTGGAAAGGATGAATTGGACAAATGGCACGCCCTTCCTCCGGCCGATCCCGCGTTCGCCGGTCCATGGAAATCCACCACCGCGCTTTGGAATTGATTCCCGGAGGGACGCAGCTCGTCAGCCGCCGGCCGACGCGATATGCGTGCGGCGTTTCGCCGGTGTATGCGGCCCGCGCGAGCGGCGCGCGGTTCTGGGACGTGGACAGCAACGAGTACATCGACTGGGTCAGCGGCATCGGCGCGATCATCCTGGGATATTGCGATCCGGTTGTGGACCAGGCCGTGTGCGAACAAATCGGCCGCGGCGTCAATTTCTCGATCAACCACGAGCTTGAGGTTGAGCTCGCCGAGGAGCTCGCGCGAACGATTCCCTGCGCCGAAATGGTGCGTTATGCCAAATGCGGGGGCGAAGCGTGCGCCATAGCGATTCGAATCGCGCGTGGGGCGACGGGGCGCGACAAAGTGCTCTTTTGCGGTTATCACGGCTGGCACGACTGGTATCTGGCCGCCAACCTCGATGCCCAGGCGAATCTCAACGCGCATCTATTTCCAGGCATTGAACCGATCGGCGTGCCAAGGGCGCTCGCCGGGACCTCGATTCCGTTTCCGTATGGCGATCTCGATGCGCTGGGCGAGGCGCTCGACTCGCACCGCGGGCAGGTGGCGGCGGTGATTATGGAGCCGCTGCGTTCCGAGGCGCCTCCGGCCGGCTATCTTTCCGCCGTGGCCCGAGTTTGCCGCGAGCATTCCGTCCTTTTGATCTTCGACGAGGTCTCGTCCGGAATGCGGTTTGGGATGGCCGGCGCGCAAGGATTCGTCGGCGTGACGCCCGATCTGGCGGTATTCGCGAAATCGATCTCAAACGGCTACCCGATGGCGGTCGTCTGCGGGAAGCGCGACGTGATGCAGCAGGCGGCGACCATGTTCATTTCCAGCACCTACTGGAGCGATGCGATCGGCTTGACGGCAGCTCTCACGACTCTCCGCGAGCTGCGGCGCCGCGACGTGGCGGCGAACCTGGCGCGGTTCGGGGCCCTGCTTCAAAATCGAATCGACCAGGCGGCCCGCGAGGCGGGCTTCGGGGCCAGGTGCACGGGCCTCAGCACCGCGCCGCATATTGATTTTCCGACCGATGATCCGGCGATGCGCACCAAGCTTGCCACCCTTTACATCCAAGAGATGGCAAAACGCGGATGCCACGGATACGCCTCGTTCTATCTCAATGCCGCTCAGGGAGCCGCCGAGCTCGAGCAGACCGCAGCCGCCGCGCGCGAGACTTTTTCTCTGCTCGCCCAAGGGCTCGAAAAGGGCGCGCTCGACGCCCTGCTCGAATGCGATTTGCAGCAGGATGCGTTCCGGCGGCTCGTTCGCTGAAACCGCATTGCCTGTCGCTCCAACGCGATTACGGCGCGGCCGGCGTATTGATGAGGTCGACCATTTGCCTTAGCCGGCCCATGTCTTTGCGGTTGAATTGAAAAACGAGCCGCGGCAATTCGGCCAGATGCGGATCGTCCGATTCCAGCGGCAGCGCGGCCGAGCGGACGATGCGGCCCGATTCGATGATGTCGCGAAACTCGTCATTGAGCCGCGCGATCAGCTCGCTTCCCGGTTCATGATTGAGGCGCAACACCAGCTTGCGGCGGACGTATCTCATGCTGTGGTAGACGCTGTAGAACCGCAGGATCTCGGCCACGGCGTCGGGAACCGATTCGAAGCAGCGAAAAAGCGACATATCGGCGTCGGAAATGAGTTGACGATTCAGGAGGTGTTCGACGACGAATTGCTGCCATGCCTTCCAATAGGTGCCGTGGGGTTGATCGACGCACACGATGGGCATCAGGTCTCGCTTGCCGGTCTGAACCAAAGTCAGCGTCTCGAAGAGCTCGTCTTGCGTCCCGAAGCCGCCGGGAAACAGCACGATGGCGTGCACCTCTTTCACGAACAACAGCTTACGGGTAAAGAAGTATTTGAAGTTGATCAGTTTTTGATCGGAGGCGATGACCGGGTTGGCTTCTTGCTCGAACGGAAGCATGATATTGAGACCGAACGACATCTTGCGGCCCGCTCCGGCGTGCCCGGCTTCCATGATTCCCGCTCCGCCGCCGGTCACGACCATCCAGCCGTGCGCAGCCATCTGGCGGCCAAATTCGATCCCCATCCGGTAAATCAACTGGTCCGGCGGAGTTCGGGCCGAACCGAACATGGTCACCTTGCGCTGCAGGCGAAAGGGCTTGAAAACCTTGAATGCGTAGCGCAGCTCCTTGAGCGCGCGGGCGATGATTTTGAGATCTCCGCGCGTCGTCTGATCGCGAACGAGCTTGTCGGCAACTTCCTTGATCTCGCCGACCAGCGCATCCGGACCGAAAGGCTCGAATTCAAGCGATTGTGCCGACGACAAGACGTCGGTTTCAGAACGATCCGGGCGCGAATGCGGCACCTGGTCGGCCATGACGATTAAGACTCCTTTGTTGGCAACTGTTCGATCATAGCAGATGCGGAGCAAACTCGATCGTGGCCGATGCGGATGATCGGGAAACCCGGGCCGGACTATCCCGATCGACCGCGAAACTCTTCCGCGGGATATTTCTGCGCATTTTTGAGGAGCTTCGCCTGGACGGCCTCGCTCAGGTCGATTTCGAGCGCGTTGGCGATGCTCAAAACGTAGCAGCACACGTCGGCAATTTCATCGGCGATTTCAGGGCGCTGGGCGGGGTCGCGCCCGCGGGCGATCGATTCGGCGTGGTCGAGCCATTGAAAGTGCTCCATGAGCTCGGCCGCCTCGATCGCCAGCGACATGGCCAGGTTTTTCGGCGTGTGAAACCGTCGCCAGTCGCGCTCGTCGACGAAGGTTTGTACTGCCTGCCTCAACTGAAGCACGGTCGCCGTTTCGTCAGACATCAAGACGCCTCGCCGGATTCGGAAACGTGAGCGGCGCGTGCTGCCCTTTGCGACTGCCGCTGGTAGCATTCCCCCAGGTGCATCATGAGCTCCAGCGCGAGCAGATCGGCCCGCGCCATCACGTGCCGCGTGCTGCGGTTGCCCAGCCCGTGCACGAGCCGCTCGACGCGCGCCAGATGCAAATCGAGAGCTTCCCGGGGCGTCAGGCCCCCGCGCGACAATAGTTCGGCGAGTTGGCCGATCTCGGCGGCCAGATTTCCCGATCCCATGATCACGTACGTTCGCAATAGCTCCTGGTAATAATCTTCGAATTCGGCGGGAAGCTTCAAACGCTCAGCCGCGTGCGCGGTCGCATCGTCGCCGGCGTCTGCCGCATCGGTCAGAGAGGCAAGCGCCGTTAAGATCTTCCTTTGTTGATTCAGCAGGTATTCGGCTTCGTCGCGCTCGCGAAAAAGCCGTCGCCGGTCGGCCGCCGTCAGCCGGTCGATTTCGTGCAGCATCCTGCCGCGCTCAACGGCCCGTTGAATCGCCGGCACGAGGGCCGAAGACTCCCAACCCTTGGCGCTCACCAGGACATCGACGTTGAGCCGCAGCGCCTCGCTCCAGGTTTCGTCGTCGGTCGCCACGGTGACGATCACGATGGGATCGGCGCATCCGCCGGCGCGAATGCCGCGAGCCAGGGCCAGCGGTTCATCGCCAGGACCTTGTCGATCAGGGTTCACTCGCACCAACAGGCAATCGAAGCTTTCGTCTCGCAACAGAGCGAGCGCTTCGTTCGCGGTTGAAACCCATCGGAAATTGGGTTCGACGCAACCCAGGGCGTCGAGCTGCAGCGTCAAGCTCACCCAGGACGGCTCGGCGCTGCCCACGCATAACAGCCGCAATCGCATGGGCAGCTCGCCAGCGCCGGTGTCGCTTATCGGCGGTTCGACAACGTTGGCGGGCGCGCCCTCCATAGCAGCCATCGTTCACATTCTCTCGACAAAAGTTGGCGGCGCCGGCCAAGAGGAGGTGAAACTCCCCGGCGATCGCCTCGCGAGCGGAACTATATGACTGATTTGTGACTTATGTCAAGTTGAATGAGAACCCGAAGTTTCGCTACGTTTTTCGAGAATTTTTGGACTTGACTGCCTTGCGCGCCGTATGTATACTTACGTACACTTATACTTCAGTTCACGTTCATTGTGGCGCACGTCATCTCATTTCTGCACACTTTCCATTGATTGATGGGCAGCAAGCGTAAATGCAAGGTAAAGCCATTGCGTTGTCAACGGCCGACAAAGGCCATCGGATTATTGGGTTCTCTAAATCGCATCACAAGGAGGCGCTTCGATGCTCGTGCTCAGTCGCAAAGTCGGAGAACGGATTTTCATTGCGTCCGGTATCGAAGTCGCCGTCGTCGATGTCCGTGGCGGCAAGGTGCGGATAGGCATCGAGGCCCCGGATCACATCAGAATCCGCCGAGTCGATGCGCGCAATGATTCCGCATTCAGCTCGCAGTCCAGCATGCCGGGCGCCAAGAGCTCGTCCTAACGATCATCGCGCTGGTTGCACCGCCTTGGCGTCGAGCGTAAACTCCGCTCGAATCGCCGGACGGCGAGCTCAATCGCACCCCCCTCATAAAGCGCGAGCCAAGCGCAAAAGCGCGACGTGCACTCCCCGGTCCCCCTGTCAAGCTAGGTCGCCTTTCGCGAATTTGACGGTTGGGATATATTCATGATGTGTACTGCCGTTGCCGATAGAGCTGACTAAGCAGCCGTTCCGCGTCGACTCGCAAGCATTCCGACTGGGCCCGGGAATGCCGGTCGATCTGATCGCTTCGCCCTAAAAACCTACCACGTCACGTCTTCTGACTTTCTGAAGGCGTCCATTCGCACCTTTTGATCGAAGCATGCAGCCCATCTCTCTGGCATTCTTCTGGCACCAGCACCAGCCGTATTACCCGGACGACGTCAGCGGCGAGACGCTGATGCCCTGGGTGCGCCTGCATGGGACCAAAGATTACTACGGCATGGCGCTGCACATCAAAGAGGTGCCTGAATTTCGCTGCACGATCAATCTGGTCCCCAGCCTGCTGGTGCAGATCCAGCGATACACCGAGAAAGGCGCCACCGACCGGCATCTGGAAGTATCGCGGCTTCCCGCCGACGGCCTGTCGGAGCTCGATTCGCTGTACATACTCGACCAGTTTTTCATGGCGAGCGTCGACAACATGATTCGACCGCACCCGCGGTATCACGAGTTGTACTTGAAGCGCGGTTTCGGGCGCGACACCGCAGAAAAAGCTCTGCCCCGGTACAACGAACGCGATCTTCGCGACCTTCAGGTCTGGAACAATCTGACCTGGATGCACCCTCTGGCATTCGAGAAAGACGCCGAGCTCCGCGAACTGCGGAACAAAGGGCGGTTCTGGACGGAGGGCGAAAAGCAACGCCTGCTCGACAAACAACTGGAAATCCTGAGGGAAATCATTCCGCTTCATCGCGAGCTGGCGCGCGCGGGGCAGGTCGAGCTGACGACCACGCCCTTTTATCATCCGATTTTGCCGCTCTTGTGGGACAAGCGCTGCGCCCGCCAGGCGATGCCGGAGTGCGAGTTGCCCAAGTACCTGGAATCTTACTCGGCCGATGCGAAGGTGCACGTCGATCGCGCCGTGGCGCTGCACAAGGAATTATTCGGGGCGGCTCCGGTCGGGATGTGGCCGTCTGAGGGTTCGGTATCGCACGAGATCATACCCGTGGTTGCCCAATCCGGCATCGAATGGATCGCCACCGACGAAGAAATCCTCGCGCGCTCGACCAATGGCTGGATCTCGCGCGATTCGCAGGGGTTCATTCGCCATCCGGAAATGCTGTATCGGCCCTGGCGAGTCGAAGAGCAAGGGCACCAGCTTCAAATCGTATTTCGCGATCACGGGCTGAGCGACCTGATCGGCTTTCACTATCAGCGAAGCGACCCCGCGCGGGCCGCCCACGATCTTCTGGGAAGGGTCGAAGCCATCGGCCGCGCCGTCGAATCGAATAATGCGGGCCGCCGGGCCCTGGTTCCCATTATTCTCGACGGAGAGAACTGCTGGGAATATTATCCTGACGGCGGAGTCGAGTTTTTGAGGACGCTCTACAAAGGCGCCGCCCGGCACGGGGCCATACGGCCCGTGAAGATGTGCGATCACCTGCGCGAACATCCCGCGACCGACCGCATCGGGCGCCTGTTCGCCGGCAGTTGGATATCTCACAACTTTGCCATCTGGATCGGACATCATGAAGACAACACCGCCTGGGACCTGTTGCACCAGACGCGGCAATTCCTTTTGCAGAATCAGGCGCAGGGCAGCATCGCGCCCAATGCACTCGCGCGGGCCTGGCAAGAGCTGTACATCGCCGAAGGAAGCGACTGGTTCTGGTGGTTCGGCGACGATCATTCGTCGGCACAAGACGACCTGTTCGACCAACTTTTTCGCAAGCACTTGCAGAACGTTTACGCCTGCCTGGGCACCCAGCCGCCGTCGTTGCTCAACCGGCCGATTACGAGACTGATTCGGCGGACGATTCACAGCGAGCCGAAAGGTTTTCTTTCGGTCAAAGTCGACGGCCGACGAACGTATTTCGAATGGATCAACGCCGGCCACTACATTTCGGGGAGCGAGCGGGGGACGATGACGCTGGTCACGGATGGAGTCATCCGCGAAGTGTATTTTGGTTTCGACGTCGAGCAATTGATGCTGCGGGTCGATACGTCGCGATCGGCGCAAGACGACCTGTCGAGAGTGCAGGAAATCCGCGTGCAGTTTCTCGAGCCGCAGGGGTACGAAATTTGCATTTCCGACCCCGGCAAGCCGTCGATGAAGACGCGCATCTTGAAGAATCGCGAGGAAATCGCGCGAGCCCGCGTGAAGGCAGCCGTCGCGCAAATCCTGGAAATGACAGTGCCGTTTGCCGATTTGTCGCTCTTGCCGGATGCTCCGATCCATTTATTCATTGAAGTCGTTTCGGATGGACAATCGGTCGATCGCGCTCCGCGGGAAGGCGCGCTGGAAATGAGGGTCCCCGGCCCCGATTACGAGAAAATCATGTGGCAGGCGTAGCCGAGCGGTTCCAACCGGCCGCGCCCGGGGCGCAGAGGCCGTGAGCTTCGAGGGAGTTGAATTCTAAATCACATGTCTGATCTCCGCAAAGATCCGATCGTCGGCCGCTGGGTGATTATCGCCACCGATCGCGCCAAGCGCCCGCAAGATTTCCCGCGCACCGAGCCCGTGAAGATCGGAGGCTTCTGTCCATTTTGCAAAGGGAGCGAAGCCAACACGCCCCCGGAAATCCTTGCTTATCGCGAGCCGCACACCAATGCCAATAATCCGGGTTGGCGCGTGCGCGTCGTGCCCAATAAGTTTCCCGCGCTTCAGGTCGAAGGCGCGCTGAACAAGCGCGGCGACGGAATCTACGACCTGATGAACGGCGTCGGGGCGCACGAGGTCATCATCGAATGCCCGCATCACGAAACGAGCATGGCGCGGCTTTCGATCGACAATATCCGCGAAGTCCTCTGGGTCTACCGCGATCGGCTGGTGGATCTCAAACGCGACCCGCGACTGGTGCATGGACTCATCTTCAAGAATGTCGGGGCTCTCGCCGGCGCCTCGCTCGAACACAGCCATTCGCAGCTCATCGTAACACCCGTCGTTCCCATCTCGGTCTGGGAGGAGATGACCGGCTCCCTCGAGTTCTACAATTACCGCGGGCGCTGCATTTATTGCGACATGATTCAGCAAGAGTTGGCCACGGGCAGCCGCATCGTGCTCGACACGCCCAATTTCGTCGTCTTCTGCCCGTTCGCCAGCCGCTTTCCTTTTGAGACCTGGGTGCTCCCCAAGCAGCATTCCAGCCATTACGAAAACATTCCTCGTCAGGGCGTGGAAGAGATGGGAACCGTGCTCAAAACGATTCTCGGAAAGCTCGAGCTGGCGCTCGACGACCCTCCGTACAATTACATCATCCACACGGCTCCATTCGATACCAAGGAAGTGCCGCACTATCATTGGCATTTGGAGATCATTCCGCGCCTCACGCGGATCGCCGGTTTCGAGTGGGGGAGCGGTTTTTACATTAACCCTGTTCTCCCCGAGCAGGCGGGCGCGTTTTTGAGAGAAGTCGAGGTCGAATTTGTCGCCGGGGGTGGCTACTGACGCGGGCCGGCTCGACGACGCGCGGCGATCAGCACCCAGAATGCGATGAGTTCGCAAGGAGCGGAAGACTAGGCAATCGGGGAGATAATTGACGGCTGTTCCGAGCATTCCGCCGATCGAAAATTGATTCAAGTGCCGATACTTGAGTAAGACCGCCGGGAGGTTGTCGTTCAGCGTGCCGGATGACATCATTTGTTTTGAAAATTGCAAGACCCGCGCTCGGTTGCCGTCGGGCCATTGAGCACTCGGCCTTCTTATGGAGGAAGGGACGCTGTCCATGAGCTGTCGCATTCGTCTGGTGCTGGCGCTTCACGATCATCAACCGATCGGGAATTTCGACGGCGTTTTCGAGGCGGCTTACCAGGACAGCTATAAGTCGCTGCTCGACGTGCTCGAACAATATCCCGAGATTCCCCTGTCGCTGCACACCTCGGGAAGCCTGCTGGAATGGATTGCGGAAAGGCATCCCGAATACATCGACCGCCTGCGCATGCTGGCCGATCGGGGTCAGATCGAAATCATCGGCGGGGCGTTTTACGAGCCGATTCTCGCGACCATTCCCCGCCGCGACCGGGTTGGTCAAATCTCGGCCTTCACGCGCTATCTCGAAAAACTTTTGGGCGTGAACGTGCGGGGCATGTGGATCCCCGAGCGCGTCTGGGAACAATCGTTCGCGGGAGACGTGACCCAGGCCGGCATCGAGTACACCATTCTCGACGATTTTCATTTCCGCTCGGCCGGGCTCCGCGAAGACGAATTGTACGGCTATTACCTGTCGGAGGACGAGGGCCGCCTGCTGAAAATCTTTCCGGGAAGCGAGAAGCTGCGATATACGATACCGTTCGCCGATCCGCAAGAGTCCATCGACTACCTGCGTCAGATCGCCGACCGCTACCCGAATTCGGTGGTGACCTTTGGCGACGACGGCGAAAAGTTTGGAACCTGGCCTGGGACGAAGAAACACGTTTACCAGGATGGCTGGATTCACCGCTTCTTCGACGCGCTCAGGGCCAATTCCGACTGGATCAAAATCTCGACGCTGTCGGAGGTCGTCGATAACGTGTCGCCGATCGGGAAAATCTATCTTCCCGATGCCAGCTACCGCGAAATGACCGAGTGGGCGCTCCCTGTGTCGCGTCAGATCGAGTACCAGCAAATCGTCCACGACCGGCAGAATACCGATTCGGGCTGGAAGCAGCTCTCGCAATTCATGCGCGGCGGATTCTGGCGCAACTTTCGCGTGAAATACCCCGAAAGCAACGAAATGTATGCGCGCCTGCTGCAAGTCAGCGAGCGATTGCAAAACTTGGCGGCCGGCGAGGCCGCGCGCGAAAATCCCGACCTTCTGTCGCAAGCGCGAACCGAGCTGTACCGTGGAGAGTGCAATTGCCCGTACTGGCACGGCGCATTCGGCGGACTATACCTGCCGCATTTGCGGAACTCGGTCTATCACCACTTGATTGCCGCCGACAGCCTGCTCGAACAGGCGGCAGGCCGCGACGGTCACTGGGTCGAAATCGCCGCTGACGATTACAACGTCGATGCCCGCAAGGAAGTGAGGCTGGCCAGCGACCGGCTCGTGGCATTCCTGAGTCCGGCCCGCGGAGGCCATATTTACGAGCTCGATATCCGCAGCATCAACCACAACCTTTTGGCGACGCTCAACCGGCGGCCTGAGGTCTACCACGAAAAGGTTCGCCAGGCGGGAGAGCGGCAGGGCCGCCAGGATGACAACCGGGCCGTCAGCATCCACGACCTGGTCGCCTTCAAACAGCCCGACCTGCACAAGAAGCTGCAATACGATGCCTGGCCTCGAAAGAGCTGCGTTGACCATTTCTTCCAGCCCGGCCTCAACCTCGCGCGGTTTCAGTTGGGCGAAGGCGAGATCGGCGATTTTGCCACGGCCGCCTACGAGACGGTGTTGCGCCGTTCGCCCGAACAGGTTCAGGCGCGCCTCGGGCGCCATGCGAATCTCGGCCCTTACGCCGTCACGCTCAACAAGACGATCGGCCTGGAGCGCGGGTCAGGACAACTCGACATCCTGTACGAATTGGAAGCGCTCCCGCAAAATGTTCCGATACATTTCGGAATCGAATTCAACTTCGCGGGCATGGCAGCCGGAGCTCCCGACCGTTATTTTTACGACTCTAACGGGCGGCAACTGGGCCAGCTCGAAACGATTCAGGATCTGACAAACTCAGATCGCATCGGGCTGGTCGACGAGTGGCTGGGGCTGGACGCGTCGCTCGAATTCTCGCAAGCGGCCGGTATCTGGACCTTTCCCATTCAGACCATCAGCCAATCGGAAGGCGGATTCGAGGCCGTGCACCAGAGCACGGCGGTCGTTCCTCATTGGGAGTTTACAGCGGCTCGCGACGGCAAGTGGAGCGTTCGCATCACGCTCTCGCTCGATACGTCGGCAGCCCAGGCCCGCCGTCTCAGGGAAGCCGCGGCCGTTTCGTAACGGGTCGTTGAAAAGTGAGGACTGGCTCAGCGCGGCGAGACATTGCGGCTCGCTTCGACGATTGCATCGAGCAGGCCGTCCCAGGTGTATT
>Ga0070735_10001629_pt1 | contig 21274 bp, 22 predicted proteins | sample Coa_R1_FD_66443 | JGI IMG/M metagenome (GOLD analysis project Ga0070735, IMG submission 66443) | Surface soil microbial communities from Centralia Pennsylvania, which are recovering from an underground coalmine fire - Coalmine... | ecosystem: Environmental > Terrestrial > Soil > Unclassified ... | reverse complement strand
ACGACGCGAATCGTGTACGGGAAGTCCTCCTGGCTCGGGATCATCGGCACGAGCGCGCGCTCGGCCAGCGCGCCGTGACCGATGTCTCGGCGCTTGGGGCCGCGCATGAAGCCCGCCTCCCCGACCGAGAAGGGCGGGAAGTTGTAGTGGTGGAAGTAGCGCTTGGCCGTCTCGAGCCCGAGCGTGTCCAGCCGCATCTCCTCGCGGGTGGTACCGAGCGCGGCGACGCTCAGGGCCTGCGTCTGCCCGCGGGTGAACAGCGCCGAGCCATGTGTGCGCGGCGCCACGCCGACCTCGATCGAGATCGGGCGGATCTCCTCCGTGCCCCGGCCGTCAGGCCGCCGCTTGTGCACGGCGATGCGCTCGCGGATGATCGTCTTCTCGAGCTTGTCGAAGGCCAGCTGGGCCCTGGCGCGGTACTCGGGGTAGGTGTCGGCGTCGGGGGCGCCGGAGTACTGGGTCAGCACCTCCTCCTCGACAGCCTTGGTGGCGTCCTGGCGCTCGAGCTTGTCCTCGACCTGCGTGGCCGCGTCGAGCGCGGGCCCGTGCGAGGACTTGATCTGCTCGTAGAGGTCCACGTCGACCTGCGGGATCACGACCTCGGCCTTGGGCTTACCGGCCTTCTCGGCCAGCTCGCGCTGCAGAGCGCAGAGCTTCTTGATCGCTTCGTGGGCGATGTCGAGCGCATCCAGGATCTCGGCCTCGGGGATCTCGTTCGCCCCCGCCTCGACCATCAGGATCGCGTCCTCCGTGCCGGCCACGATCAGATCGAGGTCGGTCTGATCGACCAGCTGCTCCTCGTCCGGGTTGATCACGAAGTTCCCGTCGATCTTGCCGATGCGAACTGCGCCCACGGGGGCGGGGAACGGGACGTGTGAGAGCATCAGCGCCGCGGAGGCGCCGTTCATGGCCAGTACGTCGTAGGGATTGACGTGGTCGACCGAGACCGGCAGCGCGACCAGCTGGGTCTCGTAGCGCCAGCCCTTGGGGAACAGGGGCCGGATCGGGCGATCGATCAGGCGGGCGGTCAGCGTGGCCTTTTCGCCCGCCCGGCCCTCACGCTTGAAGAACGAGCCGGGGATCTTCCCGGCCGCGTACATGCGCTCCTCGACGTCAACGGTGAGGGGCAGGAAATCAACGTCGCGGAGGTTTCCCGCGGTGGCGGTACAGAGGACCATCGTGTCCCCAGCCCGCACCACAACTGCGCCGGAGGCCTGCTTGGCCAGCTTGCCGGTCTCGAACGAGATCTCGGTTCCCTGGATCTCGACGGACACGCGCGTCACGGCGTCAGACATATTCAATTCTCCTTCTGCTCCGCCCTTCGGTCGGCGGAGTGCTTCTCGATTCTTCTCTTAGTCCGAACGGGGTGATGGTAGCGGTCCGCGTGTAACCGCTGCACGCCTATGGGCGTGCCCGCGGCTCGCCAACCGACTCGTTCGGGAGGATCGCGGCCGTCGGCGGCTCCTCACCGGCGTGCCTGGCATGGCGCTTGGCCACTCCGAGGTGCCAGAGCCCGATGATGATGAACAGGCCTGTTGGCATCAGCAGCGTGAGGATCGAGCCGGCGAGGTAACTGGCAGCAACGGTGACCATCGACTAATCGTCTCCTTGGCAGATTATGAGGTCGGGAGGGCCGGAATGGAAGCCTGGCGGCGCTCGGGCTCCAGCCAGCGGTAGAAGGCGATGAAGATCGCGATCGTGTAGCTGATCGAGCCGGGCACCCACATCATCCCCGCCGCGAGCTGCTGGTCGGCCAGGGCCGAGATGCCGCCCGGCCTCGACGTGAGCGCCGCGTAGTGCGCGTAGATCGGCTGCGCAGCGAACACCAGCGTCAGCGACAGGGCGAAGCCGACGAACATCGCGCCCGCCAGGTAGGCGATCCGTCCCACCCAGGTCAGCCGTGGCCGCAGCGGGCCCGTGTCGATGACGCGCGACCAGAACACCAGGCCGGTGAAGAAGAACATCGCGTGTTCGATCTGATGGATCGCGCCGTAGCGCAGCGTGGCGTCGTAGGCGGCAGGGATGTGCCAGGCCAGCAGCGAGCCGTTGAAGAGCACGAAGGCGGGCCATGGCCGGGCGAGCCTCCGCAGCGGAGCACCGGCACGAGAGCGCACGATCGCCCGCCCCCCCCGCGTGCGCGTGCTCAGCGGCAGAGCGCGCCACATCCGTGGCCAGGGCCGCCCGAGCAGGACCAGCGGCGGCGAGACGGTGAGCAGCACCACGTGCTGGAGCATGTGCACCCAGAAGAGCTTGTCGGCGGCTCCGTCGATCGGCGAGTCCAGCACCAGCAGGATGCTGGCGAGGCCGGCGACGAAGCAGAGCGCCCTGCGCCGATCATCCGCGCGCGCCGGCGCACCTCGCCCGCCCATCCAGTAGAGCAGCCCGGCCAGCGCGACGTAAGCCACTGGCGGCTCGATCGACCAGCCGCCCCAGGACATCAACCGACCCCGCGCGTGTACATCACTTGATGATGTACAGGCAGATGAACTCGATGACGCCGATGGCTACGTAGAAGGACCAGAAGAACGAGCAGGCCTCGAGTGAGGCGGCGGTGATCATCGGCTCGAGTGTGAGCCCGTGCCGGCGGGCCCTCGCGATTCCTGCGGCCTGGCTCTGGATCCAGTACGCGCAGCCAAGCATCAGCACCGTGTAGGTCGAAGTCCAGCCCGTGTACACACTGGCGTAGCCACCGCTGGCCGGACCGTAGCCGAGCGTCGTCCACGTGATCACCTGCAGGATCACCGCCACCACGGCGAGGCCCGCGGCCAGGCCGCCAAACGCGGCCGTGCGCGCCGGTGCGGCGACGGCCATGCGCAGGACCACCGCGCTGACCACGAGCACGATCGCGATCACGAGCCCCCATCCGAACGGCGGGCTGACGTGGCCGATCTTCCAGTCGTGATTGACGTCGTTCAGCTTCAGATAGATGTAGGCGAAGAGGAACGAGATGAAGAAGAAGGCGACGCCGCCGGCGATCAGACGGGCCCCTGCCCACGTGGCCCGCGGCTGCCAGTAGACGGGCTCTGGCTCGACGTCCAGGTGCGGCAGGTGTTCGGGTGCAGAGGCTTCCATGACTCAGTCTCCGCTGGCCACGACAGGCTCGCCCGCCGGGCCGACGCCGTAGGGATAGGGATCGCTGTCGAACACCGGGAAGCGCTCGAAGTCGTAGATCGGCGGCGGCGAGGTAGTCAGCCACTCGGCCGAGCGCGACCCCCACGGGTTGGGCTCGGCCGGCTCGCGCACGATCAACCACGACTGGACGGCGTTCCACAGGAAGATGAGCATCGAGAGGCCGATGCAGAAGGCCGAGATCGAGACCCAGTCATTCAGGAACTGCATGCTGGTCGGGTAGGTGACCACACGTCTGGGCATGCCCATGAAGCCGAGCGCGAACAGCGGGCCGAACGTGCTGTTGAAGGCGATGAACAGCGTCCAGAAGTGCCACCTCGCGAGCGTCTCGTTGAACCTGTAGCCGGTGATCTTGGGGCCCCAGAAGTAGATGGCCCCGAAGATGCTGAAGATCAGCCCGCCCATGATCGTGTAGTGGAAGTGGGCCATCGAGAAGAACGTCCCGTGCGTCGTCACGTCGCTCGGCACCGAGCTCAGGAACACGCCCGAGATCCCACCCCACAGGAAGTTGAACGCCCAGGCCAGGCAGAACCACATGGGCACGGTCAGGCGCAATCGACCCTGCCAGATCGTGCCCATCGCGCACAGGAAGATGAAGCCCGTGGGCAGCGAGATGAGCTCGGTCGAGAGCATGTAGAACGGCCGCAGGTCGGCGTTGATGCCGCTCACGAACAGGTGGTGCTGCCACACGAAGAAGCTGAGGATGCCGACCCCGAGCATGCCGGCCACGGCGATCCGGTAGCCCCAGAGCGGCTTGCGGGCGAACACGGGCAGCAGCTCGAGGACGATGCCGAACCCGGGCAGGGCCACGATGTAGACCTCCGGGTGTCCGAAGAACCAGAACAGGTTCTGATAGAGGTAGCTGCTGCCACCGTTGCCGGCGATGAAGAACGCGGTCTGCGAGGTGCGGTCCATCGCCGCCATCAGCAGCGTGGCCACGAGCATCGGCGCCGCGAGCATCATCAGCGCGGCGGTCGCAAGGACGCTCCAGACGAAGATCGGAAGCCTCGACCAGGTCATGCCCGGCGCTCGCATCGTGATGATCGTGACCAGGAGGTTGAAGCCCAGGAGGGTCATCGAGGTCCCGACGAGCGCGAAGAACCCGATGTAAGCGTCGTAGCCGGCCGTGCCCTGGTCCGACAGCGGCGCGTAGCCGGTCCAGCCGGTCTGGAAGCCGCCGAGGAAGATCGTGGTGATGAGCACGACGCCTGCGGCCATCAGGAGCCAGAAGGTGAACGACTCGATGCGCGGAAACGCCATCCGGCGGGTGCCGATCATCAGCGGCACGAGATAGTTCGCCAACGGGCCAAGCACGCCCGAGGTCATCATTCCCATCATCATCGAGCCGTGCAGGCCGACCAGCGTGAGGTATTGGTTGGCCCCGAACACGTGCACGTTGGGCTGCAGCAGCTCGGTGCGGATCAGCATCGCGTTCAGCCCGCCGACGAAGAAGAACACCGCGATCCCGACCAGGTACTGGATGCCGACGACCTTGTGGTCGGTGCAGAGGGTGATGTAGCGCCACCACCCCTCCCCCTCTGATTCGTGCTCGACCAGAGTCGGCGGATGACCCATCAGGCGCCTGATCGGGTAGTTCAGGAAACCCAGGCCGCCGAGGAAGCCGACCACGCCGAAGAAGTAGCCGAGCAGGATCTCGATGTCGTTCTGGCCGGCGGTGATCGAGTAGTAGTTGAGGCTCTTGGCGTGGATCGCGTTCCCGATCAGCTCGCCGATGAGGAATCCGATGATCCCGCCCAGGATCCCGGTGAACAGGTTGAAGCCGAGCAGGCGCCGCCACGGGCTGGTCGTACGGGCTGGGACGGCAATCGAGCTCATCCACCTCTCCTCTGCGGGTCCGGGAAGTACGTAGTCGAGTAGGGCGGCAGCGACTTCAGAATCGGCGCGTACGTCTGCTCCTCCTGGGCGATCCAGCTCGTGAAGTCGCTATCCGACACCACCGTGCCGGTGTCGAACATGTAGCCGTGCCAGACGCCGCAGAGCTCGACGCAGCGGATGTCGAACTTGAACGGGCTCTTCGTCTGGACGTAGGCGACGTTGTCGAAGCCCGGATTGGCATCAGCCTTGACGCCGAGCTGCTGGGCCCACCAGGAGTGGATCACGTCCAGCGAGGTGACATGGAATTCGATCAGCCGGTTGGCCGGCAACTCGAGGTGCTGGGTCTCGACCCCGCGGTAGCTCGGGAAGCGATAGGTGAACTGCCACTGCTGCGCGATCACCTGGATCTGCAGCGGCGCCTGTCCGGCGGGCGGGTCGGGCTTGGCGATCGGACTCGGCCCCTGGCCGCCGCCCGAGCCGTCCTGCAGCATGCTGACGCTTCCGAAGACGGCGAGGAAGAGCACGATCGTGGCGGTCGTCGCGATCCAGGCGATCTGATAGTTGGCCGCGCCGCGATCCGCAGGCCCCTCGAGCACGGATGAGTGATCCCGCTCGCGGAAGACGATGATCGAGTAGATGAACCACGTCAGGACGATGATCGCGATCGGCGTCGAGAGCCCGAGCAGGATCGTTGTGTCGTCCATCTGGTGGCCCGCCTGGACCGTGTGGTCGCCCGGCGGCATGTTGGGCGCCAGCAGCAGGACGACGAGCAGCGTGGCCGGAACGGCCAGCGCGATCGAGATCCACAGGACCCGCCGGAAATGCTCCCGTCCAGTCACGCTCCTCCCCCGCTTCTCATACGACCTTGATGAACCCGTCCATGTAGCCGACGGTCTGCATCGGCCCGCCGAAGCCCTCGATGAACCCGGCAGCGCATGGCACGTAGCACTGCCAGCGGTAGAGACCCGGGCCGGGCGTGGTGAAGCTGAACTGGATCGTCTCGTGGTCGTTGCTCATCGAGCAGGGCGCGTTGGAGCACGGGTTCTTGGCGCTGCTGGGGATGCCATAGAGGGGCACAGAGAGGTTGAACGCCTGGATCGCGAACACGTGCGAGGCCGTGGTCGGGTCGATCGCGCTGGTGGACTTGCCATTCAGCAGAAACTTCCCGCCGGTGACGCCGGTGGCCTGACCGAGGAACTCGTTGCGCAGACCGGTCTGGGAGTCGAACTGGTAGATCGTCACGTGCACGAGCGTGTGCGCGGGCAGGTCGTAGGTCGTGGCGTGCTTCCACGTCTTCAGGTCCGGGCTGACCGCGTAGTAGGACACCCAGGTCGGATGGGAGTCGTTGAGCGCCGCCGCGGCCACCGTGGCCAGCGTGAGTTGCGCCCCGCCGCTCCCCTGCGTGGCCGACACCGACGCCGACGCGTTGGTCAGGTACAGGCCGATGTATAGGGCGATGAGGATCACGACCACCGCAGCGGTGGTGATCACTCCGGCTAAACGCTTCGTAACTGAGGTCATGCTTGCGGGCCCCGTTCTATCGCTTCACTGACGCGAAACGACACAAAGATGACGGCGATGTCATCTGGTGGTCATCTATACGTCATCTGCCGCCGCCATCGCTATCGTTGAGCTCGGAGGAGGAAACGTGAGGATTCTGGTCGTCGAGGATGAGGGACGCATCCGCTCTTTCCTGGCCCGTGCGCTCGTCGCCGAGGGCTTCGGCGTCGACGTGGCCGTCGACGGCGAGCAGGGGACCGATCTCGCGCTCGCCGGCAGCTATGACCTGGTCATCCTCGACCTCCTGCTTCCGGGGCGCAGCGGCCTCGAGATGCTGCGCGAGCTGCAGCGCCATCAGCCTGACATGCCGGTGCTCGTCCTTTCGGCGCGAGGGGACCTGCAGACGAAGCTGCGCAGCTTCGAACTCGGAGCTGTCGACTACGTGCCCAAGCCGTTCTCGCTGGACGAGCTGCTGGCCCGGGTCCGCGTCCAGCTGCGACGCGGGCGCTTCGTGCAGGACGGCGCGGAGCTGCGGCTGGGCAAGCTGGTGCTGGACCTGGCCGGCCGCCAGGCCCGCGTCGGAGACACGGTCGCCGACCTGTCCGACCGCGAGTTCCGCCTCCTGCAGTTCCTGATGCTCCACGGTGGTCAGGTCGTCAGCCGCCAGCGGCTGCTGGCGGAGGTGTGGGGCTACGACTTCGATCCCCGATCCAACGTGGTTGAAGTGTGCGTGCGGCGCCTGCGGCGCCGCCTCGGGCCTGAAGCCCCGATCGAAACGGTGCGAAATGCCGGCTATCGCGCTGCGGCCTGAGCTTCGGCTGTCTCGGGCCGGCGAGGCGCTCGCTCTGGTGCGCCGTTACCGGGTCGAGGTTCTGTGGGCCGTGTTCGCGGCGGTCAACTATGCCGCCATGATCGCCTGGCCGGCGTGGGAGACGATCCCGTTCCACTTCGTGTGGATCAGCCTGACGCTCCTCTATGGCTTCCGCGTGTGGCCGATCCGGGCCACGCTCACCGTGCTGGGGATCGTGATGGCTGCGACCGCGGCCTCGATCTCGCTTGACGCCTTCAACGGCATCCAGCTCTGGGGCGAGCTGTTCGAGGTGCCGCTGATGGCGGCGATGTTCCTGGCCATGGTCTGGCACGCCCGCCGTCGCGTGCAGGCCCTGGAGATCGCCGAGCGCCGCGCGGAGGAGCGCCGGGCCATGCTCGAGCGCCAGGAGCGCTTCGTGCAGGACGCCTCCCACGAGCTGCGAACGCCCGTGACCATCGCCCGGGGGCACCTGGAGCTGCTGCGCGGCCGGGTGAGCGACGGCGGCGAGCTCGCGGTGGCCCTCGACGAGCTCGGGCGCGTCGATTCGATTCTGGAGCGCCTGCTGCTGCTCGCAGCAGCCGGCCAGCCCGAGTTCGTGCGCGTCGCAGCCATCGACATCGAGCCCTTCCTCGAGGACGTGTTCATGCGCTGGTCCGAGCTCGCTCCGCGCGCCTGGCGCCTGGGCACCCTCTGCGCGGGCACCCTGACGGCCGATCCGGAGCGGTTGCGGGCTGCGCTCGACGCGCTGCTCGAGAACGCGGTCAAGTACACCCCGGAGAACGCCGCGATCGAGCTCCGCACCCGTGAGCGCCGCGACGGTCAGCTGCTGATCGAGGTGATCGACGAAGGCTGTGGCGTGCCGCAGCAGGCCCTCCAACGCATCTTCGAGCGCTTCGGCCGCGCCGACGCCGCTCGTACCCGCGCAGCGGGGGGCGTGGGGCTCGGGCTGGCCATCGCCGACGCGATCGCCAAGGCCCACGGCGGTCGCTGCGAGGTCTCGAGCCTGCCCGGCGGCTCGCGATTCGCGCTCGCTCTGCCGCGTTTCGCCGCAGCCACCGAGCCTGCGGTCAGGGTCTGAGGGCCCGCAGCTCGTCCTCGTCGATCCGGCCCGCGATCATCCTGCCGGCGACGAACAGCGCAGGCGTGGACACGACACCCGCGCGCAGGCCGGAGTCGAAGTCGCGCTGTACGCGCGCGCGCACCGCCTCGCTGCGCCGGTCGCGCTCGAAGCGCTCGAGGTCGAGCTCGAGCTCCTCGGCGTGGCTCCACAGGTGGGGATCCTCCAGGCGAGCCTGATCGGCGAACAGACGGTCGTGCATCTCCCAGAAGCGGCCCTGAAGACCCGCGGCCTCGGCCGCGCAGGCCGCCGGCCACGCCCGGGGGTGGCTGGCCCGGCGAGGGAAGTGACGGAACACACGCAGGAAGCTGAGGCGCTCCAGCCTGACGCTCAGCGCCGCGCAGTACGGGCATTCGAAGTCGGCGTACTCGATCACGAGCAGCGCGTCGGCTGATCCGCGGACGTGGTCGTCCGGGGTCGGATCCGGGACCGGCGCGGAGCCGAGCTCTCGCACGACGCGATCAGGGTTCGGCCAGCTGTGCGAGCCCGTCGAAGATCAGGTTCACGCCAGGGAGCTCGCTCGGGGATGCGGCCTGATAGCTCCAGCGCACCACGCAGTCGGGACCGATGATCGCCAGCGCGCGCTGCGGGAAGCCGCGCGGGTGATAGACGCCGAAGGCCCGGCAGGTCTCGCCCTTCGGCTCGAAGTCAGAGAGCTGCTCGATGCTCACGCCCAGCTGCTCGCGAAATGCCCTCTGCGAGTAGTGGGCGTCGCAGGAGACGCCATACAGCGTTGCGCCCCGAGCCTTGAACTCGTCCAGGACCTCCTCGTAGAGCGAGAGCTGATCCGTGCAGACCTCCGAGAAGGCGAACGGATAGAAGACGAGCACGGTTGTCGCGCCCTCCAGGTCCGCGCGCGTGAACTTCGAGCCGTCCTCGCGGCGCAGGATGAAGTCGGGGGCAGGCGAACCTGCCGGGATCACCGGCGCAGACCGAGCTCGCGGATCAGCGCGCGGTAGCGCTCGAGATCGTCGTGCTGCAAGTAGTCGAGCAGCCGGCGGCGCTTGCCCACCAGCATCAGCAGACCGCGGCGGGAGTGGTGATCCTTGCGGTGGGTGCGCAGGTGGTCGGTGAGCTGGTTGATGCGCTCGGTCAGCAGCGCCACCTGGACCTCGGTCTTGCCGGTGTCCGAGGCGCTCTCACCGAAGCGCTCGACGAGCTCGTGCTTACGTGCCTTTGTCAGTGCCATTCGAGGCCGCAGGCTAGCAGGCCGGCTAGGCGCCGGCAGCGGCGCAGAGCTCGCGCGTGTCCTCGACGTCCTTGGCCATCTGCTCGACCAGGGCCGGGACGCTGTCGAAGCGCCTCTCGCCCCGCAGGCGGACCAGGAACTCGATCGTCAGAAGCTGTCCGTAGAGGTCGACGTCGCGGTCGATCAGGTAGGCCTCGACGAGCACCGCCCGCCCGGTCCCGAAAGTCGGCCGCACGCCGACGTTGACCGCCGCGCAGACGCCCCCGGCGCGGGCCGCGTAGACACCGTGGCCCGGGCAGACGAGAGCTTCGTCGGGGACGATGTTGGCCGTCGGGTAGCCCAGCTCGCGGCCGCGGCGGTCGCCCGAAACAACGGTGCCGCGCAGGCGAAAGGGGGCGCCGAGGAAGCGGCTGGCCACATCGACCTCGCCGGCGAGGACGAGCCCCCGGATATGGCTCGAGGAGATCACCTCGCCGTCGACCTCGACCAGGTCGACGACGCGAGTCTGGAAGCGGCCGTCAGAGGCCAGGAGGTTCGGGTCGCCGCCGGCGCCGTGGCCGAAGCGGAAGTTCTCGCCGACCGAGACGTGGGTGGCGCCCAGCTTGCCAACGAGGACGTCGTCGATGAAGGCCTGGGGGCTCTGGTGCGCGAAGCCCTCATCGAACGGGATCACGACGAGCTCCTGCACACCCAGGGCCTCGATCAGCTCGGCCTTGGCGTCGAGGCTCGTCAGGAGCTTGGGCGCGGCCTCGGGGCGCACGACGCGCAGCGGGTGGGGCTCGAAGGTCAGGACGGTGTCGTTTCCGCGGATCACCTCGCGGTGGCCGAGGTGCACGCCGTCGAACTCGCCGATCGCGATCCGGCGAGGACGCGGGTCGGCGTCGGGGAGCTCGGTGACCTGCATGCGGGGCCGTAGGCTAGTGGTCGGGAGGGTCGCCCTGCCTGCCGGACCCCTCCGGGCTCGAACCATGTGAGTTTCCGCCGCACAGACCGGCGCGAACTCACATGGTTCGCCGGATATGGTTGCGTCATCGACGAGCTGCGAATCATCAACCTGGCCGACGTGCGGGCGCGCGCGCATCCCCGTCGCGCGACGTTGCTGGAGTTCGAACCCGACGAGGTGAGCTGGCCCGACACGGGCGTGAACGTTCAGATCATGCAGCCTGGCCAGCCGAACTGCCGCTACCACTCAGAGCCGGTACAGGAGGACTTCCTCGTGCTGCACGGCGAGTGCATCGCGATCATCAACGGCGAGGAGAGGCCCCTGCGCCAATGGGACTTCTTCCACTGCCCGGCAGGGACCGAGCACGTGTTCGTCGGCGCCGGCGACGGCCCCTGCGCGGTTCTGATGATCGGCTCGCGGCGCGTGGACGCCGCGCACTACCCGGTCAACGAGGTGGCGGCGCGCTACGACGCCTCGGCGTCGCACGAAACCGACGACCCGGCCGAGGCTTACGCCGACTGGCGCCGCGAGCCGAGGCGCGAGGTGCCGAACCCCTGGCCGCTGGCCTAGCGCTCTCCCGATCAGCCGCGCAAGCCTATGATCGGCTTCACCATGCCGTCCGGGCGGGGCTCGGCCAGGGCGATGAGGCCGTGCTCGTCGCAGAGCCTGATCGTGGGAGCGGCCGGGGCCTCGGTCGCCGGCACCGCCCGTCCGTGCGCCGCCGCCCGTGCGGCGTCGGGGTCGAGCCGCACTCCGGGCAGGAAGCTGAGCGCGTCGTCGAGCGCGATGACCCGCTCGGGGTCGGCGCCCGCTACCTCGAACTCGCCGATCCGGGTGCGCCGCAGCTCCTCGCAGTAGGCGTCACCGAGCGCAGCGATCAGGCTGCGCACATACGTGCCCGACGAGCACTCGATCTCGAAGGCGCGCCGGTCGCCGTCTCGCCAGCGTTCCTCGAAGCGGTACACCGAAACCTCGCGTTCGGCGAGCTCGACCTCCTGTCCAGCGCGGGCGAGCGCGTACGCGCGCCTCCCCCCCACCTTCACCGCCGAGTACGCCGGCGGTCGCTGGCTCACCAGACCGGTCGGCAGTGCGAGATCCCCCTTCGGCACGACTCCGGTCACGACGATCTCGCCCTCGGGATCGCCGGTGCTCGAGACGGCTCCGAAGCGGGCCACCGCCTCGTAGGTCTTGGGAAGCGCCATCAGGAAGCGCTGCACCCTGGTCGCCCGCCCCACCAGGATCAGCAGCAATCCGGTCGCGAACGGGTCCAGGGTGCCCGCGTGCCCGACCTTCACCCCCCGGCCGAGCCGGCGGCGGGTGGCGGCCACGGCGTCGTGCGAGGTGATCCCGGGCGGCTTGTCGAAGAGGATGACGCCGCTTGGCGCTGTCACGTCGCCGTCGTGGCGGCCAGCTGCTCGGCGACTTCCTCGCGCAGGAACGCCACCAGGTCGTCCCAGTCCATGGCGGTGCTGAATCCGGCCGCTTGGCGGTGGCCGCCGCCGCCCTGGGCGCGCGCGATCCGGGAGACGTCGACGCGGTCGTCGTTCGAGCGCAGCGACACCTTGCGCTGGCGCTCGCCGTCGGGGCTCGACAGCCGGTCACGGACGAGTGCCGCGACCGCGGTGCCCTGGAGCGCGCGGAGGTGGTCGACCACCCCCTCGGAATAGCTCTCCTCAGCACCGGACTGCTCGAAGTCCTCGAGCGAGAGGCCGGTCACCGTGACCTGCCCGCCGTCGTAGCGCTCGACGTTTGCCAGCGCGCGGGCGAGCAACGCCAGCTTGCCGTATGGCACGCCTTCGTACACGCGGCGGTAGAGCTCGTGGACATCGACGCCGGCCTCGATCAGCTCCGCCGCCATCCGGTGCGCCCGTGCGGTGGTGTTCTGGTACATGAAGCGCCCGGTGTCCGTGACCAGCCCCACGTAGAGCGCCTCTGCGATCGTTTGCGTAGCCGCGACGCCGAGGCCGTGCATGAGATCCCAGACGATCTCGGCCGTGCACGAGGCCTCGGGAACGACGAGGTTGACGGTGCCGAACCGGGTGTTGTCGTGGTGGTGGTCGATGTTCAGGATGTGCATCGGATGCCCGCCCGCCCCCTGGAACGCCTCAGCCGGGTTGCGCTCCAGGTTCCCGCAGTCCAGGAACACGATCGTGCGCTCGTCGAGGTCGTCCGGCGGGGCGGTCACGAGGCCGTCGAGCGGCAGGAAGTCGTACTCCTGCGGCAGCGGGAACTCGGACTCGGCCATGAACATCAGCGAGTCCTTGCCGAGGGAGCTCAGCACGCTGTGCATCGCCACGAGCGAGCCGAGCGCGTCGCCATCCGGATGCTCGTGGGTGATCGCGATCAGCTTGGCTGCCGAGCGGAGCTCATCGAGGACCCGCGCGCGATCGGGCCCGGATCCGTTGTCACCCATCGTGCGGATGCTCCTGGTCGAGCAGCTGGGTGATGCGCATCCCTCGCTGCACGGATTCGTCGAAGCGGAAGGCCAGCAGCGGCGTGTGCTTGAGCGACAGCTCCGAGGCGAGCCTGCCCTGGAGGAACCCGTGCGCAGCCTGCAGCGCCTGCAGCGACTGCTCGCACTCGGCCTCGTCGCCGAGGACGCTCACATATACGCGCGCGTGGCGCAGGTCGGGGCTGGTTTTGACTGCCGTCACGGTTACGAAGCCGACTCGTGGGTCGGAGAGATCTTTGGCGATCGCATCGCTGAGGACCGCCCTCACCGCCTCGTCGACGCGTCGCATGCGGCCGTCGCCCATCCTATCCCTCCTTTCCTAATGGGGACCTAACCGACATTCGTTAGGTCCTCCACGGAGGTGAGAACGCGCCGGACGCTCACCTGCTCGGGACAGCGAGCGAACAGCCACCGCTCGACGTTGTCGACGGCGGCGTCAAGGGCCGAGAGGGAGCCGCCGGTGAGCGCCGCGGTCAGCCGCGAGCGCTGCCACAGGTCCTGGTAGGCGACCTCGGAGACCGCAACCCCGCAGCGCGTGCGAAGCTGGGCCTTGATCGACTGCAGCTCCCGGCGCTTGCCCTTCAGGCTCTCGGCATAGGGGAAGTGCAGATCGATGACAAGCACAGCGACGAAGCCGCTCTGCGTCAAGGCCGTAGCTAGACGAGCTCGCGCTCGACCTGGCGCGTCGCGTACGCCTCGAGCACGTCGCCTTCCTTGAGGTCGGCGTAGTCCCTGAGCACGATGCCGCACTCGTATCCGGAGGCGACCTCGCGCACGTCCTCGTTGAAGCGACGCAGGCTGGCGATCTCGCCGTCGTAGACCACCGTCCCGTCGCGCACCAGCCTCACCTTCGAGCCGCGCGTGATCTTGCCCTCGGTCACGTAGGAGCCGGCGATCGTACCCACGCGCGAGGCGCGGAAGATCTGGCGCACCTCGACGCTGCCGAGCGCCTCCTCGACCTCTTCGGGGGCCAGCATGCCCTGCATGGCGTCGCGCAGCTCCTCGATCGCCCGGTAGATGACCGCGTAGTGGCGGATCTCCACCCCCTCGCGCTCAGCCACGGCGCGCGCGTCGCCGACCGGGCGCACGTTGAACGCGAGGATGACCGCGTCGGAGGCCGCCGCCAGCATCACGTCGGACTCGGTGACCGCACCCACCGCGCGGCGGATCACCTGGACCGAGACCTCGTCCTGGGGCAGCTTCGCGATCTCGTCCTCGATCGCTTCCAGCGAGCCCGCGACATCCGCCTTGAGCACCAGGTTCAGATCCTTCACGCCGGAAGCCAGGAAGTCCTCGAGCGAGATCTTCTTGCCCGAGCGGCGCGCGAGCGATTCGGCCTTCAGGCGCGTCGCGCGCTCGTTGGCGAGCTGGCGGGCGCGGCGCTCGTGCTCGACCACGCGCACGTGCTCGCCGGCCTCGGGGACGCCGTCGAAGCCGAGCACCTCAACGGGCTCGCCGGGAATCGCCTGGCCGACACGGTTGCCCAGGAAGTCGTTCATCGCGCGGACCCGACCCCAGTGAGCGCCGGCGACGAGCGCGTCTCCGACCTCTAGCGTGCCGCGCGAGACGAGGATCGTTACCACGGGTCCGCGCCCCGGGTCTAGCTTGGACTCGATCACGGTCCCGGACGCGGGGGCGTTGGGATTGGCGCGCAACTCCTGGAGGTCGGCCAGGGTCACGATCGTGTCGAGGAGGTTGTCGAGCCCCTCCCGGGTCTTGGCCGAGACGTCGACGAACTCGGTGTCGCCGCCCCATTCGACGGGCTGCAGGCCGAGCTGTGTCATCTCGCCGCGCACGCGGTTGGGGTCCGCCCCCTCCTTGTCGATCTTGTTGATCGCCACGAGCATCGGCACGCCCGCCTCCTTGGCGTGGTCGACCGCCTCCTGGGTCTGCGGCTTCACGCCGTCGTCGGCGGCCACGACGATCACCGCGATGTCGGTCACCTTGGCGCCGCGGGCGCGCATGGCGGTGAACGCCTCGTGGCCCGGCGTGTCCAGGAAGGTGACCACCGCGTCGCCGTGATGGACCTGGTAGGCGCCGATGTGCTGGGTGATGCCGCCGGCCTCGCCGGCTGCCACCTCGGTCTCGCGGATCGCGTCCAGGAGCGAGGTCTTGCCGTGGTCGACGTGGCCCATGATCGTCACCACGGGAGCTCGCAGCAGCAGGTCCTCCTCGGCGTCGTCGAAGACCGGCGCCGCGATCGTCTCCTCATCGGAATGGACGATCTCCACGGTCTTGCCGAACTCGGCTGCCAGCACCTCGATCGTGTCGTCGGGCAGCGTCTGGGTGAGCGTCTTCAGCTCGCCCAGCGCCATCAGCTTCTTCATCACCTCGGGCGTGGATACGCCCAGGTACTCGGCCACGTCCTTGACCGTCGAGCCCGAGTTGATGCGGAGCATGTCCGGCTCGTTGCGATCGGAACGGGCGCTGGGACGAGCCTCGGCTTCCTCGTCGTAGATCCCGCGCCGACGCCGGCCGCGGCGCTGGCGGCGCGGAGGCTGGGCCGCGCCGCCCGGTCCGCCGGCCCCGGTCGCGCGCCGAGAAGCCTGAGAGTCGATGACCACGCGACGGCGTCCGCCGGCGCTGCCGGGGGTGCGCTCGCCCTGGAGGGAATCGCGGGTGGGTCGCTTGTGGGCGCCGTCGGCACGACCGGCGTCGCCCGCGGGCGCGGACGACGCGGCCTGCTCGGCGCCGGGAGGTGGCTGCTCACTGCGTGCGGACGGCTGCTCATTGCGTGCGGACGGCTGCACACTGCGCGCGGGGGGCTGGTCGCTGGGCGGCACTCGCTGCTGGCCGCGTCCGGACGGCTGGCCGCTGACGGCGGCTGAGGACTCCTGGCTGCGGGCGCCCGATTCGGGCTGACCGCCACGGCCGGCCGGCGGCTGCGAGGGGCGCTGCGCCTGGCGCTCGCGCGGGGCCTGTGCGGGCTGGCGCGCTGCGCCGTCGCCCTCACGGCCCGACGGCCGGCTCCCGCTGGTGCTGCGCGCCTGCGGCTTGCCACCGGCGCCCTGGGAGCGCGAAGCATCGCCACCGCCGTTCTCGAGCACGCGAGCCGCCGCGGCCTCGTCGACCGTGGAGGAGGAGGCGGTCACCTGGAGGCCGGCGGCCTTCAGGCGCTCGAGGACCTCCTTGGCGGGGAGGCCTCGCTCCTTGGCTATCTGATGGACGCGCTTGTTCGTCACCGGCAACCCAGTGTAGATCGCTTACTCGGCCCCGCCCGAGGCGCCGTTGCTGCCGTCGGCAGCCGCGTCGACGCGATCGGTGTCCTTGCCCGCCAGCGCCTGGTGGGCCTCAATGCCGCAGTAGCGCGACCCAGGCAGAGCCGCGTTCGGGCAGCGTCGGCCGTTGGAGAGGATCGCGGCGCAGCGGCCCTGGGCATCCTCCTCCTCGTAGCCGTGCGCGGCCTCCTCGGCGGCGAATTCGGTCTCCGAGCGGATGTCGATCCGCCATCCCGTCAGCCGGGCGGCGAGCCGAGCGTTCTGCCCCTCGCGGCCGATGGCCAGCGAGAGCTGATCATCGGGCACGATCACCGTGGCCTGCTTACCGGCATCGTCCACCAGCACCTCGCGCACGCGGGCGGGCGAAAGCGCCTTGGCCACGAACCGGGCAGGCTCGTCGTTATAGGGGATGATGTCGATCTTCTCGCCCCGCAGCTCTGAGACGACCATGCGCACGCGCGAGCCGCGCGGCCCCACGCAGGCGCCGACCGGGTCGACGCCGTCGACATGGGATACGACCGCGATCTTCGAGCGATACCCGGGCTCGCGCGCTACCCCGGTGATCTCCACCAGGCCGTCGGCGATCTCCGGCACCTCGAGCTCGAACAGCTGCTTGATCAGCTCCGGGTCGCGGCGCGAGACGATGATGCTCGGGCCCTTCGTCGAGTTCGAGACGTCCTTGATGACGGCCTTGATGCGCTGCGAGTGGTCGTAGCGCTCGCCCTCGACCTGCTCTGACTTGGGCAACAGCGCCTCGACGCGCTCGCGAAGCTGGACGAGCGTGTAGCGGGAGTCCGACTGCTGGACGATGCCGGTGATCAGCTCGCCCACGCGGTCGCGGTACTCCTCGAACATCATGTCCCGCTCGGCTTCGCGGATGCGCTGCAGGATCACCTGCTTGGCGGTCTGGGCGGCGATCCGTCCGAAGTCGTGCGGTGTGACGTCCTCGGTCTCGATCTGGCCCTCGTACTCCTTGAGCTTCTCGAGGTCGATCTCGGGCGCCGGCGGCTCGCGCATCTCGCCGGTCTCCGGATCAACGGTCGGCTCCTGGTCGGTGGTGGCCTCGACGAGGAGCTGCTCCTCGAGCTCCGGCGGGATCTTGAGCTCCCAGACCTTGAAGTCGCCGCTGTCGCGGTCCATCTCGACCTTGGCATAGGGCGCCGAGCCGGGCGTCTTCTTGTATGCCGACAGCAGCGCGTCCTCGAGCGCCTCCATCAGCTTCTCGCTGGAGATGTTCTTCTCGGCAGCGAGGCCTCGCACGGCCTCGACGATCTCTCTCGACATGCTTCAGTCTCCGGGGACGAGGTTTGAGCGAGCGATTTGGTCGTAGGGGATCGTCACGATCCCTTCGCTGGCTGCGAGCGTGACTTCGCGCTCGGAGGCGCCGACCAGCTCGCCGGTCACGTTGCGGTGGCCGTCCCTGGCATCGCGCAGCCGTACACGAGCCCGATGACCAAGGAAGCGGGTGTAGTGCTGTGGCTTGGTCAGGGGGCGATCGCTGCCCGGGGATGAGACCTCAAGCGCGTAGTGCTCGCGGTACTCGCCGAGGTGGCCTGATACGCGCTCGCACAGCTCGACCGTGACCCCTTCGGGATGGTCGATGAACAGCTGAAGGGTGGCGCCGCCCACGACTTCGGCGAGCAGCACCTCGACCTCTGGCTCGCTCGTTGCGAGCCTCGTTTCGATCTCCGCTTGCAGTGAACTCACGCTCTCCTCCGACATGACCATCTCGCTACTTACTCATAAAAAAAGCGGGCGTGCGCCCACTTCCGGGTCCAACCACCGGGAGCGCCCGGCACGAAAGCTGTGCTCCTCAGCGTAGCACCGGTCGGCTGGCCTTGCAGGCCTTTGGCGGCCATAGGCACCAGCTTGCGACCTGGGTGGCTTCGCGCATTTTCCCGAGCTGGACCCTGGGCGCTCGTGCGGGGTGGTGCGCCGGCATGGCCCCAAAGCGTGTCCGTGGCCGGAGGCAACGGACACGTTTGGGGCATGCCTCCGCACCACTCCATCGTGTGCTGTAGAACAGCCGGGGGGCAGGCTATTCCTGTGAGGCTGCCGCGCGGGCGCGGTCGCGGTAGAGGCGGTAGTCGGTGCGGGATGGTTGGAGGTTGGCGGCCAGGGCCAGCGGCTTGCGCGCTTCGGCGTGGCGGCCCAGCATCTGCAGGCTGCGACCGAGGCAGAAGAGCGCGTAGTCGTTCGTGGGGGCCCGGTCGATGACGGCCTGGAATTCCTCTGCTGCCTGCTCGTAGCGCTGGCAGCGGAACAGCGCCCGTCCGAGGGCCTCGCGAATCGAGGTCTTGTCCGGAGCCAGATCACGCGCGCGGGAGAGCGGGACAGTCGCCTGGTGGTTGTGCCCTGCCTCCAGCAGCTCGGTGCCGCGAATGAAGAGCTCGTAGACGTCTTCCATGTCCAGCTTCCAGTCTAAGTCGGGCCAGCTTCCCTACTGACCTCGTACCCGCTTTATCGGCCAACTTCTCTGCGAGAGCAAGGGCGGCAACGCCCACCACGCGCGAGCGGCGCCGGTCATGCCGAGCCCGGCGCGCAGGTAGCGGCGCAGGGCTCGGCGCTCTGCGGCGCTGGGTAGCGAAGGAGCGCCTGCATAACGAGCGACCGCAAGCGCCCGCACATACGCCTGGGCGTCCGGAATCCCATGCATCCGGTGCTCCAGCTGCGCGAGCGTGAACTGCGGGACGAGGGGTCGGCCGGTCCGCGTGAACGCGCGCTCGAGCTCGGCCACCAGCGAGTCGGCGTCGGTCGCCAGCAGCATGTGGCGAAGGAGCGAGCCCATCACGACCAGCGCCAGGAGCACGACGAGCCCGCCCGGTAGCAACAGCGCGAGTGACGCGCCGTGCTTGGAGTGAGCGGCAGCGGCTGCCCGATCGCCTCGCAGGCCGAGCAGCGGGTTGCGCGGCTTGGCGTTGGCCAGCGCCGAGACGCCCCCGGCGATGTCGCCGCCGCTCTGGCTGAGCGGCGCGTTGTTCCGCTGCTGGGCGGGATCGCTGGAGGCGGGCGTGGGCTCGAACCGGACCCAGCCGTAGCCCGGGAAGTAGGCCTCGACCCACGCGTGGGCGTCGAAATCGGTGACCACCCAGCGGTGGAGGCTCCCGCTGTATGTCCCCTTGGTGAAGCCCGCGGCCACCCGGGCGGGCACTCCGCCGAGGCGCAGCAGCAGCGCCATCGCCCCGGCGAACTGCTGGCAGTAGCCGCGGTGAGTGTCGAACAGGAAGCTGTCGAGCGGGTAGCGGGTGACCGGCGGATGCTCGTCGTAGCGGAACTTGGGCTGGCGCAGGTAGGCCAGGACGCTCTTCACGTAATCGATCGGCGTGCGCGCACGGGCGCGCAGGCGCGTGGCGAGCAGGTATGCGCGGCGGTAGGCGGGTGAGCCCGTGAGCAGCCCGGCGCCGACCGCGGGCCCCGCGTCGGTGTGCACGAGGATCGGCGGCTGGGACCCGAACGAGTCGACCGCGGCCGTCAGCTCCTGACCGGCGGTGGGAACCTGAACCTGCAGGTAGTTGGGGACGATCGCGCTGGGGTACTGGGTGCCGGCGGTCTCGAGCTTGCTGTCGGAGGGATCGGGCGAGTAGGCGCGTGCGGTGTAGGAGTCGCCGTAGCCCAGCGGCACCACCGACAGCCAGCGGCCCGGGCTGTTCCCGGGTTCCCACGCCTGTGTCGTGGAGGCCGGCGCCTGCAGGTCGCCCGGGCCGAGGATGTCGCTGGTCCGCATCTCCTCGATCGTGACCGTCACCTGCTGGCTGTAGCGACTGACGTCCGCCTGGCTCGGCGCGGGCGGCGTGTTCGCGTCGGGCGGCCCGGCGGACCACCCCGACGAGGTGACCTCGTTCAGGTTGATGGCCTTCCAGTAGTCGCCGCGAGTTGCCGAGACCTCGAGCACCTCCCGGCCGGTGCGCGGCCAGTTGATGGGCCCGTAGAGCTGTGACCAGTTGAACGTCTCTCCGAACCCGACCGGGGCTCCACCGTTGACGGTCTGATACTGGATCCACGGCTGGTGAGCATCGATCGCGGGCGCGAGGGCCATCGCCAGCGCGGCCGCCACCCCGCATACGACCGTGGCCGTGCCCGAGCCGTGTCGGGGCAGCCGCTCGCCCCAGATCAGCGCCGCCAGCAGGGCGAAGATCACCGCTCCCTGGAAGTACTGGAACCTCGCGGGCACGAGCGTGAGCGGCACCGCCGCCAGCGCGATCAGCGGCAGCGCAGCCACCGCGCGGCGCAGGTCGCCGCTGTGAGCTTGCTCGCCCGCGGCCCGCGTCTCATGCGAGCGCATCGCGAAGGCCATCATCACCCCGCCGTCGAACAGCAGCACGGCGGCACCGAGCAGCATCACCGTGCGCACCCACTGGTTGACCCCGCGGTATGGAACGAGCAGGTGCGGGAGTGCGGCCAGCCCCTGGCTGATGTGTCGCGAGGCGACTGCAATCCGCACGTGGCGGATCCAGCTCACGGGCAGGCCTGCGATGGCGAGCATGACCAGAGCGGTCACGATCGCGACCAGCACGGCCAGGGCCGGCGCGCGGGCGGCCAGCGGCGGACCGAGCGCAGCCAGCGCGAAGGCGACGAGCACGAGCGCCAGCAGCCGACCGGTGGGCGGGTTGCTCATCAGGGTCCCCCAGCGCAGCGCCCCGTAGAGCGCGAGCGCGCCGAAGGCGATCAGGCGAACCGCCGGCGGCAGCGTGCGTCCCGCGGAACGTGCGCGTGGCCGCGCGAACACGGGCCTGCGGCCGAGCAGCGTCGAGGAGGTCGAGCTCACGCCGGAGCTCCCGCCGCCGGGGTCTGAGGCGCCCGAGCCCGCCGGGCCCGCCCTCCGGCCGCGTAGCCCGTGCAGTGCGCGACCTCGAATACGGTCGACCACCCCTCCGGACCCGCGAACTCGGCCGGCATCACGAGCACCGTTCCAGCGGCCATCTGCAGGGCAGCGGGAAGCCGGGTCAGCCGCTGAGCGGCTACGTAGTAGACGCCGCCCGTCGGCCGGCGGCCCGAGAGCAGCGGTGGCTTGTGCTGGGGCTCGACCAGCGCGAGCAGCATGTGCGCCGCGGGCCAGCCGCCGAGCCGCGGGTCGACTTC
>Ga0070735_10001628_pt1 | contig 21283 bp, 21 predicted proteins | sample Coa_R1_FD_66443 | JGI IMG/M metagenome (GOLD analysis project Ga0070735, IMG submission 66443) | Surface soil microbial communities from Centralia Pennsylvania, which are recovering from an underground coalmine fire - Coalmine... | ecosystem: Environmental > Terrestrial > Soil > Unclassified ... | reverse complement strand
CGAATTGAGCGCTCGCAAATTTTGCGGGTTTTGTCACGCCCATTGTCAAATCCGCGGCACGGCAGGTGATCTCTTGACCCCCTATACATCCTTTGCCACGGTATTTTTCCAAAGATTGAAGGGAATTTGCCGTGGGCACAACCATCACCCATCATGTCGCGCGAGCCGAGCCGCAAGCGCTCGCCGCGGCGCTTGAGGCGCTCGCCGCGCGATTTGGCAATCATCTGGTGACCTCGCAGGCGGTGCGCGAGCAGCACGCCCACACCACGACCTGGCTGAAATCCCAGCCGCCGGATGCGGTGGTGTTTGTGCAAGAGACCGCCGACGTGCAGGACGTGGTGCGGATTTGCGCGAAAAACCGCGTTCCCGTGATCGCCTTCGGCGCCGGAACCTCGCTGGAGGGGCAGGTCAATGCGCCGGCCGGCGGCGTCTCGATTGATTTTCGCGACATGAACAAAGTGCTCGACGTTCATGTCGAGGATCTCGACTGCGTAATCGAGCCGGGCGTTACCCGTAAAGCGTTGAACGAACATCTGCGCGATCAGGGCGTGTTTTTTCCGATCGATCCCGGCGCCGACGCCTCCCTCGGCGGCATGGCCTCCACCCGCGCCTCGGGCACCAATGCGGTGCGTTACGGCACCATGCGCGAGAACGTGCTGGCGCTCAAAGTCGTGCGCGGTGACGGTGAGATCATCACGACGGGCACGCGCGCGAAAAAGTCGAGCGCCGGTTACGACCTCACCCATTTGTTCGTGGGCGCGGAAGGCACGCTTGGAATCATCACCGAACTGACGATCCGCTTGCGCGGCATCCCCGAGACGATCGCGGCCGCCGCCTGTTCGTTCGACAGCGTGCGCGGGGCCTGCCAGGCGACGATCATGGCGATTCAGACCGGCATCCCGGTCGCGCGCATCGAACTCTTGAACGCCGAACAGGTTCGCGCCTGCAATGCTTATTCGAAACTGACATTGCCGCAGACCCCGCTTCTGCTCTTGGAATTCCATGGCAGCGAGGCCGATGTCGCCGAGCAGTCCAAGAATTTCGGCGAGATCGCCGGCGAATGTGGCGGTGGGGATTTTAGTTGGACCACGCGTCCCGAGGACCGCAGCAAATTGTGGCAGGCGCGGCACGACGCCTATTGGGCGGTCAAGGCGCTTCGTCCCGGCGCGGGCGTGGTGGCAACCGATGTCTGCGTGCCGATTTCGCGGCTCGCCGATTGCGTCACCGAGACCGAAGCTGATTTGAAGCGCTTGCGGCTGCAATCGCCGATCGTCGGCCATGTCGGAGACGGCAATTTCCACTGCTCGCTATTATGCGATGTCGATGATGCCGGCGAGATGGCGCGGGGGGAAGAGTTCATGCATCGCCTCGTCGAGCGGGCACAGTCGATGGGCGGCACCTGCACCGGAGAGCATGGTATCGGGCAGGGTAAGCAAAAATATCTTGAGACCGAGTTGGGTTCGCAGGCGCTTGACGCCATGCGCGCGATCAAGAAAGCGTTCGACCCTCAGAATATTTTCAATCCGGGAAAAATCATCCCGCAGGCTTGAGAGGCGCCGCCGAACGGGGACTTAAGTCTTTTCGACCGCCCCGCCGCTTTCGGCCCAATCCTTGAATCCCCCCATATTGTAGACCTTGTCGTAGCCCATCTCTTTGAGCAGCTTGCCGGCGAGCGCGGCGCGGCCGCCGGAAGCGCAATATAAGAGAACGGTTTTGTCCTTCGTGAAATTCTTGTCGTGGGTCGGCGCCTCGGGATCGGCGCGAAACTCCAACAGGCCGCGCGAGACATGAACCGCGCCGGCCACCTTGCCGCTGGCCTGAACTTCTGTCCCGTCGCGGATGTCCACGACCAGCGTGTTGCCCTTGGCGATCATCTCGCGCGCCTCGACGGGCGTGATTTTCGGCACCGCGGCGTTGGCGGCTTCCATCATCTGCTTGACACTGAGCGCCATGTTCTACCTCCGTGGTTATTGAGCGGCTTGTGGCTTTTCTAACGATAGCGCTCTTCTTTCGTCATTGCGAGGAGCAACGCGACGAAGCAATCCAGAACTACATTCGTGATTCTGTTGGATTGCTTCGCTTCGCTCGCAATGACGGATATAAGCGCGTGCTGAGAACCGACCAACAAAAAGGACCTCGATGCGGCTTCCGTTTTTCTACGGCTGGATCATCATCGCGGTGACCTTTGTCAGCATGGCGATCGGGGTCAATGTTCGCACCGCCTTTTCGCTGTTCTTCCCGCCGATCCTCGATGAATTCGGCTGGGACCGCGGCCTGACCGCCGGGGCGTTCTCGTTCGGCTTTGTGGTCTCGGCGGCGGCAAGCCCCTTGATCGGCCGTCTGATGGACCGCTTCGGACCGCGCAGCGTGATGGAGCTGGGGGTGGCGTTGATGGCGGGAGGACTGTTGCTGGCGCCCTTCACCAGCCAACCCTGGCATCTTTATCTGACCATCGGCGTTCTGGTGGGCGGCGGCAGCATCTGTCTCGGCTATTCCGGCCAATCGCTTTATTTGCCTCATTGGTTCATCCGCCGCCGCGGCCTTGCCATCGGATTGGCCTTCGCGGGGGTCGGCATCGGCTCGGTGACGCTGCTCCCTTGGGTGCAGCTCATGATCGATCAAAGCGGCTGGCGCGCCGCCTGCACCGCCATGGGGCTTGTGGTTCTGATCGTGCTGGCGCCGATCAATTTGCTGTTGCGCAAGCGCCCCGAGGATATCGGCCTTCGTCCCGACGGCGAGGCCGCGCCTTCGGCCTCGTCGCCAAAACCGGTCTCCAATATTGTCGATGCCGCGTGGGCCAATATCGACTGGACCTTGGCCCGCGCGCTTGCAACCGCGCGCTTCTGGTGGTTGGCGGTCGGCTATTTCGGCGGGCTTTATGTCTGGTATGCGGTGCAGGTGCACCAGACCAAATATCTCCTCGATATCGGCTTTCGCCCGGCGGTCGCCGTTTGGGCGCTCGGCGCGGTCAGCCTGCTCGGCATTCCCGGCCAGATCATGCTCGGTCACCTGTCGGACCGGATCGGGCGTGAATGGGTCTGGAGCATCGGTTGCGCCGGCTTTGCGATTTGCTTTGCGGCGCTGATCGCGTTGGCGCGGGAGCCGGCGCTCGCGCTGGTTTATGTCATGGTGTTCGCGCAAGGTGCGCTCGGTTATGGGCTGACCTCGATCATGGGCGCGGTCGTGGTCGAAATATTTCAAGGCAAACATTACGGCAGCATTTTCGGAACCATCATGGTCGCCGCGCTCGCCGGCGGCGCGGCGGGCCCATGGGTCACCGGCTTGCTGCATGATCTCACCGGGAACTATGTCGTGGCTTTTGCGATTGGGATCGCCATGAGCGCGTTATCCGCGTTTGCGATCTGGCTTGCCTCACCCCGCAAGATCCGCAGTGTCGCGGGCCGGACCGCGCGGATGTGACTTTGCCATGATTGACTTTATATGTGCCTTAATGTGCCCTGATATGTCTTAATATCTACCTTGATATCTGGCTTGATTTGGACTTGGCGCCTTCAAGGAGAGACACCGTGCAGACCACGCTGCTCGGATTGGCGATAGCCTTCATCGTTGTGCTGGTCGCCGCGTTGGTCGGGCCGTATTTCATCGACTGGAATCAGTTTCGGCCGCAATTCGAGGCCGAAGCCGGTCGGGTGATCGGCGCCGAGGTGCGGGTCGCGGGCGAGTTTGAAGCGCGCCTGTTGCCGTCGCCCTCGCTGCGGCTGCGATCGCTGGTGGTCGGCGGCGCCAACGATCTCGGCAAGGTGCGCGCCGATCGGCTCGACGTCGAGTTCAGCCTGGGCTCGTTGATGCGCGGTGAGTGGCGCGCCACCGAACTTACGATCGGCGGGATGGCGCTCGATCTCGGGCTCGATCCAAAGGGGCGGATCGATTGGCCGGGTGGAGGCGGAAAATTCAATCTCGGTTCGCTTGCGATCGATCGGCTCAATCTTACGGGGCGGATCGCGCTTCATGATGCGTCGAGCCGCGGCACCGTCGAACTCGACGATATCGCTTTTTCCGGCGATGTACGTTCGCTTGCGGGATCGCTGCGGGGCAAGGGCCATGCCGTGGTGTCGGGCCAGCAATATCCGTTCCGAATTTCGTCCGGGCAAAGCGCCGACGGCAACGGCACCCGCGTCCATCTCAACGTCGATTCCGCGGGCCGGCCCTTGTCCGCCGAGCTTGACGGCCTATTGAGCTTCGAGGCGCGCAGTCCCCGCTTCGAGGGCGCGCTCACGCTTGCCGCTATGGCCGTAAAGCCGAAAGACGCCGAGCCCGCCATCACGCCGTGGCGGATTTCGGTCAAGGTCAAGACCGACCATGTCGCCGCCAAGCTCGATCAGATCGAGGTCAGTTACGGGGCTGAGGATTCCGCGCTCAAGCTTGCCGGCAGCGGCGATATGCGTTTCGGCGCCGAGCCGCTGCTGCACGCGACGTTGTCGGCGCGGCAATTGGATGCCGACCGGTTTGCGGCCCGGGAATCTCTCGTCAAGGAAAACGGCGCAAGACAAGACGCTACAAGACAAGACGGCGTCAGGGACGCCGCTACCGCTGAGCCCGCGCGTGTGCTGCCGGTGCTGCGCGCGTTAATGACGGCTGTTCCGGAATGGCCGATCCCCGCCCAACTCGAATTGGCGGCCGAGCAGATCGTGCTCGGGGGGCGCAGCCTGCAGAATTTTACCGCGGAATTGCGCGGCAACACCAAATCATGGGCGATCGACCGTCTCGACGTTCGCGCGCCCGGCACGACCCATCTTTCGCTGAACGGCAACGTGCCCGAGGGCGCTTCCGGCCGTTTCAAGGGCGCGCTCACGATCGATTCATCCGATCCCGATACGCTGGTCATGTGGCTGCAAGGGCGCAGCGAACTCGCCTATCGCAGCCAAAGCCCGTTCCGTTTGAGCGGTGAGGTCAATGTCGCCGCGGGTCGCGTTGCGATCGAGAATGTCAAATCCGAGATCGACGGCGGCATGGTCGAGGGGCGGATCGCGTTGACGCATGATGCCGCTCAAGGAGCCGCGCTTGATGCGACCGTGAGAGCCGAGCGGCTCGATCTGGATTCCGCGACCGCCTTTGTGCGGGCGTTGCTCGCTTCGCAAGGCGATTGGCCGGAGCGGGCGCAACTATCGCTCGATCTCAACCATGCGATCTCGGCGGGCGAGGATTTGCATCCCTTCGCGGCCAAACTCCGCTATGACCCGAAGACGATTGCGCTTGATAGCTTGAAGATCGGCGAGGCGGGCGGCGTCACCTTGCAAGGCGGAGGGGCGTTCGACCGGGCCAATATGACCGGAAAGCTGTCGCTCGATTCCAGCGCGCCGTCGCTATCGCAGATCGCCGGATCGGTTGCTTCGCTTTGGCCTTCGCTGGCCGCGCGGCTCGATGTGATGAAAATCGGTCCGGGTCCGGCGCGGTTGAAGCTCGCGCTCGCCATGGACAAAGAGGCCGGCCGTGGCGACCGGGTCAATACGCAAGCGACCATCGATCTCGATGCGCCGCGGTTCAAGGGCGCGGTTACGATCGTGGCCAAGCCCGAGGCCGCGAACCTGCGCGATATCGACGCCGACAGGCTGAGCCGAAGTGAAATCGCGGTCGAGACGAAACTGGCCTCGGAGCAAAGCGCGGCTCTGCTTGCCTTGCTGGGGCTTAACGGCGCGGTCGCGGCCCCCGAGGGGCCGGGCCAGCTTCAGGCGATCGTGACGGGCGTGTGGGGCGCGCCCTTGCGGTTCAAGCTCGATCTTAGCGGCATTGGCTTTGACGCACAGGCCCAAGGCACCGCCGATTTGTTCACGCTGGAGCCGAAGCCAACGGATGTCAAAGCCATCAAGGCCAATTTCGCCTTGAAGGCGCATGGCGTCAATCTCGCCCCGCTATTCGATCTCAAGCCGTCCGATAAGCTCGCGCGAGAGGTGAGCCTGTCCTCGCGCGTGTCGCTGGCGAGCGGAAAATTGATCTTCGACGATATCGATGGCTCAATGGCGGGATCGCGGCTGCGCGGCCGCGTGGCGATGACGCTCGACGACGAACGCAAGGTTGAAGGCGAGATCGGCCTGGACGCGTTGGAGCTGGCGCCGGCCTTCGGTCTTGCGATCGGTGCGCAAGGGCGCGATGCGGCCGAGCCGCTGGCTTCCGGACTCGTGAAAGGCTGGCGCGGACAGATCGCGTTTCAGACGCTGCGCGGCGTGCTGCCGGGCGGCGCCGAATTGCGGCCGTTGTCGGGTACGGTGAGAAGCGACGGCCAATCGCTCACCATCGAGGCGATCAAAGGCGGCCTTGGCGGCGGCGAGGCGAGCTGTTCGATCGAAGCCCGCTCCACCGCGGGCGGCCTCGTGCTCAATGCGCGCCTCGCCTTGGCCGCAATCGACGGCAGCGCCTTGTCCTATCGCGCGCTCGCCATGCCGGCCGGACGCACCTCGTTGCAGATGACGCTGACGAGCCAGGGCCGCAGCGCTTCCGCTCTGAGCGGCGCGCTCTCAGGCAATGGAACCGTGACGCTGGAGGCTGCCCGCATCGCGGGTCTTGATCCCCGTGCCTTCGATGTGGCGATCCGTGCCGGCGACGCCGATCCGGCGATCGACGATGCAAGACTGCGCAAACTGGTCGAGCCGGCCTTGGCGGGTGGCGCGCTTTTGATCGCTTCCGCGCAGATTCCGTTCACGATTCGCGATGGACGGTTTCGCGTCGGCGCCACCGCGCTCGATGCCGATGGCGCGCGCGCTATCGTCTCCGGCGGCTATGATATTTCGGCCGATCAGGCCGATATTCGCGCCACGCTGACCATGATGGGCGCAGGCCTGACGAGTGCTCCGGAAATCCAGATCTTTGCCGCCGGGCCGCCGGATTCGCTCCATCATACGGTCGATGTGGCGGCGCTGTCGTCCTGGCTGGCGGTGAGGGCGATCGATCGCGAAACGCGCCGGTTGGATTCGATCGAGCGCGGCGAGGTAACCCCGACCTCGATTCCCCCGCCGAGCCGGCCATCGCCGTCAGGTTTGCTGGCGCCGAAGCCGAAGATCGGCTCGGTGCGATCCTCCGTGGTACCGCCCGTGCCGAATACGCCTCCCGCGACCGCCCCGCTCTCCGCCGCCGCTTCGAATGGTTCGGCGGCTGCGCCGATCGCGGGCCAGCAGGTGCCGCCCTTGCCGCCACCGATCGAGGTGCGTCCGGCGCCGGGTGTGGCGCGAGCCCGTCCCAAACCGCCGCTGGCGCTAGTGCCGCCTATTTGAAGTTCCTGCACCACAAGCGGCAAATTCGCTCCACCGCCATCCACGTTTTAGGACTCGAAAACGGGCGATGCATGCGTCCATGTGCAAAACGGGTCTTTCCCCGCTTTCGTCCCGCGGCTACGGTGCGGCCCGTTCTCAAACCCCGCGGGGGAAATATCCCCTTGGTACCCGCCTTTCGACATGACGCTCAATCAAATATGCCAATGGATTGACGAGACGGCGCTCAGTCAGTCGATCCAGATCGTCGGCTGGGTCGTGCCGACCGTGCAGACGATTCACATTCTCGCCATCGCGGTGGTTGCGAGTTCGGCGCTGATGATCGATCTGCGCCTGATCGGCGTGTTCTGGCCGAACCGGCCGCTGCGGGCCGTCACCGCGCGGTTTATGCCCTTGATCTGGTGGCCGCTGCTCGTGCTGCTTGCCACCGGCGCGGTCATGATCATCGCCGAGCCGGCGCGTTCTTTGAAGAACCCGGCCTTTCAGCTCAAAATGCTGTTGTTGCTCGCCGCGCTGATCGTCACTTATTTGCTTCAAGTTCTCCGCCGCCGCAACGCCGCTTTCGGCGAGGTCACTGGGCCTCGCGCGGCCGCCGCGGCGCTTGCCGTCGTCTCGATCCTGTTATGGTCCTCGATCATCTTCGCGGGACGCTGGATCGCCTATTTCGCCTGATGTACATGTCACATCAAAGGGATTTTTTCGGTGGAGATTGATCGCGCTCTGGAGTGGTTGCAGGACAGTCGCATCGCCAGCACGATTGCCGAGAACGACATCCTGTTTCCATGGATCGAGTCCGTTCACGTTTTGGCGGTTGTGCTCGTGGTCGGAACGATCTCGATCGTCGATTTGCGGCTATTGGGCGTGGCTTCGCTCGACATCAGCGCCCGCCGCCTGACGCGCGACATCATTCCCTATACCTGGGGTGCGTTTGCGGTGGCCGCGGTCACGGGATCACTGATGTTTTCCTCCGACGCCGTGCATTACGCCCATAACCGTTTGTTTCAGGTCAAGCTCGTCATGCTGGTGCTGGCCGGTCTGAACATGAGCGTGTTTCATTTGTTCGGCGAGCGCGATATCGAGCGTTGGGACGCGCCGGGCGCAACCACGCCGACGGCCGCCAAGGCGGCGGCCGTCATTTCCCTGGTGGCGTGGGTTGCCATCGTCTCGCTCGGCCGTGGGACCGGATTCACGATGCACTGACCTCGCCATGCCCTCACTTCACAATGAAGCAAGTTCTGGTTACCTTGGAATGACTCGCTAGTGCCCCCTTTGTTTTCGGAGAAATGCGCGTGAAATCGGCTTCAACCGCTATCGTTTCCGTTCTTGCCTTGCTGCTGCTGTCGCCGTCGATCGCGGATGCGCAAGCTCCCAAGAAAGCGCCGAGTGTCATCAATCCGCCGCCGACCGCGCAGGATTGGGCGGATATCGCCAAATTGCCGGATTGGAGCGGCGTCTGGAATCCCAAGATCACCGATCAGGATGCCCAGGTTAAAACCAATCCGCCGCCGTGGAACGATGCCGCGGCCAAAAAGATCGAGCATATGTTCGCCGAAGAGAAAGCCGGCCGTCCGACGCTGATTTTCGCCAATTGTCTGCCCGAAGCGCTGCCGTCCTGGATGCTCGTCACCCACAATGCGATGGAAATCCTGTTCACGCCGGGCCGCGTGACCATGCTCGGCGAATCCGACGGCAACCGCATCCGCCGCATCTATACCGACGGCCGCGGCCATCCCGAAAATTCCGACCCCACCTTCCACGGCCATTCGATCGGCCATTGGGAGGGCGACACGCTGGTCGTCGATACCGTGGATATCATTCCCCAAGCGCCGCTGGCGGTGAGCGAGGCGGCGGGGCTACCCAATAATGGCGACATGCATGTGATCGAGCGGATTCATCTGGCCGACAAGGATATCCTGTATGACGATCTCGAAATCATCGCGCCGCACATTTTAACCAAACCTTGGAAGACCACGCGTATCTTCTTCCGCCAGCGGGCGCGCAAGTTCGACATCGTCGAGGGCGTATGCACCGCCGGCGATCTGGTCGAGCGCGTCAGTCCCGATGGCGACCATATCTTCGTTCCCGTCCAAAAATCCGAGTGGGGTCACACCACGGCCGTCCCGGCGAAATAATCGGTAAAAAACAAACTGGAGATCATCATGCGACATTTCATCAAGTCGATCGGCGCGTTTGCCGTTTTCGCGGTTGCGGTCTTAGGGATTTCGCAAAGTGCCGCGCATCATTCCGCCTCGATGTTCGATTTTTCCAAGACCGAAAGGCTCAGAGGCAAGGTCGTGGAACTGCGCTGGGTCAACCCTCATGTGACCTTGACCCTCACCGGGTCACTGACACCCAACGAGGCGCCCGGCGAATGGCTGATGGAAACGACGAGCCCGGGAAATCTGACGCGGGTCGGCGGATGGCGGCGCGATATCGTGAAGCCGGGCGATGAGGTCGAGGTGGTGTTCCATCCGCTGCGGGAGGCCGACAAGAAGAGCGGCCTGCTGCGGGAGCTCAAGCTGGTTTCGACCGGCGAAGTGTTCGCGGCCAATATTCGCGACCAGGAAAAGCCGGGTCTCGAATAGATCGACGCGATGCCTCTTTCTTTCAATGGAAAAAAGAAGGCGCCGGCCGCGACCCCGCCACGGCGGTCGGCCATCAAGCAGGCTTAAGCGCGGTGAGATTTGAATCAAACATCACCGCGCTTATTTTCTCGTGGAGCATGATCGGATGCGCAAACGCCTTTAGCGTTTGTCCGGATTATGCTCTGGCGCCTTCGATTTGCGGGCTCGATTCCGCCGCTGTATGAATCCCGCCGGCGCGCGAGCGGAAATAATCCAGCACGAAAAGGCGGATGGCCGAGGACAGATTGCCCTGCTGGCGGGTGCTGTCGATTTCACCGACGAGCTCCGACAGCGTGACATTCCGCAAGCCCGAAATTTCCTTCATGCCGTTCCAGAAGGCTTCTTCGAGACTGACGCTGGTCTTGTGGCCGGCAACCACGATCGATCGCTTCACGACGGGCGATTTCATGATGCGTCCTCGCTGTCGATGCGATGCTGATCGAGCAGATCGCCCTCGCGGCGCGCGCGCAATTCGTCACGCGCGCGTTCGGCGCGGGTGCGGCCAAATCGAACACGATTGGAAGCCGCCTCCTTTTCCGATCCTGCGCGGCTTACGCGCTTTTTGAATTGTTTCAGGTTGATCAACTCTCCCATCTCGGCCCCCATCATACCGGGCGCCGGTGGGCGGCGGGCCATTCGGACTCCGCCGTAACGATATCGGCAGGCCGTGAACATGAATGGGCGCAGGTCAAATCATCCGCGGCCAAAGGCGGCAGATCCGCGTTAGCGAACTCGATCCTCATCTATGAAATTCCCCATGATGCAGTTTGATCGCATTAAATATGGTGCTTTCGTCCTCGAAATATTTTGCTGTACCACGGGCAGCCGTTGCGGCGATAGCCGGTCGAGCATAATTCTTTAGACGATAGTGATAGATAACGTGTTATCGGTCAAAAAGTTCACGCCCCTTATGGCCTTAATGCCCAGATTGTGAACTGGGGCGCGTCATCCTCTCGGGCTTCACGAGCCGGTCGAATTCGTCAGGCGAAACAAAGCTCAGCCGTACCGCCTCTTCTTTCAGCGTCGTGCCGCGGGCATGCGCCGCTTTGGCCACTTTTGCCGCATTGTCGTAGCCAATCTTTGGCGCCAGGGCGGTGACCAGCATCAGCGAACGCTCCATCAGTTCCTGGATGCGTTTTTTGTCGGCTTGTATTCCTTCAATGCAATGCTCCGTGAAGGAGCGGACCACATCCGACATCAGTTGGATGGAATTCATCATACAATGGGCCAAGACCGGCTTGTACACGTTGAGTTCGAAATGACCCTGGCTGCCGGCGACTGTGATCGCCGCCTGATTGCCGAACACCTGGCAGCACACCATGGTCACGGCCTCGCATTGCGTCGGGTTGACTTTGCCGGGCATGATCGAGGAGCCCGGCTCGTTCTCCGGCAGGATCAGTTCGCCAAGGCCCGAGCGCGGCCCCGAGCCGAGCAGGCGGATGTCGTTGGCGATTTTGAACAGGCCGGCGGCGGCCGCGTTGAGGGCGCCATGGGCGAAAACATAGGCGTCGTTCGAGGCCAGCGCCTCGAATTTGTTGGCGGCGCTTGTGAACGGCAGCTTGGTGATTTTAGCGACGCGCCGTGCGAACAGGCGCGCGAATTTCGGGTTCGAATTGAGGCCGGTGCCGACCGCCGTGCCGCCTTGCGCCAAAGGATAAAGGCCTTTCAGCGCCATGTGCAGCCGCGTCAGCGCGAGCTCGATCTGGGTGGCGTAGCCGGAAAATTCCTGCCCCAATGTCAGCGGCGTCGCATCCTGGGTGTGGGTGCGGCCGATTTTGACGATGGCGGCAAAGGCTTTCTCCTTGGCTTTCAGCGCGCGGTGAAGCTGTTTGAGCGCGGGAACGAGATCGTGCGTGATCGCGGTTGCGGCCGCGATATGCATCGCGGTCGGAAACGCATCGTTGGACGATTGGCTCATATTGACGTGATCATTGGGGTGGACAGGTACCTTGGCCCCAAGCTTGCCGCCGAGCAGTTCATTGGCGCGATTGGCGATCACTTCATTGAGGTTCATGTTGGTTTGGGTGCCGGAGCCGGTCTGCCACACCACCAAAGGAAAATGGTCGTCGAACCGGCCCTCGATCACCTCGCGCGCGGCGCGGACGATGGCGCGCTCGCGGCGCCGATCGATCAAATGAAGCTCGCGATTGATCTCGGCCGCGGCAAGCTTGACCGTGCCGAGCGCGTGAATGACGGCAAGCGGCATTCGGTCGTGACCGATCCGGAAATTTTGCCGGGACCTTTCGGTCTGCGCGCCCCAATAGCGGTCGGCGGCAACTTCGATAGGACCGAAGCTGTCGGTTTCGATGCGGGTCCGTTTTGGCGCGGGGGAGGGGGACGATCGGGCCATCGGCAACAGATAGGCACGATGATGCGCCGCGCATAGGGCCAGGCGGCGTCGGCTAATCCTCAAATCATCGCGTGTGAATTATTTTTTACGGAAGCGATCCAGCCGCACGATTTCGGCGCCATCGACGGATTTGGCCGCCGCCTCGTCCTTGGAGTCGCTTTTGGTTGGGTTTTTGGTGCCCACCGGGACTGGCAGGGCCGGATCTCGGGCGGCCGGCGTTTCGGCCGGCGAGGAAGCCGCCACCGCATCGGAGGTTTCGAACTGCAGGCCGAATTGCACCGACGGATCGAAGAAGCTCTTGATGGCGTTGAAGGGAACGACAAGCCGTTCGGGAATCCCGCCAAACGACAGGCCGACTTCGAAGCGATCTTCCGTCACCACCAGATCCCAAAATTGGTGCTGGAGGATGATCGTCATCTCCTCCGGATATTGCGCAATCAGCCGTGGCGACAATTTCACGCCCTCGGCGGTGGACAGGAACGTAATGAAGAAATGATGGTCGCCGGGCAGGCCGTGCTCGGCGGCGTCGGTCATCACGCGACGCAGCACGCCGCGTAACGCATCGCGGGCCAGTACGTCGTATCGGATATGATCGGTCGCCATGGTCGGTCCTGTCGCATCGTTTGGTAATCACGCTTCCGTGAAAGCCGCTGGCCTCGCCGCGTCCGACTCGGGTCTTTCCGATGGTACCCCGCTTGAGGATGGAGGTCAGCAGGTCTGGAGCAATTTCCCGCGAGCATGCTCCCTCGGGGTCAAGCCCGAGGGCATGCTTCCTGAAAACCGCTTCACACGAACGCGGTCGTTCGGGCGATCTGGCTTCCCATGATTTTCAGGCCAAATGGCAATGAACAAGGAGAAAGAAGTAGGAAGATTTAAGTGAAGCAGGAAGATTAAGTGGAGGCTTCTGTTGCCAGGTGCCTCCGAACCCCGCCTAGCGGAGCTTAACCCGCTAGGGCTTTAAAGTGGTCTTTCAAACTGCGTTACGCAGCCTGAGCAACCGGAGCATAGTTGTCGTTTGCAACTATTGCATGGCCCGATATCGGCGGAACCATACCGAGAAAAAACACGTCCTTTACGCCCTCGTCGATCCTGTTTCGCCCCCGCCGAAACCCGGCCTTTTTCGGGCGGGCCGGGCTTGGGTGGAGGCGCCGGGTACTGCCCCCGGGTCCGAATGGTTTATTGCGACGGTCATTTATTTCCATAGCCGGCGAACCGGCGCCCTCAATATAGGCGCCAAAGATTGAGAAAGACAGAGCCGGAAAGTTTACGAAAAACACCCCTCATTCCCCGCGGAACGGCCTTTAAGGGGTGGAAACTGCGGGATTTTGGGTTGGCCGTCCTGACGCGCCGCTTTAAGTTTTACCCATGTCTTCGGATTTGCCTTCGGATTTGTCCCCGGCCGCCGCGGCGGCATCGGACCATTCGACCTCGGTTTCCAACCCGCCCAGCCTGCTCAGGCTGTTTGTCGCGTTTGCGAAAATGTCGCTGGCGGGTTTTGGCGGCGTCTTGGTGTGGGCGCGGCGCGGCATCGTCGATGAGCACAAATGGATGACGGCGGACGAGTTCAACGAGACCTTCGCGCTGTGTCATTTCCTGCCCGGTCCCAATATCGTCAACCTCACCTTCGTGTTCGGATCGCGCCTGCGGGGTCTGCCCGGAAGCATCGCGGCGTTTAGTGGCCTGGTCGGCCCGCCGGCCTTGATCATGGTGGTGATGGGCGCGCTGTACCATCGCTATGGCGAGATCGATGCGCTGCGGCGCATCCTGTCAGGTGTGGCTTGTGCCGCGATCGGGCTCATGCTCGCGGTCGTGCTGCGGATGATGATGCCGTTATTCAAGCGGCGCGACGTGATCGGTCTTTTGACGCTGGTTGCGACCTTTATCGCGATCGGCGTATTTCGGCTGCCTTTGGCGTCGGTATTGCTGGTGGCGATTCCCTTGTCGATCGCCGTCACTTTCGCGATGCGCCGAAAGGAAGCCGCATGAATTCCGACGCCAATCCGGTGCTGACGCTGGCATTGACCTTCGCGCTGATGTCGCTGTTTGCGGTCGGCGGCGCCAATTCCGCAATTCCCGAAATGCACCGCGTCGCGGTCGATGTGCATCACTGGCTGACCGACAAGCAGTTTACCGACGTCTATGCGATCGCGCAGCTTTCGCCCGGACCGAACGTGCTGATCGTCACCCTGATCGGCTATTCGGTCGCGGGCCTTGCCGGCGCGCTGGTGGCGACACTTGCGATGTGTGTGCCGACGGCGCTGCTGGCGCTGTTTGTCAGCCGTTTCCTGGCGCGATCGAGCCATACGCGCTGGCCTTCCATCGTTCAGACGGCGTTGGTGCCGTTGTCGATCGGGTTGATGGGCGCCAGCGGCTTTATTCTCGCCCGCACCTCCGACCGCACCGTGGTCGCGGTCCTTGTCACGGTTTGTGCGGCGGTGCTGGCATCGGTGACAAAACTCAATCCGCTCTGGATGCTGGTGGCCGGCGGCTGCCTCGGCTTTGCCGGCCTGATCGGGTGAGGAAATCGGCCAGTTCGGGCAGGTTCCATGCTTGTCCGGGCCGGGCCGGATGCTCACTTTTCAGGGTATAAAGGGATGGTGTCGGCGAATCGGCCGTGTCGAGTGGGCCATCGGGCCGCTAGAACTCGCCGATCCAACGGCGTCACGAGAGCCTCTGAAAAACACCCATGATTCAGTATCACGATCTGCTTGAACGGATTCTGGCCGACGGGGTGGAGAAGTCCGACCGCACCGGCACCGGGACGCTATCGGTCTTCGGCCATCAGATGCGTTTCAACTTAAGCGCCGGCTTTCCGATGCTGACCACCAAGAAGCTGCCGCTCAAGGCGATCATCCACGAGCTGTTGTGGTTTCTCAAAGGCGACACCAATATCAAATATCTGCACGACCATGGCGTCACGATCTGGGACGAATGGGCCGACGCCAATGGTGATTTGGGTCCGGTCTATGGTTCGCAATGGCGCTCCTGGCCGGCGCCGGATGGTCGCAAGATCGACCAGATCGCCAATGTCATCGACATGATCCGGAAAAATCCGGATTCGCGCCGGCTGATTGTGAGCGCGTGGAATCCGGCCGAGATCGACCAGATGGCGCTGCCGCCCTGCCACTGCCTGTTTCAGTTCTATGTGGCTAACGGCAAATTGTCCTGCCAGCTCTATCAGCGTTCGGCGGATGTGTTTCTCGGCGTGCCGTTCAATATCGCCTCCTATGCGCTGCTGACCCTGATGGTCGCGCAGGTCACGGGATTGAAGGCCGGCGATTTCGTCCATTCTTTCGGCGATGTGCATCTTTATTCGAACCATATCGCGCAGGCGCGCCTGCAATTGACGCGCGAGGTGCGCGCTTTGCCGGTCATGAAGATCAATCCTGAGGTGAGGGATATTTTCGCGTTTCGCTTTGAGGATTTCGCGCTCGAAGGTTACGATCCGCATCCGCACATCAAGGCCGAGGTCGCGGTATGAGCGTTTCGGGTGTGAGCATCAAATGTCCCTCCTGATCCGCCGCGCGCGTCCCGATGAAGCAGGTGTGGTGTATTCGCTCATTCGCGAACTCGCCGAATATGAAAAGCTGCTCCACGAGGTCGAGGCTACCGAAGCGATGATTGCGGACGCGCTGTTTTGCGACAATCCCCGGCTGTTTTGCGACGTGGCCGAATGGAACGGCGAGGTCGCGGGCTTTGCGATCTGGTTCATCAATTACTCGACCTTTTCGGGTCGGTCCGGAATCTATCTGGAAGATTTGTTCGTCCGGCCGGAACTGCGCGGCAAGGGTTTCGGCAAAGCGCTGCTTTCGCATCTGGCGAAAACATGCGTGACCCATGGCTGGTCGCGTCTGCAATGGTCGGTGCTCGACTGGAACACGCCCTCGATCGAATTCTACAAATCGCTCGGCGCGGTCATGCTCGATGGGTGGACCCTATGCAAGGTCGGGGGTCCGGCGCTCGAAGCGCTGGCGGAAAGCTAACGCTGATGGAGATCGTCCTGATCGCGGCTGTCGCCGACAATGGTGTGATCGGCGCGGATGGGGCGATTCCCTGGCGGCTCAAGAGCGATCTGCAACGTTTCAAGGCGATGACGATGGGCAAGCCCGTCGTCATGGGCCGCAAGACGTTTCTCTCGCTGCGGCGACCGCTGCCTGGACGCACCAACATCGTGATGACGCGCGACGATCATTTTCGAGCGGGCGGCGCGGTGGTGACGTATTCGCTTGAACAGGCTCTTGCCGTTGCGAAGGGCGAGGCGCTGCGACGTTTCGCCACTGAAATCGCCGTGATCGGCGGGGCGGATATCTATGCGCAATGGACGGCTGAGGCGGATCGCTTGGAAATCACCGAGGTTCACGCAATGCCCGCCGGCGACACCCGTTTTCCGCCCCTCGATAAGGCGATTTGGCGGGAAGCGGCGCGGACCGAACACCCTGCGGGGATAGACGACAACGCGGCATTTGCCTTTGTCTCCTATGTCAGGCGAAGGTCGAATTAACCGCAACATCCAATGTTTACATTGACAAATCACGGCGTCGGCATAGCTCCTTCACATCCCAAGCCCGCGTTGTAAGGGGCGTCGCCGTCCCTTATAAAGCTTGCGCGGCTTTGCGAGGCGTCGGGCCGAAGGAGAGTTTGAATGGCGTGGAAGAATCAGGGCGGAGGCCCGTGGGGTTCAGGTCCGAAGGGGCCGTGGGGCTCCGGTCCGCAACCGGCCGGGCCGCGACCGCCCGATCTCGAAGATATTCTGCGCCGCGCCCAGGACCGGATGCAACAATTTATGCCCGGCGGCTATTTCAGCGGGATTGGGATTGCGCTCATCCTGCTTGTTGTCATCGCGATCTGGGCGATGTCGGGCTTTTTCCGCGTCCAGTCCGAGGAACTCGGTGTCGTACTGCGCTTCGGCAAATATGCCCGCGATGCCCAGCCGGGCCTGAATTATCATCTGCCCTATCCGATCGAGACCGTGCTTTTGCCAAAGGCGTTGCGCGTTTCCACCCTCAATATCGGGGTGACGCTGATCGACGATCCGGCGCGGCGCGCCCGCACCAAGCGCGACATCCCGGAAGAAAGCCTGATGCTGACCGGCGACGAGAACATCGTCGATGTCGAATTCGCGGTGCTTTGGCGCATCAAGCCGAACGGCGTGGCCGCCTATCTCTTCAACATCCAAAATCCCGAAGGCACCGTCAAAGCGGTGGCCGAAAGCGCGATGCGCGAGGTGGTCGGACACACCAACATCCAACCGATCCTGACCACGGAGCGTGACGCGACCCAGCAGGCCGTGCACGAATTGATGCAAAAGACGCTCGACAATTACGGTTCCGGCATTCAGGTGCAGCAGGTGCAGATGCAGTCGGTCAATCCGCCCTCGCAGGTGATCGCCGCCTTTAACGATGTGCAGAACGCCAAGATCGATTTGGAGCGGCTGCAAAACGAAGCGCAAACCTATGCCAACCGCGTCGTGCCCGACGCGAAGGGCCGCGCCGCGCAGATCCTCCAGATCGCCGAAGGTTACAAGCAGCAGGCGGTCGCCGAGGCCAGGGGCCAGAGCGCGCGCTTCTTGAAAGTGTATGATGAATACAACAAGGCCAAGGAAGTGACGCGCGAGCGGATTTATCTCGAAACCATGGAACGCATCCTCGGCGGCTCCGAGAAGCTCGTTTACGATGGCGGCTCCTCCTCCGGCGGCATCGTGCCGTATCTATCCTTGAACGAATTGCCGGCGCGGCGGCCCGCGCCGGCAAAAACCGAGCCGAGTGCGGGAGGCGCCCAATGAGATCCCCCGTCACAGGCATCATGGCGCTTTTCCTGCTCTTGGTGTTGATCGCCGTCGGTTATGGCTCGGTTTTTACGGTGCAACAGACCGAACAGGTCTTGGTGCTGCGGCTCGGCCGCCCGGTTGACGCCGTGGTCGAACCCGGCCTGCATTTCAAGGCACCGTTCATCGATAACGTCATTCCGGTCGATAAACGCATCCTCGACCTTGAAAATCCCGCGCAGGAATTGATCGCCTCGGACCAGAAGCGGCTCGTGGTTGATGCCTTCGCCCGCTACCGCATCAAGAACGCGCTGCAATTTTATCAAAGCGTCGGCTCGATTCAGGCCGCCAACCTTCAGCTCACCACGCTTCTGAACGCTTCGCTGCGCCGTGTGCTCGGCGAGGTCACTCTCATCCAGGTGGTGCGCGACGAGCGCGAGGCCTTGATGGCGCGCATTCGCGAACAGCTCGATCACGAGGCCGACGGCTACGGCATTCAGGTGATCGACGTGCGCATCCGCCGCGCCGATCTGCCGGAACAGAACAGCCAAGCGGTGTATCAGCGCATGCAGACCGAGCGGGCGCGCGAGGCCGCCGAGTTCCGCGCGCAAGGCAATCAAAAGGCGCAGGAGATCAGGTCCAACGCCGACCGCGAGGCCACCATCATCGTGGCCGAAGCCAATTCGAAGGCCGAACAGATCCGCGGCGAGGGCGATGCCGAACGCAACCGTCTGTTCGCCGAAGCCTATGGCAGGGATCCGGATTTCTTTGCGTTCTATCGCTCGATGACCGCGTATGAGAACGGCCTCAAGGGCAGCGATACGCGCTTTTTGCTGCGGCCGGATTCGGATTTCTTCAAGTTCTTCGGTGCGGCTTCCGGCAAAACGGCCCCGTCGGTAGCAGCGCCGTCGGCTTCGCCGAAACCGTAAGCGATGTCGCCGCGATAACGCCGAAGCATAGTGGGCTTCGGTTTTTTAAAAAAGAAATATAGCGGGAGGTTCCCATCCGATGAGGTCCATAGCGTTTGCCGACTTCCTCATCGGCGTGGGAATCCTGTTTGTGATCGAAGGTCTGATATTCGCGGCCGTCCCGGCCTGGATTCGGCGGGCGATGCAAAGCGCGCTTGTCACCCCGGATGCGGTATTGCGGGCGGTGGGCATCGGTTCGGCGGTCGCGGGCTTGATTTTGATCTGGGTGGTGCGGCGCTGAAGCTGCTCCATCCTTCGTGGCCGCTTTTCGCCGAAATGCTTCGCTCAAACGCTTGCGCGGATCACCCCTTCGGGCGCAGTGTGCGCTTCAAATTTCGTCATTTCGTGAGAGAGTCAACATGACCGTTGCAAGCTATGCGCCGCGCGATCGCCTCCGTTCCCTGATGGCCGCGGCATGTCTTGGGGCGGCGAGCGTCCTGATCTCGGCGTTTCCGGCCCTGGCGCGCGGCCCGGAAGGGATCGCCGATGTTGCCGAGAAAGTAATCGACGCGGTGGTCAATATTTCCACCTCGCAAACCGTCGAAGCCAAGGGTGGTCCGGGCGAGGGCCGTGGCGCCACGCCGCAATTGCCGCCCGGCTCGCCCTTTGAAGATTTTTTCGACGATTTCTTCAAGAACCGGCGTGGCCAAGGCGGCCCGCGCGGCGGCGATGGGCAGCCGCACAAGACCTCTTCGCTCGGTTCCGGGTTCATCATCGATACGTCCGGAATCGTCGTGACCAATAATCACGTCATCGCGGACGCCGACGAGATCAACGTGATCTTGAACGACGGCACCAAGATCAAGGCCGAACTCGTCGGCGTCGACAAGAAGACCGACCTTGCGGTCTTGAAGTTCAAGCCGGCAAAGCCGCTGATCGCGGTGAAGTTCGGCGATTCCGACAAATTGCGCCTCGGCGAATGGGTGATCGCGATCGGCAATCCCTTCAGCCTCGGTGGCACGGTGACGGCCGGCATCGTCTCGGCGCGCAACCGCGACATCTCCTCGGGGCCTTACGACAATTACATCCAGACCGACGCCGCGATTAACCGCGGCAATTCCGGTGGCCCCTTGTTCAATCTCGACGGCGAAGTGATCGGCGTCAACACGCTGATCATCTCGCCGACCGGCGGCTCGATCGGCATCGGCTTTGCGGTGCCGTCGAAGACGGTGGCGGGCGTGGTCGAGCAGTTGCGGCAGTTCGGCGAATTGCGCCGCGGCTGGCTGGGCGTGCGGATTCAACAAGTCACCGACGAGATCGCCGAAAGTCTCAATGTGAAGCCCGCGCGCGGCGCGCTTGTGGCCGGCGTGGACGACAAGGGGCCGGCCAAGCCCGCCGGCATCGAACCCGGCGACGTCGTGGTCAAATTCGACGGCAAGGACATCAAGGAGCCGAAGGATCTGTCGCGCGTCGTCGCCGACACCGCGGTCGGCAAGGAGGTCGATGTCGTCGTCGTCCGCAAGGGCGAGGAGCAGACCAAGAAGGTCACGCTCGGCCGTCTCGAAGACAATGACAAACCGCAGCCGGTATCCGTCAAACCGGCGCCCGAGCCGGAAAAGCCGGTCACGCAAAAGGCGCTTGGGCTCGACCTTGCCAATCTGAGCAAGGATCTGCGCAGCCGCTACAAGATCAAGGACAGCATCAAGGGTGTCGTCATCATCAATGTCGAGGGTGCCTCCGATGCGGCCGACAAGCGGCTTTCCGCCGGCGAAGTCATCGTCGAGGTCGCGCAGGAAGCGGTCTCCAACGCTGCCGACATCAAGAAACGCGTCGATCAATTGAAGAAGGACGGCAAGAAGTCCGTGCTTCTGTTGGTGGCGAATGCCGACGGCGAACTGCGCTTCGTCGCGCTGAGTTTGCAGTAGTTCGGTGTCATTCCGGGTTTGGTCCTTTCGGACCATCCCGGAATGACAGTCCCTATCCCCCCACAAACTCATCCCGTCGATACCCCTGCGCATACAACAGCGCGGTGAGATCGCCATAATCGATCCGCGCGGACGCGGCGGAAGCGACCGCCGGCTTGGCGTGATAGGCGACGCCCAGCCCCGACTCGCCAATCATGCCGAGATCGTTGGCGCCGTCGCCGACGGCAAGCGTATCGATGTTGTCGAGGTCGAAGGATTCGCGAAGCTCGGTCAGGGTCGCAAGCTTGGCGGCCCGGCCGAGAATGGGCTCCTTGACCTCGCCGGTCAGTTTGCCGTCGCGCACGATCAGTTCGTTGCCGCGGTTTTCCTGAAAGCCGATTTGTTCGGCGATTTTTTGCGTAAAAAGCGTGAAGCCGCCGGAAATCAGACAGGTCCAGGCGCCGTGGTGGCGCATGGTCGCGACCAGTTCACGGCCGCCAGGGGTGAGTG